>Ga0080027_10000092_pt1 | contig 38430 bp, 32 predicted proteins | sample OrgsoiDNA2013046_FD_70962 | JGI IMG/M metagenome (GOLD analysis project Ga0080027, IMG submission 70962) | Permafrost soil microbial communities from the Arctic, to analyse light accelerated degradation of dissolved organic matter (DOM) -... | ecosystem: Environmental > Terrestrial > Soil >... | reverse complement strand
ACCGTGGCTGCGGGGGCTGATTTTTCCGCGGGATGGAGAACGGCTTTCCATTGCAGGAAACGGGCTGGGGGGGCGTCGATGGTGTTGTTCGGGCCTAGTTTTTTCCACGGGCTCCAGTTGCGGTCGGGGTTGTCGACGTTGCCAGCGCGTGCCCAGAGTTCGACGTTGCCGGTGGTGCGGACTTCGGCGCGTCCCCAGCGCGAAAAGATATGGGCGTCGAAGACGTCGCTTTCGTATTCTCCGTCACTGGCGGCGGAGGAGCCGACTGAGAACAGCTTTCCTAGATTACTGGTCGAGGCATAGAGGCCGCCGTTGGGAGCCGGGGCAAAGGCTGTGATCTGGGTGGCGGCCGCTTTCAGCAGATCGCTGTAGTCGCCTCCGGTGCCCGGGTTGACGGCGAAGACGTGGCCGCGATTGCCGGTGCCGGCTAGCAGGCGTCCTTGGGGGTCGAAGGCCAGGGCGTAGACGATGTCTTCGCGGGAGGACCAGATTTTGAATGGGGCGCCCTCCGGAGTGATTCGGTAGATTTCCGAGCCGCCCGTTGAGCTTGAGCCGGGGAAGGGGAACTGTGGTGGCGGGGCGGGTGCGGGCGTGCCGCTGATCACTAGGGTGGCTTGTCCGCCGAGGGTAGGGCTGGAGGTAGCGCTCACAATTGGATTGCTATTGAAGCCGCCGCTGAGTTGCGAACTGGAGCCGCGTTTTTCGCCGACGCCCGCTGCGAAGATGTTGCCTTTGCCGTCGACGGCTAGCGCTGTGATTTCGCGCTTGGACGCGCTGTAGAGGACGAAAGCTTCTCCAGCGGGGGTGATGCGATAGACCAGACCGCTGCCATCCGAGCCGGCGATTAGGTTTCCTTTGTTATCGAACGCGAGCTTGCGGATGTGGTTTTCATCGCTCTTGAAGAAAACGGAGTGTTCGCCTGCGGGAGTTACTTTCAGAATCTGTCCACCATCGCCGGTGGCGACGAAGAGGTTGCCATTGGCGTCGAGGGCGAGGTCCCAGACGTAGCGGGTACCGGGGTCGAAGAACACCTTGGCGGTCCAATTGGGGTCTGTGGGGAGGCTGACCTCGGCTTTTGCTTTGCTGTCAGGAGACTTGGCTGCGCCGGGTTTGTGTTCCAGTTGGTAGATTTTGCCGTCGGGGTTTGTGGCGGCGTAGAGGACGCCGGATTTGGCCGCGATGATGCTTTGGACTTGGAGTTCTTTCGCTTCGAAAATGATGAAGGCGTTGCCGTCTGGGCCTACCCGGTAGACGCGGGCGGGTGCTCCACTGGCGGCGTAAACCACACCGGAAGAGTCGGAAGCGATGGCCCACAGATAGGTGGAGGGAGTGGCGAATAGAGGCTTGAGAGCTGGAGCGAGTTCGAGGCCGCCTGTGCTGCGGATGGCTACGCCTTTGGCTACGCCTTTGCTCAGATCGTCAAATTTCGATTGTTCCCAGGTGCGGGTGCCTTCGGCGAAAGTCAGAGTCGGAGCGAGCGAGAGGAGAACGATTGTGCGTACAAATATAGGCAAGTTGAAACCTCGTGAAGGTTAGTTCATCATGTCGTTCGGCGGGTGTTGAAGTCAACCCTTGGCGGAGCTCTTCGAAATGCTGTAAATCCTTGTCTGGTTATCGCACGATTGGCATTGAGGCGTTTCAGGATGCAGCGGGGCCGCTCAGGGTAGTCGCGGGGCAGGGGTCCTTCGACTGCGTTTGTCGTACGCTTTGCGCACGACAAACTGCGCTCAGGATGACAAGGTGCCCCTCTTCGCAAGCAGGACTTTATTTGACGGTGACGGTCAGGACTTGCGTGCCGGAGACTACATAATCGAGCTCGGCCGAGGCCTCGCCCACGGAGGATTCGCCCTGCACGGACATTTCCTGGGTGGAGCGCATGCCGTCCATCACGTTCATCACGGAGAGAGGAAGGCTGGGCATGATTTTATCGCCAATCCGGGCTTCCGGCTCAGATTCCAATAAAGAAACGTAGATGCGATTGCTGGAGTGTTCCTGATTCAGTTGGGCGATGGTGGAGGCCAAATCGAGGCGCTGGCCGAAAGCGAAGGGGCCGCGGCGCATGCGGTCGAGGGTGTCGCCATCGCTGACTACGATGTGGAGAGGGCCCGGGGCAACGGAGGTCGGCACTCGGACCGGAATACGACGCAAGACCCGGTCGCCGCGATAGGGACGAAGGACTGCTTCTATGATGATTTCCTGTCCGGGGCGGACCTCGGTGAGGTCGGCGTGGGCGGCTTCGAGTACAGCGGAGCGGCGTTCCGGAACCAGATTGAACTCAAGATCGACACCGTGGACGTCCGCGGCGCTATAAGGATTGTCGAAGATGCGCCCGAAACGGTCGCCCACTGCCATGGCCGCCTGGATGGCTGCCGGCCTGCCATTGTCCACCGGCGAGAACAGGCTGGTTAGATCCACATCCGGATATCCGTTCACGCTGATGTGGCCTTTCATCTGGTAACTCACATCCTCGCCATATTCATTGAGGCCGCGCAGGGCGTTGAACGTCGTGGCCATCATGGCGAGGGGGCTGATATGCGGATTGTTGAGAACTTCGTAGTGAAAGACTTTGTCGCCGGCTCCGCCATGGATGCTGAGCCTGACGGGAATCATTTTGGCATCGTGATCGAACACGCCCATGATCCCGGCGTGGCGATCCTGCACGAATACGCCCGCAGGTTCGGTGGTGTCGACGATCTTGAAAGCGTTGGCGGGAGACGGCAAGGTTGCCAACACGTTGGCCTTGTTCATGGGCAGGTCCGTATTGCCAAACTGCATCAGGGGATGCCCGCAAGCAAGTAAACGAGTGGCATCAACGTAGGTGACAGTGCAGGTGGCGGCAATATCCATGTCGCCGCGGACCAGCAGGGCGCTCACAGCAGAGCCCGGGACGAGAGGTTCCGGCTGTTTGCCTCCGCTGACCGATCCTGCGCCCATGACGGGGAGAATTCCGGCAGCGGTAAATTGCGGCGCAAACATACGGATGGCATCTTCGGTGAAGCCGCTGAAGACCAGGGGTGTTTCAATCGGCTTGAGGGCGCTGGCGAAGTCGTTTATGGAGGTCGCGGGGGCTCCAGGTCCGGCGGTGGGTGTAATGGCAGTCAGCGCGGTCTTGCGGGTGGAACCTTCGTTCCCTGGAGAGCGGTCCAGTTGGTTGATCTCCATCATTTCGCTGATGGGAGTCACACCGGCGATGGGCTCTTTTGAAAACTCTCCGATGCGAAACGCCAGAGCCCCAGCCAGCTTGCCGTCGATATAAGCCGGGCTACCGCTCATACCGGCGACTACACCGGTGTATTCGACTTTCTGTCCGTGGAGGCGAATCAGGATGACGCTGCCCTTGGGTCCGTTCAGGTTCCTGAGAACGCCCAGCACCACGAAGTCCATGGGTTCCGGTTGCGTTCCCTGGAATACTGTGTAGGCGACGCCCTGCATTCCAGGACGAATTTGGTCAACGGAAATGGTTTTTGCTTTGGAAGCGGGACTTGGCGCTGGCAGGGGATTTTGTGCGAAGGAAAAGCTGCAAACCAGGAAAAAGAAAGCGCTAGCTGCGCCAATGAGGCGCCGGGACTCCGGCATGAGATCTACCAATCTGCCCAAGAAATTTCGCGGGCATTTGTGTCGATTGAACGTAGGACGGGCCAACAGGGAAGGCCGCCTGCGTGCCCTTTTTGGGCGACTTTGCATCTATACTAGCATAAGGTTTCTGAGGGTTCCGATGGCACAGAAGTGGTTCGCGTCTCGGTTTTTTTGTAGGATTTTCAGCGGGGTTTGCCTATTGGCGGCGGTTTTGGCGGCCTCGGGGCCTCTGTCGGCGCGTGCGCAGGATTCACCGAGTACACAGCAGCCAGACAAGAAGTCGGACAAGAAGGCGGATCCAGCGCCCGATCAACCGGCGGACCAGAATCCCAGCGATACCACCCCGCCGTCGGAATCTGGCGGCCCAGGCGGGGATGTGGGACCCTACATTGTGCCGAAGAAGAAGGGAGAGGCGCCGCCGCCCCCGCCTCCGAGCAAGCCGAAGAAGATTGAGGGCATGCCCGATTACTCGATCCGGGTGGATGTTCCGTTGGTCAACGTGGATGTGCTGGTGACTACGAAGGACGGGCAGTTTGTCCCGGGCCTGAAGAAAGAGAACTTCCGCATTTTCGAAGATGGTGTTGACCAGAAGGTAACCAATTTCAATCAGTCCGAGGCGCCCATCACGGCGGTCATGCTGATCGAATTTGCCTCCACCAACTACTCCTATCTGCGGGATGCGCTCAATTCCTCCTACACGTTTGCCAGCCAACTGAAGAAGGACGACTGGGTGGCGGTGGTGGAGTACGACATGAGAACGCATATCCTAGTCGACTTCACGCAGGATAAGCGGGAGGTCATGGAGGCGCTCAACACGCTTCGGATTCCAGGGTTCTCAGAACGAAACCTGTTTGACGCGTTGTATGAGACGCTGGATCGGTTGGAGGGGACCGAGGGTGGCCGGAAGTATGTGATTCTGGTTGCGAGCGGACAGGATACCTTCAGCAAGATCAACTACGACACGATCCTGAAAAAGGTGAAAGCGACACAAAACGTCACGATTTATCCGGTCAGCATCGGACGGGCGCTGCGGGAGAGGGCGGATGCCCGGGGCGCGGTTGGTCCGATCGCAAACCTCGATTTCCTTCAAGCGGACAATCAGATGAACACGTTCGCCCGCATGACTGGCGGCAAGGCTTATTTCCCCCGCTTCGATGGGGAGTTGCCGGAAATCTTCCATGACATTGGAACCTCGATTCGCAATCAGTACTCGCTTGGCTACCGGCCGACCAATGCCAAGTCCGACGGCACGTATCGCAAACTCAAAGTGGAGTTGATCGCCCCGGATGGCGGTCCGCTGAAGATTCGCGACCAGCGGGGTAAGGATGTGAAGGTTAATATCGTGGCGCGCGAGGGGTATACGGCCAAGCACGTCGTGGATTGAAGGTAGTGGGTGAGGCAGCGGGCGCTCTGCTATGCTAGGCAGCTTGCATCGCCATGCCCGCCTATGAATCCGATTCTCCTTAGTCTGCTGCTAGGCTTGACAGCGGCGCTAGCTAACGTGTTCGGCGGCGCCATCATTGTGCAGCGGAATTGGGAGCGCTCCTACCTCCGGTATTTTGTGGCGCTGGGCGCGGGTTTCATGCTGGCTACTGCGATCGTGGAGATGGTCCCGGAAAGCCTGGAACGCGGCGGCCGGTTTTCAGCGTTCCTGGTGTTGCTGGGTTATCTGATCGTTCATTTTTTCGAACACACCGTCACGCCCCACTTCCACTTCGGCGAAGAGACGCATTCCGATGAGTTCATGGAGGCGCACAAGGGGTACTCGGTACTGGGCGGCCTCATGATTCACACTTTTTTCGATGGGATCGCGATTGCGTCGGGCTTTATCGTTTCCGACTGGCTGGGGTGGCTGATTTTTTTTGCGGTTTTTCTGCATAAAATTCCCGAAGGATTCACCATCGCTTCCGTCATGCTGGCGAGCGGGCGTAGCCGCAAGGTGGCGTGGTTTGGTTCGGTATTGCTGGGCCTGGCAACAATGGCGGGGGTGCTGACGATGGCGCTGTTCCGGCATCACGTAGACTCGGGCTTGCCGCTGGCCGCTGGAGTTACGATTTATGTTGCTGCTTCGGATTTGATTCCCGAGGTTAACCGCGAGCCTGGAGTGAAGATGGCACTGGTGGTGTTTGTTGGGGTGGCGATGGTGTTTGGGTTGGATCGGGTGTTTCACGGACACTGAGCTTTTTAGTGCGTGGCGGCGTAGGAACTGATTTGTTCCAGTAGCTTGTCTAAAGCCTGGCGCGTCAGCAGCCGCCCATTCAATACGACGGCATCGATCTTGCGTGTGTTGCGAATGTCGTTGAGCGGGTTTGCGTCGAGCAGTACGAGATTGGCAAGCTTGCCCTTTGCGATGGTACCGGTTTCACCGAGGAGGCCGAGGAACTCGGCGGGGTTGCGAGTCGCAGTTTGAAGCGCCTCCATCGGAGACAAGCCCGCTTCCACGAAATACTCTAGTTCGGTGTGCAGGCTGAATCCGGGCAGGACGTCAACTCCTGCCGCTGTATCCGTACCCGCCAATAGCGGGACGTGTGCACCGCGCATGGCCTGGATGACTTCCAGTTCCTTCTTTACGAAGCGGCGGCGGTCGGAGACTGGATCGGTGTCGAGTTCGGCGATGATGCCTTTTGTAAACTGCGGCCACGATTTCTGCTGCCAGGACGCGGGTGCGTATTTCAGATTCGGATCGTGGCTGATGTCGGTGACGTCAACGAGCCACTGTCCCCGCTCCCAAACCAAGGTGGGGACCTGCCAGGTGTGGTTGCGGGCGAAGCTCGCGATGAGCGTAGTACACCGCGCCGGATCGTAGGTTTGGAGAAAACGCAGAGGTCCCTTGGGTCCTTTGAGGAATTCGTCTTCGGCAGTGGAGCAGCCTTCGAAGACGCCGGTCAAGTGCTCGATACTCTTCTGTCCGGCGGCTACGGCTTCGGAAGCGCGGATGGCATCAGGAACGTGGCCCACCAGGGCCATCTTTTGCTTCCTGGCTTCGTCGGCGACCGCAAAGTACGCGTCGCGCTGAATGAAGGACTGGACTTTGATGAAGTCCACACCCTTGGCTTTGAGATCGTCGACTGCCTGCCTTCCTTCTTCCGGACTGGCAACGGAGAGGGAACTGGGGAAGCGGGATTTGGGGCCGTCCAGCATGGGCCCGGCTATGATCATGCGCGGGCCGAGGAGGGTGCCAGCAGCGATCTGCTTGCGCCAATCGAGCAGAGTGTCGAGGTCGCCGCCCATGTCCCGGATGCCGGTGACGCCGTTGGCTACGAAGAGAGGCAGGGAGACTTCTTTGCCGCCGGGGATCCAATCGCCGAAGACTGTGTGCACGTGCATGTCCCACAACCCCGGAATGAGGAACTTGCCTTTGGCGTCGATGACGGTGGCATTGGGCGGGAGCTTTGCATGGTTGGATTTCGTGATCTTGCGGATTCGGTCGCCCTGGATGGTGACGGACATGTCCGGCTGAACGGGAGAGCCGGAGGCGTCGATGACGTTGACGTGGTTGATGACGAGGATGCTCTGGGTGCCGCTTGAGACAGATTGCGCTGAAGCGACAGGGCCAAAGATGGCGAGGGCTGCGAGGAATGTGGCGGCTATTTTCACGATTGGCTTTTCAGTCGACAGACCAAAATGTTCCGGAGAGATTATGTCTTTGAAACAAGGATCGAGCCTCGTCGGGAGTGCGTTTGCGCCAGCCGGGTTCCAGGTAGTTGCCATACCAGTCGCTGGCGAAACGCCACAACTCCGGCATGGTTATGGTCGGGCCTTTCGGCATGGCGTGCCGGGCGCACCAGGAGTCGATTTGTGCTTCGTCGCGAAAGGGCTGGAAGGATGCGCACGCGAAAATTACGTTGTCCCACCACTTGGCGACAGGTGTGGACAGGTGGAAGACGTCGGAGGATGGGTGCGGCGTCTCATTTTCGACTGTGTAGCGCACAGTTTCGCCCTCGCCACCGAGGCGAGTGGTGACGACCGCATCGGATTTGAGCGCGGCCACCATGCCGAGGCCGCAGTAAAGGCAATTCGCCCAATACCCATGGGTCGCAGTCTGGACCCAGCATGAGCCGGCGGAAAGCGCGAAGGGATGCACCACCCAGGGGCGGGATGTATGAGGGTGCAGGAGTAATGCGTGCGCGTTGTGCAGGCGTTGCAGGGAAGCTTCGAGGAGATCGAGCGCAAGACCGAGTTCCGCGGCCAATTCCTGGTTGGAGGGCGCGTGTCCGAGGTGAGCAATTCGACGGGTTAAGGTGCCTCGAACTTGATGATCGATTTCTTTGAGGTTCATCTGTTCCAGTATGATGGTTGCAAGACTCTTAGCCGCTGTGACGGATGTGCATGACGTCGCCGTCCTTGGCGATGTATTCTTTGCCTTCGAGCCTCAGGATGCCTTTGGCTCTGGCGTTGGCTTCCGAGCCCGCTTCCAACAATGCGTCCCACGCGATGGTCTCGGCGCGGATGAAGTGTTTTTCGAGGTCGGAATGGATGGCTCCGGCTGCCTGCGGAGCTTTGGTGTTGATTGGAATCGTCCAGGCTCGGCATTCGTCTTCGCCCACGGTGAAGAAGGACATCAGGCCGAGCAGCTTGTACGACGTGCGTACCAGCCGCGCGAGGCCGCTTTCCGTCAGGCCGTAGCTGGAAAGGAAATCCGCGGCGTCGGCCTCGCTCATTTCGGAAAGCTCGGCTTCGACCTTTCCGCAGATGGCGGTTGCGCCCGCGTTGGGTCTGGCCGCGACTTCCTCGAGCTTGTATTTCGCAACCGCCTCCTCGAGATCCTTGCCGAGGGTTGCACTCTCGCTGATGTTCAGTACGTAGAGAATGGGTTTCTCACTCAGGAACATGAAGCCTCGAACCAGCTTTTTCTCGTCAGCAGTGATTGTCATTTCGCGCAAAGGCTTTTCGGTTTCGAGGTGGGTTTTGGCGCGCTGGAGCAGAGCGAATTCCTGTTCCAGTTGGGGCGTGCGGCCCTTTTTCAGGTCTTTTTCCAAGCGCTCCAGGCGTTTTTCCGTCTGGCCGAGGTCGCTGACGATGAGGTCGAAGTCAACGTTCTGGATGTCGCGCAGAGGATTGTTTTCTCCGACGTGAGGAATGGAGGGATCGTCGAAGGCACGCAGCACGTGGGCGAGGGCGTCGACGGTGCGGAGGTGGGTGATGTAGGTGGTGTCTTTGAGAGCGTCCTGCCCGATGGCGCCTACGTCGACATATTCAATGGAGGCATGCACCAATTTCTTGGGATTGCACTGCGCGGCAAGGCGGTCGAGGCGGTCGTCGGGAACCTTGGCGACGCCGATGTGGGCTTCGCGGGGGTTGGAGTTTGCGGAAGCGCCGGCCTTGGTCAGAATGCGAAAGAGGGAGGTCTTGCCAACCTGGGGAAGTCCAATAATTCCGGTTTTCATAAACACTTCGATGATAGCAGGGGAGGCCGGAATCTTCGCTGGGACAGGCCGCGGGTGGGGTCAGTACACGCGCTCTTTCGAGATTAAGTAGACCGCTACCAAGCCCATGAGTAGTACGCCGCCTTCGATTCGAGTGGACCACTGGTGGAGGGCGTCGAAGCGGACGCGAACTTCTGGTGGCGCGGAATCCATGACTGGGTTATCGGCGCGGATTCTTGCCAGCCTGGGGGAAAGGCCGAACTGCGAGGTGCAGGTGAGCGCCAGCATGAGCAAGACGAGAACATTCGCGGGCGTCCAGAGACGAACATATCCGGCCACGATGAGCGAATAGGCCCAGGAGCTGGCTAGAAAGAGCAGGCCGGAGATGATGCCGATCCAGTGGAGACGGGATAAGGCGGGGCTGACGACCGATCCGGCCATGTGCCTTGAGGGCAGGACGGCGAAGAGGATGGGTGTCATCGAAATAAAGAACACTATGCCGCCGACCCATGCGACGAGCGACAGAGACATAATGTAGCGGAGAAAATTCATGACTCCATTATGCACGGAGCCAGTCGCAGGAAGGGTGAGACTAAATGGGCACTCGCACGCTGGCTGCGATGTCGGTGAGGATGGTTTCCGCCTGTTCGGATTTTTTATGCTGCGAGGCGTAACTGGAAGCGACGACGACGCGGTGAGCGAATACGGGGACGACGAGCTGCTTGAAATCGTCAGGGGTGCAGAAGTTTCGTCCGTTGAGGAATGCCATGGCTTGAGCTGCGTGGTAGAGCATCAGAGACCCGCGGGGAGAGACGCCGAGGGACAAGGCGTCTGATTCGCGAGTGCGACGAACGATGGCGAGAGCGTAATCCACGAGCGATTCTTCGACCCGGACCTGATCGACTGCGCTTTGCAGAGACAAAACCTCTTCGGCGGTCAACACCGGTTCAAGAGTATCGAGACGTGCTGCGCCGGCCTGGCCACGCAAGATGTCGCGCTCGCTCTGAGGCTCGGGATAGCCCATGCGCACGCGCATGAGGAAGCGGTCGAGTTGGGATTCGGGCAAGGGATAAACGCCGTGGTGCTCGACGGGATTCTGCGTGGCGACGACCAAGAATGGCTGCGGCAAGGAGTGGGAGAAACTGTCGACGGTGACCTGGCCTTCGCTCATGGCTTCGAGGAGCGCGGATTGGGTTTTGGGAGTGCTGCGATTGATTTCGTCGGCGAGCAGGACATTGGCAAAGACGGGCCCGCGTTTGAATTCGAATTTTTGCTCGGCGGCGGAGTAAATGGACACGCCGAGGATGTCGCTGGGGAGCATGTCACTTGTGAACTGGATGCGCTGGAACCCGCAGTCGATGACCCGAGCCAAAGCGTGGGCAAGAGTGGTTTTGCCGACGCCGGGGACGCCTTCGAGCAATAGGTGTCCGCGGGCGAAGATGGCGACCAGCGCCAGGCGGACTACGTCCTCTTTGCCGCGGATAACGGAGCGCAAAGCGCTTTCCAGTTGGCCCACGCGGGTAGCGCGGCCGGCGGCTGCATTGGGAGACATTGCTGAGATTTTAGCCGGATAGGAGCGGGGAACGGAGTTACCGAAGTTATCGGACTTGTGGGGACATGACGCGGCCTGCTCTGTAAGTCTCTTTCGCCCCGCTGGGGCTTGCGTTTGTTAGGGAGGCTCTGATTAAGAGGCGAGAGGCTTGTAGGGCAGGGGTCTTTCGACTCCGCATTCCCGCGCTGGCGCGCGGGAATGCGGCGCTCAAGATGACAATAAAAAACAATTTCGAGACGTAATCAGAGTTTCCTTAGGTTGTCTGACCCGCGGCTTACGCCGCGGGCTTTATTCTTGGGCCGCTTCGCGGCGGTATCGGAAGACGCATGAGTTTCAGGAGTTCGGTTGAGGGCATTTCCAAGACCTAGAGCGATGGAGCTGTGCTCCGCGGACGGCCGAGGGCGGCCGTCCCCAGGTGAGTCCGGGACGGCTGGGGCGTCTCCCGTTGGTCTAATCTTGCTTCGGCCTGTTCTTTTTCGGGTTGGTTCCTTGGTTAGGGCTTTCTTGATTCGCGTTGGATTGCGCGGGCTAGGGTTTGGTCGAGAGCGGCTTTGGTGGATTTGTATTCTTCGGGAGAAATCGCGCCTTGGTGGCGGTCGATTTCCAGCTGAAAGAGTTCTTCTTTCATGGCTTGCATAAGGACGCTGGCACTGCTGCTGGACGAAATGGGAGCGGCGGTAGGGGGGGAGGCGAATCGAGCAGTATCGACGGCGCGCGTTGCTGGCGGCGTATAGGGGGCAGGGGCTGGTGGAACGGGCATGCTGCCGCCACCTGCTGTCGCCGCCATCGCCGGAGCATTCTTGTTGCGTTGGATTACGTAGTAGCCTCCGCCCGCGAGTATCAGGACGAAGCCACCCAAAATCCACCAGCGAACGTTCTGCAAGGGATCAGGCGCGTCGCTGGGGGGGCCGAGGCCGCCGCCGGGGCGGCTGGACATGCCTTCTCCTGACGCACCCCCATTATTCGGCTCGGCGTTGGACGCTCCGGAACCGGCACTTTCCGTTTCCGGAGGCAGAGATCCAGTTCCGGAAATCTTGAAGGCCAGGGATTCGCCCGCTTTCGCGTTGGTGGCCACCTGTACATTCGCCTGGCCTGCGCCGGGGCCGTCTTTTACGGTCGAGAAGGACGTGGATTTGGCTTCAAACGTCATCGACTTCGGCACCATCACCACGAAGTGCTGAAGTTCATATTTCGATTTTGGGTTCAGTTCGAGCGATCCGGAATAGGGCAGGTGAAACGTCACCTGCATCTTGGTTTCGCCGGGACGAATGGGGAATGAGATGCCGTAAAGATTTCGTTCGGAAAGCTGGCTGGCAGAGACGTTGACGGAACGGCCGCCGGGGCCGAGGGCTTGGGTGGAATCGATTTGAGCGCCTTCGGGCAAATAGAATTGGAACGTGGCGTCGCTCATCTGCGTCTTGGGGGGCTTGGACTGGTTGTCCATCACGAAAGTGCGGGTGGCGTGGATCTGATCGCCGGCGGTTTCCAAGCGCAGAAAATCGACGGTATAGTGAATGCCCTCCACGCTTTTGGAGGAATCGTAGACGGTGAGATCGGCGGTAGGCGTTCCTGGAGGCGCCATCTTGAAATACTGCGCGCCCTGGAAGGTGGCTCGAACCAGGTGGGGGCCAGTCGCGTCATCGAGCTTGAAACTGAACTTGCCCTTGGAGTCGGCTTTGGTGCTGCCTGCCTCTTCCATTCCGTTGGCTAGCTTAATCAGTGTGACTTCGGCTCCGGCGGCGGGCTTATCGGACGTGCCATTGATGATGATGCCGGAAAGATTCTGGGCGAGCCCGAGACTGGCGAGGCTGACGGCCAGGGTGGCGGGTAGGACGATTCGCAAAAACGAAATGCTGGATGGACGGGAGAGCATCAAGCCCTGCCCCCTTTCAATTTTGTAGTGGACGCGGCGGTGCCGGCGGCGCCCTGAAGGCGGGCCGACTCGGCGAGAATACCGGCGGCTTCTTCTTCCAGGCTTGCTTTCAGGGACGCGTAGTCTTCCGGCGAAATCTTGCCGGCATGGAATTCGAAATTCAGGTCGCGCATGTTTTCGTAGACTACGTCTTTGCGCTCCTGCAAATAGTTGATGCGCGTTTTCTCCGGGCTGGTGAAGACGTTGGCCGATCCGCCGAAGACGAACCATAACGTCGCGAGAGTGATGAAACCACAAATGAAGTAAACCGTTGTCATAAGGTCGTTTCTTTCATCGATCAGTACAGTTCGGTCGGTCACAGTTCGGCGATCGGTTACAGGTCAGTCTCGGAGCGGGCCTGTTCTCGGTATTTGTCCAAATCCGCGCCCGTCGCTGGACGAATGCCGCCGGGCAGGGCGGGGATAGGGCGCTCCCTCCAACTGCGTACGACGTAAACGGCCAAAGCTGTTCCGGCCAGCAAAACCATAAAGGGCATGATCCAGGCGACGATGTTGAATCCGGTAACGGTCGGTACCGCAATGACCGTGGGTCCGTACTTCTGCACGAAGGATTGCAGCGTCAGGTCGTCATTGTCGCCACGGTCGGTGGCCTCGACCAGTTCGCCGCGCATTCGATCTGAATACGAGCATCCGACGTGATTGCACTCGAGCAGAATTTGGTTGCAGCCGCAGACGCACATCAGTTGATGGCCGAGCTTCTTGAAGCGCGCTTCGTCGCCCGCGCCCATGAACAGCGTCGTGGCGAGGACCAAGACCGCGATCTGAAATAAACGCCGCGGAGACGTCCGCGGAAACTGCAATGATGCTTGCACTAGTCGCCTGCTCCCACCGGAACCGTCTGCACTCGCGAAGCGGCGGTGGCCGGAGACGGAAGGGTGTTCGGCAGCATCGCCATGACTGTTCCGAGGATCATCGTGATGACGCCGATCCAGAGCCAGTTGACCAGCGGGTTGATGTAGACCTTGATGATCGGCCGTCCCGAATCCTGGTTCAGGCCTTCGTAGACTACGTACAAGTCTTCTTTGAGCGAGGAGCGATTGGCGACCATGGTGGAGGTCTGCTGGCTGGCTTTATAGAAGCGGCGCTCGGGATAGAGCGTGTCGATCTGCTTGCCGTTCTGGAAGACCTCCATGATGGCCCATTCGCTGCCGTAGTTGGGCTTGTCCTCCTGTGTGTAAGAGCGGCAAATCAGTTCGTAGTTCCCCAACTGAACTTTGTCGCCGTAGCCCATTTCTTTTTCGATGTTGCGATTGAAGGCAGAGCCGGCGATTCCGATGAACACGATCACCACACCGACGTGGACGATATAGCCGCCGTAACGGCGCGTGTTTCTTCGCCCAAGCTGCAGAATTGAAAACAACAGGTTTTGGCCGGTATGCCTGCTGATCACGCGGCCGCCACGAATAAATTCGGATGCGATGGTGAACATCACGAGAGAGGCGAGGGTGATGGCCAGCGAGGAGTAAAAGTAGGTCGCATCCCGCCACGGGCGGACGCCGAAAATCAGCAAGCCGATGAATACCGCGAGAGCGCCAAGGGCGGGCCAAAGGAAGTTGCGCTTGAGGCTGTCGACGGAGGTCATGCGCCATGCCAGCAGCGGACCGAGAGCGGTCAGCAGCAGGAGAAGCAGGGCGATAGGGAAGGCTTCTTTGTTGTAGAACTCGGGGCCGACGGTGACTTTGCTGCCGACGATCCATTCGTGGAGAACCGGGAAAAACGTTCCCAGGACGATGGTGAAGCATAGTACGAGAAGGAGGAGATTGTTGAAAAGGAAACTGGATTCGCGGGAGACCAGGGCTTCGAGACGGTGCTCGCTGCGGAGGTGATCGCGGTTCTTAATGAATGCTGCGAGGCAGACTCCCAAGGTGAGGAGCCAGAACACGAGAAACCAGGTTCCGATGGAAGACTGGGCAAACGCGTGCACAGAACTCACGATTCCGCTACGGGTCAGGAAGGTGCCAAGAATGGATAGCAGGAATGTGGAGAAGACCAGCCATACGTTCCAAATTTTCAACATACCACGCTTTTCCTGCATCATGACCGAGTGCAAGAAGGCGTTGCCCGTCAGCCAGGGCATGAACGACGCATTTTCCACCGGATCCCAGGCCCAGTAGCCGCCCCAGCCCAGTACGTTGTAAGCCCAGTGCGAGCCGAGAAAAATCCCAATGGTGAGGAAAGCCCAGGTCACCATGGTCCAGCGGCGGGTGATGTGAATCCATTTCTCGCCGGGGTAGCGCATGATGAGGGCACCAAGGCCAAAGGCAAACGGCACGGTGAAGCCGACGTAGCCGAGGTACAGCATGGGCGGATGGATCACCATCTCGGGATATTGCAGCAAGGGATTCAGCCCGCTGCCGTCGGCTGGTATTCCACCCTGGGTTAGTCCGAAAGGCCTGGCCGCAATGTTCACCAGCAACAGGAAGAAGATTTGCACGCCGGCGATGATGACCGAGGCATGGGCAAAGAGGCGGGTGTCGGTCTTGTGACGCAAGCGTAAGACCAGACCGTAGGTGGAGAGCAGCATGCTCCAAAAGAGGAGCGATCCCTCCTGGCCGGACCACAACACGGCGAATTTATAAGGGAGAGGCAGGTCGCGGTTGCTGTGTTGAAAAATATAGAAAATCGAGAAGTTATCCTGGAAAGCGGCCGCGACCAGTGTGAGGGCAGCAAGGAAAACCATGAAAAAGACGGCAATTCCTGCGCGCCGCGCGGTCTCGCCAATTCTTTCCGACAGGGGATCGCGCCCAAAAAGCGCCAGTCCGCCTGCCATAAAGCTGTAGATGGCCAGCATGAGAGCGACGAGCAGAAAATAGCTGCCAAAATCGGCGGCGTGGGCGCGGAAGAAAAGCGACCATACGCCCTCGTTTCCTCTGGCTTGGAGCATTAGGGCAGCTAGGCCGCTCAGTTGAGTCAAGAGTGTCATTAGGTTACTTCTATTGTTTCAAAGCACCCTTCGTAAGGCAAACCTATAAGGGCAAATTCTTAGACCGTGGATTGGACGGAAAAACGCTGCGGAAGTTACTACTCCGCAGTACCTGGCCTTCGCCGTAGCGAGTTGCGGGTGCGAGAGAATTCTACGCTCACGGGGGCGTGTTAGGCGTCGGCTTCCTGGCCATAGTGGGCGCGCACTTCGCGCTCCGCCACATCCCAGTCCTCGTGCGGGTTCCCGGGCGTGGCCCCGCGCTGGAGATAGATTTCGTAGGCTCGGAGGCGAATGACGTCCTCGATGCTCACCTGAAGGGACTTAGCTTTTGCCCTCGGTTTGGGTTTCGGGGCATTGGGAGTGATGGAAGCTGCGGCGGCGGGCATGGCGGTGGCTTTGAATGCCGGCGTTCCTGCTGATTTCTTTGTAACATCTTTCTTTCCAGTGACTTTGCGTGGTTTCTTTTCCTGGGACATGGCGGAACCTCCTGCATATAAGAATGAAAATGGCACCCCGCCAGCTCTCGGGATTGGTATTTCGAGGGAATGGGGAGATATCTCCACTATAAGGCAGGCGAAGTCCCAAAAGTGAGGAATGGACCAAGACTAGTTAACCGAATAGGCCCTGTATAATCATCCGCTTACCCCCGAATGGCTACCTGGAGAGAAGCCCGAGTTATTGCCCTCGCGCTGGGTCTCGGCGCGTCGTCACAAGTCGCCCGGGGTCAGGCGCCTGACCCGGTCCCGGTTGGCGCGCCTTCGGCGGCCCAGACTGTGCCCAACCCGATCGATGACAAAACACTTATCGTCGTCACCGGCACGTTCGAACCCGCTCCTCTCGAGGAAATTAACCGTTCGGTGGATGTCATTCCAGTACGGGAGACGGCACCCCTTCACCACTATTGGACGGAGGCGCTGCAAAGCGATGCATCTTTAGACCTTCGCCAACGCGGGGAGAATGGTGTGCAGGGAGACCTTTCGGTAAGGGGTTCGACCTTCGGACAAACGTTGATTTTGCTGGATGGTTTGCGAGTGAACGACGCGCAAACCGCGCATCACAGCCTGGATGTGCCGATTCCGCTCGATGGACTGGAGCGAATGGAAGTACTGAAGGGCTCAGGGTCAACTCTTTACGGTGCCGATGCCATGGGCGGAGCGGTCAATTTTATTTCAAGCTCACCAAGGTCCACGGAAGTTCGCTTCGGCGCTCAAGTCGGAAACTTCGGCGTAAACTCTCAAAGCCTTGGTGTCTCGTTTCTGCGAGGTAAGGTAAGCGAGCAACTGTCGCTTTGGCGCGACTTCTCGACGGGGTTTCGGCCCGACCGAGAATACCGGAACAGCGCAGCATTTTCGCGCACAGGGTTCAGTACAGTTCTGGGCGATACGACGATCCTGCTGGGTATGAGCGACAAGCCCTTTGGCGCAGACCAGTTTTATTGCGATTGCGACTCTTTCGAGCGGACGAAGGCGTGGATCACGGGGCTGCGGCAGGGAATCGGGAAGAAGACCGAATTTGATTTCGGGTACCGGCGTCATAGCGATGAGTTTGTTCTGCTGCTAAGCGATCCGACTCTTGTCCCCGTGAACAATCACATTGATGAGAGCTATCAATTTGCGCTGCGCCGCCGCGAGGAGCTAGGGACGAACACGACGCTTTCATTTGGCGGAGAGGGTTTGCGCGATTCGATTGACAGTAATGATCTGGGTCAGCACTCGCGGGGACGCGGTGCGGGCTACGTCAACCTGGATGCTCGCGCTCTGGGGCGTCTCTCGCTTTCGCTTGGAGCACGCGAGGAATTTTACGGCGACGATGCGGAGTTCACGCCTTCGGTAGCTGCGGGCTATTTACTGAATACTGGATGGCGGCTCAAGGGTTCCGTGAGCCGCGCTTTTCGTATTCCAACTTACACCGACCTCTACCACAACGACCCGTTCAACCACGGAAATCCGAATTTGAAACCGGAATCGGGATGGAGCTATGAAGGCGGCGTGGCGTGGAATCCGGGTCGGCGCTGGAAGGGGGAGGCGACGGTGTTCCAGTCGCGCCAAACCAACGTGATTGATTATGTGAGGCAGAATCCGCCGGTGAATGCGAATGACCCCTATACGGCGGCGAATCTTGAGAGTCTCATCTTTACGGGCTTCGAAGGAGTTCTGCGTGCACGGTTGCCGCATTTCCAGGAAGTGAGCGTCAGCTACACCGCGATTGAGGGGATGCAGGGGGCCCTGGCGGGGTTGAACGCCCGCTATACATCGAACTATCCGACGCACCGCGCCGTCGTGGGCTGGGTGGGAGAGCTTCCCGGACATATCCAGGCCCGGAGCCAGATCGGCGTCGATCAGCGATTTGGGGCCGATCCGTATGCGGTTTGGGATGCCGCTTTGACGCGCGAGTTTTACGGTCGGGTGCGAGCCAATCTTGCATTCTTGAATCTCAGCAGCACCCGTTATGAGGAGATCGCGAATGTATCGATGCCTGGGCGGTCGGTGGTGTTCGGATTGGACCTGCTTTTATGGCGAAAGGGGCACTAGCACGGATGGGTAGGTAAGGCGAATAATCGCTGTAATCGATTGATTCCAAGGCGATTATTTATTCCCGAACGGGCGACGGATTCATGCGAAAATAGCTTCAGTCGTCAAGGAGACTTACATCATGGCTTGGACCACACCAGAGTTTGAAGAACTAATGCTGAACTGCGAAATCAACTCGTACGCCAGCGCCGAAGTTTAGTTCGCGTTTCTTTAGTTAGTTTGCGTTTCTTCGGAGGCGCTGCCAGCCCTTCCCGTTTCATTCTGCCTAGTCGTCCGTCTGGCCCAAGACCCCTCTCGCCGCGCCCAAGCTCCGTTTGCCCGCTGAAGTACTCAGACCCCGTCTGGTCTTCAGATATCCTTCATGCAAACCGGATAGCGTGCTTGTGGGAGATCAGCGGACAGAATGACGGAACAGAGCGAAGCGCCAGCAGGGAAGGTAGTGCAATCGGAATACTGGCTGGCGCGGCATTCGCGATCGGTGATATTTCTGATTTCCGTGGTCGCCTTGCTGGGCGGCTATGTGGCCACCACGGTTCCGGTTTCGGTTTTTCCCACCACTAATTTCCCGCGCATTCTGATTGGGGTCGATAACGGCGTGATGCCGATCGACCAGATGCGGGTGACGGTCACGCGTCCGTTGGAAGAGGCGCTGAACAGCGTTCCCGGATTGCAGCAGGTGCGATCGGTCACGAGCCGCGGGTCGGCGGAAATCAACCTGTTCTTCGACTGGGACGTTGATATGTTCCAGACGCTGCAAACGGTGAATGCGGTGTTGGCACGGGTGCAGTCGTCGCTTCCCGCGGGCGCGCAGGTGGAAGCGAAGCGGCTGACGTTCGCCAGTTTCCCCATCATGGGTTACAGCCTGGTGTCGGCGAATGTGACGCAGACGCAGTTGTGGGAACTGGCTACCTACGAACTGAAGCCGCGCTTGAACCGCCTGGATGGAATTTCGACGGTGATCGTGCAGGGAGGACAGGAGCCGGAGTTCCACATTACTCCTGACCCCGCGAAACTGCTGGTTGCGGGCGTGACCGTGCCTGACATTCTTGAAGCAATGCGAAGGACGAACCTGATCGATTCGCCTGGTTTGTTCGAGCGGAATCACCAGCTCGTGCTTGGTCTGATTAGCGGGCAAGTGCAGACTCCGCAGGAAATTGCCGCGACTGTGATCAAGACGACGCCTGCGGGAATTCCTGTGCGTGTGGGCGATGTGGCGGGAGTTACGCCGGGGGTGAAACCGGTTTACACGATTGTGACGGCGAATGGGAAGCCGGCTGTATTGCTGAACATCAATCGTCAGCCGGACAGCAACACGATGCAGGTGGCCACGGAAGTTCATGCGGAAGTGGAGCGTATTCGCAAGTCGTTGCCGCCGGGAGTGCAGATTGAGCCGTTTTACGATCAATCTTTGATTGTGGGGCAGTCGATTGGCAGCGTGCGCGATGCGATTTTGCTGGGGCTGGTGCTGGCGTCGATCATTCTGGTGGCGTTTCTTGGGGACTGGCGAACTTCGGTTGTGGCTGGGCTGGTCATTCCGGTGACGGTGATGGTGACGTTTATCGCGCTCAAGCTGCTGGGTCAAAGCTTCAATCTGATGACGCTGGGTGGCCTCGCGGCGGCGGTGGGGCTGGTGATTGACGACGCGATTGTGGTGGTGGAGAACATTGTGCTGCACCGCGATGCGGGCCAGTCGCCATTGCAGGCGATTCGGAGCGCGCTGAGCGAGATTACGGTGCCGCTTACGGGGTCGACGATTACGCCGGTGGTGGTATTTCTGCCGCTGATTGCTATTACGGGTGTGACGGGGACGTTTTTCCGGGCGCTGGCGGTCACGCTGGCGGTGTCGTTGTTTACGTCGCTGATTTTGGCGCTGACCTGGACTCCGACGTTGAGCTTGTTTCTGATCAAGAATAAAGAGGGAACGGAGGAAAAAGCCTCCGAAGGCGGGGAAGTTTCGGCCGAACGGCTCATGGCTGCGGAAGAGGCTACGCTGGGCGGATTCTTCCTCAAGGTGGTGGGCTTCCAGGAACGATGGCTGCGGCGAGCGCTGCAACACCCGAGGTGGCTGGCGGGTTTGAGCCTGGTGCTGATTGTGCTCTCGTATGTTTCGTATCGGCATCTGGGGAGCGACCTGCTTCCGAAAATGGATGAGGGAGGATTTGTGCTGGACTGCCTGATGCCTCCCGGAAGTTCGTTGACGGAGAGTAATCGGGTGATTGGGCACCTGGAGCAAATGGTCAAAGAGATTCCGGAAGTGGAAAGCAGTTCGCGGCGCACGGGCCTGCAACTGGGGTTGGCGGCCGTGACCGAGGCCAACTATGGGGATATTCTTGTCAAGTTGAAGCCGAGTCGCAGCCGGAATATTGAAGACATTATGTCGGAGTTGCGGGAGAGGATTGCGAAGGAGGAACCCGCGGTCAGCCCGGAATTCACGCAAGTCCTGCAAGACATGATCAACGACTTGACCAGCGCGCCGGAGGCGGTGCAGATCAAGATGTTTTCGCCCGATGGGGCGCTGTTGCAAGCCTGGGCGCCGAAAGTCGCCGAAGCGATTCACGACGTCAAAGGTGTGGTGGACGAACGCGATGGCATTGAAAACACTACGAGCGGACCGGCGGTAGTGTTCAAGGTAAATGCGGCTGTGGCTGGGCGGGCGGGGTTTACTCCCGAAGAGGTGGCGACCGATGCGGCGGCGATGTTGGGGGGAGAGCCCGCGCCGACGCCGGTTGTGGCCAACGACCGCGCCTACACCCTGCGCGTGCGTTTTCCGGAAGCCAATCGGGCTTCTCTCGAGGCGATGCGGGATACGCTTCTGACGAGTTCCACTGGGAGAACGGCGACTTTGGGGGCGCTGGCGGATATTACTGAGTTACCGGGGCAGACGGAAATCCAGCGGGAAAATCTGCAACGCGATGTGGTCGTGACCGCTGGCTTTGAGGGCGTTGATCTGGGGTCGGGTATGGCTGGTGTGCAGAAGGCCGTGGATGCGCTGCATATTCCGTCCAGCATCCGCCTCGAGTATGGCGGGACGTATCAGGAGCAGCAGAAGTCGTTCCGCGATCTCGTGCTTGTGCTGGTGCTGGCAGTTTTGCTGGTGTTTGTGGTGCTTCTCTTCGAATTTGGAACGTTTGCCGCGCCGGTGGCGATCCTGTCGTCTGCGCTCCTATCGACTTCGGGAGTGATGTTCGCATTGCTGGTTACGGCGACGACGTTCAATATTTCCTCGTTTATGGGGATGATTATGGTGATCGGAATCGTGGCGAAAAACGGCATCCTGCTGCTGGATGCGGACCAGAAATTCCGTGGCCTCGGGTATTCGGCCGAGGACGCCATGGTTCAGGCCAGCCGGCGGCGTTTGCGGCCGATTGTGATGACGGCGCTGGCTACAGTGGCGGGGATGTTCCCGCTGGCGCTGGCGTTTGGGGCGGGGTCGCAGATGCTGAAGCCCTTGGCGATTGCGGTGATTGGCGGGGTGCTGATTTCGATGGTGCTGTCGCTGATTATTACGCCGGCGGTGCATTACTACCTGACCAGGAACAGAACTGTGGCGTAGAATTCATCCTCGTCAGGCAAGGTGCTCATGCTGCGATGGAACTTCGCTACACACCGACGGAAGATGATCTCTCAAGCTCTTGGCGGGACTTGAAGGCACCGCGATTTGTCCTCTTCTTGTACATACTTTTACTGTCCCTTCTCGCTCTTGTTGGCCTGTACCTGATCGAGCATGATTTCGCGTCGATCGGCTGGCTGTGGATGGTTTTGCCGGTCGTGATCGGGATTGCGGCCTTCGAAGTGCCTCGCATGCGCGCGCGCCGAGCGTTCAAGCGCAATCCATCCATCCGAGGAGAAATTATCGTGACCCTCAACGACGAGGGCACAGCGTGGAAATATCCGACCGGCGAATCGCGTTTGGATTGGCGAACCTACATAAAGTATAGGGAAACAAAAGCGGGTTTCTTGTTGTACCTCTCGCCTGAACGTACCACCTTCATTCCGAAGCGGGTGATGTCGGCAGAGCAGATTGAGGAACACTGCGGGGCATGCTGCAAACGAAAATCCCAGCGCAATAGCTCCTGTCGCTATCGTCCGTGCGCCGCGACCGGCGTCGCGATCTCATCAACTGCCGCTGAGTCTCCAGTTGCCGGGCCATGCCAGACGCCGCCGCCGAATGTGGTGATGTAGATTTGGTCTTCGTGTTGCGGGTCTGGAATCACGCGGTTGATCCATTTGAAGTTGAATCCTGGAATTCGTTTCCAGATTTTGCCACGGTCGGCGGAGCGCCAGATCGAGGACTCATATCCAGCGGCATACAAGATTTCAGGATGTTTTGGATCAAGCGTCACGTCGTACAGGTGCTGGTCGCGGGTCCAACTAGCTTTCCAGGATGTTCCGGCGTCGTCGGAGATGTAGATACCCCCGCCCTCGGATTGATGAGGAAGGTTGCGCCCCCAGGCTGCAAGATAGAGGCGCTTCGGATTGTTAGGATCCACCGCCAACCCGCGTGGCCCGTTGACGCCGGGGGGAAGAGCGATTCGCGTCCAGTGTTCAGCTCCGTCAGACGAGCGATAGAGGGCGCCGTCTTCGTCGTTGCCGAAGTTGCCGTCGGTGCTGCGGCGGGCGACGACTAGATATATTGCGCCTGTGGAGTCCTGCGTTAAGCGGTAGGCGAAAGGTTCTTTGCCGGGGATGCCGGAGTTCTTCAGCGTCCAGCTTTTTCCGCCGTCGGGGGACTTGTAGACGCCTTGTCCCATTGCCGAAACGTAAAGCACCCGTGCTCCCGGGGGGCTCTTCGGGTCGAGGATGATGTGCGTGGTGGCGGCGGGTTGCATTCCTGTATTGGAATGAAGCCAGGTCTTGCCGCCATCTTCGCTGATGCAGATGCCGCCCTCCCAGGAAGTTGGAGACTTCCGCCGCCAGGTTTTGGGTTCGGGAAGATCGTGCTGTCCGCTGGTGGTAGCCCACATACGGCCACGAACATCGGGGTCGAAAACGATCCAGTAGGTGGTGTTGCGCCACTTGGCGGGGATGCCGTCATTCGAGGGCACCCAGCTTTCGCCGCCATTCTCGCTGCGGAAGGGGCCGATGTCGGTGTAGGAGATGAACATCCTGCGGGGATCGAAGGGGTCGAAATGGATGCCGTAGTTGGTGGTGTTTTCGAGCCCCCGGCCCGTGAAAGTGCCGTCGGCGTGGCGCGTGGAATATGCCTCCTCCCAATTCTTGCCGCCATCGGAAGTCCGGAGGACGCGGCCATAGTCGGTGGTGTAGACCAGATTGGGATCTTGTTCCGAAACCGCCATATCGAGCGGGCTATCGGGATTGCCCGGGCCGAAGAATGGGCTCATCCAGGCTTCGCGGATATTGGCCGCGGGCTGGGATGATTCCTTCCAGACGAGGTCCCATGTTTTACCCTCGTCGCTGGTGCGAGCGACGCCGAGCGAACTGGACTTGTTCAACAGGCCTCCAAACAGGCCGTCGACGAGGTTTTTGTAGGAAACGTAAGCGATCCGTGGGTCTGTGGGGCTGGCGGCGACTGCGCGTACTGCTTCTCCTGAGCCGGGCAACGCGGATTTCCTCCAGCTCGCGCCACCGTCATGCGAGATGAATAAACCCGAGGGTCCGGCGGCATAGAGGACGGCTGCTCCTTGTGACGAAAACCCCAGGGAAAGGCCGGCCGAACTCGCGACCAGGACCGCCACCCCCTGGGGCAGTGGGCGTTGGAGCCACAGCCTATGTTCGCGAACTGAAACGAAGCCCGTGCCCATCAGGTAGAGAGTTCGGTCAGAGGTTGGAGAATGGGGGTCAATGGCGACGCGCAATGCCGGCCCGGGAAGCGATGCCAGATCCTGCCAGTTCTTGCCTCCGTCGCGGGATTCGATAACGCGGTAGGTTCCGGCCTGCTGGCGGGCGCCATAAAGGATTTTGGAGTCTTCCGGGTCGACTGCCAGGGCGGTTATTGTTCCGTGGGGTTTGCCGGTCACGAAAGCGACCTCCGCGTCATCGGAAGTTTGTTGCAGTGCGGTCACGGTGGCGGGACCGGGGTCAATCAGGTTCCAGGTTTCGCCGCCGTTCGTGCTGCGCCACAGACCGACACTGGCGGCATAGATCACATTCCGATCTTTTGGGTCGAAGACGAAAAATCTCACTCTCCCCTGCAAATTGAACATTCGCCAGGACTCGCCTGCGTCATTCGAGATGTAGGAACCGGTCATGTCGCAGGCGACGAGGATGCGACGGGGGTCGTGCGGGCTGATGACAGGAACGAAGAGAGCGCCTCCGCCGCCCGGACCGATGGGGCGAAAATGAGGGTCTCGAGTGTCCAACGACTGGCTGGTAGCGGAAGAGTTATCAGGCGGCAGGGCTGTCTTGTTTGACGACGAACGCGGTTGGCATTCAAGCAACCACAGCAAAGCAAGAGGCCAGAGAGCCTTGAGCCGCCATCGCACGTCCATGTCGCGATTGTAAGTGAAGGGGCTTTCCGAGTATGCGTGAGAACTACTCTTTCGCCCCTCCGGGGCTGGTCGATTTCCCACTCCACCCACGGCTTACGCCGTGGGCTTTATTCTTTAGCCGCTTCGCGGCAGGAAAATCGCTGATTCTCAACCACCTTGACTTCGAAATTCTAGTTCTCACGCACACTCTTTCCGCCCACACTTCACCCCACGCGCTGAGGGCAGAATCCTTGCCGCCCCTACTGGACTGCGCTCAGGCTCTGGTAGACGAACAATCCGCCTATGGCCAGCACCATAACGCCGGATGCAGTGCCGAACAGCCGCAACATGGGGCGGAGTTTGTTCAACTTGACCAGCAACTCTTCCTGCTCTCTGTGCCGGGGAGAATCCGGATCACTGAGGAAGAGCTGGTCTTCTTCGTGCATGGACAGGGTGCCGCGATAAATCAGCAGAACCACCAGGATGGCGGTTAACACGCCCCAAATGGAAATCAGCCAAGAAAGAGGAGTCATCGATCCCCTCCGATACAGGCCCGCGGGTCACTCCCTCTCTTCAGCAGATCCTCAACATGGAGTGTGAAGAAGTAGGAGCTCTTGCCGCCAGTATAATCCCGTTGGCAAGCGGCTGCGCCTTTTTGAGGGGGATGGCATCTAAGTACTAGATATGGCTTGAGTTTTGCCCGGGCTGTTATAATTGACAGAGCGGATTCAGCAGTTCATTTAGAAGGTTCTCAAGGAGATTGCCCATGGCGACCACGACTACCCCGGAAGTAACGACGCAGCCCATTCCCGAGACTGCTCCCAAGGCACTCCCGGTAAATTTGACTCCCAATGCAATCGCCAAGGTAAAGGAAATCATGGCCGGGCAAACGCCTGCGCCGTCTGGCTTACGCGTCGGCGTAGTCGGTGGAGGTTGCTCGGGTTTTTCGTACTCGATGCAATTTGAGAATGCGCCAGGAATGATGGATAAAGTGTTTGAGTTCGACGGCCTGAAGGTCTATGTCGATGCGACTTCGGTGATGTACCTGAACGGCTGCCGAGTGGATTACGTCGAAACTCTGGAAGGCGCGGGATTCAAGTTCGAGAATCCGAACGTGAAGAGCACTTGCGGCTGCGGATCCTCGTTCAGCGTTTAAGGTTCAGCGTTTAAGGCTGCAAAGCACGCCGATTCAGTTCTCATTAAAAAACCCTACCTGAGAAGGTGGGGTTTTTATTGCGTGAGAACTTTGATCAAGCTGCTGCTTTTATTGCTGCTGAGAGGGGGTTGGCGCCGGATTTGGGCTATTGCCGTCAGGCGGAGCCACGGGACTGCTGATCTGATCTGCGGGGGTCCCGACCGGCTTTTGCGCGCCGGCCTGACCCGGGAACTGCGCTGGCTGCCATGGACCATTCGGTAGGCCACCGCGATCGTTTTGCGGGTCGTACATGAACTGCCATTCGTTGTAGTGATGCTTTTTGTTGAATTCGCGGATGGCGGCATATTTAGTGTTCGTGTTGGTGCTGGCAACGCCGACCATTGCGCCCCCACCGAAAGTTGCATTGTCGGCGGGCTTGCTGCCGCCGGTCTGATCCGGCGTGGTTGCCGTGGCATCGGTTGCCGTTTGAGCGGCATTGTCTGAGGCAGGTGCGTTGGGGTCTGGTGTTGCAGCATCCGCATTCTGATTCGGATCCGTTGAGTCCGGCGGAGTGGTGGAACCGGCGGAGCCGAGGCCGCGCGGGCGACCCCTCTGCGGGATTGCCGCGCCGGGGTCGGTTCCGGGCTGGCCTGGCAGCCCTTGAGCAGGCGGAATTTGTCCAGGCGCGGAGAGGCGAACGCCCGGATCACCGAAGCGCAGGATCTTGAAATCGGCTTCTGGCGAATCCTCGCCTTTGACGGTGGGGTCTTTGTAGCGCTTTCTCAGGTAGCGTAGATTGTTGGTGTTCTCGAGGTCTTCGACTTTGGCGGGATAGCGCCCGTTCTTCTTGAAGTAGAGGCGAATGGCCCGGGTATATTGGGTGCCGCGATGGATCATTTCTTCCTCGCGGTCGCGAAGAATCTCCTGCTGGATGCTGGGGAGAATCGTGGCGAGACTGATGGCCAGCACGGCCACGAAGAAGATGAGGGTGAGCAGAACATAGCCGCGTTCGTTTCTGGGCGTCCTTGCGGAGGCGGCGGTTGAGCGTTGGCGATGCATGGCTAGTTCTGGGTCAGAGGGATGCTCTGGCTGTGGTTGTAGAGCACATCTTCGATTTCGGCGGAACTGGGGTTGATGTGGACGACTTTATAGCGCCGGTTGACGATATCGCCCTCGGCGGCGATAAAGACATCCTCGTTTTCCGAAAGAAAGATTCGTTTCGGTTCTCCGGCCTTGTTGGCGAAGCCGAAGAACTTCAGGTTAATGTTCGGCGGAGGCGGCGGCGGAGGCGGGCCGGTGGGGGCCTCGACCACAGGCGACTGAAACACTTCTGGAACTGGAGGCGGGTCTGGCTGTTCCACAAAAATATTTCGTCCGGAACCGCCGTAATTGATTCCTTCCACCGCGTGCAGCAGTTGCAGACGCAGGGTCGGGTCGAGTGACATATCGGCGCTGGCCACTAGTTTGGCGTTGGCCTTGGATTCCGGAGCTCGGCCCGAGGGACTGGTTCCGGTTGAGCTTGACGGGGAGGAGTATGACGTGGAGGAGGGAACGGCGGGGGCAGCCGACGGGCCACTTGGCCAGATCATGAATCCGACGCGAACGAGCGCGATTAAGCCCAGCGCGCTGGCGGCGATGGTCTGGGTCCGGTTCTCGCTTCCGATCTTCACTTATGCCCTGCCTTCACTTATGCCCCTGCCTTCACAAATGCTTCCAGTTTCATCTGGAGTTTCACGTCGCCGCCCTGAGCTTCGCCCACGTTCACGCTGTCCACGAGGAAGAAGGTTTTGGCCTTCTCGAGTTCGTTCACGAAGTGCATCATGCTGGGATAGCTTCCCGAGAATGCAGCCTCAATTTGAACGCGGCGCAGGCCCACGGCTTGCGCCTCTTTTGATTCACTTTTTTCGTTGCGTTCATCGGGCTTGGAATCGTACTTGGCGCTGTCGATTTTTACGTTGTTTTCGGATGCCACTTTGCCCAGCGATTCCGAGACGGACGACTCGACGTCGGGGAAGCGGACATCGTAAAAGTCTTTGATTTCGCCTCGAGCCTCGACGACCTTCTGGCCAATTCCGCGAAGGGGAGCTACCTCGTGCGTCTTGAGACGGAGTTCGTTGGAGAGCTCGGTCAGCTCGTTGCGACGCGATGTGGGCGATCCCACAAGCGGGGAAAGCAGCACAACGGCCGCCACCAGGCTTAAGACGCCCATGGCGATCAGAGCCGTCGAAACCTGTTTTTGTGTCTTCCGCAGATCAGCCATTAGGGAGTCTTCCGATCTGCCGGGGCAGGCGCCTTGCCAGCGGTCGGTTTCGGAACCTGAGGCTTGGTGGCTGCTTTGAATTGGCTTGAATGCGGGCTTCCTGGCTTGGCGACGTTCGGTTTGGAAGCTTCGTCTTTCGAGCCGGCGGTCTTGGGCGCATTGGTCTTGGCGGGCGCGACACCGAGATCGACCTGCGGGATGTAGCCGGAAGTGATCTCAAAATGGACATTATCGCCGTTCTGATTTTGCTGAAACTGCTCGTCCGTCACCGTCGGTTGGAAGAAGCGAGACGACTGCTCCATGTGATGCACGAGTTGCAGCGCTCGTTCGCGGGTCTTACCGGCGACGCTCAACTTGATCTCGAGTTGATTGTCCTTGGTGACCTCGGGGCGAATCGCGGTGACGTGTAGTTCGTGCGGCATCATTTGCTCGAGATCGGAGAAAACCTGTGTCCAGGAAAATGACTTGCGCCGGATCAAGCTGTTGATGAACTTGGACTGGTCGCGCGTTGTGCGGTTCTCCGGGCGATCGAGAACTTCCTGGGCCTTGGCGCGTTCCTCATCGCAGCGGGAGATGTCGTCGCGGAACTTGGAGATCTGAACCTGATCCTTGCGCGCGGCCGCCCAGGAGGAGATGGCCGTGATCAGCATGATAAGAGTGACGAGGCTGGCTATGCCCAGTATTGGGCCCCAGCGCATCCAGAAACGGCGCCCGTCTTCATAGGGCTGTGTTGCCAGATTGATGTCAAGACGCATCATTGGGAAACCAAAGCCCCCACCACTCCGGCCAAGCGCCAGCGCGGAGCCGAGCCGCTGCCTCCCGCTCCCAATTGGGCAGCTTCAACGAGTTCGTGCACTTCCGCGCCTGTCTGGGCCCGCAGAGCGGGTCCAGCGCCACCCGTGTCGGGTAAGCCGGACACGAAGATGTGTTCAATGTTCAGATGGTAAGTGTCCTGAAAAAATACGACCGACGGATAGACATCCTCCGCCAACTGTTCGCCGGTAATCGTGACGCCACGCATGTTTTCGAGCGTGCGGAAAAGCAGCAGCTGCTCCTGATCCATAATCGCAATGCTGGTGCTGCGCGCGTCGACCTTCACGACCAGAGTAGGACGGGGGGCTTGAGCCGCGCCCATGGCCGCAATCATGGAGGGAACGACCACTCCAGGCAGGTAGCCGGCGTCGCGGAAGGCGGCCTCGTATTCTTCCAACACCTTGGTCATGACGACGGCGGCGACGACGCGGACGCCGGTTTCCTTGGCGGGCTGGGAGACGTAGGAGACCTTGGCCTGTTCGACGTCGAAGGGCAGGGATTTCTTGAGGCGGAAGCGCACGACGCCGTCCGCTTCGCGGGCGTTGGGAGGCAGAGTGTCGAAGTCGAGAAGCATGACGCGGGCTGCGGCGTCGGGCAGAACGGCGATGACGTCTTTGGAGCGCCCAGCCACTTCGTCGAGAACCTGACGCAGGGCCTCGCGCACGGCTTCGGGCTGGCGAATGTTGGGCTCCGTAAGGTCAGGCACGACGCTGCCTGGGGCCAGTTCGCGGGCCGCGTAGACCTCGAGAATTTGTCCGGAGAGGGAAACTCTCCCGGCCAGCACCCGATCGGCGGCAATTTCACAGGCGATCTGGGGACGGGCGTCGGGCATGGTTGGCTCCTACCGCAACTATAAATTCAAAACTAGCTGTCAGCTATCGGCTGTCAGCTTTCAGCCACAACTTGGTAACTAGGCCGCGTGCTGTTTCGGAAAACCGACTTGTCAATTTTGTGTTCAAGCCGACAGCTGACAGCTATTTACCGCGAACTCTCAATGAACGTAACTTTGTTGATCTCTTTCAAGGTGGTCAGGCCGGCTCGCACCCGGTCTAAGGCCGACTCGCGCAGAAACCGCATGCCTTCTTCCCGCGCTGCCCGGCGGATCTCCGAACTTGGACGCTTGTCCAAAATCATTTCGCGGATGCGGTCGCTCAATTCCAGAAGTTCGTGAATCGCGGTTCGCCCACGATAACCCGTACCGCCGCACTCGATGCATCCCTGGCCTTCGGCGAAGGGAACCTGCGACCACTGCACCGGATCGAGACCGCTGGTTTCCAGCAATTCAGCCGGGTAGCGCACTTCCGTCTTGCAGGAGTCACAGATCAAACGCACTAACCGCTGCGCCAGGATGCAGTTCAAGGCGGAAACGAAGTTGTAGGCCTCGACGCCCATGTTCAGGAAGCGCCCCAGCACGTCCACGACGTTGTTGGCGTGGACCGTGGTGAACACCAAGTGTCCCGTGAGCGCGGAATTGATGGCGATCTGTGCTGTTTCCTGGTCGCGGATTTCGCCGACCATAATCTTGTCGGGATCGTGACGCAAAATGGAACGCAACCCACGGGCGAACGTCAGGCCCTTCTTCTCATTGACGGGAATTTGCGTAATGCCACGCAACTGGTATTCCACCGGGTCTTCGATGGTGATGATCTTGTCTTCATCCGTCTTGATTTCATTGATCGCCGCATACAAAGTGGTCGTCTTACCGGAACCCGTCGGCCCCGTCACCAGCACCATGCCGTATGGTTCTTTGATGTAACGCCGGAAGCGCTTCAAATCATCTTCACCAAAGCCGACCACATCCAAAGTCAGCTTCTGGAACTTCTCGCTCATCGATTCTTTATCCAGAACGCGGAGTACGGCGTCCTCGCCGTGAATCGACGGCATAATGGAAACGCGGAAATCGATAGGCCGCTCCGGCTGCCCGTAGCGCACGCGGAAACGTCCGTCCTGCGGCACACGGCGCTCGGAGATATCCAGTTCGCTCATCACCTTGATGCGCGAGATGATGGTCGATTGGTGTTCCCGGCTCAGCGGCGGCATGGCCTGCTGCAAGACGCCGTCTATGCGGTACTTGATAACCACGGAGTCGTCGCGGCTCTCGATGTGGATGTCGGAGGCGCGGCGCTGGAGCGCGGTGAAGATGACGATGTCGACGAGACGAATAATCGGGCTGATGTCGTCATCGGCCGTCAGTCGGTCCATCGTGATGCTCTCGTCCGCCGAGTCTTCGTCGTGGACGACGTGCAGGGTAAAACCTTCGCTGGCGTCTTCGAGGACGCGCTGCGATTGTTCCGTTTTTTTGAGAATGTCGCTGATCTGAGCCAGAGTGGCGACTTTGGTGAGGATGCGCTTGCCCAGCTTCAGGCCGATCTCGTCGATCATCATCAACTGGCTGGGATCGGCGATGGCGATGGACAAGCGCCCGTCTGAAAGTTCCTCGAGCGGGATGAAGTTGTAGGAGAACATCAGGTGGACAGGGATCTTGCGGAACAATTCATGTTGCAGAGAGAAATTGCGCAGATCGATGAATTCGCAGCGGTAGCGCCGCGCGATCCCCTGGGCGCGCTCGATCTCCACCTGGGGATCAACTTTAGCGTTGCCGTTCGCGCCAGCCACAGCCACCGGTTTCTTGACGTCTTTCGTCAGATCCACGGGAACCTCGGGTTGTTTGCCTGCTGCCATGGTTCGTTACCTTTTTCACAACCAGAACTTCTTGTCAAAACCTCAATACCGTTTTAGTGCTGGCCCAAGCCGGAGCCGAGCGTGAAAATCGGCAGATAAAGCGAAATCAAGACACTTCCGACCACCACCGCCATGACAATCAGAATCATGGGCTCGATCAGCGATAAAGCCGCGGTCAGAGCCGTTTGCACGTCTTCTTCGTAGAACTCGGCTACGGAGGTCAACATGCCCGGAAGAGCGCCCGTGGATTCGCCGACCTCGATCATTTCAATGGCCAGGGGCGGGAATACTTTCTGTCCTTCAATGCACTTCGAAAGCGGTTTTCCGCCGCGTACTTCCTCGACCGCTGTTTTCAGACCCTCGCGAATTACGCTGCTGCTCATGGCCGGGCCCGCCGTCTCCAGCGCCGAGACGAGTGGCAATCCACCGGCTAGCAGTGTGGACATCATGCGCGAAAAATTCGCCACCTGATACTTCAACAGAATCGAGCCGATCAGCGGAATTCGCAGTAGAGCGCGGTCGATCAAAGACGAACCGCTGTCCGATTTCGCCCAGCGCCAAAACAGCATCCCGCCGACTACGATGCCGCCCGCAATCCAAACGAAATAATCCCGCGCGGTGGTGCCGATCGCCATCATGACAATCGTGGGCGTCGGCAACTTCGCGTTCATGTTCTCGAATAGCTTGGCGAACTCCGGCACAACGTAGGTCACGAGAAAAATCAGCATGAACGTGACCACCGTGATCAGCAATACGGGATAGACCAGCGAGGCTGTCAGTTTCTTGCGGAAGCTCATCTCCAGGCGTTGAAAAGCGATGTAGCGAGTCAGCACTTCTTCCATGTTGCCGCTCTTTTCGCCGGCTTCCAGCGTCGTCGTGTACACCTTTGGGAAGGCAGCTTGCGCGTTGAAAGCCTGGGACAGTAGCTCGCCGCTTTTCACGCGGTCGCGAACGTTGTCGAGAAGCGAACGCAAATACATATTCGGCTGGCGCTTGATCAGCAAATCCAGCCCCGTCAATACCGGCAACCCGGCTTTCAGCAAGGTCAAGAACTGCTGGTTGAAAATGACGAACTGCTCGAGTTTGACGCGGCGTTTCCCGAACGACATCTGGCCGCCTGTGAGCAGGCCTTGTGGCTTGACCGAATAGACCAGGAAACCCTGCTGCGCAAAACGCTCCTGGACTTCGGCCGGCGAGTACCCGCGCTCTACTTGCTGCAGCACGCGGCCCCGTTCATCGGCCATTTTTATGACAAATTCGGCCATCCGGACATCTTCCTCAGTGAACTATTTTCCAAGTCTAGCATCGACCCAAACTCCGGAATCGACAACGTTCCCTATGTTCAACAACCATCAGCATTTAACCAGCGTGTGGGCGTAACGGATGGGGGCTTCCGCAGGAGAATTCGGGGACAACGCTTATAGTTATCATCAGGATACACCTTCCACCGCGCCCCGCCAACCCCGCTTTCGTCCTACGCCAGCACTTCCGTTCGGTCGAGCCAAATCGCTGGAGGTCACTGTTTGTCATTGTTCGTCAGTGGTCGTCACTGGCAAATGGGCTACTTGTCCATGCTGCCCGTGACCACCTGAACCCCCGTCGGCGGCACAAACCGAAAGCGCTCATCTGCGATCGCTTCATCTTCCTTGGACACCAGAAATCTGTATTCGGTGACCGAGTCGTCTTGTCCTTCAGCGACGATTCGGTCGATGCGGCCGTCGGGGGTAATTTCGAGCAAAACCCGGGTGAGATAGCCCGCCAAGCCCCTGGGCTTGCCCTGGAGGACAAAGTTGCCCGCTGTCTGAGCCGGTATGTCGTTGGCCAGTGTCAAGCCCTCAAAAACCCGCTCCAGCTTGCTTCGACCCAACAGATACGCCAAAGGGGAGCGAAGATCATCCAGCTTACGCGACGGCGTGCTGCGCGCCTGCTGGTCCCCAGGGGCGTAAAACCATGCCGTTTTGCCGTCTGTAATGAACAACTTAGCCCTCGGCTCCCGATATTCCCAGCGCATTCGCCCAGGACGCTTGATCCACAACGTGCCAGATTCAGTTCGATCGATCCCGTTACCCCGGTATTTCTCGACAAATTCCGACTGAAGCGTGTGCAGGGCGTTGTAATGCCGATCCACACGCTGGCTTAGTGTGAGAACGTCGGGAACGGGAGAACTTGCAATCGAGTTCGCCGTGAGAGCGAGGGAGATCGCGAATCGCGCCAGGCAGTTGAGATGGCTAAGCGTGGGCAAGGTTCTAGAGGTTAGATGCTGGTCGGGGAGCAACAGCCAGCTTACGGAATCGTATCGCGAAGGGAGGAGGGCCAGTGAAAAAGTTTTCACTGCCAGCTAACTGCGCGCGTCCATCTCAGATTCCGCGGATGGTTTGTAGCCCGGCGGTATCCCTTTGTGGAGGAACTTCAGTTTCTCCGGGTGAAGCACATAAATCTCGCCGTTCGGAGCCAAGACGTAGGGAAAGCCCACAGGGTCCACTGGTATACCCGGCAAGAGGTTGGCGGAGTAAACTTCGCGCCAGGATTGCGGGTTGCGGCCCGTTTGTTGACGATAGAGGTCGATGATCTTCGCAAGGCCGTTGAGATCCTGTTCGGCTTGCAGGGCGAGCAAGTGATTGGCCGCATTGTCCTTGATCATTTTGTCGTCAGAGGAGTCGAAGGTCATCGTCCAGAGCATGCGAGAGGTTTCGAATTCGCCGCCCTTTTGCGCCATTTTCGCCGCCAGGACCTTGAGGAAAGGATGCGCGTTCGGCAGTTCCGCTCCGCGGCGAAAAGCGTCGGCCGCAGCCATGTAATCCTGCCGCTCTTTGTAGTGGACGAAACCCAGAGCGTGGTAAAGCTGCCACACTTGAGGATTGGCGCGGATTCCCTTTTCGAGCAGGGCTACCGCCTCATCCGGCTCTCCTGCACCTTCAGGCGATTTGGGCGCCAAGAAGCTGGCTCCGAATTCATACGCCACCCTCAGTTTGGGATCGAGGTCGGTTGTGAGGTTGAGTAGAGGCGCCAACAATTCATAGTGGGGGTCGGCTTCCGTGTGATGTTTGAGCCCGTAATACTGCACGGCGCGGGTCCAGTAGAGATCGGCCATCAGACCGGTGTAACCAAGACTCATGCGCTTAAGGGCTGACGAGGATCGGACGTAAAGAACGTCTTCTATCGAAGCCCGAGCACGCATGCCATCGATCCGACCGATCAAGAGAGAGGAACCCATGAGGAAGAAGGCAAGCAGGCACGCGGCAATCCACGTAATGGAGCGTGACGGTTTCATTTGAGGTTACGACGTTCGAAGATGAGCACAGCGCCGCACAGCGCCATTCCCGCATAGAACAAGGCATAGGCGGTGTTGGCGACGACAAGCTTTGCTGCGACTGGCTCTCCGTGGGCTACGGAACTGATCACGTTGAGCGCCGAAAAGTTAGGAATCACGTAAGTAATGGCAGTGGTAACCCAGCGGGCGAGGCCCTGAGACATGGCAGCAAAGCCGCGCAGATCCTCGGAAAAACTGCCAATGAGAAACAGGCAGAAGGCGAACACTGCCGACAACAGGGGCGAAGAGAACGAAGAGAAAAGAAGAGCCAGTGCCGTCACCATCACAAACTGGAGAACAATAAAGTACAAGGCGACGAGCACATAGGAGTCAGTCATCAGCAGGTGGTGGTGGTCGGACACGTAGATCAAAGCGGCGTAAACGCCAGCAGCCATACATAGGCTGTTCACGACTAGAGTTCCTGACAATCCCAAAAATTTGCCGACGATGAACTCCCATCGGCGTACGGGCCGGGAGAGCACCGTGTACAAAGTGCGCTTGTCGATCTCTTTGGAGACCAATCCAATTCCGATGAAAATTGCGATCACTACGCCAAACAGGGAAACAGCCGCGAGCCCCAGGTTGATAACAACGAGCCGCTCCATGTTAATGGAGATCTGCCCCACCAGGACCGCTGCGCCCGCCATCAGGATGGCGAAAGCGACGAGGTTGTAAAGGACGCGATCCCGGACGGCTTCGCGGAAAGTGTTGGTCGCGATGGGTATGACACGCGCGCTCATGCGTAAGCTCCTTTTTGGGAGTTGGACTGGGAAGGAGTCTGCGATTTTGTTTGTTGTACGAAATACTCCTCCAGGGTGCTGCGGACGGGGGTTACGGAAATCAGACGAAGATTATCCCTGCGCAAAGCATCGACGGCGGCGTCGAGCTGCGGCTCTGTTACTACGGCCCGACCCATATCGCCTGCGCAAGAGCATTCCTGAGTCAAGGTCTTGAGCGCGGCGGGGACCGACATTCCGTGCCAAGCCACTTCGATCTTGCCTTGCACATTGCGGGTGAGTTCGGCGACCGAGCCCACGCCTCGCAACTCCCCTTTGTTGATCACGGCCACGCGGTCGCAGAGGGTTTCCGCGTCCGAAAGAATGTGGGTGGAGAAAAAGACGGTCTTACCTTCTCTCTTAAGTTGCTCGATCAGGTCACGGACTTCGCGGCGACCGATAGGATCGAGGCCCGACATGGGCTCATCGAGAAAGACAAACTTGGGGTCATGCAGAATCGCCTGGGCAATGCCGACGCGCTGCAACATGCCTTTGGAGAACTTCCTGAGCTGCACATCGCCAGCGCCGGTAAGTCCCACGCGGGCCAGCATAGCCTCGATGCGCGATTTACGTTCTTTACCGGAAACGGCTGCCCCCGCAAATCCGGAGAGCCGGGCATAGTAGTCCAGCAGTTCATGGGCGGTTAGATAGTCATAGAAATAGGGCTGCTCCGGCAGGAAGCCGATTTGGGCCTTCACGCGCGGGTCGCCGATCTCCATGCCGAATATCTTGGCGGAGCCCCCGGTGGGATACACCAAACCCATCAGCATCTTCAAGGTGGTGGTTTTGCCGGCGCCATTAGGGCCAAGAAAGCCGAAAACCTCCCCTTCCTGGACGCTGAGTGTCAGCGGGTGCAGCGCGCGGCGGGGTTGCTTTCTCCAAAAGCCGACCGAAAATACCTTTTCGAGTGCGAGAATTTCGAGCGCGTTCATAAGGTAAGTTCCAGAGTTTCCTCCAACGCAAAAATTATAAGCACTGAGTGGTTCTGATGAAAATACCCTGAGGATTACGTTAGTCATGAGGCAGGAATGCACCGTCTGCTTCCAGCATCTGCATACTCGACGAAAGGATTGCGAAGAAGTTGACCCGATCTGCTTAGGGGGAGGTGCTAGCGGTAGAGCTAGCGGTGTGCAAATCGGAACTCTTCAGGGAGGAGCAACGGTGCATCAGTTCATCAATGGGGTCAGGGCCGCACACGCCCCAAGGCTTCCAACAATGGTAATGGTGCCAGCAGGCTGGACGCGCACCACCAAATCCTGGACTTCGCAATAAGCGCGGGCACCAGTCCTGTTGTTGAAAGGAGTGCCTGTGGTAAAGAACTGATCATTGGTTGGACTTGCACCACTCGGGGAGCCGGCCGCCACAAAACTATATCCGCTCTTTCCCAATCCCCCACCGTTGGTCGCGAGGTTGTTGTCAATGATGCACGCAGACGTAATGGCCGTCACGCAGGGCGACGCGCCTCCTCCGAGCGACTGCAGATCAAGCGCGTACCCGGTAGTTGGATAGGTGGTGAAGTATGTGCTCTCGGCAGTGCCAATCATCCGCATGGAGGCGGCGGCAGACGAATCGTTCGCTGCCATGCGCGCCCGGATCAGGTTCGGGATAGCAATGGCTGCGATGATGAGAATGATGGCCACGACAATCATCAGCTCGATCAAGGAAAAGCCGTTTTCTCTCCGCATAGTTCCCCGTTTTCGCTTGTCAGGTTTCAACAGAATTCCTGCAAGTCAAGCGCCTAAAACTTGCGAGGTTCCTCACGAACGTAATCCACCGGTAACTAGTATCGCGAAACCGGCTGGTTCATCCACATTCCCAAAATCCGATCTAACAGTAGAAGACAGTACGTGTGACTGCCAGGTTCTCATTGGAGCAACTATCCAAAGCTTAGTTGGCAATCGGGTTCAGGGCGCCGCAAGCCGCATAGCTGGCGACCAAGGTGATCGTACCGGCCGGCTGCGAGCGAAGCACGCCATCCTCGTACGCACAGAATGCTTTCGCACCGGTGGTGTTCGAGAGCGGCGTTGCCGTGGTGTAGAAGGTAGCGGGCGCACCACCAGCAACAGCAGCGGTCGGCGTTACTGCAAAGGTATAGCCGCTCTTTCCTGAGCCAGCGGGAGTACCGTTTCGCGCAAGGTTATTGTCGATGACGCAGGCATTCGCGATACCCGAGATGCAGGGCGACGCGGCGCCGCCGAGCGCGGCCAAGTTAGCGTAGCCGTTGCCAGGATAGGTTGTGGAGAAGGTAACTTCTCCGTTGACAATCGTGCGCTCGGAAGCGGCCGCGGAAGAATCGTTGGCTGCCATACGGGCGCGGAGCAGATTCGGGATGGCGATGGCGGCGATGATAAGAATAATCGCGACCACGATCATCAGTTCGATAAGCGAGAAACCCTTCTGTTTACGCATCTAAATTTTCCTTTTATTCGTGATGCACTTTCGGACGAATATCGCTAATTGCCGACTCTGGCTGTGCCGATTCGTATCTTCTTAGGCACTCTTGAGGCCATTTCGGCATTAGCCTCGGTTACCATCAAACAGGTTGCGAACGAAGCACTTATTGTGGGTTCCACGGTTGCTCGTTATCCCGAACATGAACCCTGTGACAGAGATTGTCATTCCTTCGAAAGAATCGCCACAAAAGTACGTTGGGGGCAGCGACTTGCATCGCTGCCCCCAACGCTTTCAAGATCCAACCAACTAGGTAAGTCTTAGTTGGCGATCGGGTTCAGGGCGCCGCAAGCCGCATAGCTGGCGACCAAGGTGATCGTACCGGCTGGCTGCGAGCGAAGCACACCATCCTCGTAGGCACAGAATGCTTTCGCACCGGTGGTGTTCGAGAGCGGAGTGGCGGTGGTGTAGAACGTAGCGGGCGCACCACCAGCGACAGCAGCGGTCGGCGTTACAGCAAAGGTGTAGCCGCTTTTTCCAGAACCAGCAGGCGTACCGTTGCTGGCCAGGTTGTTGTCAATGACGCAGGCATTCGCGATACCGGAGATGCAAGGTGACGCGGCGCCGCCGAGCGCGGCCAAGTTAGCATAGCCGTTGCCAGGATAGGTTGTGGAGAACGTAACTTCTCCGTTCACGATCGTACGCTCGGAAGCGGCCGCGGAAGAATCGTTGGCTGCCATACGGGCGCGGAGCAG
>Ga0080027_10000091_pt1 | contig 38485 bp, 35 predicted proteins | sample OrgsoiDNA2013046_FD_70962 | JGI IMG/M metagenome (GOLD analysis project Ga0080027, IMG submission 70962) | Permafrost soil microbial communities from the Arctic, to analyse light accelerated degradation of dissolved organic matter (DOM) -... | ecosystem: Environmental > Terrestrial > Soil >... | reverse complement strand
AACGATCTGCGTAAGACTCCTCTGCGGCTGACGGCGACTTACGAAGGCGCGCAACTTGGCCAGTTCACCAAGCTGGTTTACGGCACGGACAAGGGCTGGCGCGGCACGGTAAATGTTTCCGCAAGTGTGAGCGGATCGGCCGAGGATTTGCAGATTCAGAGTGAGGGTTCGATCGATAATTTCCGGCGCTACGACCTGGGGATGGCGCCGTTGCTGCGGCTTTCGGCGAGTTGCTCGGGACGATTCAACAGTTGGCCAAGGCAGTTTTCCGAAATCTTGTGCAGTTCGCCCAGCGGCGATGGATCGTTGCTGCTGCGCGGAAAAGTCGGCCTGGCGCGGCCTCCGACCTATGACCTGAACTTGAACGCGGCAAAGTATCCGGCACAGCGACTGGTGGACGTACTTCGAGGCATGAAGAAAGGGCTGCCCGAAGACTTGTCGGCCACCGGGAGTCTGGGCGCGGATCTTTCGTTTGTAGCGGATGGAACGAGTGTGTCTGCATGGTCGGGCAGCGGGCGAGCCGAGCATGTAGTCCTGAGTTCGTCGGCGCTGCAAACGAAAGGCGGCGATGGCACCCTGATGCTGGGCACGGTGCCGTTTCGCACGGTTTCGAACGTGACCGGGAAGGCTTCGCGGGTGAAGAAAGCGGCGTCGACAGCTTCCGCTAGTTTGGCTCCGGCGGGAAACTCGGTGGAGGTCGGTCCGGTTTCGATGGATCTTGCCGAGGATGAACCAGCCAAGTTCCACGCCTGGTTTTTCCGGGCAGGGTACAACGCGAGCTTTAGTGGGGAGGCTTCCATCCAGCGCTTGCTGCAAATCGCCCGTGCGGCGGGGGTTACGGCGGTGCATCCGGCGGTGGAGGGGGATGCGAAATTCGACTGGCAGGCGAATGGCGTGTGGGGCGGCCTCGACCAGGGGCAAAATACGGGAGCGGTCCATCTGAGCCGTGGGCGGGTGGAGTTTCCCGGACTCAACGCGCCGATCGAGATTGCGGCGGCGGACGTAAAGTTGACGCCGGACACGTTCCAGTTGCAAGGGCTCTCGGCGACGGCGGGAGGAATGCGCTGGACGGGTAGTCTTTCGCGGCCGCGCGTGTGTACGGGACCCGCGAGTTGCGCGATCCAAGTGGATTTGCGCGCGGATGAGGTTTCAGGCGAGAAGTTGAATTTGTTGCTCAATCCGAACATTCAGAAGCAGCCCTGGTATCGGATTCTGGCGGGAAACCCGTCGCAGAACGGGGCGGCCTTGCGTGCGCTGAATGTGGAAGGAATGGTGCGGGCGGACCGGTTCATGGTGGGTGACCTGGCGGCGGACGCGGTGACAGCTCAAGTAAAACTGGGGGATGGCCACCTGCGCCTCACCGATTTTCGGGGCACCGTGCTGGGAGGCAGCCACACGGGGGATTGGGAGGCGGACTTCACCAAAGAGGCGCCCGCGTACACACTGGCCGGATCTATAGAGAAAGTTTCGCTGTCGCAGTTGGCGAGGCCCATGCACAGCAACTGGATTTCGGGAACGGGACGGGGATCGTATGAAATGACGCTGAGCGGATGGGGAGAGAAGGATCTGCACGCTTCCGCTCGTGGAACGTTGGCGCTGTTTGCGCGGGACGGGACGCTGACGCGCTTTGGGCCGTCTGGCGCCTTGAAGTTCGGAAAACTGGAAGCTACGTTTACCACCGGGGAGTCGCTGGTGGTGGTTTCCGAAGGAAAAGTTGAAAATGCGCAAGGAATCTACGACGTGAGCGGGGTGGCATCATTTGGGCATAAGGTGGATTTGAAGTTTGTGCGAGGTGAGGGGCAAGGGTTTGTTGTGTCTGGGACGTTGGAGGAGCCTAAAGTTGGGGCTTTGGACGGGCTTCCGCAGCAGGCTAAGAGTGAGGTTACGCCAGGCTTGCAGCGCCCGAAGCGGGTGGGTGCCCGGTAGCATTTTTCGAGAGAGGTCCGGGGCGTTGGAGTTGGAAGGGGTCTTTCGACTACGCATTCCCGCGCTTTGCGCGCGAATGCCCCGCTGAAGATGAACACAACAAAAACCGAATGCTTCGCTCAAGATGACAAACGAAGACAATGGTATTTATTTTTTGTAGCCGGGGCCCCGCAGCACTTTTCCCGGCAGCGCCCCTGTCATCTTTCCTTCCGCAATCACGGGCACGCCGTTGACCAGGACGAAGCGCATCCCTTCCGACAATTGATTGGGCTGGTCAAAGGTGGCCACGTCGCGAATGGCGGCGGGGTCGAAGACGACCACATCCGCCCACATGCCAGTCTTGAGAACCCCGCGGTCGGTAAGGCGCAGGCGCTGCGCTGCCAATGAGGACATCTTGCGGATGGCGTCCTCCAAGGTAAGCTTCTTTTCTTCGCGGACGTATTTGCGGAGGATGCGGGGGAAGGTGCCGTAGGCGCGCGGGTGCGGATGATCCATACCTAGAATGCCTTCGGGCGAGGTGCCGGAGTAATCGTTGTCGACGGAAACCCAGGGTTGCTGCAAGGCAAGGGCGACGTCGGGCTCGGACATGGCAAAGACAGCGACGCCAGTGTCACCATTATCTTCGATGAGAAAGTCGAAGAGCGTGTCGATTGCATCGGCTTCGGGACGGTCCTTCGCCGGAGGATCCTTCTTCCAGAGGGCGGCGATGTCGGCTAGTGTTTTGCCTTGCAGGAGGCGCAGTTTCGGGTTGTTGACGGACCCGATCAGGATGGCTTCCGGCCCGGGGATTTCCTGCCATTCGTTATCCCAAGGGTGCCCGGGGGCGAGCATGTCTTCGCGAATGCGCTGGCGCATGGCGGGATCCTTGAGCCGCGCCACCAGTTTGTCTTTGCCGCCGTCGTGGGCCCAGGGCGGGATGAAGGCGGAGAAATCGTTGAACCACGCAGTGTAGGCGTAGGTGTCGGCGGCAATGTCGATGCCGCCGGCCCGGGCTGCGTTGATTTTCGCAATCGCCTCCGGCATTCGACCCCAGTTCTTCCTGCCTCCGACTTTGAAGTGCCAGATCTCGACCGGGATATGGGCCTCGCGACCGATGCGGATGGCTTCGTCCAAAGAGTCGAGGAGGCCATCGCCTTCGCTGCGGATGTGGCTGGCATAGATGCCGCCGAATTTCGAGGCTTCGGCGGCGAGGGCGATGAGTTCTTCGGTCTTGGCGTAAGGAGCGGGGGCGTACATCAACGAAGTGGATAGGCCGACTGCGCCCTCGCGCATCCCCTGACGAACCAGTTCCTTCATTTGATCGAGTTGGGCGGGAATGGGCTGGACATCGGCGTCGCCCAGGACCATGCGGCGCACTTGAGTGGCTCCGACGTAGCTCGCCAGGTTGATACCCATGCCCTGCTTCTCGAGGCGGGCGAAGTATTCGGCGAAGGTGCGCCAGTCGGGCGTGAGCTTCAAATGTTCATAGGCATCATGATCGGCTCGAAGGATGGCGTCGTTTTGTGGAGCGATGGTGCTACCTTCACCGGTGATTTCGGTGGTGATGCCCTGATAGATCTTCGAGGGCAGGCGGGGGTCGACGAGGATTGTGAGTTCCGATTGGCCCAGCATGTCGATGAAGCCCGGGGCGACCACCATGCCTTGGGCATCGAGAGTTTGCTTGCGAGGCTCGGCGGAGAGGTTGGCGATGGCGGCAATGTGGCCGTCGCGGATGCCGATGTCGCCGCTGTACCACGGAGAGCCGGTGCCGTCGATGATGCGGCCGTTGGAGATGACGATGTCGAACGGCGAGGCGGCGAACGCTGGCAGTGAAACCGCCGCCGCTGCCAACACCAGGACAGACAACCGGCGGACGGACGAAAAGAAATCTCTTTTCACGAGACCTCGAATGCAGAAATGGCTACTCAGGGTGATCGTCAGGGTGATCGTTCAGAATGATCGTGGCGAATTATATAGGACGCGCTAAAACAGCGGGTGCGGAGGGTTTCGGGGCCTGCGGAGCATGATATTCTAGAGCGTCGGTCGTAGTGCTGAAGCCGGTGGTTCTGAAGCCCGCCTGAACTGTCCTAATGACAACTGCCTCGAAATCCAAACGCGTTCTCAGCGGTATGCGCCCTACGGGCAAGCTGCACCTCGGCAACTATGTGGGCGCGCTGGAGAACTGGGTGCGGATGCAGGACGAATACGACTGCTTTTTCTTCATCGCCGACTGGCACGCGTTGACGACGGACTACGCGGACACGTCGAATATCAAGCAAAACTCGTTGGAAGTAGCGATGGATTGGCTGGCCGCGGGCTTGAATCCGGAGCGCTGCACCATGTTTTTTCAGTCGCACGTGCCACTGCATGCTGAGTTACATCTGCTGTTCTCGATGATCACGCCGCTCGGGTGGCTGGAGCGTGTGCCTACCTACAAAGAGCAGCGCGAAAACATCAAAGAGAAAGACCTGAGCACGTACGGGTTTCTGGGATACCCATTGTTGCAGTCGGCCGACATTCTCATCTACAAGGGCGATTTTGTGCCTGTGGGCGAGGATCAGGTTCCTCATGTGGAACTTACGCGCGAGGTGGCGCGGCGGTTTAACTCGCTTTACTCGAAAGAATGCGAGGTGTTGCCGGAACCGAAGCCCTTGCTGACGCGGTCGCCCAAGCTTCCCGGCACCGATGGGCGCAAGATGTCGAAGTCTTACGGCAATACGGTGCTGCTGACTGATCCCGAGCCGGTGGTGCGGCAGAAGCTGAAATCGATGGTGACCGACCCGAAGCGGGTACGCCGCAACGACCCGGGCGATCCGGATGTGTGTCCGGTGGGGGATCTGCACAAAATCTTCAGCACGCCGGAGACGATGGCGAAGGTTTACGAGGGCTGCCGTTCGGCTGGAATTGGGTGCATCGAATGCAAGAGCTGGGCGGCGGACGCGTTGGTGCTGATCCTGAACCCGATGCAAGAGCGGCGGAGGAAATATGAGAGCAATCCGCGGCTGGCGTGGGATATTCTGGAAGCTGGGTCAGCGAAGGCTCGCGCTGTGGCGGAGGCAACGATGCGGGATGTGCGGGGAGCGATGGAGATTTCGCTGGAGTATGAAGCGCCTAGGGACGCACGGTGAGAGAGGTTGGGCGAGTTCAAGGGGGCGCGGAGAGCAGGGATCCCTTCGGCAAGCTCAGGGCAGGCTCTTCGACTGCGCATTCCCGCGCTTTGCGCGCGAATGCTGCGCTCAGGATGACAACGAATTATTTACGAGCGCAGTAGAGTTCCGATCAGCTTGTTATGTCTGAATCTTCTCAATCCGTGCAAGAACCGCGGTCCCCTGTGGGGCCGACGGTCGTGCCCGAAAAGCCTGACGCTAAGAAGACGAAAGGAAGCGAGTCTTCTTTCGCCATTTCCGTCGATCAGGTGTACGACGGGCCGCTGGATTTGCTGCTGGACCTGATCCGCAAGCAGGACATTGATATTTACGACATTCCGATTGCGCGCATCACTGCGCAATATTTGGGCTACGTCGAAAAGATCAAACAGCTCGATGTAAACATCGCAGCCGAGTTCATTTATATGGCAGCGGTGCTGGTGCAGATCAAGTCGCGCATGCTGCTGCCGCGTGATCCCGATGCGGCTGAGGGACAAGCGGACGATCCCCGGGAAGAATTGGTCAACCGGCTGCTGGAGCACGAGAAGTTCAAGTCGGCGGCGCAGATGCTGCAACAGAAGCAGCAACTGGAAGACGCGGTGGTGAGCAATCCCACGCTGAAAGACTTCGTCAACGACGAAGGGGCGGAAGCCGAGCTGGCCGCGGATGTGATTGATCTGGTGCGGACGTTCCGGCAGATTCTGGAGCGGGCCAAGAATCGTCCACTGCTGCAAGTGGATGAGGATCAGGTGACGGTCGGCCAGATGATCGATTATCTGCGGCGGCGCCTTGCCCTGGAGGACAAGCCGGTTCGACTGAAGCACGTGCTGCGAAACGTGCAGTCGCGCAACGCTTTGGTCTGCATGTTTCTGGCGCTGCTGGAGCTCGTGCGTCTGCAAGCGATTCTGCTGCGGCAGGAGCGCGTGTTCGGCGATATCCTGTTAAAGAAACACACCAGCTTCGACGCCGTGATGGCCGAACAAGCGGCCGTGCGCGACGACTGGAAGTAGATCATCATGAGCCTGAAAGCTGAAATCGAAGCCATTATTTACGCCACGGAAACGCCGGTGACGGTGGAGCAGATTGCCGCGCTGGTGAAGAATTCCGTGAGCGCGGAGGCCGCGGCTGAGGCCGAATCGGAGAAAGTTGTTGCCATTGATGCCAGCCCCATTGAGGGGAAGACCGGCGAGGCGGCGCCGATGACCGACACTGCGATTCGGGCGCGGGTGCGCGGCGTAATTGAGGAGTTGACCAGCGAATACGCTTCCGGGAGTCACGGCATCGAAATCCGTTCGGTTGCGGGCGGCTATCGTATGGCAACCAAGCCTGAGCATCACGACCTGATGCGCGGGTTTGCCAAGAGCCTGAAGCCGCCGATCCGGCTTTCTTTGGCGGCGCTGGAAACGCTGGCGGTGATTGCCTATAAGCAGCCTGTTACCGTTCCGGAAATCAACGAAGTTCGCGGAGTGGACGCTGGTGGGGTGATTACCACTCTGCTGGACCGCAAGCTTGTTACTACAGCGGGGCGGAAACAGGTGATCGGGCGCCCGATTCTTTACAAGACGACGAAAGAATTCCTGATGCGTTTTGGATTGAACGAAGTCAGCGAACTGCCCAGCATGGAGGAGTTCGAAAAGCTGGTCAGCGAGGCGTTCCAGGGCGAGATGTTTGAGAGTCCTTCCTCCGGCAGTGCGAATGCTGAGGCTGTTTCGCCTGAAGACGAGCATAATGCTGCCGCGGAAACCGTGGAATCGTAGGTGTTTTCACAAACATGTGCCGCACGATGAGACCTGCGAGGGCTGAAGTCCGGTAGGTTGGCAGGGGTCTTTCGACTACGCATTCCTGCGCTTCGCGCGCGAATGCTTCGCTCAAGATGACAAACCGTTTTTAATCTGAAAGAGTTATATATATGGAACGTTTGCAGAAGATTATCTCCGCCGCGGGTGTGGCCTCCCGCCGCAAAGCCGAAGAACTCATCACCTCGGGTCTTGTCCAGGTCAATGGGCAAACCATCACTGAACTTGGCGCCAAGGCCGACGCCGGGAAGGATCACATCCGCGTCAATGGCAAGCTCATCAAGTTCTCTGGGCACCACGTCTACATTTTGCTCAATAAGCCGAAGGGCTATGTCACGACGTTGAGCGATCCGGAGGGGCGGCCGACGATTGTCGACCTGTTGCAGGGCGTGAAGCAGCGCGTGTACCCGGTGGGGCGGTTGGATTATGCGAGTGAGGGGCTTTTGCTGCTGACCAATGATGGTGAGATGGCGAATGCTTTGACCAAGGCCGCTTCGCACGTTCCGAAAACATATCTTGTCAAGGTGAGCGGACAGCCCAGCGATGCGGCGATCGAGCAGCTTCGGGCGGGGATTGAACTGCCGGACCGCAAGGGCGTCCACTCGCGGACTGCCCCGGCCGGAATTCAGCTGGTGCACAAATCCGAGAATCCGTGGTATGAAGTCACGCTGATTGAGGGCCGCAATCGCCAGATCCGCGCGATGTTTGAGCAGGCTGGGCATCATGTGGAAAAGCTGAAACGCGTGCGGTACGGGCCGTTCACCCTGGATGTGCATCCGGGGAAGCATAGGAATCTGACGCTCGAGGAAGTGGCGCAGCTTCGGGCTGCGGTGGACCGCGGGACAGGAACTACGGCGGAAGCATCGGTTCGTCCGATGGCAGATTCGATCACACACCCGATCGAACGGGCCGAGAGTTACATCGACGCCGAACTGCGGGAAGAAGAGCGCTCGCCGGCAAAGTTACAGCCGGTTCTTGCACCACCAGTGAAGTCGATGAGAAGCCCCAAACCGAAGGACGACCGCGGGGGGAAGCGGCCGGGAGCATTTGGCGGAGACAAATTCCGCAAGAAGGGTCCGCACGGGGTCAAAATCGGGCGCAGCGATTCTCCGTTCCAAAAGCGGAGCTTCGATGGCGCGCGAGGTCCCGCTCGCCCGTCTGGCGTTCGGCTGGCTGGCGCTCGGCCGGCTGCTACTCGACCTGAATGGAAAAAGTTTGGCGCCTCGGGCAGCGGCGATGCCCGGTCAACCGGTGTACGTCCGGATGCAAAGAAGTGGCCAGCGAGAACGGATGCGACCAAGAATGCGCCACGTTTGTTCGGCAAGGCTGAACCACGGCCTGCGCGTACCGCCTCCGGAGGACGCCCCGACTGGAAAAAGCCGGCCGCTGTTCGTGGTGGCTCGACCGGCGCACCGAGGAAATGGATTCAGGGAGCGGCTGCGGGGAACGGAAAGCTGCGAGCGTTTGAGAAGAAGCCCGGCGCCTTTGGGAAGCCACGCAGCTTCAGTTCGCGGCCGGATCGGTCCGATTCGCGGCCATCGCGTCCCAGCCAGCCCTTTGTCGGCGTCCGCAGAGAAGACTCGCGGGGAGGGCGAGTGCCTCGGGCAGAAGCCCGGCCGGGCCCTCGTCCCGAGGGGCGTTCTGGTCGTCCCGCAGCGGCACAACCCGGAAGCGACCGGAAGCCTTTCTGGCAGGGTGCGGACAAGCGGCGTCCGCGTAAGCCGAAAGAAGAAGGCGACTTCGAGCGGAGAGAAAGCCGGGGCGAGCGGCCCGATCAGGGAGAGCGTCCACGTAAGCCGCAAGGAGCGGGGGTTTCTCGGCCGAAGTTCGAGGCGGGTCGGCCTTCGTCCAAAAACTCGTCATCCAGGCCCGCTTCCTCCAGGCCCAGGTCGTCGAAGCCCGGGTCGAGACCAGGAAAGAACCGGCGCTAGGTCCATCGCATGAGCCACTTCGATCAACTGGTACCGCCTCACGTGCGTGCTCTGGGCGCGTATACGCCGGGCAAGTCTCTGCGGCAGGCGGAAGCGGAGAGCGGCGTTCCCTGCATCAAGCTGGCCTCGAATGAGAATCCGTTCGGGCCGTCGCCTCTGGCGCTTGAGGCGATGCGCGCGGCGCTGGCTAAGGGTAATTTCTATCCCGACGACAACGCCGGGGCGTTGCGGGAAGCTCTGGCGGCCAAGCATGGCTTGCAGCCGGATCAGGTGCTGGTGACGCCGGGTTCGACCGGATTGCTGAACCTTTCCGCGCGAACGATGCTGATGCCGGGTCTGAATGCGGTTACCAGCCGCGTTTCGTTCATTCAATATCAAATCGTCACGCGAGCCACGGGTGCGACCCTCATAGAAACTCCCTTGCGCGACGATGGCTTTGACCTGGACGCCATTCTTCAGGCCATCAATGCCGAGACGCGGATCGTTTTTCTCGCGAACCCGAACAACCCCACGGGCACACTCTTCGACGCGGCTGCGTTGGATCGATTTCTGGATCGCGTTCCCGGGCACGTAGTGGTTGTGATCGATGAAGCGTATTACGAATTCGCGCAGCATTTTGCGGAGCAGCGGGGCATTGCGTATTCGCGCTCACTCGACTATGTGAGGCAGGGCCGGAATGTCATTGTGCTGAGGACGTTTTCGAAGGCGCATGGGCTGGCTGGGTTGCGTGTTGGGTACGGGATGGGACCGGCGGAACTGATCGCCTATTGCGCCGGATTGCACGTGACTTTCTCTGTTTCATCCGTGGCGCAGGCGGCTGCGCTGGCGGCGCTTCGGGACGAGGAGCACATTGGCAAGACTTTGCGGAATAATGCCGAGGGCGTGGCGTGGCTGGGGGAACAATTCGCTGCGATGGGATTCCGGCCTGTGCCTAGCTGGGCAAATTTTGTTTATTGCGATGTCGGCGAGGACAGCGTTGAGGTGGTGAAACGCCTTCAGGACGAAGGCGTCATCATTCGTCCTCTGAAACCCTGGGGGGCGGCCACCGCCATTCGGGTATCGGGGGGTACGCCGGACGAAAATCGGCGCTTTATTGCTGCGTTCCGGAAAGTGATGCCGCGCTAGTCCTACATCATCGGCAAACGCGCGGCTCCGAGGAGGCCCGCGTCGCTGCCCAGTGTGGCTTGGGTGATGATCGCCTTTTTGGCTGAGTCCGAAGAAGTTGTTGCGTAGACCACCGAGCGGGCCTTGAGTTCCTCGAACATGGTGGGGGCGAAGGCGTCCCAGGCGCTGACGGCGCCACCGCCGATTACGTACATCGGCAGATCCAGGCCATTCACCATGTCTGCCAGAACGATTCCGAGAGCACGGCCCATGCGGCGGAAGATTTGCAGCGCGCCGGGGTCGCGCTGCATGGCAAGTTCATAAATTCCCTTGGAACTGAGTTCGGTCATTCGCGAGAGGCCGGCTGCGCCTTCTGCAATCGCTTCGCGCGCCATACGCACGACCGCGGTGGCGGAGGCGTACTGCTCGAGGCATCCGCGGCTGCCACAGCCACATGGGTGGCCTTCCGGCTCGACGGTGAAGTGACCGAACTCGCCGCCCATTCCGTTGACGCCGTACCAGATTTTGCCGCCGAGGACCAAGCCTCCGCCGACACCGGTGCCGAGCGTTAGCATGGCCATATCATTTACGGAACGGCCCACGCCGAGCCACTTTTCGCCAAGCGTGGCGACTCGGGAGTCGTTTTCGAGAATTACCTGGGTTTGCAGGCGGCGTTCGATTTCGGCGCGCACTGGGAAACCCGCCCAGCCGGGAAGGTTGGCGGCGGCGCGGACCGACCCCGTTTGCTTGTCGATAATTCCCGGAACACCGATCCCGATGCCGAGGAGTTTGGCGCCGGCATGTTTCTGCACGAGCTGCTGGATGGAGGAACACATATCGTCGATGACGCGGTCGCGGCCGAGCGAAAGCTGCGTGCCCAAGGTGATTCGTTCGATCGTCTCGCCAAGTTCATCCACGGCAGCAACGCGGAGGTTCGTGCCGCCCATATCCACGCCGATGGTGTAGTTCGACATTGAGTTTTTCAGTCCTATTTCTGGCATTTGGGGCAGTAATGGCTGCTCCGGCCCGCGATCACCAGGCGGCGGATAGGCGTTTTGCAAACCAGGCAGGGCTCGCCTTCGCGGCCGTAGACGCGATGCTGCAACTGGAAGAAACCCTCTTCGCCGTCGGCGCCGACGTAGTCGGATACGGAAGACCCGCCGAGTTCGATGGCTTCGCGCAGGACTGCATGAATTGCGGGCAGCAGCCGTTCGAGGCCGGCTTTGGAAATCGATGCGGCGAGGCGCTGGGGACGAATTCCGACTCGCGCCAGGGCTTCGTCGGCGTAAATATTCCCTACCCCGCGCAGTAGCTTTTGATTCAGCAGGGCGCTCTTGATGGGAGTTTTGCGTCCGCGAAAGAGACCGACGAATGTTGCCAGATCGACATCGAGCGGCTCAACGCCGCCGGGATCGAACGTGGCGGGCGTATTGACAGCCAGCTTGCCGAACATGCGGGCGTCGATGAAGCGCAGTTCCCTGCCCGAGGCGAGCGACGCCAGCAGATGTGTGTGCTTCACCGCTTCAGCTTCAGGCTGGCAGACGAGCATGCGGCCCGTCATTCCCAGATGCACGATCCACTGGGCGGCGGGGGTTTCCGCGGAATCTTCAGCGGGCAGCAGATCGAAAACGATGTGCTTTCCCATGCGGTGGACGCGGGCGATTCGCTTGTCTGTCAGTGTGGCGACGATTTTTTTTGCCGATGATTTCAGCGGCTGCTTGCGCGAGCCGATCCAGACCGACCGAATGCGGTCTCCGGCAACCCGGCTCTGCAGGCCGCGGACGATGGTCTCGACTTCGGGCAACTCAGGCATAACAAGTCAGTGTACAAGGATGGCGCTGTAGCCCGCGCTTTCGATGATCTCTTCACCGGCCCCATCGCCGTGTCCCATCGCCGTTGACTTGCGATCTGTGGGGTGTATGATGCAGGCGTTTTCCGGGACCCCATTTGGTTGCAACCTAAGGAGAATTCAAAATGCGTAAGCTAGTCCTGCTTCTGGCCACCCTGCTGGCGCTTTCGTTCGCCGCGTTCGCACAAGAGCATTACACTGAAGGTCCACTCTGGCGCGTGCAGTTAATCCGTGTTAAGCCCAACAAGATGGACGCTTATCTCCAAAGCCTGCGGGAATCCACCAAACCGCTGTTGGAAGAGCAAAAGAAACAGGGCTCGATCGTGGACTACAAGGTATTCCTGAAGGAAACCAAAGCGAACCCCGAAGACTGGGACATCGCGGTAGCTATCCAATACAAGAACCATGCCGCGCTGGACGGCCTGGCGGCTAAGGGTGAAGCGGCACGCGATAAGATTCTCGGCGGCAAGCAGCAGGGCCAGCAACTGGGAGAAAAGCGCGTCGACATGCGCGAGATCATTACGTCGGACCTGATGCAGGAGATCTTCCTGAAGTAGGTGGCTGCCTTTCCTGAAATAGGCGGTTGCCTTTCCCGAGATAGACGGCTCCGCATCCTTCGGCAATCGGCTGTTGCGCGTCGTTCGGAAATGCGGCTGCGTCGCCCGCAGACAGGTCTTTCGGTCTTGTTTTTGGGCGGCGCAGGGCTTCAGCCCTGCCATCAGACCCTTCCCTTGCAGGTCGGCTTTAGCCGCTGAGTAAAGGTTGGACCTGGAAGCCGGTAGTTTAGGTCTGTGGCTGTGAGGGCGCGCACTTCGCGCCCTCACGCCACAAGGCTTTCCGTTGCCCCCCGCAGCAGGCCGCGATATCATTGTCTGTACACCCCGGCCCGCGAAATACTTTCCTTCAGTTTTGGCTAGAATTGCTCGACGCAGGTGCCACGTGTGCGCAAACCTGAGGTGGCCCTGCCGCCCCTCACACGGAGCTGTGACTTGAGCATCAGCAAAACGGCCAGAGGCAAAACTGCGGTTATCGTCGGCGCCCAATGGGGCGACGAGGGCAAGGGCAAGATCGTCGACGTGCTCTCGGAGAACTTTTCCATCGTGGCGCGCTATGCCGGCGGCCACAACGCTGGGCACACCGTCATCATTCAGGGGAAGAAGTCGGTTCTGCAATTGATTCCCTGCGGCGTGCTCCGTCCCGGACGGCGCAGCGTAATTGGCAACGGCGTCGTACTCGATCCCATTGCCTTCCTGAAAGAAGTAGCGACACTGCGGAATAGCGGCATTGCTGTGGATGGAAGCCTGTTTGTTAGTAACCGCGCTCATGTGATTTTGCCCTACCACCGGATGATGGAACTCGGCTCCGAGAATGCTCCAGGCCGAGTGAAGATTGGCACCACCTCCCGCGGCATCGGCCCCACCTATGAAGACAAGATGGGCCGGCGCGGGCTCCGCGTGGCTGATTTGCTTGACCTGAAGCTGTTGAAGACGCACATCGAAAACGCGTGCGCCGAGAAGAACCAGATTGCGCATGCGCTCTTCAACGGCGACCCGGTCGATCCGCACCAGATGTATCAGGAATACGCCGATGCGGCGCAGAAAATTGCGCCGTTCGTTTGCGACACGGCGAAACTGCTGAACGAGTCGATTGCCAAGGGCGAGTCGGTGGTTTTTGAGGGCGCTCAGGGCAGTATGTTGGACATTGACCACGGGACCTATCCGTTTGTGACCTCGTCCAGCGCGACTTCGGGCGGCGCGACGATCGGCACAGGCGTTCCGCCGACGTCGATCGACACTGTCATTGGCATAACCAAGGCATATTGCACGCGGGTGGGCGGGGGGCCTTTCCCGTCCGAAGACCAAGGTCCTCTGGGCGACCTGCTGCGCAAGCGCGGTAATGAATTTGGCGCGGTTACGGGACGCCCCCGGCGCTGCGGGTGGGTGGATATTCCCTTGCTGCGTTATTCCAATATGATCAACGGCGTGTCGTGGCTGGTGGTGACGAAGCTGGATGTGCTGGACGAACTGGCTGAGATTCCCGTTTGCACGAGCTACAAGCTGGATGGCAAAGCCACCATGGACGCTCCGGCGCAATCGAGCGGATATGATCGCCTGGAATGCATCTATACGAAAATGCCAGGTTGGAAGAGCTCGACCGAGGGGATCACGAAGTTCGAGAAGCTGCCGCCGACCGCGCGCGAGTATCTGGCATTTCTGGAGAAGGAAACTGGTGCGAAAATCGGTATGATCTCCACAGGCCCGGATCGCGACCAGACAATTTACATGGATGAATTTCTGGCGGCCTTGCCGGGCGCGTAATATTCTTAGGAGCTTGTCACTTCGAGCGAAGCGAGGAATTTGCTTTTTATCGAAACACGAGGGAAGAAGCAGATTCCTCACGCCTGAAAGGCGTTCGGAATGACAATCCTGTTTTCAACTGGCTTTTAGAAGCGTTTAAAGCCTCTTTTGAACTTCGTAAGGAGCGGGTCGATCATGGTCGTGCTGTCGGTAATCTGGATGGCGAAGCCGGGACAAGAAGCCCAGGTCGCCGAACTCTTTAGCAAACTGCAAGAGCAGTCGAGAAAAGAACCCGGCTGCCAGATGTACCAGGTCCATCGGCATCGCACCGAACCGCGGCGATTCTTTCTCTACGAGCAATACAAGGACGACGCTGCGCTCGAGGCGCACAAGAGCGCGCCTCATTTTCTGGAGTATGCGAAGAAGAGTTTGCCGAAGATCGCGGACCGTATTGAAGGGCAGCTTTACAGCCCGCTGGATTGAGCTCGAGCGGGGCAAGAGTGACCATCAACCATGAAAACGCGGCGCCAGTTTCTGTCCCAATCTGCAACGCTTGCGGCCGCTGCGCTGGTATCTTCGTTGGACGCAGCAGCCTATCCAGTTCAGCCGAACGTGAGCTTTCCCGCTAACCCGCGCGACCGCCTGGCGGTGGCCTCGTACCCCTTTCGGGACTTCATTTCCCCGGCGGAGTTTGGGAGCGCTTCGCCGTCCCCTTCTGCGCCAAAAATGGAGCTCGTCCAATTCGCTATGCACGTAAAGTCCCGATTCAATATCAACAAGATCGAACCATGGAGCAGTCATTTTCGGTCTCTCGAGCCGAAGTATCTCGACGGTCTCCGCGCGGCAATCGACACGGCTCAATCCGCATTGGTCAACATCGCGTTCGATGGACGGCACAGCATCTACGCCGTCGACCGCACTGAGCGCGATCGGGCCATCGCCGACAACAAGCAGTGGATTGATGCGGCCGCCAGCCTCGGCTCTCCCAGCATCCGCACGCACATCGCCTCGGCGGATAACCAGCCTCCCAATCTCGAGCGGGCGAGGGGGACGCTTCTTCGGATCGTGGAACACGCCGCCAAACGCAATGTCGTCATGCATCTGGAGAACGACGACGGAGTGACGGAAGATCCGTTCTTTCTGGTGAAGCTGATCGAAAACGTGAATAGCCCTTGGCTGCGTGGTCTGCCTGATTTTGGAAATTCGCTGATGCATAAATCCCCCGAAGATGCTTACGCCGGGCTGGAAGCGATGTTCAACCACGCCTATGGCATCTGCCATGTCAAACAATCGGAGGCCACGGAAAAAGGGGCCAACGTACAAGTGGACCTGGCGTATGTTTTCGCAATCCTCAAGAAGACTGGTTTCCGGGGCTACCTCTCGATGGAGTACGACAACTCCAGCGACCCGTACAAGGCAACAGACGAACTGATTGCCCAGTCGCTGCGGTTTCTATCGTAGAAACTGCGCGGACCTGGGATGTCGGAAACTCGATAGCAGGTCAGGCTGAAAGCCCGGTCTCCTGGCGCATTCTGGCGACGTCCCTGGCAGGAGCAGCTCCGAAGAAGCGGCTGTATTCGCGGCTGAACTGCGAGGGGCTAAGATAACCGACGCGTTGACTTGCCGTACCCGCGTCGGCCATGGTCGAGAACATAAGGCGTCTGGCCTCCTGGAGGCGCAGCACCTTTTGATAGCGCAGAGGGCTCATGGAAGTGACCGACTTGAAGTGCTCGTGGAAAGAAGAAACGCTCATGTGCACGAGTTCGGCGAGGTCTTCCACTTTCATCGGCTGAGAAAAATTGGCACGCAGCCAGGAAATGGCTTTGGCCACCCGGTGCACGCTGGATTCCGCGAAGCCCATTTGAGCCACGCGAACGCCAATGGGGCTGCGCAGCAATCGGATGAGGATCTCGTCGACCATCAGCGGAGCGAGAAGTTCCGTATCCCCCGGCTGCGCCAGGCACTCCATGAGCCTGGTGGCTGCGTCGACGACACCCGGCTCGGCGGGAGTGAGGTAAACGGCTTTCCGCTCTTGAGCCGGGGGCAAGCCGTGCGGGTACACCTTCAAGACCAGCTCGGCAATCCTGTGCGGGTCGAGATCCAGCTTGAACGCCAGGTAAGGCTCGGAATGGCTGGCCTGCGTGATTTGGGAAACCACGGGCAGGGCGACGGAGAAAACGATCATGTTCGAAGGGTTGTACTGGTAAAGCTCGTCGCCGACGTGGATGGTCTTGGCGCCTTGCGCGGCGATGCACAGCGAGGGCAACCGAAGCGCGTGGAAACATCCCGCGTTCAGCCGTGAAAAGCGGCTGGCGTGAAGACCGGGAACGCGCAGTGCAAAACTGCCGTCGTGCGGAGCATACGCTGCCAGTAAACGGGTCAGCTTGGCCGTGTCAGGTTCGCTTGGGGCGACGACTCTGTTGCGCCGCCATGCCAGCGCGGGTTTGCCGTTGGTCTTCATCCCGTGAATCCTAACGCCTTCTGCCCCGTTTACGACACTGTCCGCATTATCCCGTCACTGTAGAGCGGGCCTTCAGGCCCGCGTTGGGGCTCAAGAGAAGGGGCTTTAGAGTGTGCGTGAGAACTAACTCTTTCGCCCCTCTGGGGCTCGTCGAATTCCCACTGTTACCCACGCCTTACGCCGTGGGCTTTATTCGTTAGCCGCTCCGCGGGAAGAAATAGCTGGTTCTCTCCCAGCATGAAATCGAAATTCTAGTTCTCACGCCCACTCTTTAGCCCCGAGTTATGCCGCGAGTCGATTTACTCCGACTTGAGAGAAGCCATATCAATCGAAAAGCGATACTTCACATCGGCCTTGAGCAGCCTCTCGTAGGCCTCGTTCACTTTCTGGATCGGAATTACCTCCACATCGGAGGTGAGGTTGTGCTTGCCGCAAAAATCCAGCATCTCCTGGGTCTCGGGGATACCGCCGATCGGCGAGCCGGAGAGACTGCGGCGGCCAAAGATCAGATTGAACGCTGAAACGGGGAAGGGCTTTTCGGGCGCGCCCACCAGAGTCATGGTTCCATCGCGACCCAGCAGATTGATATAGGAACTCACGTCGTGATCGGCAGAGACGCAGTCGAGAATAAAATCGAAACTGCTCGCGTGCTTCTGCATCTCGGCCGGGTTACGGGACATGACGACTTCGTCGGCTCCGAGCCGAAGCGCGTCGTCCTTCTTATTGGCCGAAGTCGTAAAGACGACCACATGCGCGCCCAGCGCATGGGCAAATTTGACGCCCATGTGGCCCAACCCACCGAGGCCAACGATACCGACCTTCTTGCCTGTGGTGACGCCCCAGTGGCGCATGGGCGAGTAGGTGGTGATTCCGGCGCAGAGCAAAGGCGCAACTCCGGCGAGGTTAAGGTTCGAGGGAACGTGCAGAACGAACCTCTCATCGACCACAATGCTGTCCGAGTAGCCTCCGTAAGTTACGCCGCCCAGATGTTTGTCGGGAAAGTTATAGGTTAGGGTAAAGTTCGCGCAAAACTGTTCGAAGCCCGCCTGGCATTCCTTGCATGTGCGATCCGAGTCCACCATGCAGCCGACGGCGGCCAGATCACCGGCCTTAAATTTCTTTACGGCCGAGCCAACCTTGGTGACTCGGCCAACAATTTCGTGTCCGGGCACGCACGGGTAAACGGTGGGCATCACACCGCTCCACTCGTTGCGAACCTGATGGAGGTCGGAGTGGCAGATGCCGCAAAACAGGATTTCCATCTGTACATCCTGATCGGTTGGGTCGCGCCGGGGGATGGTGGCGGAGGCTAGCGGCGAACTTGCGCTGGCAGCGGAGTATGCTTTTGCTTTGTACATAGGCTTTGAATTCCCTTTCGGCTTTCCTGTCGCTTATCTTTCACGACTCGTTTCTTGCTTAAAGTCCCGTCATCTTCTCCAGGCGCTCAGGATAGCGCGCCCCTTGCGCTTTGATGTTGGACGAGGCAGTTTCGATCTGACGAAGATCGTCAGAAGTAAGCTCGACTTCGGCGGCTCCGATGTTTTCTTCGAGGCGATTCAATTTCGTGGTGCCCGGGATGGGAACGATCCAGGGCTTTTGCGCCAGCAGCCAGGCCAGCGCGATCTGGGCCGAGGTGGCTTTCTTCTGCTGGGCAAGGGTGCCGAGCAGATCGACAAATGCCTGGTTGGCCTTGACCGCCTCGGGCGTAAACCGCGGCAGCGTACTGCGGAAGTCCGTGCTCTCAAACTTCGTAGTCTCGTCAATCTTCCCCGTAAGGAACCCCTTTCCCAACGGGCTGTAGGGAACCAGGCCAATGCCCAGTTCCTCGAGGGTGGGCAGTATTTCCGCTTCCGGCTTGCGCCACCAGAGCGAGTATTCACTCTGCAATACCGTGACGGGCTGTACGGCGTGGGCTCGACGGATCGTCTTTGCGGATGCTTCGGACATTCCGAAATGCTTGACCTTACCGGCCTGGATCAGTTCCTTGACCGCGCCGGCGGTGTCCTCGATGGGCACATTCGGGTCGACGCGGTGTTGATAGAGCAAGTCGATGGTTTCGAGCTTGAGCCGCAGCAAGGAGCCTTCCACGGCCTTCTTGATGTGTTCGGGCTGACTGTTAACTCCGGCGGCTCCCGGCTTGTTATCTTTGCCAGACAGATCGAAGCCGAACTTGGTGGCAATGACCACCTTCCCGCGGAATGGGGCCAGGGCCTCCCCCACCAGTTCCTCGTTGATGAACGGGCCGTAGACTTCGGCCGTGTCAAAGAAGGTGACACCGCGATCGACGGCGGCATGCAAAAGGGTGGTCATCTCCTGCTTGTCTTTGGGGGGTCCGTAGGAGAAGCTCATACCCATGCAGCCAAGGCCGATGGCCGAAACTTCGAGATTGCTTTTTCCCAGTGTGCGCTTTTTCATGGTGGCTCCAGCGGTCCAGAATTCCGTATGCGTTCTGGCACCGCAAGCCCAGAATAACCTTCGGCCCTCCAGACTACTTGCCTATTTCGATGAAGTTCTTGCCGAATTCTACGACAGCGCAGGAAATTTTCGGGGCGAACTCTCAACGCACCTCGTTGGCGCGAAAATAGGAATTCGCCCGCGGACGAAAGAGAACGTAGGAGAAGATCGCGAGCAGCACTCCATGGAAGGCAAGTTCGGGAACGGAATGGAAGGCACTTACCACCACGTGGAAGCCGATCCAGAGGATGGCTAGCCAGCGCGCCCAGTTGCGGGCTCGGAGCATGTACACTCCGGCGAGAATTGCCGACAGGCGAATGAGGGCGACGCCCAAGGCCTCATTCTGAAACGGATGCTGGAAGTTGATTTCGCGGAAATGGTACACCAAGCCAACGGCCCCTGCGGCCGCGAGTAACAGGCTGATGACGATCACTGAGACCGGACGTCGTTTCATAGCCTTCCATCCTTTCCGGCTGGGAAGGCCCTGCCGTTTGCTCTCACTTAATCCTCCTGGCTTTGTATCCGCTTTGCTCGCCCGCATCTGCGGAATACCCACGAATCTCCGCAACCTTGCCGTTGCCGTCGCGAATAAAAGCATTTCGATTCAGCGAGCCAGGGACAAAGAACGTATGAGCGCCCTGGGGCACGAGTTCCGTGGGTTCTTTGTCCCCGGTGGTCTGAATGTAAAGTTTGTCACCCTTGAGGGTTACCGTATCTGAGAACTTGGCTTTCTCCCAGGCGTACTCGCGGGTGTAGTGTCGAGAAGCGCGGGATCGATCTTCACCGCGGGTGGGTCTTCGACTCGCGGCAGCTCCACGGCATATAGCGCAACCCATTTCCCGTTCCGTTTTTCGTAGGTATCCACTTGCCGATGCGGATTAGGGAAGGCGTACTCGCCACAGTGGTCCGTTATTTTGTAGAGGTAGTAGACAAAGGCAAAACTTCCAGTAAATCTGAAATGAAAGTCGGAAAGTTCCCTGTCGGATTTGCAGGGAGACTTCTTTTTGTCCTCGCAGCCTTTAAGCAGTACTGTTCGGGACTCGGTCTGGAACGGTTCGATGTCCTGGAAATCATGGGAGACGTAAGAGGCCCATTGATCGCATTCGCGATTGGTCAACGCGGCCGCTCGGGCGCGCGCCGCAATGGTAATTTCCTGCTCGGCGGGATTGGCGGGATTGCCTTGAGCTGTAACGGGTAAAGGTGACAAAACGGCAGCGAATAACAACGTGGAGCGGAACACCCATGATTTCATCGGAGGAACCCCGCGCGGATTATATAGGAGCTAGAACCCTGCTTCCCGCCAGAGGCATGGCTCTCGCGGGAGACTTTGTCTGCTGAAGGACGGCTAGAATAACGAGCCTTCGCCAGGGCGAGACCACACGGGCGGAGCGTCCGCGCCACACGGCTTGCACGTCTTAGTTTAGCCGGTTCGTGCGGCTGTGTGGCCTTGCGATGGCGGGTGGGGCAGGGGTCCTTCGACTGCGCATTCCCGCGCTTTGCGCGCGAATGCTGCGCTCAGGATGACAACTATGAAGGAAAAGATCAGCAGGAACCCTACTTCCCTTTATCCGCCATGAGAACTCCGCCGGTGGCATAGCTCTCGCGAGAGACCTCGACAAACGCCACTTCCACCGCTTCCCTCTTGGCACCGGCTTCTTCCACAAGAACGTCGGTGAGGCGCTGAGCGAGCTTGCGTTTTTGGTCGGCAGTGCGGCCTTCGAGCATGGTGACGTGAATCATGGGCATGGTCGATCTCCTGAAGCCTTCGCTAAGGCAAGACCACGCGGGCGGGGGCGCCCGCGCCACACGGGCTTACAAGTTTTACTTGGCCAGCTCGTACCCGGCGAAGAAGAAGCTGAGTTCGAAGCGAGCTGTGTCTTCGGCGTCGGAGCCATGAATGGCGTTGTACTCAATACTGGTGGCCCACTTCTTGCGGATGGTGCCTTCTTCCGCATTCGCGGGGTTGGTGGCGCCCATGAGCTTGCGCAGGTCGCCGATGGCGTTTTCCTTTTCGAGGGCCAAAGCGACGATGGGTCCGCTGGACATGAAATCGGTCAGCGAGTGGTAGAACGGGCGGCTGGCATGCACGGCATAGAATTGCTCCGCTTGATGCTTGGAGATTTCCAGCATCTTCATGGCGAGAATACGGAAGTTCTGCTTCTCGAACTGCTCGATGATGTCGCCGACCGCGTTTCGCTTGACCGCATCGGGCTTTACGATGGTAAGAGTGCGTTGCAAAGTTTTCATAGGTCCATTCCGCTTTGGAATTTGTAATTTGGTAATTTGTAATTTCAGGCGTTTACGCGTAGAACGGAGGCCAGCGTTTCTCCTATATCGGCTGGGGACTTGGCCACCTTGATTCCGGCTGCTTCCAGGGCCTTCATTTTTTCGGCGGCTGTGCCTTTGCCGCCTGAGATGATGGCTCCGGCATGGCCCATGCGGCGCCCGGGAGGGGCGGTTTGGCCAGCGATGAATCCGACGACCGGCTTCTTCATACGTTTCTTCACGAAATCGGCAGCCGCCTCTTCAGCGTTGCCTCCGATTTCGCCAATCATAATCACGGCTTCGGTTTCGGGATCGCGATTGAAAAGATCCAGCGCATCGGTGAAGGTGGTGCCGATGATGGGATCGCCGCCGATGCCGATGGCTGTGGATTGGCCGATGCCGCGCTGGGTTAGCTGGTGGACGGCTTCGTAAGTTAGCGTTCCAGAACGAGAAACAATGCCGATGCTTCCCTCTTTGTGGATGCGTGCGGGCATGATGCCGAGTTTGCATTGTCCGGGGGAGATGATGCCGGGGCAGTTGGGGCCGATGAGGCGGGACTTGCGGGATTGCAGGTATTCCCAGGCGCGGACCATGTCCAGCGCGGGAATGCCTTCGGTGATGCAGACGACGAGGTTGACGCCGGCGTCGGCGGCTTCCATGATGGCGTCGGCGGCGCCGGGCGGGGGGACGAAGATGATGGTGGTGTTGGCTCCCGTTTTTTCGACGGCTTCGTGGACGGTGTTGAAGATGGGCCAGCCTTCATGGGTGGTGCCGCCCTTGCCTGGTGTGACGCCTCCGGCGATTTGGGTGCCGTATTCGGCGCAAGCTTTGGCGTGGAAGGTGCCTTCTCGACCGGTGAGGCCTTGGACTAGGACTTTAGTGTTTTTGTTGACCAGGATTGCCATGGATTCCTTTTTTCGGGCCAGCGCCAGAAGGCGCGCGCTGATTCGAAGCTTATTTCTTGGACCTTATTTCTTGCACCTTGGTTGGATCCTACTTCTTCAACCTTACCGCAGCGGCTGAAGTCGCTCTTTCTCTGGCCTTTGATGCAGGACTGAAGCCCTGCGCCACCCAAAAGCGCTGTTCTCGATCACTGTTCTTGATCAGCGGTATCTCACTCCTGTATATCAAGAGCAGGTCCCCCCACTTCGGTCGGGATGACAGAGTTTTTCGGCGCGCTCTCAGTTGGGTCTCGGACGCTGTCCCCTGACCGACGCTTACTGCAGGTCCCTCCCGTTGGTCGGGATGACAAAACAATTTGGAACGGGGCGCTATGCTGCCTTCCCTGCTGCCGCTACGACCTTCTCCGCGGCGTCTTTCATGGCGTCGGCTACTATGAAGTTCAGCCCCGACTCCATCAAGATCTTCTTACCCTCTTCAACGTTCGTGCCTTCCAGCCGTAGAACCACAGGCAAGCTCAACTTCGTCTTTCGTGCCGCCGCGACGACGCCTTTGGCCAGCGTATCCACGCGCAGGATGCCGCCGAAGATGTTGATGAGCACGGCTTTGACGCTCTTATCGCTGAGCAGAATCTCGAAGGCATGGCCGACCTGCTCTTCGTTCGCTCCGCCGCCGACGTCGAGAAAGTTGGCCGGCATGCCACCCGCGTATTTGATGATGTCCATGGTGGCCATGGCCAGGCCGGCGCCGTTGACCATGCAGCCGACGTTGCCTTCGAGCTTGATGTAGTTGAGGCTGTACTTGGAGGCCTCGACTTCGAGCGGGTCTTCTTCGGTGATGTCGCGCAAGTCTTTCAGGTCAGCGTGACGGAACAGAGCGTTGTCATCGAAGGTGATTTTGGCGTCGAGGGCGAACAGGCGCCCGTCTTTTGTGGTGATGAGGGGGTTGATCTCGAGCATGGAGGCGTCGGTTTCGGTGAACGCCTTGTAGAGCCCCTGCATGAACTTGACGGCATTGGCAATCTGCGGGCCCTGGAAACCGAGGGCGAAAGCGATTTTGCGGGCCTGGAACGCGGCCATGCCTGCGGGATCGATGTGCTCCCTGATAATCGCGGCGGGATTTTCTTCCGCGACCTGCTCGATTTCCATGCCGCCCGAGGCGGAAGCCATGACCAACGGCTTGCCTTCCGCGCGGTCGACAAGAATCGCCAGATACAGTTCGCGGTCGATAGGCAGAGTTTCCTCCACCAACAGGCGGCGCACCACTCGGCCCTCGGGACCGGTCTGATGCGTGACCAGCGTCATGCCCAGCATTTTGCGGGCGAGGTCGCCGGCTTCCTCGGCGGACCTGGCGATCTTGACGCCGCCGCCCTTGCCGCGGCCTCCGGCATGAATCTGGGCTTTGACGACCGCCCCGCCGGAACCTGCGTCCAGCAGGCGTTTAGCAATGGCCTGGGCCTCGTCGGCGGAGGAAGCCATTTCTCCCTGCGGCACGGCGACTCCGTATTTCCTTAAGATCGCCTTGCCCTGATACTCATGAATTTTCATGAAAAATCCTGCGTTTCCGGTTTCCCGTGAAAGTGAATGAAGATTGGGCCGGGCCCGATTTGCGAACTCTTGATTCTATAGAACGAGCCAGAAGTGGTAAAGCCGGGAGGCCCGAAGGGGAGGACGCTGCGTTTCAGCGGGCGGCCGGTACCTGACTTGCGAACGCTTTGCCCGGCTGGCGTGGAATAGAATGACAGCGCAGGGTAAGGCACACACGATCCTGCCCCCATCATGACCGATTCCGTCGACTATCAGCGAGCCTGGCAGCAATACCGGCAAAAAGGCAGGGTTTGGATCGCGCTCTTTATCCTTTATGTGCCAGCGGTGGTGGGCAGCGCCCTGCTGAGCCTGCGGCTTCTGCATACGCCGAAACCCGCGATCGTGGTGGCTTTGCTGTGGATGGCATTCACGCTCTACCTGGGGGCGCGCATCAACCTGTGGCGATGCCCGCGCTGCGGAAATACGTTTTCAGGAACGCTGTGGCGGAGCAAAGGAATTTTTGCCGGCCAGTGCGTACACTGCGGATTGGCGAAGTACAGCAACGGCCCCTGAAGCTGGTGTGGAGCGGGCGCCTTCGCCCGCGTGGTCTTGATTTTGGAGTAACTAAAGCTATAGAAAGATCAAAGTCAAAATCCAGACCACGCGGGCGAAGGCGCCCGCTCCACACAATCCCATGACTCAGTCAGTCCTCCCGGGCGCTCTTCACCGGATCGTAACCCGCCGCCAGTCGCTCACGCGCTCTGAAGCGCATGAGGTGATGGCGGAAATCCTTCGCGGACAAGCCACGGACGCGCAGATTGCCGGGCTGCTGATTGCCCTATCCATGAAGGGCGAGACGGTGGAGGAGATTGTCGGGTTCGCGCAGGCGATCCGCGAGGCGGCCCCTGCCTGGCCCGCCCACAACGGAGACGCACTGGTCGACACCTGCGGGACCGGAGGAGATATCAGCGGGACGCTGAACATCTCCACCGCCGCTGCTCTGGTGGCCGCCGGAGCTGGTGTTCCGGTAGCTAAACACGGAAACAGGCGCGTAAGCTCCAAGTGCGGCAGCGCGGACGTAATGGAGGCTTTAGGGGTGAAGCTTTCACTGACGACGGAACGCCTCGCAGCTTGCCTGCGCGAGGTTGGCATTGCATTCCTCTATGCTCCGGCAATTCACTCAGCCATGAAATTTGTGCAGACGGCGCGCCGCGATTTGAAGGTGCGAACCGTGTTCAATTTGCTGGGCCCGCTGACCAACCCGGCGCGGGCATCGGCTCAGGTGGTTGGGGTTTACTCCGTCGACTTGGTCGACAAACTGGCTGAGGCCTTGAGCATGCTGGGACTGCGGCGCGCTTTGGTGGTGCATGGAAATGACGGGCTGGATGAGATCACGATTTCGACGACGACCCGTATTGCTGAACTCCGCGATGGCCAGGTGCGGACTTACGAGGTAACGCCTGAAGAGTTTGGCCTGAAACGGTCGCCACTCAATGCCATCGCTGGCGGGGACGCTGCTACCAACGCCGTGATCGTGCGGAAAATCCTCCGCGGGGAGAAATCCGCGAGGCGCGATGTGGTCTTGTTAAATGCCGCAGCGGCGCTGGTGGCATCCGGACGTTTCGACTCTCTCCAGCACGCTCTTCCGGCCGCGGCGGAGTCCATCGACTCGGGCGCGGCGCTGGCGAGGCTGGAAGCTTTAGCGAAGTTTACCAGCGCGATTACTGGGTAGCGGCTTTCTTTAGCCGCTCGATCTGCGCCAGATGGTTCGGGCTGTGTCCAACCCAGTATTGGAACATTTCTTCCAAAGTCACCTGCCGGTTGCGCTCGGGATGAAAGCCGCTCTTGCTGAAGGCCTCGAGAGCGGCGCGGCGCAGTATGCGAAGGTTGTGGAAACGGTTGACTCCGAATTGGGCGATCAACTCCGGGATGGCCGCTTCGGTGTAACCAAGATTCGCTGCCCATGCATCCTGGTCAATGGGAGCAAATTTCGGATCCTTGTCGGCCAAAACCTGGCGGAAGCGATAGGCGAAGATCACTTCGGCGTCGGCCAGATGGCCGACAATCTCGTGGATACTCCACTTATTGGGGGCTGGCTTACGCCTGAGTGTGGCTTCGGGAACACCGGCAACGGCGGCGGCCAGGCGTTTGGGATCCTGTTCCGCTTCGGCAATCTGCTTCTTCAATTCTTCGGCAGTCATAGAGACCTCGTATCAAGTTCTACCACGGCAGCATGCTCGTGTGGCGCACGGGCGGCTTCGACCGCGTGGTCCTGCCTTCCCTGTCTTTTGCGTGTTTGCTCTCCTAGCCTTCGGCATTTACCGTCGAGGCGACTCCAACGCTCCTCCCTCGGCACCAATTTTCAGCCGATGTCCGGTGACGCCCAACTCCGGCACACTCCCATCGTTCACAACCACCTCGAGTGGCTGCGCCGGACTCACAATCCTGGTTACAGCCTTTCCCTTGGCCGGAACCGCGAGCCTCTGCGGGAAGTCTCCCGAATTCGTGCGGATCGTTACTGTAACCTCCGCGCCGGCGCCGCCTTCGTTCGCGACCGTGACGGCGGTGATGAAAGTGGTGCCGCTGGTCACCCGGGAGTTGGCTGATTCAATGCGAAAATCCGGCAGCCCCGAGTCCGTATAGACCCAGTCGTGAAAGAACCAGGCGAGATCGCGTTTGGATTCGGCTTCGAGCAGATGCTCAAAATACAGAGGCTCTTTGTCTTCCTCCGGACGGTATTGGTGCAGAGCGCGCTTGAGAGCGGGATCGCCGACCATGTCGCGAAGCATCCACCACACCAGCGTGGCCTTGCTGCGGTAGAAAACCTCCTGGGTGGCATCGATCAGGCTCTCGGGCGGCAGGTCAGGATCTTTTTGTGCTTTCACCACAGATTCGCGATGCGACTCCAGGTAGTCGAGCGCAGCGGCGCGACCTTCTTTTTCGAGGGCCAAAGCCTGCATGAAATGTGCGGCTCCCTCATACACCCAAAGACGAGGCGACGGGAACGCTGCGTGAGTCAGTTGATGAAGCGCAAGCGTGTGCTCGACCTCGGGCCGGCTTTTCGCGAGCGGGATCATGAGCCATTCGCCTGCTTCGTAGGGCGCGGCATCGACATCCGCCAGATCCGCGACGTCGGGTTTCTGTGTCGACGGGCCCGGTGAATCTTTGCCGGACGAATCTTGGCCGAGCGAATCTTTGCCAAACCAGTCCTTGATCAGCAGCGCGGCACGGTCGGAGGCCTGGGCGAATTCCTGAGCGACGCTCGCGTGGTCAGCAAGGTAATGCACGTGAACGGGACTGTCGCTGGAGTCTTTCAGATTGCCGAGAATCAACATTGGATTTGCGAACCCCAGCGCGTCGTACTTGCAGCCGGAGAGCGTGGCCTCGCTGGCGCTTGCCGTTTTTTCCGTAGCGGCGCAGTTTTTGGCGTTCGAGAGGATCGAGGGCTTGGGCCCGTCATTGGAAATCAGTTCCACCTGGAGTTCCATTTTTGAGGCGGCGTGGCGAGCCTTCCATCTGCCCAGCGCGACGAACATCGCGTTGCCGTCCAGCAAATTCTGGGCTTCCATCGCCACCGGGTACCAGGTTACGTATCCGACGCCGCGGATGGCTGAGTATTCTTTGCCAATCTGGTCCCAATCGCTGTGGCGGGCCACCGTCTCCGGGGTGCCAATACGGGCGAGGCGGGTGGTGTCGAGCACAATCACACCCTCATATCCGATGGCCAGGTCGACGGATTTTTTCGGCGCAACTTCGACGGGCAAGGTCACGATGGCTTCGGAAAGCTCGCCGGTATGGTCAATGTCGGAAGTGTAGGGTTGCGTAAGAAATTGAACGGCCTGCGTGGTTTCAGGCGGGCCCGCCGACAATGCACGGATGGAACGCCAGTTCAAGCTCGAGGAGATCTGGAGGGCGGCGATGCGTTGCGGCTGCGAAGAATCGTTCCGCAGCGTGATTTTTCCGCGTACGCTAAAGCGCTGCTGGGCCGGTTCGAGACGCAGACTGAGGTCATAGTGCGTTGTGGTGAAGGCTTCGCGGTCCAAAGCTGCGACCGGGATGAGCAGCCCTAGCGCCGCGCCGAGCACGAGGAGAACCTTCATTTTCGCTTGGATGCCGCTGGAGAGGCCGCTAAGCGGCGCTGCCGGACGATTTCGTAGAGGACAATTCCGCCCGCTACGGAGACATTGAGCGATGGAACCTTGCCCAGCATGGGGATGGAGACCAGGAAATCGCAGTGCTTGCGGACGAGATCATGCACGCCTTTGCCCTCGCCGCCGAGGACCAGGGCGCAGTCCATGTTGTAATCGATGGAATCGTAAGACTGCGGCGCACGCTCATCCAAACCCACCGTCCAGATGTTTTGGGATTTTAGTTGTTCGAGGGTGCGGGAGATGTTGGTAACTTTCGCCACCGGCAAGTGCTCGCTCGCCCCGGCTGAGGCCTTGGCTACTGTGCCGGTCACGCCCGCCGCGCGACGTTCCGGAATTACAACGCCATCGACTCCGGCGGCATCGGCTGTTCGGAGAATGGCTCCCAGGTTGTGCGGGTCTTCCACGCCGTCAAGGACGACCAGCAGTGCGTGTTGGCCTCGGCGGTTGGCTAGGATGTCGTCTACGTCGGCGTATTTTTTGGCTGAGGTGACTGCGACTGCTCCCTGGTGGCCACCGTTTCCTGCGAGGCGGTCGAGGTCCTGGCGGGTGATTAAGCGGACGCTTACGCCAGCGTGCTTGCATTCATCGATAAGCTTTTGGAGGCGGTCGTCGTGGCGCTCGCGGGCTACTGCTATGTATTGAATGGCCTGGCCGCGCGACTTCAGCGCTTCGCGCACCGGGTTGATACCGTAGATCGATTCCATGCTGGTAGTTTACGGGAACTTGTTCCTAAACTTTTCGAACTGGCGAGAGTTCTCGCTGGGCAGGGGTCCTTCGACTGCGCATGACCCTCCGCTTCGCGCAGGGTCATGCTTCGCTCAGGATGACAGGGCTTAAAACAGAGCTTAACTGACTCGTCCATTACACTTGTTTTTGGAGGGTTTGTGGCTGACGTTTTTATTGTTTCCGCGGTGCGGACGCCGATTGGGAAGTTTGGTGGGCGGTTGGCGTCGTTGAGTGCGGTGGAGTTGGGCGCGGTCGCCGCCAAGGCCGCCATGGAACGGGCCTCCGTCGATCCGAAACAAGTTGAGGAGACGATCTTCGGCAACGCCCGCCAGGCCGGCGGGGGGCCGAATCCCGCCCGACAGATCTCGATCTGGAGCGGGATACCGAAAGAAGTGCCTGCTTACACGGTGAATAAGGCCTGCGCCTCGGGGCTGAAGTCGATTGCTTTGGCGCATCAGGAAATTTTGCTGGGGAATTCGGAGTGTGTTTTGGCTGGCGGGACGGAGTCCATGTCGCGGCTGCCGTATTACCTGGAGGGGGCGCGGTTTGGGTATCGGCTCGGGAACCAGGAAGTCGTTGATGGCATGCATCGCGACGGCTTTTTCTGTCCGATGGCGCAAATGCTGATGGGGGAAACGGCCGAGGTGTTGGCGGAGCAGTACAGGATTTCGCGCGAAGAGCAAGACCGGTTTGCGCTGACGTCTCAAGAGCGCGCAGCGGCGGCGATTGCCCAGGGGCGATTTCAAAACGAAATTGTGCCCGTCACGATTGCGGGGAGAAAAGGCCCGCAAGTATTCGCCGCCGACGAGCATCCGTTCCCCGGTGCCACGCTGGAGAAACTCGCGAAACTGCAACCGGTCTTCTCGAAATCCGGAACCATCACCGCGGGAAATTCTTCGGGCATAACCGACGGGGCTGCCGCCGTCGTGGTGGCAGGCGAAGCGTTTGTCCAACGCAACAACTTGAAGCCCCTGGCCCGCATCGCCGCCGTCACCGCTGCCGGGGTCGACCCTAAAATCATGGGCATTGGCCCGGTGCCAGCCATCCGCAAGATGGAGCAGAAGCATCAGCTCAAGCTCGCGGACTTCGATCTGATAGAGCTGAACGAGGCATTCGCTGCGCAGGTTCTAGCCTGCGACCGCGAACTTCATTTCGACCCTGCCCGGCTGAACGTGAATGGGGGATCGATTGCGCTGGGACATCCCATTGGGTGCACGGGAGCCCGTATTACCGTTACGCTCCTCCACGAAATGCAGCGCAGTAAGGCGAAGCTTGGGCTCGCTACGCTTTGCGTCAGTGGGGGGATGGGGATGGCTGTCGCTCTGGAAGGGGTTTAAAGATTGTGTGGCGCGGGCGCCCCCCGCGAGGTCTTTGTTCAAAGGATGAGAATTGATTAACGACGGCGGAGAGAATGAGATACCTCGGCGTGATCATCTTGGCAGGGGTCCTTCGACTGCGCAATCCCGCGCTTCGCGCGCGAATGCTCCGCTCAGGATGACAGGGCTTTGTTCGGGCTCGTTTCGCTCACCTTTCATTGCCCCGCACCCTGCCTGCGCCCTATACTCATCCCAGCACGGCGTCCCATGCCCCTTTCGGCCTTAATTGTCGACGATGAACAGCTCGCGCGCGACGAGTTAGCCTACCTGCTCAAGGCTGCCGGGGACGTCGAGGTGGTAGCTCAGGGCAAAAACGGCCTCGATGCCATCAACCTCATCAAAGAACACAACCCCGATCTCCTCTTTCTGGACGTGCAGATGCCCGGCCTCGACGGCTTCGGCGTTATCAAAAAGCTGCTGGATAAGAAGATGACAATTCCGAAGGTCGTGTTTGCCACGGCTTTCGATCAGTACGCGGTGAAAGCCTTTGAAGTGAATGCCGTGGACTACCTGTTGAAGCCATTCGACAAGAAGCGGGTGGCGCAGGCGGTGCAGCGGGCGCGGGAGCAGATGTCTCCGGCGAACTCTTCGCAGGAACGGTTGGAGACCCTGGTGAAGATGCTGGAGACGCAGCGCCAGCAGCCTGCCAAGCTTCTTATTAAAGCGGCGGGGCGCATGCTGCTCGCCGATCAGAAAGATATTTGTTACGCGTCAATTGAAGACGGCGTGATCACTGTAGTGACGGCTGGGGCGGCTGGGCTGGAGGGGCATTCGAATTGCCGGACTTTGGAGGAGCTTTTCGAGAGTCTGGACTCGAAGCTGTTTTGGCGGGCTCACCGGTCCTATCTCGTGAACATCAACCGCATCAAGGAAGTTGTGCCTTGGTTTAAGAGTTCGTATCAGCTGCGGATGGATGATAAGAAGCATACGGAAGTTCCGGTGAGCCGGGCGCAGACGAAGAGGTTGCGGGAGTTGTTTGGGATGTAGAACGCTGTCGGCTGTCGGCTGTCGGCCAGAGCGATTTAGCCGATAGCTGACAGCCGAAGGCCTTTTTATGTCGCGTGGATGGGAGAGTAAATCCGTTGAGGAGCAGCAGGCTGAGGCTGCCAGGCCTAAGTTGGCTCGGGAGCGTTTGAGCCCTGAGGAGGCTGCTCGACGGCGGGAGAGGGAGTCTTTGGTGCTTTCGCGGAATGGGGTGGTGGAGCAGATTCGGTCTACTCGGAATTCGCGGCGCCGGGAGATGTTGGAGATGGCGTTGGCGGATTTGGATGCGAGGATCGCTGGGTTGGGGTGAGTGGTGTTCTTGCCTGTGCGGTTTTTCGTGGGAACGGCCGCCCCGGCCGTTCGCGGAGCACAGCTCCGCTGGTTTAGGCTTCGGACCCAAGCTGAACCGGACGGCCGAGGGCGGCCCTCCCCACGTGGGTTTTGCTGTTCCTCCAATGCCTGAAGTCGGAGTTGGAAGCTTGTTGAAGGCGAGTGTGACGGAGTTGGCAAGGGTCCTTCGACTGCGTAATGCCTTCACTGCGTAAAGGCATTACTGCGCTCAGGATGACAGCTTTAAAGCTTCAGCTTCAAGCTTAGGCGTTTGCTATTGCGGGTCTTTGGCTTCCGGGGTTTCTAAGGTTTGGGCTGCTTCTGGGATTTTTGGGGCGATGGCTTTGGCGGCGAAGAAGCTGTGATCGTAGAGGCCGCGGTACATTTTGCCGGCGATTTCTGCCGCTTTGGGGCCATAAGTGGGGCGTCCACCGCGCAGGAAGACCACGATTACGATGTCTCCCGCATCGGTGTTGACGTAAGAGGCGAACCAGCCGAAGCGGGTTCCGGCGTGGGAACAGGTGCCTGTCTTTCCGAGAACTTCTTCTTCGCTGAAGCTCAGCCGCAGGTGCCGGGCCGTGCCGTAGTGTGTCGCGCCGGAGAGGCCGTCGGCCATTTCCGGAATCGCATCGCTGATGTTGAGCATGCGCTTCAGGCGCGGCTCGAAGTCGTTCACTTCCTCGGGGCTTTCGGGATGCTGGAGGTAATAAAGGGTGCCGCCGTTGGCGATGGCCGAAACCAGACCGCCCAGTTGCAGCGGGGTCATGGAGATGCCTTCGCCGAAGGAGCACATTTTTCCGACGCCGCCCAGCTTTTGCGAGATTTCCGTGGTTGGGTAGACACCCCGGTGTTCGCCAGGAATGTCGTATCCAGCCAGTTCGCCCAAGCCAAACTGCTGCGCATAACGATGCACGCGGGCAAATCCCAGCTTGCGGCCCAGCGCCTCGAAATAAGCATTATTGGAACGGGCCAGAGCTGTGGTCATGTTCATCTGCGAGTAGCGGCCCAGCGAAATTTCTGTGTCTTTGGTGACGATGCCTTCGCTCAATGCCGCCAGCGCGACCGGGACCTTAATCGTGGAGCAAGGCTGCGCGCCTGCCGAGAGGGCCAGCTTTTGGTTGACCATGGCGAGGATGCGTCCGCTGTTGGGATCGATCGCCGTGACGGTGCCATTCATGTTGCCGAGCGCATCGATGGCTGCGGCGCGGACCGTGGCATCTTCACCTTCGGTGATGTCACCGTTCAGGGTGTCGGTGGCGTAAGAACTGGTAAAGAAGCGCTCGTGGTAGTGGTGACGGCGATGGCGGCTCGCCACATGGCTCGTGCCTGATTTTTTCGAGGCTGTCCGCCGGCGGCTCTGGTGGAGTCTGCTGATGCGACGGCGCGCTTTCGCGCTCTCGGTGATTTTGGTGCGGGGGCGAGCGGCTGGTGGGTGGGTGTCGACGTGGGCGGCCCAGAGGGCGACTGGCGAGGCCAGAGAAACGACTAAAGCCAATGCCCGCAACTGCTTACCGAGATTTTGCATGCTACAGACCGTCTCCTGCCCGCACAGACTACCTCATCGTAGGATGCGCTGGTTTGCTTCCCATCAACTTCGGAAGCAAGCCATGCTGCATACTACGAAGTTCGAGGTGCTAAGGCAAACGCAAATTTGCTTTCTTCGCTATCAGAGAAACACAGTTAAGTCATTTTTATACAGTAACTTACAGAAAAGTTACTAAAAGAACATCCCCAAAGTAATCGCTGTGAGATTACCTTTCGGTTAACCCCTACATGATCTCGGCGCGCTTGCGGATGAAGGCTGGGACATCGAGGTCATGCTGGTCGTACTGCTCGAAGCTTGGGGGTGGCTCATAGGGGGTGGGTTGAACCGTTTCCATACTCACCGCCTGCGGCCGAAACTCAGGTTCGGCCATAATCTCCGACATGATCATGGGAGGCTCGGGTTCGAACACAGGCTCGGGCTCGGGTGCGGAATGGCGGGTTGTCTCGCGCACCATGATCGGAGCGTTGCGGGTGTGGACAGCCTCGCGCTGGAAGCGCGGGATGTCGCGAAAGCCGGTGGCGATGACGGTGATCTTGATGCTGTCCTGCATTTTGTCGTCGAGGACTGCGCCGAAGATGATGTTGGCATCTTCGTGGGCGGCGGCCTGGATGATCATGCTGGCTTCGTTGACTTCGGCGAGCTTGAGGGAACTGGAGCCGGTGACGTTGATGAGGATGCCGCGGGCGCCGTCGATGGCTCCGGCTTCGAGGAGCGGGGAGGCGATGGCTTTGTTGGCGGCTTCGGTGGCGCGGCGCGGACCGGCGGCGGTGGCCGTGCCCATGACTGCGTAGCCCATGCCTGCCATGATGGCTTTGACGTCGGCGAAGTCGCGGTTGATGATGCCGGGGATGGTGATGATGTCGGTGATGCCCTGGACGCCTTGACGGAGAATGTCGTCGGCGATGCGGAAGGACTCGAAGAAACCGGCGTCCTGAGCGACGGCCAGGAGTTTCTCATTTGGAATGGCGATCATGGTATCGACGGCGTCGATGAGTTCGGCCATGCCGCGCTCGGCCTGGGCCATGCGGCGTTTGCCTTCGAAGCCGAACGGCTTGGTAACTACGCCTACGGTGAGCGCGCCCATTTCGCTGGCGAGCGAGGCGATGATGGGGGCTGCGCCGGTGCCGGTGCCTCCGCCTAGACCCGTGGTGATGAAAACCATGTCGGCACCTTCGAGGGCTTCGATGATTTTTTCGGAGTCTTCGAGAGCGGCTTTGCGGCCGACTTCGGGGTTGGCGCCTGCGCCGAGGCCGTTGGTCAGCTTTACGCCGAGTTGAATCTTCACAGCCGCGCGGGACATGCGCAGAGCTTGCAGGTCGGTGTTGGCGACCACGAACTCGACGCCTTCGACGCCGGCGTCGATCATGCGGTTGACGGCGTTGCAGCCGCCTCCGCCTACGCCGATGACCTTGATGCGGGCGTCGTTACGGGCGTCGTCCTGAAAGCTGATGCGGATGTTGTTTGGGTTTTCCATTGGCCTGTCCCCTTTGTGGTCGTTGAGTCTTTTGTTCCAAAAAACTTATTTGAGCACTGTCATCTTGAGCGGAGCATTCGCGCGCGCTAGCGCGGGAATGCGTAGTCGAAAGATCCCTGCCTGGTTGCGCTGCGTTGTCTGTGCTGTCGTGCTTTGCCGGTAGTAAAAGACTTTTCGTTGTCTCAGCGGTGGTGAGTGAGCAGGGGTCCTTCGACTGCACATTCCCGTTCGCTTCGCGAGCGGGAATTTTCCGCTCAGGATGACAGGGTGGTGTGGAGTGTGGGGTGATTTTCATGCGCCTTTCCTGCCGAAGAACGCTTTGAGCTTGCTGCCCCAGCGCCCGTCCTGCATGCCGCGAGCGGCACGCACGCGATGTGAGTACAAAGCCATCCCGAGGACGGTGGCGAATTCCGGTTCGGCGAGAATCCGAGGCATCTTGGCCATGGGCGTGGGCCAGGAGAGGCGCAGTGGGCGGCGCAAAGTGGACTCGGCGATGTCGAGAATTCCGGCCAGGCGGGTGCCTCCGCCGCTGAGGACGCAGCCACCGGCGCAGATGTCAAAGTAACCGGAGTGGCGCAGATTCTGGCGCATCATCTCGAAAAGTTCGCGGGCGCGGGGTTCGAGAATTTCACCGATGAAACGCTGGGCTACCATGCGGGACGGGCGGTCGCCTACCGATGGCACCTCGACTTCGTTGGCCTCCGGTATGAGCGTGACCACGGCGTTGCCGTAAATACGCTTGATCTTTTCCGCTTCGACGCCCGGCGTGGCCAGGCCAACCGTCAGGTCGCTGGTGAAGTGGTCTCCTCCAATTGGGATCACGGCGGAGTGAACGACCGCGCCTTCGTGGTAGACGATCATTTCCGTGGAACCAGCGCCGATGTCCGCAAGGCAGACGCCGACTTCGCGCTCGTCGTTCCGCAAAACGGAATCGGCGCAGGCGAGCGGCTCGAAAACGGTGTCGGAAACTTCGACCCCGGCTCGATTCACGGCGGTAACAACGTTTTGCACCGCGCTGGTTGCGGCCGTGAGGATGTGGACGCGAACTTCGAGACGAGTGGCCATCATGCCGAGCGGATCGTGAATGCCGGGCTGGCCGTCGAGCACGAACTCTCTGGGGAGCAGGTGCAAAACTTCGCGATCCGCGGGAAGGGCGATGGCGCGAGCTTTTTCGACGGACTGGCGAATCTCCTCGCGGGTAATTTCACGGGCGCGGAGGCCAAGGCTGATGCCTCCCTGGCTGTTGACACCGCGGACATGGGCTCCGCCAATGCCAACGAGGGCGTGCTCGACCGGCGCGCCCGCGGAATTTTCGGCTTGTTCTACGGCCTTCTGAATCGATGCGGCAGCACGATCGAGGTCCGCAATCACGCCCTTGTGCGAGCCCCGAGATTCGGCAAAACCGTGGCCGCGATAGCGGAGGCCCCCAGGGGTGACCTCAGCCACCAGGACGACAGTTTTGGAACTGCCGAGATCGATGGCGGCGATCAGGTTGTCGCTGGCGCTCGTCATGTTGGTGTTGGTCGCGGTCATGGTTGAGGTCGGCATCATTGGTTCACGATCGCGGCGTGGGGCTTGCCATTGCTGGAGCTTCTCGGCGTGGCCGCGAGCTGATGAGGTTTTGCCGGTACGAGTACCGGCCCGGATGAGGTCTTCGCGCTGGCGTGTTTTACCGTTTTCGCGGCCGACTGGGAAGCCGGCGACTTTCTTACGGTGCGCCTGGTTACTTTGCCCCTCGTGTGCTGAGCTTTGTTCTTTACTTTCTTTCCGGACGGGCGAACTTTGGCCATCGGTTTCGCGGTGTGCGGAGCAGCCTTCGGAGTTGCCGAGGCTGCGGCCTGCGGTTTGGGTCTCACCGGCTTAGCTGGTGCCTTCGTTGTGGTTGTTGTCGTCGTTGTTGTGGTTATCGTTTTGGCTGCGGGGATGGATTTCGCCGGGCCCGTAGTCTTTTTCGCTGGAGCGGCCGGTTTCAGCGGCGTCGTCGTTTTCGCGGCGATCAGCAACGGCGAGATGAAGGCTTGCTGGCGTTTCACCAACGCGGCCGCGGTCATGGCCACGGCAGGAACTCCCGCAGTGACCGCGGCCCGAGCCGCCGAGGGGGAAAGAGACATGGTTTGCGTAGGCGTCCGTAGATCCGGATTGACCACGATTTGCCGCTCGTAGCGCAGATCGACGGATTCCAGCTTCTCGAACTGCTGCCGCCACTCGCCCACGTGAGCGTGATAGAGCTTCACGCGATCCAGATAATTTCCAGATCCAGTGCTGACCGAACCCAGATGAAGAAGAACGTCGCCGGAGGGATCGTTCACCAGGACCTTGGTGTCTTCCGGATCGGTCAGGTCGACCTCGCTCAACTCCGAGGAGTAGTGGCCGCCTTCGGAATCGAGTTCCCGGACGAGTTCGTTGTACACGTTCATGCGGGCGGCACGAGTGGATAGAGGCTCGGTGTCGCGGGTTCCGGCGATGACCGGAAACGAATACTGGGTTTTGTTGTGCGCCGGGATCTCCATGACGTGGCCGGTGTTGTCGATCAGGCCGATGTGGGAACCGATGCGGACGAAGGCGACCGGGGTGCGCTCCTGGACGGAAACCTTGAGGCGATTGGGCACGAAGCGCATGACGGCCGCGGTTTCCACCCATGGAATTTGCTCGAGCTGTTCGCGGCGCTCGTCGAGCGGGACAAAGAAGATGTTGCGGCCTATGTCGCTGCCGAGAACGTCCATCACCTGCGCGCGGGTGACGTTTTGCATGCCGGCGATTTCGATCTGGTCGCTGGAGTCGACGCGAAAACGCCAGGAACGCTCTCCGTAGCGGTATATGAAGGCGTAGGCGATGCCGAGGGCGGTCAGCGCGCAGATGGCGAGACCGACCCACTTGAGGAACTTCGTTGTTTTTTTAGGAAGGGGGCCGCGGCGGACGGGAACGCGCCTCTGCTTTCGAAGAAAAGGGGTGCCATCCTCTTCGTCGAGGTTGGTGAAGCGTGCGTCCATTTCCGGATGAAGAAACTCCTCTTGAGCGGGAGAAGTTTCTTCGTGCGGCAACACTGCGCTGTCTGTCCGCGCCATGAGTTGTCGCTGGTGAATCGCCAGTTGTTACTTCAATATAAACATTTTTCCGCGGAATGCGAGAGGGAAAGTTGGTCTTTGGCACAGAAGTGGTGCACGTGGAACCCGCATGTTTACTGGGTGCGGAGAAGATAAAGCGAAAGTGGAAGATTGTGTGGCGCGGGCGCCCTCGCCCGCGTGGTCTTGGTTTAAGGGGTGGATGTGGGAGGTTCGAAGGCAAGAGCAAAGGCAGGAGGAAAGCAAGAGCAAAGGCAGGACCACGCGGGCGTGGGCGCCCGCGCCACACAGGCTTAAGCCAGTCGTTCCAGGACTTGGGGAGCCAGTTGCGAGACGTTGCCCGCGCCGAGGGTGAGAATCATGTCGCCATCGCGGGCAAGTATGACGGCAGCGAGGGCGGCCTCATCGAAGGAACGCGCGTATTGCGCGTAGGGCTGGCCTTGCTGACCGATCCTCTGCGCCAGCACCTTACCGGTAACCCCAACAATTGGCGCCTCACTGGCGGGGTAGATATCCAGCACAATTACGGAGGCAGCATTCGAAAACGCAGTCGCAAACTCTTCCATCAGCAGTTGGGTCCGCGTATAGCGGTGCGGCTGAAAGATCACGTGAACCCGCGCGAAACCAGCTTGCTTGGCGGCAGACAGAGTGGCGCGGATTTCGGTGGGGTGATGCCCGTAGTCGTCCACCACCGTCACACCACGAACCACTCCCTTTTGTTGAAAGCGCCGGTCTACGCCGCGGAAGGACCTCAGGGCTTCGCGGATGTTTGTAGGCGAAATATCGAGGCCGACGCCGACCGCGACGGCTGCGGTGGCGTTGAGGACGTTGTGCTGCCCGGGAACGTGAAGTTCGAATTCGCCTAAATCCTGGTCTTTGTATTGGACCTGAAAGCGGTTCGCGGCAGGGATTGGATGACCGGCCAGGAATTGCACGCGGAAGTCGGCGTCCTCGGCGGTTCCATAGGTGACCACGCGGCGCTTCACCCGCGGGAACAGGGCTCGCAATGGGGCGTCATCCGCGCAAACCACCACGGTGCCGTAGAACGGAATACGGTTCATGAACTCCACGAAGGTATCTTCCACGTCTTGCATGTCGCGGTAGCAGTCCATGTGCTCGCGGTCAATGTTGGTGATGACGGAAAGGATGGGCGAGAGCTTCAGGAACGACCGATCGCTCTCATCGGCCTCGGCGACGAGATA
>Ga0080027_10000089_pt1 | contig 38852 bp, 34 predicted proteins | sample OrgsoiDNA2013046_FD_70962 | JGI IMG/M metagenome (GOLD analysis project Ga0080027, IMG submission 70962) | Permafrost soil microbial communities from the Arctic, to analyse light accelerated degradation of dissolved organic matter (DOM) -... | ecosystem: Environmental > Terrestrial > Soil >... | reverse complement strand
AATGTGCCGATGGCCAATTCATTAAAAATTCCGTTATAATTAAATTGAAACTTCAATCGATTCTTCACAGATCGATTTTAATTCCTTCCTTCTATTGGCACATCGGCACATTGGCACACTGGCACATTCAAAAGAGTTGCCGCAATCACCAGGCTCACAAACGAGCAGGTATAAAATAGATAACCGTAAGGCACGTCTATGAACTGGTAAAAAACCAGCAGACTGAGTTTAAAACAGGCAAGATTAATATTTTGAAGTTTCCATTTTTTTTGAAGCAGGCAAAAACACATGAATAAAAACGGAACACCAAAACTCACAACCAATAAATTACGGTGAAGAGTGGCCATCCCATGAGGCCCGTAAAATTTTGCCATGCCGAGGTTCAGCCAGTAAACTTCTGAACTGAATTCCCAAACATGTTTTGCAAAAGCCACATAGTTCCCGGGCAGGCTGATCATTTGATCAAGTGTTTTAAATCCAAAAGGAATTAATAAAAACAGGAGAATACAACCCGCAACCATAGCCGAAAAAATAATGAGTTTACGGAAATCTTTCCGGACTGTTAAAAAAAGAAAGCATGGGATCAGCCATCCGATCATACTATACCTGCTTAAAAGGCAGAGGGAAGTGGTTATCCCCATAAAAAAAGCATTCTCCGAAATGATGGCCACCGCCAGCAACACAAAATAAAAAACAACCACCCCTTCTTCACTCATACTGATCAGGCCATGAATGTCGTTTCTGGAAAAAATCCACCAGAACAACAACGCAGCCAGGGCGATCTGACCATAACCAAAATACCTGTTTTTCCGGATGCGGATGGCTGCTAAAATGATTGTAAAGCTGAGTAAGACCGCCGTCACCGTAATCCAGCGCATATCAATCTTTAAAGCAATGGCAGGCAGATAGGGCAGCCACATGGCCGGCAGATAGATGGGTTGCACGCCGTTCCAGATCTCGGGAATCGGATCGTATACATGTTTTACATCACCAAGCAGGAATCTTTCATTCATCACTTTCATGACGGGCAGCATATCTGCGAAATCAGGATCCAGGGGTATCTGATCTAACCAATATCCGGATATGATATATGCAAGCACGATCATCAGCAACCAGGGCAGAATCTTTAATGGGAATTCATTCTTTAAAAGATGTATACCGGGTAGGCAGGCATCCGGCAGTATCAAAACAGAAAATACGAAAATCAAGCCGGCTGCGAAATACAGGATGGACACGAAAGCCGCCTGATTACCGGCCAGTAATCCGTAACTGGTCAGGAAAGTTTCTGCTGCCAAAGAAAATAATAATAAATTCTTTCTATTAATCAGATTCATGTTTCGCGGGAAAGGCTAAATTAAATTTATATTTACCTGCCATCTGTCCAGTTTATATATTTGAACCAACTTAACGCCATGAAATGAAACTTTTAGAGGGTAAAATAGTGATTGTTACGGGTGCAGCAAGGGGGATCGGTGAAGCCATTGCGGTCAGAATGGCTGAACAGGGTGCACATATCGCATTTAGTTTTCTTTCCAGTGAGGAAAAAGCTAAAGCCCTTGAACAGAAACTCCGCTTATATGGAGTAAAGGCAAAAGGATATAAAAGTAATGCCGGCTCATACGAGGACTGTGAAAAATTCGTCAACGAAGTGGTTGCCGAACACGGAACGGTAGATATTTGCATAAATAATGCGGGCATATCCAAAGATAGTTTGTTGATGCGGCTAAGCGCGGCACAATGGGATGAAGTGATGGAAATAAATCTGAAGAGTGTTTTCAATATGACCAAACAGGTGATCCGGCCGATGATGAAAGCAAAAAAGGGATCTATTGTGAACATGAGTTCCATCATCGGTATCCGCGGAAATGCAGGACAATCAAGCTATGCAGCTTCGAAAGCTGGTATCATCGGATTTACAAAATCCATCGCACATGAATTGGGCAGCCGGAATATTCGTTGCAATGCCATTGCACCCGGGTTTGTGGAAACGGATATGACACACTATCTGCAGGATGAGGAAGGGGCAAAATCCTTCCTTGCTAAAATACCTCTTAACCGGTTTGGCAGTGCTGCTGAGATTGCAGATACCGCTTTATTTCTTGCATCGGATTTGAGCAGTTATATTACCGGCCAGGTAATCAGCATATGCGGGGGACTGAATATTTAATCATCACATTGTGGCCGGGTTTTTTTATTCTGTTAACTTGTAATTTTATACTCACTGGCCATTTTACATTCTTTATTCAATAAAGTTTATGAAAAAGCTTTTTAAAAATGCTGCAGCTGACATACCTGCTTCGGTGGTTGTATTCCTGGTTGCCCTTCCTTTATGTCTGGGTATTGCCCTGGGTTCGGGCGCGCCATTATTTTCCGGTATTATCGCCGGTATGGTTGGGGGGATCGTAATTGGTTTACTCAGTGGTTCCTCCCTGAGCATCAGCGGACCGGCCGCCGGTTTAACGGCTATTGTAGCGGTTGCAGTTGGAAAAATGCCGGCTTATGAGGCTTTCCTTTTATCGGTTGTGATTGCCGGCGTTCTGCAGGTCATCTTAGGATATTTACGAGCGGGTATTATCGGTGATTATATTCCGAATTCCGTGATCCTTGGAATGCTTGCTTCCATTGGATTTGTACTGATCCTGAAACAGTTTCCCCACCTGATCGGTTATGACAATGATTATTCCGGTGATGAAACTTTTATTCAGACCGATCAGAACAATACTTTTTCGGGAATCATTCATTCGCTGAATAATATTACACCAGTTGCACTGATCATTGGTGTTCTTTCCATTCTGATTCTGATTGTCTGGGACCGGCCCGTATTAAAAAAGAATAAATTTTTTAAAAACCTCCCCGGACCCCTGGTCGTAGTGGTTGTCGGCATTTTAATAAATGTCTTCTTTACTACACCCGGTACGCGATTTTCGCTAAATACAAACCAGCTGGTGAACCTGCCCATCGCCACCGATTTTTCAACTTTTGCCAGTTTTTTCATGTTTCCCAAATGGGAATATTTAGGGAATGTGGAAGTATGGACTGTTGGCCTCACCATCGCCCTGGTTGCCAGTATTGAAACCCTGCTCGGTATCGAAGCCGTAGATAAGCTGGACCCGCTGAAGAGAAGAACACCAGCCAACCGGGAATTGAAAGCCCAGGGAGTGGGCAATATCGTATCCGGCTTATTGGGCGGCCTTCCCCTGACTTCGGTCATTGTAAGGGGATCTGCCAATGTGGAAGCCGGCGCCAAAAGCAAATTTTCAGCCATCATGCATGGAATGCTTATTTTATTAAGTGTATTATTTATTCCGGGGTTGCTGAATAAAATTCCGCTGAGCGCCCTGGCTGCCATATTGATCATGACCGGATTCAAACTGGTAAAACCTGCCATTTTCAAATCGATGTACAGGAAAGGCCTGGATCAGTTTGTTCCTTTTATTGTAACCCTGATTGCAATATTATTTACTGATCTGCTGATCGGAATTGTAATCGGAACGATCGTCGCATTATTTTCGCTTATTAAAAGTAATTTTAAATCATCCGTAATGGTTATTCATGATGGTAATAAATACCTGATGCGGTTCAGAAAGGATATTTCATTCCTTAACAAACCGATCGTAAAGGGAAAACTCGAATCCATACCCGCTGATTCGTATGTTCTGATTGACATCACGCGCGCGGATTTTATTGACAAGGATATCATTGACGTAGTGAATGAATACCTGCAGCACGCTCATTTAAAAAACATTCATGTGGAAATTAAAAAAAGCAACTTTAAAGCCGCGCACCAGTTAGTATATTCACAATCGACGATCAGCGGATATTCTCCGGACAGTTTACATTAACGATATAAATTTTATTAAATGAATTCCATAAATAAATTATTACTTGAAAATAAAGCCTGGGCAGAAGAAAAAAAGGCTGATGACCCGGAATATTTTAAAGCCCTCTCCCTGATTCAGACTCCGGAGTTTTTGTGGATCGGCTGCAGTGACAGCCGGGTGCCCGCCAATGAAATCACGGGTACACAGCCGGGAGAAATATTTGTTCACCGGAATATCGCCAATATGGTGATTCATACCGATGTGAACCTGCTGAGTGTTCTGGAATATGCCGTTGCCCATTTAAAAGTGAAACATGTTATTGTTTGCGGACATTATGGGTGCGGAGGCATCAAGGCAGCTATTACCAACCACGATTTTAAACAGGTACTGAATATGTGGCTCCGGAATATTAAAGATGTATACCGGCTTCATCGCGATGAACTGGAAGCCATATCCAATCCGGAACAAAGAGAGAACCGGCTCACGGAACTCAATGTGCAGGAACAGGTATTACATCTTGCCAAAACTTCCATTATCCAGCGTGCATGGAAACACCGGCAGGGACCGGAACTGCACGGGATGGTGTACGGCTTAAAAGACGGATTGCTGAATACTATTTTCACGATGACAGCCGAAAGTTCCGTTGATCCGCTGTATGCGTACAATGATTTGGGAATGGAATAAAACGGGTGTGTGTGCACATTCCGCTAGGCTTTATTAAAAAGCGATATCGCCTTCTGTGCCATCGGGCTTATTACAAGAGATCCGCTAATCTTTGCTCTTTCTGCAAGAAGCAGATCCCAATGAGCGGTATCATGCCACAACATTTTCTTGATCTCTTTTATTGCCTGCGGGCTTGAATGACTCAAATGTGTAACCAGTCTTTGAATGGATTCATCCAGATCCTGCAGGCTCAGGTGTACTTCGGAATAGAGCCCGCGGGTTTTCGCCCATTCTGCCGTGCGCCAGGAAGCCGCGTCAATGGCCAGCTGTGAAAAAGCTGACAGTCCCAGTTTGCGTTCAATCGCCGGCCCTATTACAAAAGGACCGATCCCAATCTCCAGTTCGCTGAGCTTGATATCTGCTCCGGTGACGGCAATCACATAATCCGCGGCTGCAACGATGCCAACGCCTCCGCCAACACATTTTCCCTGAATCCGGGCGATAATAAACTTTGGACACTTGCGCATGCTATTGATCACATGTCCAAAGCCGTTGAAAAAATCTTCCCCTTCCCGGCTACTGTTTATTTTTGACAACTCGGTAAATGAAGCGCCTGAACAAAAAGCATGGTCCCCGGAAGAACGTAAAATGATTACGCGGATTTCATCATCCAGACCAGCGCCGTGAATCTGGGCTGCCAGGTCGTTCATCAGACGAATGGGAAGAGAATTACTTTGCGGATGATAGAATTCGATGGTCAGCGTGGATCCATGCCTTTCTGATTTTACAAATCCTGTTACTTGTTCCTGCATATTTTATATTTTTTTTCTTACCATCGTAAGTATGGTTGCGATCATGACCGATTCACCGGTTTCATCATATACATCAACATACCATTTTACAATTCCTTTCGGAATATCATTTTCATCTTTTAAATCCTGGTTCGTCTTCTCTTTGCAGGTGAACCGGACTCCAATGGCTGTACCTGCATAAACCGGTTTAAGAAAACGGCATTCATCGATCCCATAATTCAACAGCACTGGCCCTCTTGCTGCATCTACAAATAATCCGGCGGCTGCGCTGAGTATAAAATACCCATGGGCAACCCGTTTTTCAAACAGTGTGTCTTCAAATGAACCATTTTTATCGTGGGCATAAAAATGATCCCCGCTAAGATCCGCAAACTGATCGATATCTGTATCCGTAATTATTCTGCGTTCCGTATGTACGCTATCCCCAATCGCCAGTTCTTCAAAATATTTTTTAAAAGGATGTTTCCCCTCCGGATTTTGAGCAGCATGAGCCTGGTAAACAGATGTGATGGCCGTAATACTGTCTGGCGAGCCCTGAATCGCGGACCGCTGCATATAATGTTTTACGCCCCGGATGCCGCCCATTTCCTCTCCCCCGCCGGCCCGGCCCGGCCCGCCATGAACCAGCATGGGAAGCGGAGATCCGTGTCCGGTGCTTTCCCGGGCATTATACCGATTCAACACTAAAATTCTTCCATGATGGGTAGCAGCATGAACTACATAATCTTTTGCGGTCAGATCATTTGATGTCACGATGGTAGAGCAAAGGGAACCCTTCCCTTTTTTTGAAAGCTGAATCACTTCATCCAGATCCTTATACGGCATTAATGTGCTTACCGGGCCGAATGCTTCAATCTCATGACTGCCTAAAGCAGTAAACGGTTTTTCATTTTCCAATAAGAGCGGACCCATAAATGCCCCTTTTTTAAAATCTGCATCCAGGAGCTCGACACTATCCAGCGAACCATAAATGATATGGGAAGAAGCGAGTAGTTTCTGCACTTGTTTTTTTACATCATTCCGCTGATCCTGACCGGCAAGGGAACCCATACTGACCTTTTCATTCAGCGGATTTCCAATCAAGGTTTGTGCCAGCGCGGCAGATATGGATTTTCTTATTCTTTCCAATTTTTTTTCCGGAACAAAAATTCTTCGGATGGCGGTACATTTTTGACCGGCCTTCTCCGTCATTTCCTTCCTCACTTCTTTTACGAAAATTTCCCATTCGGGCATGTCCGGTTCTACGTCTTCCCCAAGCACAATACAATTCAGCGAATCGGCTTCCATGGTAAATGAAACATTCTCTCTCAAAATCGAAGGGTTCGATTTTAATTTCAGGCCTGTAGCTGCAGATCCTGTAAAAGTGATCACATCCTGCGCATTGAGCAGGTCCAGTAAATTGCCCGTGCTACCGCAAATGAGTTGCAGGGCCCCTTCAGGTAAAATGCCGGAATCATGAATCTCCCTGACTACGGCTTCTGTTAGGAAACAGGTACAGGTAGCGGGTTTCACGATGGCGGGCATACCCGCCAGCAGGTTGACCGCGATTTTTTCAAGCATGCCCCAAACCGGAAAATTATACGCATTGATATGAACCGCCACGCCTTCTTTCGGTACGAGGATATGCTGGGCCATAAAGCGGTGGTTCCTGCCCAGGTTTATCGGATCTCCATCCAAACAGAAAGGCTGATCCGGAAATTTCCTGCGCAGGGATGCATAAGAAAACAGGTTACCGATTCCACCTTCCAGGTCGATCCATGAATCCGCGCGGGTTGCCCCCGTTTGATAACTGATCTTATAAAATTTATCGAGGTTTTTCTGAAGATGAACCGCGAGGGATTTTAACATCCTGCCTCTTTCATGAAAACTCATTTTGCGCAGGGTTGCATTGCCCCGGCTTCTGGCAAAATCCAGGATCTTCTGAAAGTCCAGTCCGGATGATCCGGCTTGATATAAAGGCTCACCGGTAACTGCGTCTGCAAGTATCTGTCCTTCGCCGTCTCCTTCGATCCAGCGTCCCGTTACAAAATTTCCGAGTTTTTTCATACCGCTTTTTTAAGCTTAAAGCGGAAAGCATAACGCTTAAAGCAATTCACGAATATCTTGATTTGGCGGTTCCCTTCCGTCATCGGTCATCTAAATGGTGGATAGTGGATGGTGTATGGCAGACCATCTACCATCCACCATATACCATATACCAAAATCACCATCCTAAAATCCAGGCAAAGATCAGGGGCACAACAATCGTCGCATCACTTTCAACAATAAATTTCGGGGTATGGATATCCAGTTTACCCCAGGTAATTTTTTCATTGGGAACTGCCCCGGAATATGAACCGTAAGAAGTTGTTGAATCAGAAATCTGGCAGAAATAACTCCAGAAAGGAACATCGGTCCATTCCAGGTCCTGGTACATCATCGGCACCACACATATTGGAAAATCACCCGCGATGCCTCCGCCGATCTGGAAAAATCCAACGCCCTTGCCGCCCGAATTTTTCCGGTACCAGTCACTCAGCCAAACCATGTATTCGATACCGCTCTTCATGGTGCCTGCCTTCAGCTCACCTTTTACGATATAGGAAGAAAAAATATTTCCCATGGTGCTGTCTTCCCAGCCGGGAACTACTATTGGCAGATTTTTTTCTGCAGCCGCAATCATCCAGCTGTCTTTCACATCGATTTCATAGCCATCCTGCATCACCTTACTCAGGAGAAGTTTATACATGTACTCGTGCGGAAAATAACGCTCTCCTTTGGCTTCGGCATCTTTCCATAACTGTACGATATGTTTTTGAATTTTCCGGAACGCCTCTTCTTCCGGAATGCAGGTATCCGTTACGCGATTCAGCCCCTGCTCCAGCAATTCCCACTCCTGTTGCGGTGTCAGGTCCCGGTAATTCGGCACCCTCTTATAGTGTGAGTGGGCCACGAGGTTCATAATATCTTCTTCCAGGTTCGCACCGGTACAGGAAATGATATGCACTTTGTTCTGGCGGATCATTTCAGCCAGGGAAACACCCAGTTCAGCCGTACTCATGGCACCCGCCAGGGTAACCATCATTTTACCGCCTTCGGTTAAATGGGTTTCATATCCTTTTGCCGCATCTACCAGGGCCGCCGCATTAAAATGTCTATAATGATGAGCTACAAATTGGGAGACGGGTCCTTTGTTCATGTTATTTTTATGTGGGAGACAAAAATAATCCTTTTGGCTTAAAGCGGGAGGCGTGAAGCTTGAAGCATAAAGCCTTTTTAGCGCCGGATGCGTCTTATTCACAATTTTGGCATCAAGCATCACGCGTCAAGCCTCACGCGTTCAGCCTTTAAATTGTAATTTTATCGCCCATGAACTATCTGGCGCACGCGTACCTTTCATTTGGAGATCCCGATATTTTAGCGGGAAATATGATCAGCGATTTCGTGAAAGGCAAAAAAAAATTCGACTACCCCGAACGTATACAAATGGGCATCACCCTGCATCGCAAAATAGACGAGTATACTGACACCCACCCGGCAACCCGGGAAGCCAAACAATTCCTGAAAGATTCCACGGGTTTATATGCCGGAAGTTTTGTGGATATTATTTATGATCATTTTTTAGCCAATGATAGCTATGAATTTGAAGAAGGCGCACTGGCTGAATTCACCCAAAACACATATTTGCAACTGGAATCCTCTGAAAAATGGCTGCCGGAAAAATCCCAGAGGTTTTTTTTTCATATGCGCACACAAAACTGGCTTTACCATTACAGATCCACGGAAGGAATACATAACAGTTTTATGGGCCTGTGCCGGCGGGCGAAATATATCGACGATCCCGAACCGGCTTTTGAAGCTTTTCTCAAACACTATGAAGCGTTAAAAATGGCCTATGAGTTATTCTTTCCTCATGTAAAAACCTTTGCATATCATGAACTGCTCTACCTTCGCGGCAATTGATGCCTATATTTTAATTTTTGATTCCATGAATAAAATGAAATCTTTTCTGCTGACTGCTGTTTTATTTTCTGTCTCCGGTTTCTGTGTTGCACAATCAACCCTTCCACCGCTGGATAAATCACCGATGGATATGTGTTATTATCCCGTGGATTACCCCATCCTGAAAATCCAGCATAAAGCAGATGCGCCCCTCATAGCACGCGCCATTTATGGAAGGCCCCAGAAAAATGCACGCAGTATATTCGGGGACCTGGTTCCCTATGATATGATCTGGCGGGTAGGTGCCAATGAAGCCACAGAAATTGAATTTTACCGGGACGTAAAAATCAATGGCAAAAAACTCTCCAAAGGAAGATATACACTGTATGCCATTCCAACTGCTGAAAAATGGACGCTCGTTCTGAATAAAGAAACGGATACCTGGGGCGCTTTTGGTTATGATGAGAAAAAAGATGTGCTGAGAACTGACGTTAAAGTGTTGACCATGCCGGATCCCATAGAAGTATTTACCATATGTTTTGAAGGAACCGATAAAAATAAAACCAACCTGATGATCGGATGGGATAATCAGGAAGTGCGCATGCCCATTAACTGGTAATACCCGGCCGGATCTGATAAAAATTTGAACGATGAAATTTGCAACTAAACTAATTCACGCGGGAATGGAACCCGACCCGAGTACAGGCGCAATTATTCCACCGATCTATCAAACGTCAACTTTTGTGCAGGCCGCTCCCGGCAATCACAAAGGCTATGAATATGCCCGTTCCCAGAACCCGACGCGGAAGGCACTTGAAACCGCGCTGGCCTCCATTGAAAACGCGCGTTTCGCGCTGTCTTTCAGCAGCGGTATGGCGGCGTCGGATGCCGTGATCCGTCTCCTGGTGCCCGGCGATGAAGTGATTGCTGCCAACGACATGTATGGTGGAACCTTTCGTCTCTTTTCAAAAATTTTTGAAAAGACAGGAATCCATTTTCACTATGTGAATATGCAGGATCCCAAAAATATTCGTGGCCTGATCAACGAAAAAACAAAGCTCATCTGGACGGAAACACCAACGAATCCACTGATGAATATCGTGGACCTGGCCGCGGTGGCTTCCATCGCAAAAGAAAAAAGCCTTCTGCTTTGTGTTGACAATACGTTCGCATCCCCATATCTGCAAAATCCGCTGGACCTGGGCGCACATATCGTGATCCATTCTGCCACCAAATACATCGGTGGCCACAGCGATGTGATCCACGGTTGTTTAATGATGAATGATCCTGCCCTCCGGGAACAATTGTACTTTATACAGAAATCCTGCGGGGCCGTACCCGGTCCGCAGGACTGCTTCCTGGTTTTGAGGGGATTGAAAACATTGGAACTGCGCATGATCCGGCACTGCGAAAACGGAGAAAAAATTGCCAACTGGCTCCGGAAAAATTCTAAAATAAATAAAGTGTACTGGTGCGGATTCACGGATCATCCCGGATATGCGGTGGCCAGTAAACAAATGCGCGGATTTGGAGGCATGATCAGTTTCGAATTGAAAAATGATTCTCCGGAAGAAACAAAAAGAGTTCTGTCTTCTACGCATTTATTTTCTCTTGCCGAAAGTCTGGGAGGTGTGGAATCCCTGATCAGTCATCCGGCCACCATGACGCACGCGTCTATACCGAAGGAGGAAAGAATTAAAAATGGCCTGAGCGACTCCCTGATCCGTATCAGCGCGGGTATTGAAGACGGTGGCGACCTGATAGAAGACCTGAACCAGGCGATCGGTTAATATGGATGATTTCAGAAATAAAAAAGATCTCCGGGATTTTCTCGAAAAGAAAGTTTTGCAATACGACCATGATTCCTTTATCGCGGCGGATCCCATTTCCGTACCGCATCGTTTCGTTAAGAAACAGGATATAGAAATCGCCGGACTGTTTGCGGCTATTTTTGCCTGGGGTAACCGGACGACCATCATTCAGAAATCCAATGAACTGATGAAATGTATGGACGATTCACCTTTTGATTTCATCCGGAATCATCAGCCGGCCGACCTGAAACGATTAACGACATTCAGGCACCGGACTTTCAATGAAACGGACCTTTTGTATTTCATTCAGTTTTTACATTCCCATTACCGGCATTCCGTTTCGCTGGAGACGGCGTTTCTTCCTGATTATCCGGATGAAAAAAAGTTAAAGAAACAACCCCTTCTATTACCTGTCGAAAAGGAGAAGATTTATTCTTCAGAAAAAAAGATAAAGAATCAGCCTCATATTTTGCGGTATGAAATAAAAAAAAATGATTCATCCGGAATAAATATATCCGGTGAAAATGAATTTGTGAAAGATGCGCTTTCTGTTTTCTACAGAAGATTTTTTTCTCTGGAGGATGCGCCGGCGCGGACGCGAAAACATATTGCGAGCCCCGAAAAAAATTCAACCTGTAAACGCCTCAATATGTTCCTGCGATGGATGGTGCGTTCCGATAAACAGGGAGTGGATTTTGGGATATGGAAAAAAATTTCGGCGGCCGATCTGATTTGTCCGGTGGATCTTCACGTGTCCCGTGTGGCCAGGCGGTTCGGACTGATCAGCCGGAAACAGACGGACTGGTCAACAGCGATGGAACTTACCCGTTCTCTGCGGGTAATGGATAAAAACGATCCGGTAAAATATGATTTTGCTTTATTTGGTCTTGGCGTGATGGAGAAATATTAACCCTCTTGGCCGACCGGGTCAATACATAAGTTCCCTGACTTTTTCCTTGTCCTCTTTTTCCTTTTTCAGGTCGAACATAGTACCAAAAACGCGATCCCAGATGGTTGTGCTGACCCCAAATCCTTTGTGATCGTCTTTGTAATGATGCAGGTGATGGTTTCTCCACAAGGGTTTCATCCATTTCAATGGTGGGTTCCACGCATGAATGGCATAATGCATCGTACCATACATGAGATAGCCCAGTATGAATCCGGAGAAGAAAACAAAAGCATATTCTTTCATCGCCAGATACATGAGACCGAAAATGGTAGAGGAAATGATAATGCTGGGTACCGGTGGCATAAAAAGACGCTCTTTGTCCCGGGGGAAGTGATGGTGGTTCCCGTGCATAACATAGATAAATTTTTGCGCCCGTTCACTGTCTGCAATAGCGTGAAAAGCAAACCGGTGCATCAGGTATTCAAAGAAGGTCCAGAAGAATCCGCCCGCTGCAAAAGTGAAAAATATCGCTGTATAGCTGAATTCCAGCCGGAAATGAGTGAGGTAAATGAAATAAATAATCACCGGCAGGTACATGCCCCAGATGACCAAAGGATGGGTTTTGGTGAGCATTTCCATATAACTGTTCCGGAAAAGCTGCGCCTGACCCTTGTTATGAATCTTCTCAAACTTCATTTCAGAGGATTAAGCCGCAAAAATAGCTTTATTAAGCCTAAAGCCCAAAGCCTGATGCCTAAAACTTTAGTGTAACACATTCAGCCGTTGGCCTTTGACAGTTGGCAGTTGGCAGTTGACAGTTGGCAGTTAACCGTAGTTCATCAGCTTTAGCTTTAGGCTTTGGGCTTTAAGCTTAAATAGTACATTTGCAGGAATTTAGAGAAGACTATGTCCCACCCCGCCTTATCAGAACAGGAAATCATCCGGCGTGAAAAACTAAAATCCCTGCAAGAACTGGGAATTGAAGCCTATCCGGCTGCCGCCTACCCGGTTAATGCACAGGCTGCTTTTATCAAATCAAATTACAGCGAAGAAAAAAAGGGGGACTTTGAATCGGTCTGTCTCGCTGGCCGCCTGATGAGCATCCGGGATATGGGGAAAGCCTCTTTTGCCGTGATCCAGGACAGCAGTGGTCGCATCCAGCTGTATATCAAACGGGATGATATTGCTCCGGGTGAGGACAAGAGCGCGTACGATAAGTTGTGGAAACACCTGATCGACCTGGGAGATATTGTCGGTGTGAAGGGATATGTTTTTATCACCAGAACAGGCGAAATCTCCGTGCATGTAAAAGAATTCACACTTTTGTCAAAGGCCCTCCGGCCTATCCCCATCATCAAGGAAAAAGAAGGCGAAACCTTCGATGCGGTTACGGATCCTGAATTCCGTTACCGGCAACGGTATGCAGATTTAATCGTAAATCCCCAGGTAAAGGAAATCTTCATCAAAAGAACAAAAATGATGAATAGCCTGCGCGAATTCCTGAATGGGGCGGGCGCTTTGGAAGTGGATACCCCGGTTCTGCAAACCATTCCCGGGGGTGCTTCGGCGAGACCGTTTATCACCCACCATAATGCCCTGGATATTCCCTTTTACCTGCGTATCGCCAACGAATTATACCTGAAAAGGCTTATTGTGGGTGGATTCGACTGGGTATATGAATTCAGCCGGAATTTCAGGAACGAAGGCATGGACCGGACACACAATCCCGAATTTACCATCCTCGAATTTTATGTGGCTTACAAGGATTATTTCTGGATGATGGAAACCACGGAAGCCATGCTGGAAGCAGCTGCTATGGCCGTGAATGGTACGACCCTCGTAAAAGCCGGGGAAGTAGAAGTTGATTTCAGGGCTCCCTATAAAAGGATCCCCATACTCGATGCCATCAGCGAATCCACGGGTACGGATGTTTCTGTATTGGATGAAGAAGGGCTAAGGGATTTGTGCAGACAATTACACATCCCCGCAGATAATAGCATAGGTAAAGGAAAACTGATAGACGCCTTATTCGGTGCAACGAGTGAACACCGTTTTATTCAACCCACATTCATCATTGATTATCCGGTGGAGATGAGTCCCCTTACCAAAAAACACCGGTCGAAAAGCGGATTGGTAGAAAGATTTGAACTCATAATCAACGGTAAAGAGATTGCGAATGCCTATTCTGAGCTGAATGACCCGGTGGATCAGCGGGAAAGGTTTGAAGAACAGGTAAAACTCATGGAAAGAGGGGATGAAGAAGCGATGTTCATCGACAACGACTTTTTAAGATCCCTGGAATATGGAATGCCGCCCACCGCGGGCATCGGTATCGGTATTGACCGCCTTTGTATGCTGCTCACCAACCAGCCATCTATACAGGATGTGTTGCTTTTTCCGCAGATGAGGCCCGAAGAAAGCTTAAAGCATAAAGCATAATGCCTAAGGCCCAAAGCCTAAGGCCTAATGTCCAAAGCCTGAGGCCTGAGGCCTAAGGCCGAAAGCATAAAGCAAAGCATAAGGCTAGATCATGGGGGTAAAGCCAGGCACCGGACCCCGGTCCCAACATCCTGATTCCAATTTTATATGGTATCCGGCTACTAAGTATTTCTGTTTAGGCTCATTCATTGGGGTTTTTCATATTCGTAAATAACCCCGGTGTATATTTGTTAACTGATTACTAATCATCAAAAAGCCTCAGACCTCCCTCTTCAGGCCCTTAGCCTAAACCGTAGTTTTACGAATTTTCGCAGTATTAAGTGTAAATAACAGATCGAGCGCAATCCCCCTTGTTCCGGCATAGGTGAATTGTATGTTTGTATAGTCATCGCGTAAGACGCCCGGTTAGATGGTTCCAGATCCAATCCTTCGAAAAGCTAACTATGAAACAAACCACCCATTTATCAGGGCACCCATCGCAGACAGTTAAAATCCAAATTCCACGAGAAGACCAAATCCTACGAAGTGTAAATTTGTACCCTATTGAATGACCAACTTGGTAACGGTTAGGTTAAGTACAAACACATTCGAGCCCTCCGCATAAACGGGGGGCTTTTTCGTTGACCGTTGGCCGTTGACCGTTGACCGTTGACCGTTGACCGTTGACAGTTGGCAGTTGGCAGTTGGCAGTTGGCCGATACTTGTCTGGCTTTAGGCCTTAAGCTTTGGGCTTTAAGCCTAATTTTTCGGCATTCCTTCTGCCGGAAAAGCAAAAGGCCCTGTAATCTGGTAAATGGTATAACCGCTAAAATCCTGGGGCGCTTCAAGGCCGGTACCGTATAAAACGGTGCCGCCCGATTTGTGGATCTGTACCGGTTTATCCGTGTAAAATTTTTCGGATTTCTGATCCCACCAGAGTTCCCTGCAATACAGTGTATCCCCTTTTACAATATTCTTGACCACCACACTGTCTCGCAGGTAAACCTTGCCATCCTGTTCCAGCCATTTACCATAACGTGCATCCATTACACTTTCAATTTTCAGTGTGGAATCATTATAAAAATCAACATGCAGGGTATTCGGGAATTCAACGTACGGTGAATCCAGCTCTTTTCTACGCATGTACGGAGCCGTTAGTTTGGCCTTTACTTTGGCATTTTCACTCATGTATGCCGTAATCTTTTTCCCTTCATCCACACTGATCTGCTTTTTACGGTAATTGGGCAGGTTCTTTATATTATTTTCGCAGCCGGAAAATAATCCAAAGATGAAAAAACCCATTGCCCAGCGCCTGTACATCCGGAAAGATTTCAAATTGTAAAATTGAATTCGCTGATTACGAAAAGTCCTTTGAAAATCAGATCCGGATCCTCCGTTATCTTTTTCTTCAGAAATGGCTTAAAATAATGTGCGTCGCCGCCAGTCATCAGCACATGCAGATTTTCATACCGTTCTTCATAAGCTTCTATCACCCCGTCGATTTCCTTCGCTATACCGAACAGTACGCCGGACTGGATATTGGTTTTCGTATCATATCCCAATAAAGGAAAATTCCAATGGGGTTTCACCAATGGAAGTTTTGCTGTAAAGAGTTCAAGGGATTTGAATCGCATTTCCATACCCGGAGAAATACTGCCTCCTATGAATTGATGAAACCGGTTGATGTAATTGTAAGTTACCGCAGAACCCAGACCGATCACCAGGTTATTTTTCTGCGGGAATGCATGCGCGGCCGCCACGACCAGTGCGAGCCTGTCTGCCCCAATCGTTTCAGGCTTGCCCACCGGTGTGGTCACCGGAACCCGCGAAAGATGATCCAGTTTATGGAACTGCGTTTTGCTTTTCAAAAGTTCTTCGATAACCGTGTTTTGATCTACTACAGAAGAAAGAATACTCCTGTCCGGCTTGTAAATACGCAGGCATTCCCGAAGATCTTCCACACCGTCATCCTGAAATACACCCGCATGCCGGATTTCCCCACTGGAAAAAACGGCCCATTTCAATCTGGTATTTCCAAAATCCAAACAAAGCGTACTGAACATCTTTTTTATCTGATCAATTGAACAAAGCGTTACTATTCAAACCGGAAGGAAGATAGATTTTTAAAATGACCATTCAGTTTTACTCTTTCCTTAAGAACTTCCATCTCTACAATCACCGGTAAAACCTTCCCCAGATGCCGTTTTAAATATTCCTGTCTCTGTTCTTCCCGGAATAATCCAAGTAATTCATATTCTTCCTCCAGGGAGAGTCCGGCATGATGCGCCAGGTCATACGCATTCAATTCCTCATCTGGTTTTCGGAAATCTTTTGTGATATTCAGCATCCGGTGTAATTCACGAACCGCTTTGATCACGACGAGTATCAGGTCTTTTCTATGGTATGCTTCCCCATTTTCCGGATAGTTTACAATGGCGCCACTATATAGTTTATCCGGGATTTTTTTAATGATTTCCAGGATACGGAATACCAGGTTCCCCTTCGTTACGATGTCCATTTCACCATTGTCGTATTCCTTTGCAATCTCTGTAATGGTAACCAGGGTTCCGAATTCAGCAACATTTCCGTTAATCACAGCAGGGATGCCAAAGGGTTTTTGGCTGTCAAAACATTCTTTTACCAACTCTTTGTACCTGGGTTCAAAAATATGAAGGTTCAGTGTTTCTCCCGGGTACAACACAATATTGAGCGGAAATATAGGAATGAAATTGGTCATCTTTTTAAAACGAACATGCAATTTATATATATAAACGGAATAATTTCTTTTCGCGATCTGCCAATTCCCGCTATTTACGCCGTTCTTTGCCGGTTATTTAAATGCATAATTTGTACCTTCCGTTCGCATTTTAAAATTAAGTGTCCCGGCCGGGAAGATAATTTTTTAACACATGATGATATCTGGTTTTACAATCGTCCGGAACGCCATAATCAATGATTACCCGATTGTAGAAGCCATTACTTCCATTTTACCTGTCGTGGATGAAATGATTGTGTTAATAGGTAACTGCGAGGATAAAACAGAAGACCTGATCCGTGGCATTCAATCAGAAAAGTTAAAAATCCATCATTCCGTCTGGAACCCTGATCTTAAAAAGGGTGGAGTGGTATTGGCCATCGAAACAGAAAAGGCACGTAAATATATTTCCCGGGACAGTGACTGGGCTTTTTATATTCAGGCTGATGAAGTAGTACACGAAAAATATCATGACGCCATCCGGAAAACCGCTGCAAAGTATAAAGACGATAAACAGGTGGAAGGATTACTTTTCAATTACCTGCATTTTTATGGCAATTACGAATACGTGGCAGACAGCCGCAAATGGTATCATAAAGAAGTACGCATTATCAGAAATGACAGCGGTATCCAATCCTTCCGGGATGCCCAGGGCTTCCGGAGAGGATCAAGAAAAATAAGGGTTAAACCCGTTGATGCTTTCGTGTATCATTATGGCTGGGTAAAAAACCCAAGAAAGATGAAGGAAAAAATGATTAATGTGAACGAATTCTGGTCAGATTCCATCTATGAAACCGTACCTGGGGACGTATTCGACTTTAATCAATTTGATTCCCTCCGGTTATTTGACAGCGAACACCCAACCGTTATGAAGCAGCGTATAAAAGAAAAGAACTGGCATACAGACCTGGATATTTCTAAAAAAAAGTTACGGTTTAAAGATAAAATACTTCACTGGTACGAAAAAAAAACCGGAAAAAGACTTTTCGAATTCCGGAACTATAAAATCATCTGATGCCTGATTTGGATCTATTTCTTCCGCATCGGTCTGACGATAAATGAAAGGTTGCTGCCCAGGTGAAGGAATCGGTTGGAAAGTTTAGAAAAAATGTTGTGCCTGGAAACCGGATCTTTCCGGCTATAGGTAAAAAAATCCAATACCTCAAACTGGTTTGACTTTAATAATCTGAGCATACTGGTCACGTTGGGCTCATATAAATGATCGGGTACCCTGGCCGGATCGCTCCAGGTTGAAGAAAACTGCTTCTTTAATCCAAGTTTATAATAAAAATGCTGCAGCCTGAAGCCCAGTGAAAATTTATTGGGGACATTGATGACCAGTATACCGTCCTCTTCAAGCATGGACGCAGCCTTTCGCAGCCATTCCACCGGATTGGGTATGTGTTCTATGACATGACTCATGTGAATCAGTGAAAACTTTTCATCGTAAAAAAAATCATTGAACTGCTGGAGATACACGTTTACACCAACATTTTTTTCAACATAGCTGGCCATCTGTTTCGACACATCCAGCCCTATGGCTTTCTTATAATAGGGTTTGGCTGCAAATAAAAAAGTGCCCATCGCGCTCCCAATATCGAGCAGGTTGGTTCTTTTTTTATCGTACCTGATCAAATTCTCCACTTCCTCTTTAAACATTTTCACCGAGGAATGCTCGACTTCCGTACTATTATCCAATTCCATATTTTCGCTGAACTGGTAATAGGAAGCATATGCAGAATCGATAAAATCCTGATCATACCTGGGCCGGGGTGAATTATATACCAGTTTACAATTCCGGCATAAAACGTATGTGAACTGCAGTTCACTTCCAAATCTTTCGTACATTGAATACTCAGCGGATCCGCAAAAAGGGCAGGGAACTTTCTCCCATTCTTTCGGGGTGTATTTTTCAAGTGATGGCATGGAGATCAAAAATACGTCTATGTTGTTAAACTTTCTTCCGGAAATCCAGCATGGTAATTTTAAATCATTGGCCCGTTGCATTTCCGGGATAGAAAACCAGGTGGATGGCTCTCTGGAATTATTAATGAAATTACCATTCTCCAAAACACCTGTTATCGGTTTCACCGGTCCACCGGGAGTTGGCAAAAGCACGATTGTAAATGCATTGATCGGGGACCTGCTTAAAAAACATCAGAAGATTGCCATTCTTTGTATTGATCCTTCTTCTCCCTTCCATCACGGAGCCTTCCTGGGCGACAGGATACGGATGAATCAGTGGGCCGTCAATCCCGGTGTATTTATTCGTTCTCTATCATCCAAGGGTTCACTAGGCGGACTTCATCCCAGGATTTTTGAAATTACTGATCTTCTGAAGGCAGCGCCTTTTGATTACATTTTAATAGAAACGGTCGGCATCGGTCAAAGCGAACTGGAAATAGCAGGTATTGCAGATTTTACAGTAATGGTTTTAATGCCCGGATCCGGCGATGAAATTCAGGCCCTCAAGGCCGGTGTGTTGGAAATTGCAGATCTTTTTTTGATTAATAAATCAGACCATCGGGATACCAGACATTTCATTCAGCATTTGAAGTCAGCGCTGCATCTGGGATCAAAAAATATTGAGATCATTGAAACCATTGCTACAGAAGGAAAGGGCATTGACCTGCTGGCCCTGGCTATAGAAAAACAGGTGAAGTCATATCGGCCTAAAGAGTCCCTGAACCTGGCAGAAAAAGCTTACCGATTAATACTGGCCGAAAAAATGAGGGAAATTGATAAGTCCGGCTTGCTTGAAAAAATAAAAGAAGAATTCGGGACCGGAAATTTTAATGTGTACGAATTCGTTGGAAAATATTTATCCGGAAAGAAATAAAATTTAAATGCCCCGGTTCTGTTTCCACCAGCGGTAACCCAGAATTCCGCCAATGGCCAGCGGCGTAAAAGCGAGATAAATGATTCCCGCATTAAAAGCTTTCCCGGGCCTTTCCCCCATTTGCTGCGTGGTTCTGGAACAGATGGAACACTGGGCGCGCGATTGTAGCGTGCCAAGGGTCAGACATACCAGAAAGATGAAAAGACCATACTTTTTTTTCATACCTGAGTTCATTCAATGTGCAAATGTGCAAATGTGCAAATTCCCGGATGTAAAGGTAAATGAAAGTGAACAGTTAAAAGAAAAGCACCACATGGGTGCTTTAATATATTATTAATTAAGGTGTTACTCCTGTCCATTTGCACACTTGCACATTTGCACATCTGCTCATTAAAGAAGTCAGCTTAGCTGACTTCTTCCGTTTTCAGCATCTTCTGATACTTCTTCCGGGTATCTTCATCCAGAATCGTTTTGCGTAGACGAATAATCTTCGGAGTCACTTCGATGCACTCATCCTGCTGGATATACTCCATACATTCTTCGAGTGTCATCTGAATCTTCGGGATAATGCGAACGGAATCATCGCTGCCGCTCGCGCGCATATTTGTCAGCTGTTTGCCTTCTGTCGCATTTACGATCAGGTCTCCTGGTTTTATATGTTCCGCAATAATCTGACCGACATAAACATCTTCTCCCGGATCTACAAAGAATGATCCTCGATCCTGGAGTTTGTCGATCGAATATCCTGTAGTGGTTGCCTGATTTTTTGCAATGAGTACACCATTACTTCTGGCAGGAATCGGGCCTTTCCAGGGTTTATATTCAAGAAAACGGTGTGCCATAACCGCTTCGCCGGCAGTATTTGTAAGCATACTTGAACGCAGACCGATCAAACCACGGGAAGGAATTTCAAATTCCAGGTGCTGCATATCCCCTTTCGTTTCCATCACCAGCAATTCTCCTTTCCTCCGGGTAACCATATCAATCACTTTTCCACTAAAAGCATCCGGAACATCCACTACTAATATTTCAAAAGGCTCAGATTTTTTCCCGCCGATTTCCTTTACGATAACCTGCGGCTGACCAACCGTCAGTTCGTACCCTTCTCTTCTCATGGTTTCAATCAGGATCCCCAGATGGAGTATGCCACGACCAAAAACCAGAAAACTATCCGCACTGCCGGTGTCTTCCACACGGAGGGCGAGGTTTTTTTCTGTTTCTTTCATCAGCCGGTCACGGAGATGACGGGAGGTTACAAACTTTCCGTCTTTCCCGAAGAAGGGGGAGTTATTAATGGAGAACATCATACTCATCGTTGGCTCATCCACACTGATCAGTGGTAAGGCTTCCGGCGTTTCCGGATCACATATGGTATCCCCGATATTGAAATTTTCCAAACCTACAACAGCACATATGTCACCACAAAAAACTTCTGTTGCTTTTTTCTTACCCAGAGATTCGAAAACATACAGTTCTTTCACCCTGGATTTTTTAACCGATCCATCAGCCTGCATCAGCACAATATTCTGACCCTCCCTGATGGTGCCACGGGCAACTTTTCCCACGGCAATTCTTCCCAGGAAAGAAGAATAATCCAGTGAAGTGATCTGCATCTGTGTAGGGCCTTCCTGTACAACCGGGGCCGGAACATATTTCAGGATCCCGTCCAGTAACGGAAAGATATCCGTTGTTGGCGTGAGTGAATCATTGAACCAGCCATTCTTTCCTGAACCGTAAAAAGTAGGAAAATCAAGCTGTGCTTCAGTGGCATCCAGGTTGAAAAATAATTCAAATACGGCTTCGTGTACTTCTTCCGGGCGGCAATTGGGTTTGTCAACCTTATTGATAATGACCATTGGTTTGAGACCCAGATGCAACGCCTTTTGCAATACGAAACGGGTCTGCGGCATGGGTCCTTCAAATGCATCCACGAGCAACAATACGCTGTCTGCCATCTTAAGTACACGTTCCACTTCACCTCCGAAATCGGCGTGACCGGGTGTATCGATGACATTTATTTTCACCCCTTTGTAAACAACGGATGCATTTTTACTGAAAATAGTAATGCCTCTTTCCTTTTCCAGATCATTGCTGTCCATGATCAGCTCACCGGTTTCCTGATTGTCACGAAAAACTTTCGTAGCATGTAATATCTTATCTACAAGGGTGGTTTTACCGTGGTCTACGTGGGCAATGATCGCAATATTCCTGATCTCCATATTTCTTTGCTTTTAGCAGGCGCTGCCTGTTTTTGGACGCGCAAAGGTAGGCATTTTTCACCATAAAAGGAAGGGCCTGCGGCAATGTGCAAATATGCAAATGTGCAAGTGAGCAAATTAAATGAGTTATTTGGGTAAATTACTTAATTACAAGCGTCTGCGAAGGAAGGTATCACTCAATTGCACACTTGCACATTTGCTTATTTGCATATTTCCCCTAAACCCGCACATAGATCTTCCGCTTATCCAGCATATAGCCGATGACCCAGCAGAATAACATCCAGGAAATGGCAAATAACAATGACCCCAGATAGAGCCCCGCATGCTGATAAATATGGTTATAAAGCCAGGAAATGAAGCTTACTCCGGGTTCCGGCTGTATCATATACAACACGGTGACACCGACCTCGGAGAGCAGGTAAATGAAAAGCGGGTTTTTACCAAATACGGTAAAAAATTTCGTCCACCGGGTCCTGCCCAGAAAATCAACCACATAAATAATGGCTGAAATAATAACGCAGTCGAGCCCGACCGTATAGACCACAAATGAGCTGGTCCACAATTTTTTGTTAATTGGAAAAGAAAGGTCCCAAAAATAGCCAATTACAATCAGGGAGAATCCGAATAGCAGCAGTTTGGTGAGTCCTTCAAAACTTTTTCCCTTCTCCTGTATAAATTTTCCGACCATATAACCGAAGGTTACGTTAACCACCGAGGGCAGGGTAGATAACCAGCCTTCGGGATCAAAAGCCACCCCTTCTCCATGATACATATGATCCGGGCCCATCAGCCACATGTCGATTTTATATCCCAGGTTACCCGTCATGGTCAGCGGATCAGGTGCATTGCCACCCAACCGCATAAAGGCCCAGTATAATAACAGGATGGAAATAGAAATACCGATAACCGTACCCGGTTTAAAATAATAGATCAGCAGAGACGCCATACAATAAGCCAGCGCGATTCTTTGCAACACGCCCAGGATGCGGGTATGGGATAATGGGGAAAATACCAGGTGATGGGTTTTGTCCATTTCAATAAAGGGAAACCAGTATAACAAAAACCCACAAAGAAAAATAATAAGGGTTCGTTTAAAAATTTTTCCCAGCACTTCGGCCTGACTAAGGGAATTCCATTTGTTCATCACAAAACTCATTGCATTTCCAACGGCGAAAAGAAAGGAAGGAAATACGAGATCTGTCGGGGTGAAGCCATTCCAGCTTGCGTGTTCGAGGGGAGAATAAGTAAACTTACTTCCGGATGTATTCACGATGATCATAAAACAGATCGTCATACCTCTGAAAACATCCAGGGCCAGGAATCGTTGTTTCGGTGCAATCGTCATTGTTGAAGTTTTAAGTACCGGTTGGGGGCTCCAAGTTCGGAAACTAAAACCATTGGATAAAGAAAGAATAACGATTTCTTTTTTGAAATTCGGCTTTTAGCAGAACTTGCGTACATGTCCCGTAAAATTATTTACCTGATCAATCCCGTCAGCGGAACTAAAAAGAAAGGCCTCATTCAGGATTTAATCATTCGAAAAACTCGTGCGGAAGGAATCGATTTTGAAATCCTTCCTTCCAAGGCAGACGGGAGTTATGATAATCTACGGGAAATAATTATTAAAGACGGCATCACGGATGTTGTCATCTGCGGTGGGGATGGTACCGTAAATGCCGTCATCAATGCGCTGCAGGGAGTCCCGGTTCAATTCGGCATCATTCCCATGGGCTCCGGAAATGGTCTCGCGTTTGCCGCAAAAATTCCAAAACAACCGGGTCGCGCGCTCGACCTGATATTTAAGGGAAAGGCCAGTGACACAGATGCATTCTATATCAACGAAAAGTTTTCCTGTATGCTTTGTGGTATCGGATTCGATGCGCAGGTAGCGCATGAATTTGCAAAACAAAAAACCAGGGGCCTGCAAACCTATATCCGTATTTCAACCGTCCAGTTTTTTAAATCAAAGCCCTTCCCATTCGAAATAAAACTGAAGGACAGGATTCTGAAAACCGACGCATATTTTATCAGCATTGCGAACAGCAACCAGTTCGGGAATAATTTCACAATTGCCCCCAAAGCCAGTATGGCAGATGGTTTGCTGGATATTGTGATCGTAAAGAAAATGAATAAGCTTAGTTTGCCTTTTTCAGTACTGCTACAGGTTGCCGGCAATAACAAACCCCGGACTGTGATGGACTATGGCGACAAACAGAATATCATCTACCTGCAAACAGATAAAATCAGCATCCGCAATCCCGGCCATGCACCGCTGCATATTGATGGAGATCCTGCCAATACCAGCGCCGAATTTAAAATACGCGTCGTTAAGAATTGCTTCAAACTGATACAACCCTAATTTAGGCTCAAGGTCTAAGGCCTAAAGCGTAAAGCTTAAAATGTAAAACCAAGGGGTTGGGGCGTTTTTTAAATTCAATAAAATTTTTATTGGAAATGATTATCAAAGTTTGTCGATGAGTACAGAATGAGGTTTGTCAAATGCAAAATGAGGTAGATATATTTATATAAATAAAAAAACTCTGATATATCTTAAGATATTAGCCACACCTGAAACCTTAGTTTTAGGCCTTAGGCTCAAATTATGGATTCATCAAATCATTAATACTCTTAAAAATCTGTTGATTTTTTGCGCTGTTGATTGCATTGGCAAGATCCAGTTTTTCCTGCCGGCTCAGATGAAAATTCAGGGCTGCCCCCTCATTGGCGGTTTTGGGTTCATAGCCAATGGTCATTTTATAAAAGGAATTGCCCATATATCCTTCCATCACACTGAGAAGATCATTCTGATTATATTCCTGCATTTTATACCAGTTATACTGAAGCAATAACAGCGGTTTGGTGATGAGCTCCGTGATATCAGTGGATTCATAAGGGTTTTCCCATCCGCCGGTTTTCCGGTCGCGGATCTGAATGAGCAGTACACCTCTTGTATTCTGAAGAATCCAATCGCGAAAAACGTGAATGAAGCGGAGACCTACCTGCTCGCCAAAATTATCCCGGAAACCAGCATCCATCACGTCGATGACCGGTTCGGAAGGTAGCCAAACATTGGGCAGCACATAAGGGAAAGTGGCATTCATGCGTAAAGCGGTCAGCATGCGCATGTTCATCGGATCCTGTTTATTGAAGAACTGATGAAAATCAACCGCATCCGGATCAATGGTTTTGATATGGCTGCTATCGAAAACAGGCCGCATCAAAAAACTGATCGGCTGCGTGCTGATCAGCATGGTACGACTGTCCCTCGTGATAACAGAACTAAAAAGCATAAGGGGAATCCGGGCCGCGGCTTCATCGGGGGCCAGGTCCCTGAGTTGCCTGTCCAGTATCCCACCTGTGTTTTTATTGAGCTTTTGTTCAAAGGCATAACCGCGATCCTTAATATATTCATAGTCCCCTACTTTGAATTTCTGTGCCGGCGAAAACAAATCACGGGCCACAAAGGAAGAAAAAAGTGGATTGAGCAGATCTTCGGAAATGGCGTCAGTATATTTCCGGTCGTCCGGATTAATAACAGGGTCCTGATATTCTTTTATCCGGCTCAGTTCACGGAAATAGGCTGCTCCGAACATGCCCCCTGATGCACCGGTGATCAGAAAAGTCTTATCCATCAGATGGCCGCCATTCTGCCTGTCGAGTTTCTGTAGCACATTCATTGTAAAAGCGGCACTCCGGCTTCCGCCCCCGCTGGTATTGATGATCAGCAACAACGGTTTTGTTTCCTTTTGCTTTTTTTTCCAGTTTTCGAGAATCTGCAACATGAGGGTTTTGTCTGAAGCTACTTTTTCAGGAGAACACATGTCCAGCAAATGATCCCGGTCATAAACGGGTCTTTCCGTCCGGTTTGTATAATTCAAACCATAGGCTTTATTGGTCGGATCTATTATTTCATACCGGTATAAAATATTCAATATAAAAAACAACAGAACGAGGAACGGGATACTCCAGCTTTGCATGAAATAAGAGAAAGCACCGGACACAGCCAGCAATATGGAAAAAAACAGGAATATACTCGCAGCTGCCGGTAATTGAAAAGCCGGTTCATCCAAAAAAAATCCAACAAGTACTAAAAACAGAAATGCAATAAATATGGAAAGAATGGCTGCAAAATGATGCCGGCTGAAAATCTTCTCAATAAATTCCTTGCTATAGTGGGATACATCCCGAACCTGTTTCACAGAAAATGGACCGCTCATGTACCATTGCACGTGAATCAGCCGGCTGCTATTCCGATGGATTTCTTTGGAATTGAATTGCGATTTGAAGAGTTTCGGATTTGCAATCAGGGGGGTCATCTGTCGGATGATCGTGCGGTCGGCTCCAAAAAAATACAAAAGGGACAAGCCGATCACTAATAAGAGTCCGGTTAAAAATCCAGCGATCAGCCACGCAATTTCGCTGTTGGTCATCAGTTCCTTCGTGCTGTCAAAATCGATGGCTTTTAAGAAATAATAAATCAGCAGCACTGCCGGAAGAATAAAATTATTGGTACAAAATTTAAGGAAAGGTCTTGTGGTAGTGGCAAGAAACCGGAAGTGGTGGCTGTAAAGAATAAAAGTTGTCACATTCCAGCACATAACAAAAGCCCCGGCAGCGGCACCGACAATAGCGCCGCTCAATACATTTACGTTGTCCAGATATTCTGGCGCAAGGAATAAGGCATCGGCCCCGAACGAATGCATGAAGCCTCCGTGAATCGTGGAAAAAAGGATGACCCAAAATACCAGGAGCAGCTGATATTTTTTCAGATATAACAATATCAGTTGAACAGGGAAAGAATAATAAACTGATTTCAGGTATTGCATCTTGCAGGCACGATAAGGAAAGTTAGGTGAAATATTATAAGAGATTCCTACGGATTATCCTTATCCTAACGGAAAGAACCCTCTAAAATTACTTCACCGAAGGTCTTAACACGTAGATTGCATAAATCAGGCTAAAAAGCAGCAACATGCCATTCAGCTGATGTAATAAGGCCATCCAGTCGAACGCCACCCATTGATTCGCCAGGATACCCGGACTCGTAATCAGGGCCAGAATGCCCAGCAAAATCTGTAGAAATACCAGATACAACGGCAGCATCAGCCAGCCTCTCTGGTGGCGGATGATTCCGGAACGAAAAAGTCCGAGTGTCCAAAAACTTATGCCCAGCAAAATAAGATAGGCCAGGTTCCTGTGTATGAAATGAATCAGGATCTTATTCCCAACGAAATTGACAAAAACCGGTGTTCTCCCGAACAGGTTTGCCGGGATCCAGTCCCCGTTGATACCGGGCCAGGTGGGCGCCACGGCGGCCGCCTTGTTGCCTGCCATCAGCGCGCCATATAATAACTGGAAAAAAACCAATACCAGCAATCCGATGGCGAAACCTCTGAGCGTTCGTGCGTTCCGGATCCGGGTTACAGGAAACAAAAGTTTAAGAGAAAACCAAAATGCATAGGATATGAGTCCGATCGCCAGAATAAAATGCAGGGCGAGTTTTGTTGGTTTAACATAAAGCGCATCTCCGGTTAAACCGCTGGCAACCATGATCCAGCCAACGGCCGCCTGCAACAAACCGAGTAAAAACAATATGAGCAGTGGTGTTATCAGTTCACTTTTCAGTTTTCTTTTGTAAAGCAGCACAACAAACCCGACAAGGAATACGACGCCCACAAGCCGAGCCCAGAGGCGGTGAAACCATTCCCAGAAAAAAATAAATTTAAAGTCAGACAAACTAAAATCTGCATTCAGCAGATGAAACTGCGGGGTTTGTTTATACTTCTCGAATTCGGCTGACCATTGCTGTGGATGCAGCGGTGGAATAGTCCCAGTAAACACATTCCATTCGGTGATGGAAAGTCCGGAACCGGTTAAGCGTGTAATGCCCCCCAGTAAAACCTGGATAAATAACATTCCCGTACCGGCAAGAACCCAATAAGCCACAGCGCGGTTGGCAGACTTTCTTTTCCAGATGGCCATCCGCAAAAATAATTCATCCACACCCGCTGTAGATAACTATTTCTTATGAGACGATCGTAAAATCACGCAATATTCTACTTTTGATGAAAGAATCACATTGCTCAAAGCATATCATCAAACTCTTTTAGTGGAAGCCGGCTGCGATGAAGCAGGGCGTGGATGTTATGCGGGACCCGTATTTGCCGCAGCAGTTATTTTACCCAGGAATTTCCGGCATCCCCTGCTCAACGATTCAAAACAGGTGGCTCCGGACATAAGAATTGAACTGAGGTCTTATATTGAAACGCATGCGCTGGACTATGCCGTGGAGCAGGTAAGCAATGATGAGATCGATGAAATCAATATTCTGAGAGCCTCTTTCAAAGCCATGCATCTGGCGCTTGACAAATTAAAACGGAAGCCGGAATATTTACTGATCGACGGGCATATGTTTTATAAATATAAAAGAGTACCGCATCAGTGTGTGATTAAGGGCGATGGTATTTATGCGTCCATCGCCGCAGCGAGTATACTTGCAAAAACATATCGTGATGAATATATGCGGAATTTGCATTATGAATATCCGCACTACGGATGGTTTAATAACAAGGGATACGGAACAGCCGATCACCGCCGGGGTATTGAAAATCATGGATTGTGTCCCTACCACAGGAAAAGTTTTAACATCCAATCCACCCAGCTGGAGATTTTCGAAAATGAACAATAACCCAAAAAATTAACTGATGCGCTCTTTTCCCGGCAACCTGGTTTTGGAAGATGAACGCGCGTTATTGCGGCCGCTACAAAAAGAAGACCTGGAATTTCTTTTGCCATTTGCTGAAATGGAACCGGAAACCTGGAACTATTCACTGGTTAATGCTGCGGGTAAGGCAGGAATGACAAAATATGTGGAAAATGCGGTTCGGCAGCGGGAATTACAAGTGGAATATCCATTTATAATATTCGATAAACTGACGAATGAATACGCGGGAAGTTCCAGGTTTTGTGATATACAGCTGGCCTTTTCAACTACCATGCTGGGATATTCCTGGTTCGGAAAAAAGTTCCGGCGTACCGGTCTGAACCGGCATTGTAAACTGCTGATGCTGACCTTCGCATTTGAAAAATGGGGTATGGAAAGAGTGGAGTTCCGGGCCGATAACCGGAATGAAAAGTCCATCGAAGCCATGAAAAATATAGGTTGCACGGTGGAAGGAATTTTCCGAAGCCACTACCCCATTTTATCCGGTGGCAGAAAAGATTCCATCATCCTTTCGATTCTGAAGGACGAATGGTTTGAATCGGTTAAAGGGAAACTGCAGGGAATGGTTCGTTGACAGTTGGCGCCTGCCTGCCGGCAGGCAGGGTTGGCGGTTGGCGGTTGACAGTAATTTAATCCTCTCCCCAAACACCCGCCCCTTTACGAATCACTTCCGCCTCGCCCGATGTATAGTCAATGATCGTAGATGGAATCATATTTCCCGGTCCGCCATCAATAACGATATCCACCTGGTTTTTAAAAAGCTCATAAATAATTTCCGGGTCAGTATATTCTTCCACCAGATCACCCGGTAAGGACGTGCTTAATACCGGATGACCCAGACTTTTCACAATGGTTCTTGCAATCAGGTTATCCGGAACCCGCAAACCAATACTGTTTTTCCGGCTCTTAAGTATTTTCGGAACCTCTTTGCTCGCCGGGAGAATAAAGGTATACGGTCCGGGTAAATGATTTTTTAATACCCGGTATAATGGCGTGGAAATGCTTTTGGTATACATACTTAAATTACTCAGGTCATAACAAACAAATGAAAGCTGCGCTTTGGCCGGATCGATCTGTTTGATCCGGCAGATCCGCTCAATGGCTTTATGCTGATAAATATCACAACCCAACCCATAAATCGTATCCGTAGGGTAAATAATGATGCCCCCTGATAAAAGGCAATCGATAATGATGTTAATATTTCTTTCCTGCGGGTTTTCCGGATGAATTGTAAGAAACATGACACAATGTAAGAATGCAATCCCGCAACTTTAACTCCTTTAAGACGATTACACTAATTTTATAAAAATTCCTGCTATGCAGTTACTGGCTGTCGATCGTGTGGAAGAAATTTCTCCGGAAGATTTTAAAAGGAATTATTTCGATCCATTGAAGCCTCTGGTGATGAAGCGTCTGGCAAAAAAATGGCCGGCTTACTCAAAATGGAATTGGGATTTTTTTAAAGCGGTGGTCGGGGATGTGAAAGTAGGTTTATACAATAACGTGAAAAGTGATGCTTATACGCCGGTCAATACGGCCGATGATTATATGAAATTCGGAGAATATATTGATATGATCCGTAAGGGTCCGTCGGAATGGCGGATTTTTCTTTTCAATTTATTTGAACATGCACCCTCCATCATCAAGGACTTCAACTGGCCGGAACAATACAGTAAGTCCTTTGTTAAAAAATACCCGATGTTGTTTACCGGCGGACAGGGTTCGGTAACCCATATGCATTTCGATATGGATCTCTCGCATATTTTTCATACCCATTTTATGGGTAAAAAACGGGTCCTTCTTTTCCCGCATGAAGAACAGCACAAATTATACAGAAAACCATGGGAAGTTTTGAGTATGGTGAATTTTGAAAAATATTACTATAGTGAAAAAAATAAACTGGATTATGAACGTTTCCCCGCTTTGCGGCTGGCAAAGGGTTACGAGCTGATCCTCGATCACGGGGAAACACTTTTTATGCCCGCCGGGTACTGGCATCATATGGAATATATCGATAGTGGTTTCGCGATGAGTCTGCGCGCACTTCAACCCGGCATCACCTCAAAGATCAAAGGTGCCTGGAATCTTTTTGCCATGCGCCACCTGGATACGCTCATGAAAAAAACTGCCCCGGCGTGGTGGTATCATTATAAAAATGAAAAGAGTTTTGCGGATGCGCTGAAGGAGTTGACAGTTGATAGTTGATAGTTGACAGTTGACAGTTGGCAGTTGGCGGTTCACAGATGACGCCTGCCAGCCGGCAGGCAGGGATGAGCGTTCATTCCATTTGCACATTTGCACATTAAGCAATAGTCCAGGTTTCGCGTCCACTGAGAAGTTTATTCAGATTTCCTTTGCCTTTTGCTTTTATAACTTCTTCTATCTGCAGGTTAAGCATGTCTTCATAACAGGCCCGCTGGTTTTCATAGAAAACGCCAAAAGGACGGGGGAAATGCGATTCAAGCGTGGGATCGTCAAACATACGGATGAGCGACTGGGCTTTATATAGATCCGTTTCATCATGTATCCATAAATCTTCTGCAGCATATCCACTTCCGATTTCCACAACCACCGGTTTAAGACCATCTAACCGGATGCCTTTATTTTGATGGGCACCAAAAATCAGGGGTTTACCCTGTTCCAGGAAAAGCGTTTCAGTTGCCTTAGAACTTTTCTCAGTAAATATTTCAAAAGCCCCGTCATTAAAAATATTGCAGTTCTGATATATTTCCAGAAAAGAAGATCCTCTGTGCTGATGGCTGCGCATCAGCATTTGCTGAAGATGTTTTGGATCCCGGTCCATGCTACGGGCTATAAAGCTGGCATCCGCTCCCATAGCCAGTGCCAGGGGATTGAACGGGTGGTCAATACTTCCCATCGGAGTAGATTTCGTCACCTTATCCGTTTCAGAAGTCGGGGAATATTGTCCCTTGGTGAGTCCGTAAATCTGGTTATTAAATAATAAGATGTTAACGTCAAAGTTGCGGCGTAGTAAATGAATGGTATGATTTCCGCCAATACTGAGCGAATCTCCGTCACCGGTAACAATCCATACACTCAGCTCCGGCCGCGTTGCTTTCAATCCGGAAGCAATAGCGGTTGCCCTGCCATGAATGGAATGCATGCCATAGGTATTCATATAATAAGGAAAGCGGCTGCTACAACCAATGCCTGAAATAATAACAATATTTTCCCGCGGCACCCCAATTTGAGGCATTACTTTCTGAACCTGCGCCAAAATAATATAATCCCCGCATCCGGGACACCAGCGAACTTCCTGGTCCGTAACAAAATCTTTGGCCGTCAGGGGGGCGGCAACGGGGGCTGTACCTATCATTGAAAGTAAAATTCCTGCAAATTACAACATAAAGGCGCTTTCGCTGGAACGGCTTTTGCCTACTTATGGAATAAACAGTTAAAAAATGAAAAAGTATCTATTATCACTCTGCATTTTATCCTGCATAATGCTGGCTGGATGCAGTGCAGGTTATGTATCAAGTCGCCCAGCGGATGTAACCTATGCGAGGCCCGCTTCTCCAGGTCAGGGTTTTGTCTGGATCAGCGGCGAATGGCAATATTCCAGTGGGAACTATCGCTGGCATGAAGGATCCTGGCAGCAAGGCAGAGAAAACCATACTTGGAAATCAGGCTATTGGGAAAACGGAAATAAAGGATACAGATGGCAGAAAGGCGGCTGGCAGAAATAAAGTTATAACCCCATAAAAGGAAAAGTCCCGCCTGAGGCGGGACTTTTCAATTAAAAGGGATTAATATCTGCTGTTACTGTTACTGTAGTTATTTCTTTTCTGAAAATTACCACCGCCACCGCTTCTGTTTCCACCACCGGTTCCACCAGTGCGTTCTTCACGGGGTTTAGCAACTGATACGTTGATGGTTCTGCCATCAACTGAAGCGCCATCCAATTCGGAGATTGCTTTCTTAGCAGCTTCGTCGTCTGCCATTTCAACAAATGCAAATCCACGTGATTTCTGGGTGAATTTGTCAAGAATAACTTTAGCAGATGAAACCTCACCGTACTCTGCAAAATACTCGTTTAAGTCTTCGTCGGTTACGTTGAAGCTTAAATTTGAAACATAAATGTTCATACTTTAATAAAAGATTAAATGATAAAAATAAAAGCTGACTGAAAGCTGAAGTAAAGGCGACTAACTAACCGTACTGAAGATTGCGTAGCAGAATGTTTGTTCACTTACTAAATGCTGATCAACTCTAAGACAGCGCAAATATACACCAAATAATCCAAATATCAACTTTGCTTTAAAGATTTGTAAGCTACGAGCGCGCTCGCCAGCATCAGCGTGCCCCCTAAGACAAAGGGTGCGCCGGGAATGACCGCGGGTGCCTGCACAGAAGTGAAATAAGCGAAAAGATTGGTCATGATCAACGGACCCACAATGGCAGTTATACTCAACAGGCTGGTAAGCGAACCCTGTAATTCGCCCTGTTCATTTGCCGGAACATGACCCGAAATGGTCGCCTGCAGAGCTGGTCCTGCAATTCCTCCCAGGCAATAGGGAACCAGGAATGCAAACATCATCCAGCTTTTGCTGGCGATGGCAAACAGAAACATACCGATGGCATTTAACAGCAGTCCGATATATATGCTGCGGTGGTTTCCGAGTCTTGGTGTTGTTATCCGGATCAGTACAGCCTGCACGAACGAAACCAGCACACCGACCACTGCCAGTGAGATGCCAATCGTTTTGGGTGTCCATTGAAAACGGTAAGCTGTAAAATAACTCCAGTTACTCTGAATGGCATGGGAACCCAGGTAATCCAGTCCCAGCGCAAAGATCAGTGCCCCGACAGCGGGATATTTTTTCAGGTTCATCAATGAACCCAGTGGATTGGCTCTTTTCCATTCGAATTTCCTGCGATTTTCCATTGAAAGGGATTCAGGAAGCACAAAATATCCGTAAAGCCAGTTCAGCAGGGTGAGTATGGCGGCTGCATAAAAAGGGGCACGGATACCCCAGCCCGTTAGTAAGCCGCCAATGGCCGGCCCAATAATAAATCCAAGTCCGAATGCTGCCCCGACCATACCAAAATTTTTTGTGCGCGTTTCTTCGTTACTGATATCAGCGATATAAGCGGAAGCAGTAGTAAAACTCGAGCCGGCTATTCCGGAAATTGTTCTTCCCAGAAAAAGCCATCCAAAACTCGGTGCAAATCCAAGGAAAATATAATCGATGCCAAACCCAAACAAAGAAATAAGAATCACCGGCCTCCTGCCATACTGATCACTCAGGTTACCCAGGATGGGTGCGCAGATAAATTGCATGAAAGCATACATGAATAATAACAATCCTCCGTCCCTGCTTGCTTCACTGATGGATACATGCTTCAAACCGGCGATCAGCTGGGGCATCACCGGAATTATGAGCCCCCATCCGATCACATCAATGAGTAAAGTGATAAAAATAAATCCTATAGCCGCCTGTTTCTTCATGTGGAGGGTGCAATTAATACGATAACGAATGCGTTTTTAGTTAAATTTATAAGCTTGTAAGATAAGATTTGTTGACCGTCAGGTTCTATCCTTCAGGTTATTAAAATGAATATCATATGGAAATGAAAACCCGCTTCCTTTCAGCAAACAGGAAACTGATTGTTTATGCAGGTGTGGGATTGTTTTTAGCTGCCGGTATAGGTGCAACCCATGTTCCATGCAACGATTCCGGGGGGAAGAATCTCCGGGTGATTCCTAAAAACATTGACGCAAACCAGGTAGAACGGATCATGCATAAAATGTCCCATGATCTGGGTGTCATGTGCAGTTATTGCCATCCGTATACAAAGCCGGATATCTTTCCGACGAGGGTTGATTTTGTTACAGATGAATTACCGGCAAAAGTCATTGCCCGGAAAATGATGCTCATGACAGATAAACTCAATAAAAAATATTTTGGCTTCAAAAACAATTATTCGGAGGAAGCCATGCACAACAAAACGTCCATTACCTGCAATACCTGTCACCTGGGACTCCCTAAACCCAACAACCGGTTTGCCATTATTGATTAATCTTATTGCCTGAATAATTTTTGCCTGTACATCGTGGTGGTTGTTTTAACCGAAACAAAATATATTCCTTTGGAAAGACCGGACAGATTCAAATTCACTGTCAGCTGACTACCCTCCAAATGAATATTCTGCAATAATTTTCCTGTGATATCAAATAATTTAACATCCGTAATGGGATCTCTCAGTGAATTTATATTTGTAAAATCAGCGGCCGGGTTGGGATAGATTTCAAATCCAGCCGGGGCTTCGAACTTTACAGATACAACGGGGGAGAAATAAAATTTGCCATCCTTATCCACTTCTTTTAACCTGTAATAATTGGTACCGATTCCGGGCTTGTTATCATGGATCGAATAATGCTGCTCAGTTTCACTCTCCCCAACCGCATTTACTTTGTCAACCGTTTGAAAACCCTTATTATCCAAACTTCTCTGAACCAAAAAATAATCCGCCAAGTGTTCCATGGAAGTAGCCCATGAAACCAGTACATGGTCGTGGTTAACCGCTTTTGCAGTAAAATTCAATAAGCGGACCGGCAAAGGATTGCTGTTACTTGGTTCAAATGTAAAACCCTGGATTTGTCCTGATGACAATCCCGCATTATTTGCACTGGTGACAGCCATCCCGTAATTCGGGAGATTTGCCGGATCATTCCCAAAATGTAAATCGACCGATGCCCCCAACTGGGACCAGCTGATATTATCCCCTGAGATATAACCTGTATAATTTGTCCCTGTTTTGACTACTTTCAACCAGACCGGCAGGGAATAGGTTCCCGGTAAACTGGAAATATATACCGGCCCGCCGGCTACATCGCGGTATTCAAAAATGAAATTTGAACCATTGTTGACCGACGCAATAAATGCAAACCGGGATGTACTTGTAATGCTGTCCCTGACCATGATCCCCAGTTTATTGGAAGGGAATACCTGGTCCTGTTGAATTAACTGTCCCAATGCCTCGAAATCCGAATTATTGTTGTTGGTATAAGCAAACTGGAACTGGTCAGACGTTCCGCCGATATCTGTACCGGATCCCGTAAGCGTGTATACGTTCCCGTTTTTACAGGTGGAACCTGCTACCCCGATATCACCCACATCCAGGTGATAATAACGGACAGGAAAAATATCACAGGTGTTTTGTGCACAGCCGGTTGGCGTAAAAGAGCCCTGGCTCAACGCACCCGGTACCCCGCTACAATTTGCCTGTACGGAATAATAATATAAGGAACCACAACTCAGAGCGGTCAGATCCAGGGCATTCGTATTGACTGTTTTCACCAGCCATTCCGGTGAAAGATTGTGATGGTATTTCACGATATACTGATTCGCTCCGGAAACCGGATCCCAGCTGATATGTTCTGAATGGGGTGTAAGCGAAGCTGCGGTCAGGCTGCTCGGCGCCCGGCATGTACTGGCCAGGCTTCCAAACAACTGGAATTCATCGATGGCATACGCATTGGAACCATTCCTGGTTATTCCCTCCATTCTGACATACCTGGCCGTAACCACATTATTGAATTCCGAATAGTCTGCGCTGTTCCCTCGGATCGATTTTGCCACTGTCCAGGTAACCGCATCATCCGATATTTCCATATCGAAATCTTTTGCATATCTGTCGGTAAACCAGTAAATGGCCATTCTGCATATGTCATATTCACTTCCCAGATCAATATAAATGTATTCGGCATCCTGATTCACAGCCGTCCAGCTGGTCCCTAAATTTCCATCTACTGTATTCGCCGCACTGGCACTGGCTGATGAAACAGTAACTGTTTTATTAAGTGCCACGTTGGTAACGCAACTTGTATTCGTTTTTATTCCATAACAATAAAGCTGATTTTTATTTGCAGCGATAAATACTTTTCCCAGGGCGATCGTCGGACAGGAAAATTTATTAAATACCGTGACCTGATCGGCCGCGGCCATATCGGAATTCCATAATTCCTTCGTGATGTCGCTGGCGTCCAGGGCATGGAAAATTGCATGACAGTTGCCATTATTGGCATTACAACCATTTTGTGCATGGTTGGCCCATAATATGCCTGTGGAAGGATCCGTTCCATTGGATGAAACAGACAAAAATCCCCCCGTACCGCCGGAAGGACCTATAATGACTGTATTTTTTATAACAGACCCATTGAGTAAACCGGCACTGGTTACCGGGTAAGCATACAACTGCGTAGCTTCTGACAGTTGATATGCGTATGGAGTCGGACCTCCAAAATAAGCAAATGAAGAATGCATGGAACCCCCGTTATAAAAAGTCTGCCTGTTCAGATTACTGTGGGTATCGAATCCTCCCAGATTTGTTTTATCCATGATGTAAAAATTGCCATCCTTACACCCGGTCATAGCCAGGTTGGTATTCGGAAGTAACATGACCTGGATGGGAAAATCCGCATCTCCGTCATTGAGGGCGACATAATTATACGGAGTAAAATAACTGGAAAGTGTCAGATCGGGCGCCAGTTTTATGACTCCTTCTCCCCGGTTTGCAGGATCGGAAGCGAGCGAGCTTTGATAAATATGGATCCTGTTCTTATTTCTACCAACATTCGGATCTTCATTCAAAGAATTTCCGGTGGTTACATACAGATTTCCGCTTTCATCAACAGCCGGAGCTGTTCCGCTCATCCAGATGCCACCGCGCCCGTCATTGGGAGTTGAAATAAATGCATGCACAAATGCCAGACTGCTGGCATTATAACTGATGAGCCATCCATGGCTTGGGTTGTTGTCGCAGTGAGCGGCAAAAGCGATGTATACATTGCCATTTGCCAATGCCAGTCCGGCCCGGTTAAATTGCGATCGCGGATTGAACGAGATGATGCCCGGGCTCGTTTGTCCGTCCCCCGTGCCTGGTAAGGACGGGTTAATCTCAATCGGACTATTCGACCTTTCTGCGCCTGTGGTGATATCGATCGCGTGCAGGTATTGATGAAATCCGTTCGGCGGATAGGTATATTCCTCATAGGGTACAATGGAGGTGGGCACCCAGTTGTGATTATCATATCCCGGATCATTCGGGTTTACGATCTTGGTGACAAAATACATGGTGCCGGCAAGCGTATCAATAACCGGTGCACCGATGATTCCCATATTCCCTAACATATCCACCGGCGTATTCATGCCGGAAAAATCAGAGTAAGATCCGATACACAGGTCGGGATGTATTTCACCTGCATTCGCAGGACGGCAATTACTGCAATCAGGAGCCGGTGCTGCCGCAATCTTATTCGAATAATTCTGTTGCCAGTAGGCATCTGCATTCACATCCGCATCAAAAGCATATACCGAATTATTCACGGTTGTTACAAAGACCACATTTTTGAGCCCTTTGTTTGGGATATTGACATTCAGTATGACCAGTGGCTGCCCGATTATTTTATCATCTGTCAGGTGACTGAAATTAAATCCAAATGTATTCTGACTGACATTCGTGGTATTGAGGGTGGTTTCATAAGGATACCATCCCGTGCGACCCTGATCGTTATGCTGGGTCCATACGTTCTGACTCAAAACGAAGGTTGGAAACAGGGATATCAGGCAACATAAAATTACCAGGGAGTTTTTTTTCATAAAGGTTCAGAGGTAGGGTATAAATAATATATCAGCCGGGTCAGGGCTTATGGTATCATGAATTAAAAACGGCCGGGTATTGGAACCTGGAATTTTAGAAAGGATAGAGGGAACTTTTATTTGCAGATAGGATTGGATCGCAAGGAGACTGGATCACAAAAAAAGAGCAGAAGGGTTAGTAGAATACCAAAAATAGAACGTTTTTTTGGAAAATGCAAGTAGCCCGTCAAGTGGTTTCGGGGATTTTTATTAGATTGTATTCAAATTCAGGGATATGATTTTCAGGAGAAAGACTTTAGCCGTTATAGTGGTCAGTTTGTTTGTATGGATCGGCATCGCAGCCACCAAGCCGCCGGC
>Ga0080027_10000086_pt1 | contig 39405 bp, 36 predicted proteins | sample OrgsoiDNA2013046_FD_70962 | JGI IMG/M metagenome (GOLD analysis project Ga0080027, IMG submission 70962) | Permafrost soil microbial communities from the Arctic, to analyse light accelerated degradation of dissolved organic matter (DOM) -... | ecosystem: Environmental > Terrestrial > Soil >... | reverse complement strand
CCGTGCTGGGCGCCAAGAAAACGACGTGTTTGGATTCCTTGGTGAGCCGGTGAACTTCATCCGCCATGTTAGCGACGGTCCCGTGGAAGCGCGGTGTGGGCTGCGAAACCAGAGTGAGGTGCTCCACGCCGGGAGCTTCGACGCCGAGGTGTTCGAAGTCGATGCTGGTCATGGCGGCAATTTTCGCTGCCCATTCATCGGGAGCGAGAAAGAGATCTTCGGGGAGAACCAGATTGCCGATGAGACTTTGCTCATGCACGGCAACCAGCTTTTCCCACCAGCGAGTGTGTTCTGATTGCAGAGCCGACGGCTCGTCGAGGACCACGACTGCGCGGGGCAGCAAATCGAGCAGGCTGTGATCGGCCCCAGCGATGGGCGCATAGAACTCCCATCCTGGAAACACGGTCGCACCCCCGGCGCGAGCTGCTTGCTCGACCACATCGTGCTGTCCGGAAATGCGCTTTCCGGAAAGGTGGGCGTGGATCACGGCCAGGACTTGTTCCGTGAGTGGCGTTTCCGTCAGCGGCAACAGATTGATTTCGTCAACCGGAGTGCCTGAACGCTGCGTGGCAGGGTCGAACTTGCGGATCGATTCGACTTCGTCGCCGAACAGCTCAATGCGCAGCGGTCGCTCGGCTTCGGGGGGATAAACATCAAGAATGCCGCCGCGAAGAGCGTACTCTCCCGGCATCTCCACAATGTCGGCCACGGTATAGCCGACGCTGTTGAGGTGTTGCAGCAGGTCTTCTGCATCCACCGTTTCGCCGCGACGGACGATTCTCGCGAGATCGGCGTAGTAGGGGCCATCCTGCAAGCGCATGGCAGCCGAAGCCAGCGGAGCGACCACGATGGAAGCGTTCCCGGTGGCAATCCGCCACAGAGCGGCGGCACGGGCTTCCTGAATCTCCGGATGCGCCGACTGATTTAGGAACGGAAGCACGTCGCGGCCCGGAACCTCGACCACCGATTCGGGATCGAGAGATCCGGTCAGCTCGACCAGCGAGCGCAGCATGGGAGAAAGAGCTTCGGCGGCCTTATTGTCAGGAACAATGACCAGCAGGGGGCGTCGCGATGCCTGATGCAAAAGGGCGAGCAGCAACGCTTTCGCGGTGGGCGTCAGTCCGGACAGACGTATCCGCCCCGTGCCCTCGCGCAGATGGGAGGCAGCACGCCGAAAGGCGGGCAGAGTTTCCACGTCCGCGAAGACATCGCGAACGAAAGGCAAAAGCATGCTCTTAGAGTTTATCAGGCAAGAAGAAAGGACAGCCCGGAGCCCCCGAAGCTGTCCCAGCCCTCCCGGTTAGAAGGGATCTCAATGGCTTAAAGATACCGTTGCCCTGTTTCTGGGACATTGCAAAATAGTAAATATCCTGTGAATTCGTAGGGGTTAGTGGGGATGGCCCCGGGCCGTCCAGCTTTTGATTACATTGTTAGAGTCAGCAACTTTGGGGAGTTGCGCTTCGCGGACGACCGAAGGCGACCGTCCCCACATAGTTGCGGGTAACCGCTAAAATGGTGGTGCGATCTCGAAAGGTAGCGATGCCGAGAAAACTAGAACAATCCCGCAGCCTGCAAAAGCGCGCGGAAAGCCTGATTCCCGGCGGAGTGAATTCCCCCGTAAGGGCCTTCCGGGCCGTCGGCGGCGATCCGCCTTTCATCGTGCGCGGCAAGGGCCCGCGCTTTTGGGACGCGGACGGGAATGAGTACCTCGACTACATCGGCTCGTGGGGGCCGATGATCTTGGGGCATGCAGTTCCAGAAGTAGTCGAGGCGATCCAGGCTGCCGCTTCCAACAGCGCCAGTTTCGGAGCCTCAACACCCGCCGAGGCGGACCTCGCTGAGCTTGTAATCTCCGCCTTTCCGCACATGCAAAAAGTCCGCTTCGTCAGTTCTGGAACCGAAGCAACCATGTCAGCCATCCGCCTGGCCCGCGCTTACACCAAGCGCAAATACATTGTTAAATTCGAAGGCTGCTACCACGGCCATGCCGATGCCCTGTTGGTCAAAGCCGGCTCTGGCGTAGCCACTCTGGGCATTCCCGGATCCGCGGGCGTACCGCAGGAGTTCACGCAATTCACTCTGGCCCTGCCCTTCAACAACCGCGAGGCGCTAGAGGCGGCGTTCCAGAAATTCCATCACCAGATCGCCTGCGTAATGGTAGAACCGGTCGTCGGCAACATGGGCTGCGTCGCTCCCGCCGCCGGCTACCTCGAGCGCATGCGCGCCATCACGGAGCGTGACGATACTTTACTCATCTTTGACGAAGTCATGACCGGCTTCCGGCTAGCCTTCGGCGGCGCACAGGAGCTCAACGGCATCCGTCCCGACCTCACGACCATCGGCAAGATTATTGGCGGAGGTCTCCCGGTCGGCGGCTACGGAGGCCCCAGTGAAATCATGGATCTCGTCGCCCCGCTCGGCCCCATGTATCAGGCGGGTACGCTCTCCGGAAATCCTCTCGCCATGGCGGCGGGACTCGCCACGCTGCGGCATCTCAAAACTCATCCCGAAATCTACGCCCAGCTCGACGCTCTCAGCGCCAAACTAGTCGCCGGAGTTCTAGCCGCCGCCAAAGGCGCAGGCGTGCCCATGACCGCCAACCGCGTAGGTTCCATGTTCACCTGGTTCTTCGCCCCCGGCGCAGTCCACGACTGGGATTCCGCCGCCAAATGCGACACCGTCGCATTCGGCAAGTTCTTCCGCGGCATGCTCGACAACGGCGTCTACCTCCCCCCCGCGCAGTATGAAGCCGCATTCTTGAGCTCAGCGCATACCGAGGCAGACGTGGAGGCAACGATTGCTGCGGCACGCGAAGCGCTGAACTAGAACTTTGGATTCACCACAGAGCTCAGAGACACGGAGGAGAGCACTTATCACGCACCTGGGTTTCCTCCGTGTCTCAGTGTCTCAGTGTCTCCGTGGTTAGATCGAACGTGAGGTTGATCCATGTGCAGAAACATCAAAACGCTGTTTAACTTCGAGCCGCCGGTCACTCCCGATGAAGTACAAGCCGCCTCGCTCCAGTTCGTAAGAAAGATCACCGGCTTCAATAAACCATCGAAAGCGAACGAAGCTGCGTTCCTGGCGGCTGTCGAAGAAGTAGCGAACGTCTCGGGCCGCCTTCTCCGTTCGCTCGAAACAACCGCACCACCCAAGAATCGCGAAGAGGAAGCGGCCAAAGCAAAAGCGCGCGCCACCGAGAGATTCAGCGCATAGTGAAGCTGATTAAATCGCGAAATTGTTTTTCTCTGTCATCTTGAGCGCAGCATTGGCGCGTCCCCCGCGCGAGTGCGAAGTCGAAAGACCCCTGCCCCAAAAGCTTCTTGCCTCTCGATCAGAGCCGCCTTAAACTGAACTGCCAGGGAGAAATCATGAGAACCGGCAAAGCCCCCAAAACGGTAGAGGAATACCTCGCCATTGTTCCGGAACCAGCACGCGCTACTTTAACCAAGGTTCGCGCAACCATCCGCGCTGCCGCCCCGAAGGAGGCCACGGAAGGCATCAGCTATGGCATGCCGATGTTCAAATACAAAGGAATGCTGGTCGGGTTCGCCGCGTTCTCGAAACATTGCAGCTTGTTTCCCGGCGCCGGACCGATTGCAGAGTTGCAGGATGAGCTGAAAAACTTCTCCATTTCGAAGGGAACGATCCAGTTCCCTATGGATAAGCCTCTCTCGGCCCCACTCGTGAAAAAACTGGTCAAAGCGCGGATTATGGAAAACGAGCGCAAGAGCAAGCGCTGATCTGGTAACGATGTTCACCCCGCGGGCCAATACTAGGGAAGCTTCAAATCGAGAGAATAGATCTCGCGATTCCCCACGTCGCGAATGATCAGCGGAGACCCGCAGGAGCCAGCCCGAACCAATTTCCCCCGAAATAAGAAGCGGCTCGCGTCATCCCTTATGAAAAGATTTGCCGGCTTAATGTCGCGATGAACGATTCCCTTGGCATGGGCTGCATCCAGGGCGTCGGAAAACTGAACAGCGTAGTCGAGCACTTGTTCGGTGGGAAGCGACTTCCCGGAGATGGAGTGCTTGAGAGTCTGACCTTCCAACAACTGGGCGATGAAAGGCTGCCCTTGTTCGTCGCCAATCTCGTAGATCGTGCAAATCCCAGGATGGTTCAGCGCCGACGCGGCCCTGGCCTCGCGCTGAAATCGCTCCAGTAGCTGTGGCTCTCCCGCAAAGCCCTCTGGCAGGCACTTCAGCGCCACGTGGCGACATAAAGTTTTGTGTCTTCGGCCTCGTAAACCACACCCATGCCGCCCCCGCCAAGTTTGGCGAGGATGCGGCAGTGCGAGATGGTTTGGCCGATCATGATCGTCAGAACCGGAAGCTTGCATGTTAGGGACGTTACCAGTGACAAGTCAACGGAAAGCCGCAGTACCAGTCCAGAGTGACCGTTTAAATAAACATTTCTGGAATTGTAACGAATTGATAATTCTCCGCCTTATAACGCGCAATGAGCCGATCCGTCGCCGCCACGGTGTGCGAGCGGTCGAGTCCAAGCTGCTTATGGCTCCCGTCGTGAAGGAGAATAACGTCGCTGCCGTGGATTTGCGTGGCAACTTTCCGTTCGACAAATTCCGACGAGTGCGCGTCCCAATCCCAGCCCGTAACATTCCACATCACCGGGACAAGCCCAAGTTCCCGAGTGATCCTGAGCGTGCTGGGGCGGCGCCCGCCGAAGGGTGGCCGAAATAGCTTCGGCGTCTGGCCGATAACATCTTCAATGGCGCGGTTGCATTCCGCAAGCTGAATGCGCGTCTGCATCTCGGAACAGAAGATCAGATTGGCGTGGGTGAATGTGTGGTTGCCGATTGCGTGTCCGGCCTGCGCAACCTCGCGAACGATCTGAGGGCGCTGCTGCACGTAGCGGCCGATCATGAAGAATGTAGCCCGGACTTCGTGTTTGGCCAGGACTTCCAGGAGCTTCAGCGTATGCGGATCGTTGGGGCCGTCGTCAAAAGTGAGAGCGAGTTGCCGCGAGTTGGGGCCGCGGACCAGCGTGTGTCCATAAAACTGCGATGTGGGCGCCAAGGCGCTGTAGCCCGCGTATGTGACTGCGGCAGCACTTGCGACTCCAAAGGCGATTTCCAGCATGGCAGCAATTCTAAACGACTGATCCTAACTGACTGGTTCTAAACCGGTACCGTCGAACGTCATCTAGAGTGATTCTCTGTTAACTCTTCCCGCAATTGTCATCCGGGACGAGGCACGGTATTCTTCACAAGACTTCTTTCAGGCTTGCCTCGGCATAATTAATAAACCAACCCCATGGCCAAACTATTCGAGAGCCCCCGCTACATCGCTGTGGAAGGTCCGATCCGCGTCGGCAAAAGCACGCTCACGCGCATCCTGGCCGAGCGGATGAATGCTCAGCGCATCACGGAGCCGGAAGACAACCCTTTCCTGCAATCGTTTTATGACGGCGAAAAGGGCTCAGCCTTTCAGACGCAAATGGCGTTTCTGGTGCGGCGGTTTGAAAAACTGCGCGAACTGGACCTGGGCGCTTCGCAAAAAGTTGTGATTTCGGATTTCATTTTTGAAAAGGACAAGCTTTTCGCTTGCCTCAACCTCAACGACCAGGAACTCGAAACCTACAACCGCTACTTCAATTTTTTTCGCGAACAACTGCCCACGCCCGACCTGGTGATTTATCTGCAGGCCACTCCAGAGGTTCTAAGGAAACGCCTCCGCAAGAAGAACGCAGCGGCCGAGAGCGGCGTCAGCGACGACTACCTGGCTGAGGTCGCCAAGGCCTATGAGCATTTCTTTTTTCACTACTCGCAGTCCGATTTGCTGATCGTGAATACCTCGGAGATCGACTTTGTCGATCGCAACCAGGATTTGCAGGAACTGCTCAAAAAGGTCTCGGAGCCGATTCGCGGCACGCAGTACTTCCTTGCACTCGGTTCGGACGAAGCGGCGAGCGCGTAAGCCTATTTTTATCTATTATTTACAGGCGACAGGAATTGATTTGACTTAAAGCCCAACCCAAGCAAGAATCGTTGAAGCTGAGGGGATGATTCGACATCCAATCAGGCAGCAGGTTCTATCCGCCAAGGCGGAAGGACACTGGAGGCGGCATGAACGTCACACCGATCAGCAAGTCCTCAGGCTCCGGGCACCGCAGCAAAGTCCGAATCAACAATTTGCAGGAGAAGAAGGCTCACCGCGAGCCGATTTCCGCGCTCGCGCTCGGCGACTACACGAGTGCCCGTCTCGCCGACAACGCGGGTGTCGATTTCGTTCTGGTCGGCGATTCGCTGGGCTCGTATCTCCTTGGCTACGAGAACACTCTTCCCGTCACGCTCGAAGAAATGCTGCACCACACGCGCGCTGTTCGCCGCGGCGTTCGCTACGCTTTGGTGGTAGCGGACATGCCCTTCGGCACGTACCAGGCGAGCATTGAAGAGGGCGTGAGGAACGCTTCGCGCTTCCTGAAAGAGGCGGGTGCGGAAGCGGTAAAAATCGAGGGCGGCGAAAAGCGGGTAGAGTTAGTCCGGCACCTGCTCGACGCGGAGATACCGGTCGTGGGGCACATTGGGTTGACACCCCAGTCCGTCCACCGGATGAGCGGTTATAAGGTTCAAGGCAAAACCCTACCTGCCGTGGAAGACTTGAGGCGCGACGCGACTGCGCTCGAGCACGCCGGGGCCTTTGCCATCGTCCTTGAGGGAATACCGCGCGAAGTCGCAGCCATGATCACCGCAGAGCTTTCGATTCCCACGATCGGCATCGGCGCCGGACCGGATTGTGATGGCCAGATTCTCGTCTTTCACGATTTGATCGGACTTACCGGGGAGCCTGCGAAGTTTGTGCGCCCGTATGCAGACGTCGCCTCGGTTATGTCCGAAGCCGTTCAGCACTTCCGGCGCGATCTTGCGGCGAGGGAATTCCCTTCGGATGCGGAGTCGTATCATCTACCAAAGGATGCGCAGGAAGCGCTGGGGTTGATTTTGGAACGCAAGAAGGCGATGGTTCGGTAGCAGCTAGCCTCGGCTTATTCTGAACAAGGTTGTGTAGTCTAGGTTTGCCGCGCTAATTCAGCGTCTGATACACAATCTGGAATGCGCATTTGCGAAACAGTAGCGACGATGCGGGCCGAGTGTTCGGCCCTGCGCTACGGCGGGCGGCGCCTAGGCTTGGTACCAACGATGGGCGCTCTGCACGAAGGACACTTATCCTTGCTTCGGGCGGCGCGGGCCCAGTGCGACGTGGTAGCCGCTTCGATTTTCGTAAACCCTACCCAGTTTGGTCCCCAGGAAGATTTAGCAAAATATCCGCGTCCGTTCGAGCGCGATTGCGAATTGCTGCGGGCAGAGGGAGTCGATTTGCTGTTTTCGCCCGCAGTGGGCGAGATGTATCCACCGGGCGCGGTGACGTACGTGAACGTGGAGGGTTTGAGCCAGCGCCTCTGCGGCCGCTCCCGGCCTGGACACTTTCGCGGTGTGGCAACCGTGGTCAGTAAGCTCTTTCACGTCGTCCAGCCGGAGGTCGCGTTCTTCGGCCAGAAGGACGCCGCGCAGGTAGCCGTGATTCGTACGATGGTGCGGGATCTGCTGCTGCCTGTGGAGATTGTGGCCTGTCCGATTGTGCGCGAGGCGGACGGGTTGGCGTTGAGTTCGCGCAACGTGTATCTGAATACGGAACAGAGGCGGCAGGCGTTGGCTCTATCCCGGTCGCTATTGCGGGTGCGGGAGTTGTATGAGGGAGGCGAGCGGGATGCAGGGCGTCTGATTGCGGCGGGCATCGACGAGTTTTCGCACGAGGATGGAGTGCGGTTGGATTTTTTGGAGATTGTGGATGCCGCCTCGTTGGAGCCGCTGGAGACCGCGGGGCCTGGAGCACTCGCCGCGGTCGCGGGATTCCTGGGAAGCACACGGTTGATCGACAACGTTGTGCTGGTTTCGTGACTCTGACTTCGTCAGCTCGTGTAGTCGCGGGCGCCCTCGCCCGCGTGGTCTTAAGGGCCACTACGAGGCTTTCGAGACGAAGGGGTTATCAGGAATCAAGTAGCGGAGTTTTAGACCGGCGGCTTTCGTAATTCCGACGCGGGTTGTGGTTCTGATTTTGGGCTTAGGAAAATTGTCCTGAGCAAGATAGATCGATTGGCTCGGGTCGGTGAGGTTTACTCCGTTGTCGGCACGGGTAATGCCAAGGGCTTCTGTGAGTTTGCCAGGGCCGTTAGTGAGGCGGTAAGCCGGCGACTGAGGCAAGTCGCGGGCCCTGGCCATCGCGGCAATTCCTGCTAGCGGCTCCACGGCTCGGAAGAGCACTCCTCCTGCCTCGCCATCTGGAAGACAAGAGACGTTCAAGCAGTAGTGGTTCCCGTAAATGAAATAGACATAAGCGAAACCAGGTGGGCCGAAAATAACCTCGTTGCGCGGTGTGCGGCCGGAGGAAGAGTGGGCGGCAGGATCGTTCTTGCCAAGATAGGCTTCGGTCTCGACGACGCGCGCTATAAGGATTTGGCGGCCTAGGCGGCGCACTACCAGTTTCCCCAAAAGGTCCCGCGCAACCCGACGCGGATCACGATCAAAGAATTCCGGGGACAGCGCGGCGTGGGGATGTAGGCGCGCCGTCACCGCGTCGCGACGCCAAGTTTGGTATGGTGGATTGGATTCACTCTCAGGAGGTTCCTATGTTCAGAAAGACACTCAAGTTTACAGCTCTCTTGGCTCTGCTGGGCGCAATGGCGGCCGCACAGAGTATTCCCGCGGGCACGAGAATCACTGTACGCAGCGGTACGGAAATCACCTCGGCGAACGCAAAGGTGGGCGAACATTGGAACGGCGTGTTGGCTCGTGATCTTGTCGTTGGCGGAAAGACCGTTGCTGCTAAGGGCGCGCCAGTCAGCGGCAGGATCACTCTAGCGAAATCGAGCGGTCGGTTGCACGCTCCTGGACAGCTCTCCGTTCGTTTGACCTCGGTGGAGGTGGGTGGCAAGAGCGTGGCCGTGCAGACCGCGTCTTACCACATCGCTGGCAAGGACCAGAAGAAAAGTTCGCTAATTAAGGGAGGCGGTGGCCTCGCGGCGGGCGCGTTGATTGGAGCGCTGGCTGGAGGCGGCAAAGGTGCGGCCATTGGAGCGGTAGCGGGAGGAGCTGCAGGAACTGGGGTAGCGGCGGCTACCGGAAAACGCGAGGCTGTGATCCTAGCGGAGAGCGCGCTTACCTTTACGACTACTGTGGCTTCGAAGAAGTAGAGCTTCAGTTCGCCAAAACCCCGTCCTGTCCGCAAGAAGCGCGGACAAGGACGGGGCATCCAGCCGAGTTACGCCGCAGCCTCCAAGTACGCCAAGACTTCTTCGGCGTGGCCGTCAGGCTTAACTTTTTCGTAAATGTGCTGGATTTTCCCCGTTGGCCCAATGATGAACGTCATGCGGGCTATGCCCATATACTTCTTGCCGTACATGCTTTTTTCCTGGATGACGCCAAAGGCTTCGCAGACTTTCTTGTCGGTGTCAGCGAGCAGGGGATAGGGCAGCTTGAACTTTCCCTCAAACTTTTTCTGCTTGGCGGGTTCGTCGGCAGAGATGCCAAGAATGACCGCGCCGGTGGCTTGAATCTTCTTGTAGGTATCCCGGAACCCACAGGCTTCGACGGTGCAGCCGGGAGTGTCGGCCTTGGGGTAGAAGAACAGAACCACGGTCTTACTCGCAAAATCCTTGAGCGAAACCTTGTTCCCGTCCTGGTCGAGCAGAGAAAACGCTGGAGCCTTATCATTAACCTTCATGACGTTTGAATCCTCATTGGCATCTTACATTTCATGAGCTTACATTTCATGCCGCGAGCTTCCTCGCGCTATTTATATCGCACCGGCTTGTTCAGCGTCATCTGTACAGTCCTGCTTTGTGGAGCCTGGGCGCAAGTTGCCAAGCGAACGAAGAAGTCTTCGGGCCCACGGGCCTTGGGCTTGGTGGAGATTTTGGTGAATGGCAAAGCCCGTATCCAAACCATCTGCATTATGGTCGACGGCAAATTTTTTGACGGTGGAACTTACAAAGCCACACCGGTCCCAATGTCAGTGGCTCCGCAAACGGTGTACGAAGGAACCCGCAATGGCGTTTCGATTGGTCTGTATACCATCGTCGATGCGCGCGCCGCTCGGGGCAGTTGGTTTGGCGAGGGGAAATGGGTACCCACAGGCAGCGAGCCCAAGCGCCCCCCGCCGATCACTTCGACTAAGCGCGTGGACGAGGAAGAAGCACCCCCGATTCTCCGGCGGGCCGATAGCCCTTCGGTAAAAGCGGACCAGACGAAGCCGCTGGAGACCAAACCGGGCAATTCCGGCCCGTCGCTTCCCACCGGAACGGACGCGCCGCCGAAACTAAAGAAAGACGCCAAGGAAACGGAACCCCCCGCCGCTACCGTGCCCATGGCCCCCGGCGCCGGGGAGAGACCTCTCTTACGGCGGAGCAAGCCGGGGGACGCCCCGCAGAAGTTCGAAGATAAAGATTTCGCTTCGACAGCTCCGGTGAAGGAGCATTTCCTGGCGGTTTCGGATGCAGGCGGGCCCGAACCGAGAGCGTATGTTTTGTTTGCGAAACCGGATGACGTATTGACTTATCGCAAGAAGCTGGACGCAATCGCATCTGAGACGGTGCGGGCGCTGTATAAGGTAAAGCCGGATGCACGGAGCAAACCGTCCCCGGTCCTCTTCACCAACGCGCAGATGCAGACCTTGGATTTAACCAACAGCAACGACCCGGTGCTGGTCTTCACGGCGACAGTGGATCCCGCCGAAAAGACGCTGGGTGCCGCACATACGACAGTAACCGTGGTAGCCCGCGTCGATATCTACGGCGAATTGCGCAAGCTACTGGCCGAAGCCACGGATGACCACCATCTGGATGTCTATCCCCGCCTGGAGTTCCTGGACGCAGCAGACGCGGACGGCGATGGCTCAGGAGAATTGGTGTTTCGGGAAACCTCGGACAACGGGTCGGGATTTGTCGTCTACCGCGCCGGCCTCGACAAGGTGTGGACGATGTTCGACAGTTTGCGCAACTACTGAAACCCTAGAGAGTGCGTGAAAACGACTGGGCACGCCAATAAGGGTTGAAAAGCGTTTTGTCATCCCGCCCAGCGGGAGAGCCTGCCCTGAGCGCGCCGAAGGGGATCTACAGTTCCGCTTTTGGGTGGGGCAGCAGTGAGGCCTTGGCGATGAATCGACGTGAGTTTGCATCCGGAAGTTTGGCATTGCTCGCCGCAGCGGCAGCGCCCACGGTATCAGGTGCGGAAGGTCCTCCAATGTTACCGAAGAATTTCTATTGGGGCACAGCGACCGCTGCCTATCAGGTGGAAGGAGCGGTGCGCGAGGACGGCCGCGGAGAATCGATCTGGGACCGCTTTGCGCATACTTCGGGAAAGATCAAAGACGGCGGCACCGGAGATGTAGCGTGCGACCACTACCACCGCTACCGCGAAGACATTGGTCTGATGCGGGCGATGAATCTGAACAGCTACCGCTTCTCCATTGCCTGGCCGCGCATTATGCCTTCAGGCACCGGGCAAGTGAACGCCAAAGGCTTGGATTTTTACAAGCGAGTAATCGATGAACTGCTGGCCGCCAGTATTCGTCCCCTCCCAACGCTGTATCACTGGGATTTGCCGCAAGCGCTCGAAGATCGCGGAGGCTGGCCGAATCGAGACATGGCCGGCTGGTTCGCCGATTATGTTGCGGTCGTAGCGCAAGAGCTGGGGGACCGGGTTGGCGATTGGGTTTTGTTCAACGAGCCAACGGCATTTACGAACAATGGCTATCTAGAGGGAATCGACGCTCCAGGGCGAAAGAGCATTGTCGATTTTCTGCGCGCCACCCATGTCGTAAACCTCGCTCAGGGCGAGGGGTTTCGGGCATTGAAAGCAGCGCGTCCGAAAGCACGTGTGGGATCGGCATTCAATATGTCAGCATGTCAGCCGGCCTCTCCGTCTGCTGAAGACAAATTGGCCGCCGACCGCACACACGCTATCATGAATCTTTGGTTCCTGGAACCGGCCCTGCATGGGCGATATCCTGCCGCATTCACGTTCCTGCCCGAGACGGTAATGGGAATCAAGTCGGGCGACATGGAAAAAACGCGCGCTCCCCTGGATTTCCTCGGGATCAATCTCTACTACAGGACAATTGCAGCCTCGGCATCAGCTTGGGCCCGAGTCACCGATCCCAAGATGTGGCTCTTCCCGGCAACCCGCTCGTTCGGACAGGAAGGCCCGAAGACGGACATGGGCTGGGAAGTTTGGCCCGATGCAATTTACGACATCGTAATGCGAATGACACGCGACCATGGACGACCCGCCATTGAGATCACAGAAAACGGCTGCGCCTACGGCGACGGCCCAGACGCAAATGGCGTGGTGAATGACTCGCGGCGAATCGAATTCTATCGCAGCTACTTGGCTGCGGTGGCGCGCGCGATACAGGACGGCGCGGACGTACGCGGCTTTCACGCCTGGACGCTCACCGACAATTTCGAGTGGGCAGAAGGATATCGCGCCCGGTTTGGACTAGTGTGGGTAGATTTCAAAACGCAGCAGCGAATCGTGAAAGCGTCAGGCCGATGGTTTGGCGAGGTCGCCAAGTCGAACAGCCTCCCAGATCGTGTCGCTTAGGCCTTTCCCAACCCTCTTCCCCACCCCGCATTATTTTTGTCATTCCGACCGGAGGGAGGAATCTGCTCTTCCGAATGGAGCATCCTTCACTACACCGCATTATTCCCGCCGAGTCCCTGCGCGGTGTTCGCGATCAGCTCGATGCGATTCCCAAACGGATCCGCAATGTGGCTGCGGCGCGTTCCTAGGATTTCGAGGTCTTCCCTGACTGGAACGTTGGCCGCTTTCAGTCTGGCGATAAGCACAGCGTAATTGTCGCAGACGAGTGCGGGATGCGCTTTGACCGCTGGACGGAATTCCTGTTCCACTCCCAGATGAATCTCAACCGCACCGCTGCGAAACCAGCAACCTCCACGCTTGGCAAGGTCGGCGGGCTTGGCGATTTCGACCATTCCACAGAGATCGACGAAGAATCGTCGCGCGGTCTCTTCCTCTGCCGCGGGCATGGCGAGTTGAACGTGCGCAATAGCTAGGAAGGGCGGGCGGCTCATCCGGAGATTCTAAAGGACTCACGGGCAAGAGTGTCCGCGCCACACGGGCTTACCACGCGCCTACTTCTGTGTGACGACGAGTTCTCCGTTTTCCACTTTCACACCCCCAACGGAGTCCGGAAGCTTTAAGCGGTCGTGCTGCTCGGCCAGCTTTTTCTGAAGAGCGTCGTTGACAAGAGAAGTGGGGACACTAATATCGCCAACCTTGAATTCCGTAGGGTCGAACGTCGCATATCCTTCTTTGGATCCCAGGTGGCCAGAAACCGTGACCCAAACGTCCTTGCCCGCGATCTTGGTCAGAAATTGACCATGGGCAACATCGCCTTCGAAATTGACGTTGTAATCCTTAATGTCGGGCTGAGCTGAGGGGTCAACGGACGCAGTAACGGAGGTACCGGCGTTGAGCTCACTGGTAGCCGGCATAGGAATTGAGCCTGCTGCTTGGGCGAACGCAGCCGTGATTTCTGCCGAGTTGAGATGAATCTCGGCCGGGCTCTGGCCGGCAGCGTTAGGTTTTTCGAGCTGAGAGATCTTGTTTTGGAACGATTCGGCATTGGCCGCGGCCACGGCGGGAGCCTGCGGCGGGGCCACCGGCTGCGGCTTCCTAAAAAGCATAACCAGCACTGCCAGAGAGACTGCCAGCGAGCATATGCTGATGATCCGATTGAGCTTCATGGCGCCTCCCGCTATCAGCCTATGGTAGCCGGAACCGGCTGCAAACACGCGTGACGGAAGGTGTTGGACGGGCGGCAAGGTCCTGAGCCTGTGTGGCGCTGGCGTCCCGCCCGCGTGGTCTTAGCCTTCCAGCTTCTTGTCTAACAAGTCGTTCACCACGCCAGGACTAGCCTGCCCCTTAGTCCCCTTCATCACCTGCCCCACAAAGAAAGCTTTGACCGTCTTTTTGCCAGCCCGGTATTGCTCGACCTGCTTGGGATTGGCGGCAATAACTTCGTCGATCACTTTCTCAATGGCTCCGGTGTCCGTAATCTGCTGCGGCTTTTCTTTCTCGTAGACTTCCGGGAAATCCTGCTTGCGCTCGAAGCAGAGGTCGTAGAGATCTTTCAGCATTTTGCTGGAGAGCGTCCCAGCCTCGGCGAGGTCGGCGGAGAGGGCGATGCCCTTCATGGAGATGGGCGACTGCTCAATCTCCAGGTTGTGAGCCTTCAGGCGCGACTGGAGTTCTCCCTGGACGAGATTGGCGACGCGCTTGGGGCTCTTCGAGGCACGGGCGGCTTCCTCGAACTGGTCGGCGAAATTCTTGGTAATGGTCAGCACGCCGGCGTCCTGTTCGGTGATGCCATACTCGGAAACCAGGCGCGCGCGACGCGCTTCCGGAAGTTCCGGAAGCTGCTGGCGAATTTCGGCCTGCCAAGCGGCGTCGACCACCAACGGCAGCAGATCCGGCTCAGGAAAATAGCGGTAATCATGCGCCTGCTCTTTCGAGCGCATTGAGTATGTGCGGCCTTCGTTGGCGTTGTAAAGCCGCGATTCCTGTACGACCTTGCCGCCGGATTCGATGAGCTCAACCTGGCGCTCGATTTCGTACTCGAGAGCCTGCTTAATGAAGCGGAAGGAATTCACGTTCTTCACTTCAGCCTTGGTGCCGAATTCCTTCTGGCCCACAGGTCGCACAGAAACATTGGCGTCGCAGCGCAGCGAGCCTTCCTCCATGTTGCAGTCGCTGACGCCGGTGTAAAGGATGATTTCCTTCAGGCGCGTGAGGTATTCGTAGGCCTCGGCGGGACTGGCGAGGTCGGGCTCGCTCACAATTTCTATTAAAGGAACACAGCTGCGGTTCAGGTCGATGGCGGTTTTGTTGGCAGCGTCGGGAAAACCGTCGTGCAGGCTCTTGCCGGCGTCTTCTTCCATGTGGAGGCGGGTGATGCCGATTCTTTTCGGACCTTCCGGCGTTTTGATTTCGAGATAGCCGTGCTCGGCAATGGGCTTATCGAACTGCGAAATCTGGTAGCCCTTGGGCAGATCGGGATAAAAATAGTTTTTACGAGCAAAGATAGACGTCTCGCGAATCTGGCAGTTCAGCGACATGGCGGCCAGCACGGCATATTCGACAGTCTTCTTGTTCAGCACCGGAAGCGCTCCGGGCAGTCCGAGACACACGGGGCACACGTTGGAGTTGGGCTGGTTGCCGAAGCGCGTAGAGCAGGAGCAGAAAATCTTGGTGTTGGTGAGGAGCTGGACGTGAACTTCCAGGCCGATCACGGGCTCGTATTTCGTGGTCGCGGGTTTGGGGGCGGTGGTGGTGGCCATGGGGAAATTATAGCGTCCCGCAGATGCGGAGCGGAGGAGACGATTTGGCGTTACTCGGTAGGCACTCCCCAACTGACGGGGTAGTAAATTCTCCAAGTCTCAGTGGCGCATCCCGATATCGAATTCCTATCATGGTTCGAAATATCTGGTATCGGGAGGCTTGAATGCGTTCGATTCAATCACCGGCACCCTAAGATCTGCTCGTGAAAGAGCTGACTCAAGCAGCTTCCAGGCCCACCCCGGAAAATTTGGGCCAGTGGTGACTGATCGGATCAACGTCGGCAAATCGATGGAGACGGGTCTGCCGTGTTCGGGATACGTAGCTACTACGGTCGTGCCTAATGGCAAGTTCTCAGGAAATTCAGGTAAGAAATGCGTTATCGCTCGCAGTTCAAGCTCATGCTTGTAGCAGACACGCTTTTGCAGTACCGCACTGTAGGGCGTGATCGCATTTGCTGCGAGAGTTTGCACAGGAGGCGCTGTATGGTCGCGGTACACGACTGCACCGAGGAATACGTCCTTCTCATATATAGCCAGCACACTTTTTAGGTCTTTCACCGTGCTCTTAATGGCAACGCCATACTCTGAGGTGGTGTAAAGGCTCCACATCGCGATAGACTCTTCCTCGCCGCAATACCAACAATTTACCGCGGTGTGCTTGAAATATTCCTCGTAGAGCCCGATCACTTGTCCACTGGCAGCAGCAAATTGGTTGGCGATCCCCGCGGTAAGCTCTCGGCCAAGGACTGCCTCCCACTTGTCTTCGAATTCCGAAAAGAGCGCGAAGTAGAGACTCCTTTGCTCCAACATGAGAAGAAATTTCGGCAAGTCCATGTATCGCCAGATGACAGTCTCATCCTGGGGATGTTCCACATAGGGCATAAATAACAGTCTAAATTGGTTTGGCGGGCGGCCAACCTTTCAGTGCCTTTAACTGTTTTTTCTTATAATGGAACGATGTGCCAGAATGGAGATAGAGAGATCAAGAACCTGGGCCGCGTTTTTGCAAGGGCGGGGGTGATGCTGCCGATGAGCTTGGCCTGGACTTTATCGCGCGTTCCACTTATGGTTCAACGCAGCATCGTCCCCGCCCTTGGCTTCGCAAAGAACGGGCCTCCCGGGATCCTTGTTGGGAAAGGTAAATTAAGAGCGCGGTGTAAAAGGACCTGCCACCCTCAGATCAGGGGTCCGCTGTAGCAGGGCCTCCCATCCGCCCACGCGGGCTCTTCGGAAGCAACAAAAGCAGGCCAGCCAACATCAACAAAGCAATCCCTGCAAGCGTCACGCCGCCGCGGAGGTTCCCAGTTCTCCGCGCAATCAAACCCACAGCATAGGGCCCTACAAATCCTCCCAGGTTCGCGATCGAGCTCACCAGCGCGATCCCGGAAGCTGCGGAGAATCCGCTCAGAAACTGACCTGGCAGAGTCCAGAACGGTCCCGAGACTCCGTAGATCCCCACTGCCAGCAGCGAAAGCAGCGCAATCGACGCCACAAGGGAGTGGAACGCCGCAAACGAAAGACAAGCGATTCCTCCAACCATTGCGGGAACGGCCCCGTGCCATCGCCGCTCCAGCCTGCGATCCGAACTCCTGGAAATTACAATCATCAGCGCCAGCCCCACCAGGTTCGGAATCATCACCAGCCACCCAACCATGGTGTTGGAGTACCCGACCGCCTCTGCCTTAATAATTTGCGGCATCCAGAAATTCGCCGTATATACGGAGGTGCCCAAGGCAAACGCGACTGCTGCCAAATGCCACACTCTTCCGTGAACCAGCGCCCGCACGGCGGAAACAGAATGCGTTTTGCGTTTCGCTTCCTCCTCCGCCTTGATTTTCCCGGTGATCCAGTCCTTTTCCTCTTGCGTGAGGAATTTGGCTTCTGCAGGCCCGCTCGGCAGCCAAAAATACGTTAGAACGCCGCAGACCACAGCAGGAATTCCCTCCAGGATCAGGAGCCATCTCCAACTTGCCAGTCCCAACAAATGGACGTGGTCAAGAATGAAGCCAGAGAGAGGTGCGCCCACAATACTTGCCACAGGGATTCCAGTGATGAACAGAGAAACCGCCTGAGCTTGCTCGCGCTGCCGAAACCAATAGGTGAGGTAAAGCAGGATTCCTGGGAAATATCCTCCCTCAGCAAGCCCGAGCAGAAAGCGCGCAATGTACAACTGATGGGCGTTATGAACGAGCCCGGTGAGCCCAGCCAAAATACCCCAGGTAACGAGGATGCGAGCCAGCCAGATTCGCGCTCCAAGTTTGTGCAGTAGAAGATTGCTGGGAATTTCACAGATCGCATAGCCAACGAAGAAGATCCCCGCCAGGAACCCAAATTGCTGGGTGCTAATGCCAAGCTCTTTGTTCATGGTCAGCGCGGCGAACCCAATGTTGATCCGATCAAGAAACGCCACAATGTAAAGGAGCCATACGAAGGAAAGAATTCTGACCTTCACCTTGAAGATGGTTCTTGCTTCGAGGGTTGGTGCTTCGAGGCTCGAGGCAGCCATGAGAGGTTCGGTCATTGAGTTCACCGCAATCGAGCTATGTGGCGGCAATTCTATGGGCCAGAGCAAGACCGGTCAACACGCGAGCCCAATCTTGTCTCCCCGCTTGCCGTTCCTTAGGATCAGTGCATGCCCATAAAAATTGGCCACGTGGAAGCGCTCTTCCGGTATCCCGTGAAGTCCATGGGCGGCGAAAGGCTTGAGGCCGCCGACCTGGGCTGGTACGGCCTCGAGGGTGACCGACGCCTGGCACTCAGACGGATGGACGACCGCACCGGGATGCCGTGGCTGACGGCCAGCACGCTTCCCGACCTGGTCCGGTATGCTCCGCATCCTCAAGAGAACGGCCCTCAGCGAGACCTTCCTACGCACGTTCGCACGCCGGAGGACGAAGTTATGCCTGTTTTCGGAGACGACCTGGCCGCGGAGATCGGACGCCGGTACGGGGCTCCCGTGCAGATGATGCAGTTGCGGCATGGCATCTTCGATGAAGCGAGCATCTCCGTGATCGCCTCCGATACGGTGCGTGAGATCGGACGGCTCGCAGGGCGGAGCCTGGACATGCGGCGATTTCGTCCGAATGTTGTGGTTCGCTTACTGCGACCGGCTGCCTTCCACGAGGACGAGTGGCTGGGCGGCGTGCTTACATTTAGCGAGGGTGGCGGCCAGGAAGCCGAAGAAAGCCATGACGCCCCCGCCATCACCGTTACCATGCGCGACGAGCGCTGCTCAATGGTGAACCTCGATCCCGACACGGCCAGCATCGCGCCAGAAGTGATGAAGGCGGTAGTCCGCGGGAACCAGAACAACGCGGGAATCTACGGTGCGGTCACTCGCACCGGTCGACTGGCGGTCGGACAGCCCATATTCCTAAGTCTGCCCCACGCGAGTAATTAAACCTGCAATATCCAACGTAACTCGCATCTTTCGTAGGTCTCACTAAAATGGAACCGATATGCACACCTATACACTCTCTTGGGAAGAGTTCTTGGAAACTCACCAGCAGATTCTACCGGGACCCAGCATCGCGTCCTTTGTAGCGACGATCTTCATCGCCTTTGCCGTCGGCGTGTTCGGTGTCGTGCTGACCTACGCCGTCGATCCGGGCAGCAAACTCACGGCCTCCATCTTCTGCTGGCTTTCGGTTGCGCTTTTCGTCGCGGCTTTTTGGGATTTGCGTGTACGCTCTGCAAAACGACGATCACGGAGCGTTCAAGATCTCAGGGCTGTCTACAAGACCTACCACTCGGGCGAGCGGGCGTTTGAGTTTGATGATGAGAAATGGACTTTGCAAACGGAGTCAGGCAAACAGGAAGCGCGTTGGGTAGGGATCCTGACAGCAGCGGAGTGGCAAAATGTAATAACGCTGTCGGCCAGGGATCAACTGGTAGCGATGGTACCTAAGAGAGTATTAAGCGCCGAGGAACTGCAACGCCTGCGCCGCATTGCCATCGGAGCCGGCGAGAAAAGATGGCCCTGTCGCGTTGGTCTCTTGGACTATCTACTTACCGAAGTCCCTTCCCTTTGGCGAAGCCACCCGTTCTTGATGGCGGAAGCGCACGCTGGCGGCCTTTTTTTCTTCGTTCTGGTCGCCAATACCATGTATCACTCAAAAGGGCCTGGGACGCCCTTCGGATGGGCAATCGCATGGTTATTCCTTCTTCTTACAATTAGCGCTCAGCTTTGGTACTTTTTGATAAAGTATCTGACCTCTCATAAAGAATTGGGTATCCCATGGGAGGTGGGATTTTCGCAAAAAGGAATGCACTATAAGACAGCAAAGGTCGATTTCTTCCGATCCTGGGTCATTTTCAAGAAATCTCGGGAGGCCACGCGGTGCTTTCTTCTGTATTTCAACTCGTCTCAGTACTACGTATTCCCAAAGAGCTGCGTCCCGGCCGAAGAACAACCCGTACTCCGCGAACTCTTCCGCTCCAAACTTACGTGAGGGAGGGGTCTTTTTGTACCGCTGGCAAACTCCGAGTCAAAAGGGCTTTTGGGCGGAGCAGCGCTTCGGCGCTGCATTCTAACCCGCTAACCGACTTGGCTTCAGCCGCCCCCGTCCCGGCCTTCACTTCCCGCGATTCCGCTGCGCTTGATACTGGAACACCTGCTCCAGCGGAACCCCGAACACGTGCGCGATCCGGAACGCCACTTCGAGCGACGGAGAGTATTTGTCACCCTCAATGGCATTCACGGTCTGGCGCGTAACGAAGATCAGGTCGGCGAGCTCCTGCTGCGTCATGGATCGGCCACTCATAGACTGGCCGCTGCGAAGCTCGCGAATCCTATTGCTGATTCCAGAGCTCACGCAGACATCCGGTAGGCGACGAGTTCGCGAATGATGCGAGCCAGCGCGGCCACCAGAAGCAGGTGGAAGAGTATGGCGATGAGATAGCCGGCCGACCGAACGCTGCCGTGATCCCAGTACAGGACGAGAATCACCACCAGGCCCGCCCACAGAATGTTGTTGCTCCAACGCGTGCCAATGGCAGCCACGGCCCGGTCACGCTCGTCTTCAACCACGTTCCTGGAACGCCAGCGAGCCAACGTTCGCACCGAGGCGAAGAGGAAGAGCAGGACGATAATGATCGCATGGAAGTAATGATTCCCAGGGGCGGAATGGGCGAGATAGCGGAGGTAGAACCCGACAACCACCATAACGCCAGCAAACCGAGCCCAAAGCATCTTTTCCTGAAAACCAAGACGCGACATTCGCTCCTCCACTGTCAAAAATCTTTGACAAGAAAACAATACACAGAACCCGCGGGCATGTCAAATATATTTGACATTCGGCAGGTGGGGTGGCAGGGAGGTGAAGCGCTCTTGATGTCAGTCTGCCGATTCATCGACAGCGGGCTCGGCAGCCAGGCTGCGCCCACCCCGCTCGACCAGGAGGATCGTCGCCAAAATCATCGCCGTCACCCCCACGGTTTGATCTCCCTTCCCAAACTACGGACCGCGGGTAGACGGGTGGCTGGCCCTTATGCTCAGCGTGACCATCTCCCCCGCCAGCCACGATCCCAGCCAGTGAACAAACTGTGCATAGGGTGCCAGAATACCGGCAGGGGTCTCGGCGCAAAAAAAACTTGTCAAGGGGTCAGGAATTGCTTTTTAGGAGTAAGTTCCGGATTCTAAAGCGAATAGAGTTTCGAGAAATTTGTCAATTTCCCTAGGTTGACATGATATTCTGGATTTAGAAGGTACAGTTAGCGATTTTGGCGGTGTAGATCCGGGTTCGTCCTCTTCATTGGGCCGTGATGCGTTCTTGCGCATTACGGCCTTTTTGCGTCTGGGTTCCGTGGGTGCGGAGTCGGTTTTAGAGACGTAAGATTTGCTGCCGGGAGAACAGGCGGCGCGCCCGGGCGAAGGAAAGTTCAATTCTTATAGAGGTGAAACGATGTCGGAGAGTTTAGTGAGTTGGGGGCTGTTTTTGCTGGGGTTTGTGATGCACTTCTTGTTACAGGCGAAGGCAAGCGTTAGTTCGCAGTCGAATGGGTTGAAGTCGGTGAGGGAGTGGCTGGCGCTGACATGGCCCGTGTCGCTGGTACGGCTGTTTTTGTGCGGAGTTGGTTCGGGCTGTGGCTAAATACTCCGGAGATGTTTAACAAATTGCTGGCGACCTTGACGGGTGGGGCGGTTACGCATCCGGTGCCGATGAACCGGGAGACGTTGCGCTGTTCGGGTATGTGGCCGATTCGATGCTCGATAAAGCGGTTTCGATTTGTGGATTTGGAATTGAGGTACCGAGGGTGGCTCCGCCACGGTAGCCTTGGACGGGACCAACGCGCTCATTTTCTGGTTGGTCGGATCCGATCAATCCAGAGGGGGCCGGGCTGAGCCCCCTAATAAGGTGGTGTTGAGGGAGCCGATCGTGTGCGAGGATTCGCCGCCCCAAGAGTAGAGGAGGGAGACTTGGGGGAAGCCACCGGCACGGAGGGTCAGGCCCGCGGCATAGCTACGCCTGAGGTGGTCGAAGCCGATGTCGCTGCGGGTTTGGGCGACTTTGCCCTGGTCGCCCAGGAATTCGAACCCGAAGGGGCCCCAGAGGGAATGTTCGAAGCTTTCGCGGAAGAGCATCAAGTTCGGAGCTCGGAAGCGATAATCCTGGTAGCTACTGAGGTCGGGGGCACCGTTGATGTCGGAGCCTCCGAGGGTTTGCTGGAAATAGAACGGGACAGCGGTGGAGGCGGAGTTCATGGACTCGGAGAGGAGAAAGCGGAAGTTGATCGAGCCCTGGAGGTTCCAGGAATAGGACACCGGCGGGCACGGAGTGTCTTTTTCGCTGCCGGCGGCGCATTCGTCGGGACCGTTGGTGTCTCTGGGGGCATAGGATTGAGTTTTTGTGTGGAGAGGGATGCGGTGGTCGAGGTCGATGGTCCAGCGCTGGAAGTTGTAGCGAGAGGTGGAGGGGGCGTAGAACTCCTGGAACTTTGCGACGTAATTGAACTGCAGATTGTTGTTGAAGAGGGAGGGCTTGAGACGGAGTCCTTCTTCCAATTGCAGAAACGCGGGCTGGCTGGCGAGCCCGGGGGCGGTGGCTTCGGTGTAGAGGGTTTCGATGGATGGGGCCGATTGGCCCTGGCGGGCGCGGAGGCTTACGAAACGTCCGTTGGCCTGGCCGATTAACGAGAGGTTGAATTTGCGGAGGGATTTGACTTCATAGACGGGCTTGATGGCGTTGAATCCAATGATCGTTTGCGTCATGCCGAAGAGCGATTTACCGGCTACCGTGGAGTTAGGGCCGACACCAAAGAAGTTGAGCTGGTTGAGGGAGATGGATTGGGCGTAAAGATTGAAGACAGTGTACGGATGGACGAAGGTGCTCACGTGTTGTTGCACGGGAGTGTGGATCATCTTCATGTAGGCGCCGGCTCGCCAAGAGGTGTTCGTGGAAGCAACGGCGTCGAAGTTCCAGCTCAAGCGCCAGGTTTCGTTCGGCGTGTAATGAGCGACCATGGCCGCGCCGAGGCCGAAGCCATTTTGCGGGGCGATGCTGCCGGCGGCGATGTGGAAGGGGTGGTCGGTAAACAGCTCGACGGCACAGCTTGCGGTGGATTTAAGACTGAAGGAGCCGCAGGCTTCCCCGAGGTGGCGGCGCTCGGTGTGGAAGTCGGCAGCGAGCGGGCTCTGGCGGGGATCGGAAGTTTGGGCAGCAGCGCTGGCGCCTAGAAGAAGGAGTAGAGAAATAACTTTCATGAGCGGGCCTTTCATTTCCGGTTGGTTTTGGTGGTGCATGCGCGATTTCGAACGTTTACCTGGGCGGCCAAAGTCGGTCTTTTGCTGCCATGGGCGGCGGCTTAAGCGTCGCTCTACCTTGCCGCATCTCCTCGATAACTCCAACAAGGCTCTCCCGTTGCTTGGAGGATGAGCCTTTCTTCAAGCCAGCGAATCCTTTACACCCTGCCCCTTTATCAGCATCAGCGCTCAGCTCTTGCGAAGTGCGCAGGAAAGACACTCCTTGTCCAGGTGGGACAGTAAGAACGATCATCAGGTCGCGGCTTTCCTCGCTTTACTTCCTTCCCTTCTTCTTCTTTTTGGCAGGGGCCTTCTTCGTCCTCGTATCACGAGGTTCTGCGGCTGCGGCTGCGATTTCGAAGGTTGGTGTTGGTTTGCGTTTCTTGATCAAGCGGAGGCGGGACGCATGGGCTGAGTGGATGGCCTCCGTTACCTGGCGGATGTATTCTCCGGCATCACGTTCGGTGCGGATGGAGTGAATGTAGATGTTGGTCTGGTATTTGGCGGGGAGGCGGAGTTCGGCTTCCTGAAGATGGAGAATCTGTGACTTCAGCAGGCCGGAGACGACACGATCCTGATTCATGGAGGATGACGGCGCGACGGGTACTTTGATGATTGCCATGGTTTTTGTTTCCCTAATCGTGATTTGTCACTTATTTCGTCGGTCATTCGTCTTGAAAATCCGGGCAGTCGGTGCGTTGCGTCGGTGAGGTTAGCAGATCGAGAAAAGTCTCCGCCTGTTTTTCTCGGGGGGAACGCTGGTCGTAAGCGCCGATGAAGTGCTCAGTGACAGTTGCGGGGATGGAGGCGTGCTCGAAGATGCGGCCATCGACGACGGTGCCTTTCGGAACCCACGGAGATATGAGGATGGCGGGGACGCGGACGCCGAGGCGGTCGAACTTGAATTCTGCGCCGATGCCGGTGTCATTGGCGGAGGCTACGAAACCGTCCGGCGTGCAGGGAGGGGGCGGCACGTGGTCGTAGATGCCTCCGTGTTCGTCGTAAACGACCAGCAGAGCAGTGGACTTCCACAGATTGGCATTGTTTTTGATGGCCTGATAAACGGAGGCAATAAAGCTCTCGCCGGCCTGGATGTTGTGGTCCGGATGCTGGTCGGAGGCGAGTTGTTCGCCGTCGTCTCCATCGTGATCGTTATAGTTGGGTTCAATGAAGCAGTAGTCGGGAAGTTGGCCTTTTTTGCATCCATCCATAAAATCTTTATAGGTGCCGAAGAGTTCGGGCTGGTGCTGGAGGAGATTGACTATTTCCATGGTGGAACTGGTTTCGTCGAAGTAATAGAGCTTGGCGGTGTGTTTGGGGTTGGCGTCGATGAGGCGGTTATAGATGCTTTTGAAGGGCTCATTGACATAGAAGAGATCCATTGCGACTTTGCCGAAGGACGTACCGTAGTGTGCGAAGGCGCGGTTACAGATGGTGGGGCCGGGAATGGAGGAGAACCAGCGATTGAAGACGGCGAATTCGGTAGCTAGGGTTGAGAGAACGGGAAGTTTTTCGGGAGTGAAGTAGTACATGATTTTCTGGGAATGGGCCACATCCTGACGCTGGTTGAAATAACTCTTGACGAAGCCCTGCATAGTTGGCGTGGTTCCACCATTGAAGATCTGGAGATTGACGGCTGGGAAGTGGTGGTCGGGGTCGGGGTCGAGCTGGCTTTGGAATTCTGCAGCGGGCAATACTGGGGCGGCGGCGGTGGTGGTGTCGGGGTTGGTTTCCGTGCCGGTCAGGCCATCGATGCGGCTGTCTTTGGCTTTGAGTGCGCCGAGCATGTGGTCGAAGGAGCGGTTCTCCATCATGAGAACCACGATATGTTTTAAGTTGTCGAGTCCTGGTGGTGGCATGGTTTTGTCCCTTAGTCTTAATCGTTATTTGCGGGGAAAAAAGCTACGCGTTTTTACGTTGGCGCCTACGGGAGGGCTCTACGGTGGATCCCTCCCTCGGGTCGGGATGACGAGCGTTTTCAAACAGATTTCTCCCATCGGTCGGAATGACAACACTTTGGGGGATATTTGAGACTGTGTTGTTCCGCCGTGTTTTTCTAGTTGGTTCTATAATTAGAACGAACTAGAAACCGAAGTTGAGGGCCTTAGTGATGACGGATAAGGTCTTCACACCGGCGAAGGCGGCCAGGACTGAGACGAAGAGGACGCTGATCTGCGTGTGCAGAATCATGGACTGGATGTTGGGTAATCCTACAAAAACGTAGGCCCAACTGGCAACAGCACCGACGATGATGCCGGTTACGATGCGAGCCCAGAGTTTGCCCTGCGTATTCATGAAGGCCAGGAGGCCTCCGAGTACGCCTCCGACTACGCAAAGGAGGAGGACAACCATCCCTGTGACTTTGACTTTTTGCGGCTTGGAGATGTAACCGGGGCTGACGACTTCAATCTGCGATTCTCCGACGAAGGTGGGAAAGGCAATGGTGGAGAAATCGGCAGCTCCGGCTGCAACGTCGGCGTGATCTGGCTGCAGGCGAAGGATGGGGCTGTTGCTGACGAAGCGATACTCGCGCTTGGTTCCGGTGGGGATGGGATTGCCATCGGCATCGAAGAATACGGCGGTGAGCGTGACGGAATCGACGATGGACATTTTGGTGGGAGGATTGAGGAGGCCGATACCGAGAATTGGTGCGCCGAAAGTGACATCGGCTTCGGTGCTGCCGGCGAAGGGAATCCTGGGGTTGGTTCCCGCGATCGTCAACTTGGCGGCTGTTATGGGAAATTTCGATGTCCAATGTGCTTCGCCCATAAATTGACCTTCACGAATAATGATGGGATTGGCGCTAATGTCGCCGTTGCTTTGCGAGACCCAGACTTTGATATCGGAGGCTGGCGGCAGGTTGTCCATATAGAAAACCTGGACACGGGCGAAGGCGACGCCGTCGGCGCGGACTCCGGTGGCATCATTCTCGCCAGAGACTTTCAGCATCAGTTGCGGCCCGCTAGAGGCGGGAAAGGCAGCGGGCCTGTTGGGCTCCTGATAGAAGGCGGCGCGAAGCAGGGGGGGACGATGAGTGAATTCGAACTGCGGGCGGAGTTCGGTGTGTTGGCGCACCATCTTTGTGGAGCGCTTTTTCCTCTGCGATGGAGCCGAAGCGGGCACGACGTTAACGTAGTTGGTGCTCTCGAGGAGGAGATCGTTCTCCTGACGAACGCGAAGCTTGCTCACACCGGATTCTGACAGGGAAAGTGCGGTGGTTTTTGTGGATTCGCCTGGAGCGAAGATCAGGGAGGTGCGCACGACCTGGCCGGAGGGCTCGGTAGCCGTGACCTCGACCGTGGTAGCTTCCTGAGCGGCGATCGGTTCGCCGACACTGGTTCGAAGTGCGACCTGTATGGGAACGGACTGAGTGGTTCGATTGAGTTGCTCGACTGGAACGATGTCCACTTTCGCGGGACGTTGGATCGCTTCCTGAGCTTGCTGGCGCATGAGCTGGGGGTGAGCGTATGCGCTGATGGCATAAGTAAAGATGAAAGCAATCAGCGACTGGCGTTTCATGAGAATTCCTCGAACTCTGCGTGACCTGCGTGCGCCCCGTCTTTGCCCCCCACATCGGCCATCAGACCCAATGGGAATGACCGACGCTTCCCCCCGCTGAGGCTTGGGACGAGAGCACGCGCAGACATGTAACACGGGCCGCGAACCGATTGGGCCTAACTACCGGTCCTGTGCGTCCTGTCGTTGGGATAGTGCGGAGAGATGGGAAAGCGTTTCAGGAGTCGCGAAAAAAAGAGAAAATCGAATTCGATTCCCGCGGGGGGAGAGTGTCGGACTGAGCGGGGGCGAGCCACTCGGACTAACTGGCAGGGTGATTCTGTCGAATCGGTGTGCCGCCGAAGAACTGGGCTTCAGCTTTCGGCTGGCCACGCATTCACGGTCTGGTCCTTGACTGGGGCGACGACATTGCCATCGACATCACAATTCACTTTCAGCACCACTTTGTTTCCGGTGACCTGATTCATGAGCAGGTACTCACCTGTAGCAGCACCGGCAATTTTTTGGATGTGGGCTCGGGCTTCTTCCAGGGAGGCTGCGGCCTGAAGCCAGCGCGGACCGTCAGAGTCAATTTTGAAGATGTCGATAGGGAGAGTCATAGCCGGCCTCCAACTGCAACCTTGGGATGTCTGGCGAGAGTTTTCTTCTTCGGGCTGAGGAGCGGACGAGCCGGCTCCCAGCGCTTGCCGGCGGCGTCTAGCACCTTTTGAATCACCGTGAGAGGGACTTGTTCGTAGTGGGTTCCTAGTTTGAGCATTCGATCGCTCCTACTTCGTGATCTAGTGCGACACTAGCAGCGCTGGATGGATACGGGTTATATCTTTTGAATTTTCCTTGGTCAGGATTGCCGGCGGAATAGACTGATTTTAAGGGATTTCGCCGATTCCTTAGGTATGCGGAAGGCGCCGTTAGCGGGGCTTTTGGAGCGAGCCGGCGATGAGAAGGCACGATAGCGGTAGGTTTTTTACCTGTAGGATTGCTTACGTTATGATAGGTTAACGTTAGGTTTAGCTAGCGATTTGGATGGTTGAAACTCCGATATCGCGCGTTGGATGATTTCAATCTCGATTGTTGCAGGTGGGCCATGACCAACAACAAACAGAAACCCGTTTCCATGCACTTCAAGACGATGGTGCAGACCGATGTGCCGCAAGGTCGCAATGGAAAGCACAAGCTGATTGTTACAACGATTCTGAAGGATCTGGACAGCCTTCCGGCAGGGGCGGCACTGAAGGTGCCGTTGGCGGAACTGGATGAATCGAAGGAAAAAGTGCGGTCGGCGCTGAATCGCGCCACGCGCAAAGATTCGCGCAACGTGGCGACGGCTACGGATGCGGAGTTCCTCTATGTGTGGAATGTGACGGCGTAGTTCGGTATTCGGCAGGCTTTCGAGTTCTGTTTCACCTGCTTGGGTCTTTTTCCGTCCCTGCTTTTCCTACGGTCGTGCGCGTAGGCCTTATTCTTCTGCTTCCTCGCAGATGGCCAGTTGACCGCCTTGAAAGCTGAAGGGCGGATCCCTCCCGTTGGTCGGAATCAAAAAACTGAACTTCATTTTTTAGTTTTCTTCGGCGGTCCCCTGGGCAGGCACTTGCCTGCGGGCGATGGCAAGGCTTTCCTAAAGTCTTAATTCCTTTCTCTTGCAGATCACCCCGCCAAGCTCAGGGCGCCACTCCCATTGGTCGGGATGACAATCCTCGATCAAGTATGCGATGAAGGGTCATTGAATCAACGATTGGAGTGAAGATTTGGATTGGGCTTCTTAAGGAAGCGATTCTCTTGTCTGTCAATCCATCTTAGGTTACTGAATAGTAACTACCGGGAATACCGTATACACGTCCTGAAGATTTTGGATGAATATGACGGAAAGGGCAGTGCGAAATGCGCGCGCAGGCCTTAAGTTCGTTCGAGTGAATAGATGGTGACGGTGCGAATTCTGATTGTCGATGACCATGACATCGTGCGCCAGGGTGTGCGGTCGATTCTTCGAACGCGAACGGGCTGGGAGGTATGCGGCGAAGCGGAAAACGGTGTAGAAGCGCTGCAAATGATCGCGGAATTGAAGCCCGATGTGGTGGTGCTGGACATCAGCATGCCTGGCAAGGACGGATTGGCGGTGGCCGCGGAACTCGCTGACAAGAAAGCGTCTTGTAAGACGCTGGTGTTGACGATGCACAATTCCAGCGGAGTGGCTGCGGCAATTCAGAGGACGGGCGCGCATGGATATGTAGTCAAGTCGCACGCGGCGCAATACCTTGTGGGGGCGATTGAGACCATCCTCGACGGCGGAGTTTTCTTCACCCTCGATCCGCTGGCTCAGATGCCGCGAATCCCGGCGTGAATGCCGTCACTCAAGCCGTAGCACTGGACTACGTGTTACTGGACTAGAGGATCACCGCACCAAGGTAGCGTACGGAACTTACTTTAGGACGTCTTTCTCTCTGGGAGTTGCGACGCAACATCAGAAACGTACTTGAGGATTGTTGCAGGCATGGCCACCAAAAAACGAAACCCAAACAACGTAAACACGACGACGACGGCCGTGGTCGCAGACAATGATGTCAAAAACCATGACACTAAAAATCATGAAAAGAACAACGGCTACTCGGTTGCGACCGAACCTATGCCGCCGGCGCTGGAGATGGTGCTGGAGAGCCTGCAGACGATGCGGGACGGGGATTTTTCGGTGCGGTTGCCGGGATCGTGGACGGGGCTGGAAGGAAAGATCGCGGATACGTTCAACGAGATCGTGGCCGCGAATCAGCAGATGGCGCGGGAGTTGAAGCGCGTCGGGCAGGTGGTGGGTAAGGAGGGACGGACGAGAGAACGGACGCGGTTTCACGAGTCGCGGGGGGAATGGGGAGAGATTGAAGTTTCGGTGAACACTCTGGTGGATGACTTGCTGCGACCGACGACGGAGGTTACACGCGCGATTGCGGCGGTGGCGCAGGGGAATCTGACACAAACGGTGCGTTTGGATGTGGATGGACGACCGCTGGAAGGCGAGTTTTTAAGATCCGCTGATATTGTGAACACGATGATCCAGCAGTTGGGCGTGTTTACGGCGGAAGTGACGCGCGTGGCGCGCGAGGTGGGAACGGACGGCAAACTGGGTGGGCAGGCGCAGGTGCCGGGTGTGGCCGGGACGTGGAAGGATCTCACGGATTCCGTCAACTCGATGGCCAGCAACCTGACAGGTCAGGTGCGCAACATCGCGGAAGTGGCTACAGCGGTGGCTAGCGGCGATCTTTCCCGCAAGATTACCGTCGATGTGCGCGGGGAAATCCTACAGTTGAAGGAAGCCATCAACACGATGGTCGATCAACTGCGGTCGTTCGCGTCGGAAGTGACGCGTGTGGCCCGCGAAGTTGGAACTGACGGGAAATTGGGTGGGCAGGCTGTGGTGCCTGGTGTGGCTGGGACGTGGAAGGATTTGACAGACTCAGTCAATGCTATGGCCGGGAACCTTACGGCCCAGGTGCGCAACATTGCCGAGGTGACTACGGCTGTGGCTCGCGGCGACTTGTCACGCAAGATTACGGTGGACGTGAAGGGAGAAATTCTGGAATTGAAAGACACCATTAATACGATGGTTGATCAGTTGAACGCATTTGCTGGGGAAGTTACGCGTGTGGCCCGCGAAGTGGGAACGGAAGGCAAGTTGGGCGGGCAGGCGCAGGTTCCGGGAGTGGGCGGCACTTGGAAAGATCTTACCGATAACGTGAACTTTATGGCCAGCAACTTGACTGGCCAGGTTCGAAACATCGCCGAGGTGGCGACGGCGATCGCGACCGGGGATCTTTCGCGCAAGATCACCGTCGATGTGCGCGGCGAAATTCTGCAACTGAAGGAAACGCTGAACACGATGGTGGACCAGTTAAACCGGTTCGCTGGCGAAGTCACGCGCGTGGCGCGCGAAGTGGGTACGGAAGGGCGGTTGGGCGGGCAGGCGAACGTGCCGGGCGTGGCGGGAACCTGGAAAGATCTTACGGATTCCGTTAATTCCATGGCCGGAAACCTTACCGGCCAAGTTCGAAACATCGCCGAGGTGACTACGGCTGTGGCTCGGGGCGACCTGTCGCGCAAGATCACCGTGGACGTGAAGGGCGAAATTCTGGAGCTAAAAAACACGATCAACACGATGGTAGATCAGCTGAACGGGTTTGCCGGCGAAGTTACGCGCGTGGCCCGCGAGGTGGGTACGGAAGGCAAATTGGGCGGGCAGGCGGAAGTGCCAGGCGTCGCCGGTACGTGGAAGGATCTTACGGATAACGTGAACTTCATGGCCAGCAACCTTACTGGCCAGGTTCGCAACATTGCCGAAGTGGCTACGGCTGTGGCTCGTGGCGACTTGTCGCGCAAGATTACAGTGGACGTGAAGGGCGAAATTCTGGAACTGAAGGAAACGCTCAACACGATGGTGGAACAGTTGCGCGCGTTTGCTTCGGAAGTTACTCGTGTGGCGCGCGAAGTCGGAACGGACGGAAGGCTGGGCGGGCAGGCGCAGGTGCCGGGCGTGGCGGGCACGTGGAAAGATCTCACGGACTCGGTGAATTCCATGGCCAGTAACCTTACTGGTCAGGTGCGTAACATCGCTGAAGTTTCGACCGCAATCGCTACCGGGAATCTTTCGAAGAAGATTACGGTAAACGTCAGCGGAGAGATTCTGCTGCTGAAGGATACCATCAACACGATGGTGGATCAGCTCAACGCTTTTGCTGGTGAAGTTACGCGCGTGGCGAGAGAAGTCGGAACTGAAGGGCGATTGGGCGGGCAGGCGAATGTGCCGGGTGTCGCAGGGACTTGGAAGGATCTTACGGATTCCGTCAACTCCATGGCTGGAAACCTGACGGGTCAGGTGCGAAATATTGCCGAGGTGACGACGGCTGTGGCTCGTGGTGACTTATCCCGCAAGATCACTGTGGACGTAAAGGGTGAAATTCTGGAGTTGAAAAACACCATCAATACGATGGTGGATCAGCTTAATGCGTTCGCTGGGGAAGTTACACGCGTGGCTCGCGAAGTGGGGACGGAAGGTAAATTGGGTGGACAGGCGCAGGTTCCCGGCGTCGGCGGGACCTGGAAGGATCTGACGGACAACGTCAACTTCATGGCCAGCAACCTGACGGGCCAGGTGCGTAATATTGCCGAGGTTGCAACCGCAATCGCTACGGGCGACCTCTCGAAGAAGATCACTGTCGACGTGCGCGGCGAAATCTTGCAGCTCAAAGAAACTTTGAACACGATGGTGGAGCAACTGCGATCGTTTGCGGCGGAAGTTACGCGCGTGGCGCGCGAAGTCGGTAGCGAAGGGCGGTTAGGCGGGCAGGCCAACGTGCCGGGCGTGGCGGGTACCTGGAAGGATTTGACGGACTCGGTGAACGCCATGGCCGGGAATCTTACAGGCCAGGTGCGTAATATTGCCGAAGTTACTACCGCTGTGGCTCGCGGCGACTTGTCTCGAAAGATTACGGTGGACGTCAAGGGCGAAATTCTGGAACTGAAGAACACCATCAATACGATGGTGGATCAACTGAACGCGTTCGCTGCGGAAGTGACGCGCGTGGCCCGCGAAGTGGGAACCGACGGCAAGTTGGGTGGGCAAGCGCAGGTGCCGGGAGTGGCGGGTACCTGGAAGGATTTGACCGACAACGTCAACGTTATGGCGGCGAACCTTACCGAACAAGTACGCGGCATTGTGAAGGTGGTGACGGCGGTCGCGAACGGAGCGCTGACGCAGAAACTGACGGTGAATGCGAAGGGTGAAGTGGCTGCGCTGGCTGAGACCATCAATAACATGACGGACACGCTGGCTACATTTGCCGATCAGGTGACGACCGTCGCCCGTGAAGTGGGTGTGGAGGGGCGTCTGGGTGGACAGGCGAACGTGCCCGGCGCGGCTGGAACCTGGAAGGATCTCACCGGGAACGTCAACCTGCTGGCGGACAATCTTACGAACCAGGTGCGGGCAATCGCGGAAGTGGCTACGGCCGTGACGAAGGGCGATCTTACGCGGTCGATTCAGGTGGAAGCCAGCGGCGAAGTGGCGGACCTGAAAGACAACCTGAATACGATGATCGGCAACCTGCGGTTGACGACCGATCGGAATACGGAACAGGACTGGCTGAAGACGAACCTGGCGCGGTTCACAGGCATGCTGCAAGGACAGCGTGACCTCTCTTCCGTCGGACGTATGATGCTGTCGGAACTGGCCCCGCTAGTGAATGCGCAGCAGGGAGTGATTTACCAGATGGAGACGGACGAGTCGGCGGAAATGGTTCTGTTGTCGGCCTTCGCCGCGGACGGTCCGGAAGGGCATCTGCGGCGGCTGCAACTGGGCGAAGGGTTGGTCGGACAGTGCGCCGCTGAAAAGCGCAGCATGCTGATTACGGATTTGCCGCCGCATACGGTGCCGATCCGGTCAGGACTGTTTGAAGCAGTTCCGCGCAACGTGATCGTGCTGCCCGTGCTGTTTGAGGATCGCGTTAAAGCGGTGATTGAACTGGCCTCCCTAACTGCATTCACGCCTTCCCATCTGGCTTTTCTGGAACAACTGACAGCGAGCATTGGCATCGTTTTGAACAGCATTGAAGCGACGATGCAGACGGAAGGTTTGCTGAAGCAGTCGCAGCAGCTAGCGACGGAGTTGCAGACGCAGCAGAAGGAATTGCAGCAAACCAACGAGCAGTTGGCGCAAAAGGCGCAGCAGTTGGCCGAGCAGAACGCTGAGGTGGAACGCAAGAATCAGGAAATCGAACAGGCTCGGCGAGCTCTGGAAGAGAAGGCCAAGGAACTTGCGCTGACTTCGAAGTACAAGTCGGAATTCCTGGCCAATATGTCGCACGAGTTGCGGACGCCGCTGAACAGCATTCTGGTGCTGGGACAGCAACTGGGCGATAACCCGGACCAGAACCTGACCTCGAAGCAGGTGGAGTTCGCGCGCACAATCCACGGCGCGGGAACGGATTTGCTGAACCTGATCAGCGACATCCTGGATCTTTCGAAGATCGAATCCGGAACAGTTTCGGTGGATGCGGAGGAGGTCTTCTTCGCGAGCCTGCTGGACATGGTGGTGCGGCCATTCCGGCACGAAGCCGACAACCGGAAGCTAGCCTTCGAAGTGCAGATCGATTCCCACCTGCCGCGCAGCCTGGTAACGGATGCCAAGCGACTGCAACAGGTCCTCAAGAATCTCCTGTCGAATGCGTTCAAGTTTACGGAACACGGAGGGGTAAAGTTGTCCGTGAAGGGCTCCGCGACGGGCTGGAATGCCGCCCATCCAATCCTGGGTGGAGCCGCCTCTGTGGTGGCATTTGAGGTTTCGGACTCCGGTATTGGGATTCCTTCTGAGAAACAAAGGATCATTTTCGAAGCTTTCCAACAAGCCGATGCCGGGACGAGCCGGAAGTACGGCGGAACAGGGTTGGGTCTGGCCATCAGCCGCGAGTTGGCCTCGCTGCTGGGTGGGGAGATTCAGTTGCGCAGCGAACCGGGCAAGGGCAGCACGTTCACGCTGTACCTGCCACAGACGTATGTGGGGCCGGCGGCAACCAATGCTCCGGCACGCGACGCGGGGCATCTTGCGAATGCGTCTCAGGCCCATCTGGCTGCCAGTAAACTCACGGATGTCCCAGTGGAGCGCGTTCCGGACGACCGGGAGGCGCTGCAACTCGGAGACTTCGTGCTGCTGATTGTGGAGGACGACCCGCACTACGCGCGCGTCCTCTGCGATCTATCGCATGACCTGGGCTTCAAAGTGCTGGTGGCTATGCGCGGAGCGGAGGCTTTGGCTTTGGCGCGCGAGTTCCACCCTGCGGCGATTTCGCTGGATGTGTTCCTGCCGGACATGCTGGGATGGACCGTGCTAAATCACTTGAAACAGGACCCGGCTACGCGCCATATTCCCGTGCAGGTGTTGACGCTGGATGAAGACCGGCGCCATGGTCTGGCGCGAGGAGCTTTCAGTTTCGTGACCAAGCCGACGACCGCGGAAGAAGTGGAGGCGGCGCTTTCGCGCGTAAAGGACTATGCGATGCCGCGCAAGCGGCGCCTGCTGGTCGTGGAAGACAATGCCGGCGAGCAAATGAGCATCCGGGAACTACTGGGCTCCGATGACCTAGAAGTGACGATGGCGGCGGCGGGCAAGGAAGCAATCGAGTTGGTCACGGAGCAGTCCTTCGATTGCGTTGTGCTGGATCTGAGCCTGCCCGATATTTCCGGTTTTGAGGTGTTGGAGCGGTTCGCGCAGAATCCCGCTCTGCGGGATTTACCGGTTGTGGTGTTCACGGGCAAGGAGCTTTCACCGGAAGAAGACGCGCGTCTTCACGACCTGGCCCGCAGCGTGGTCGTCAAGGGGGTGGAATCCCCGGAGCGGTTGCTGGATGAGACGGCGCTGTTCCTGCATCGCGTTGTGGCGGATCTTCCGATGGAGAAGCAGAAGATGCTGGACCGCCTGCATCGGTCGGATGACGCCCTGGTGGGGAAGAAAGTGCTGGTCGTGGATGATGACGTTCGGAACATTTTCGCGCTGAGCAGCGTGCTGGAGCGACGTGGAATGTCTGTGCTGACGGCCGGGACGGGACGGGAAGCGATTGCGATTCTGGATTCGACACCGGACGTTGCGATTGTGTTGATGGACATCATGATGCCGGAGATGGATGGATATGAGACGATGCAGGTGATCCGCCAGAACCCGGCGATGCGGCGGTTGCCGATTGTGGCGTTAACGGCGAAGGCGATGAAGGGCGACCGCGAGAAGTGCCTGGAAGCGGGCGCGTCGGAGTATCTGGCGAAGCCCGTGAATACGGATCAGTTGCTTTCAGCATTACGTATGTGGCTGCACCGCTAGTATCGACAATATGGAAATCTCCGGACTCGAAATGAGCGAAAACCACAAAACGGAAGGCAAGATCCAGAAGATCATGAGGCATGATCGAGTCAACATTCTCATGGTGGACGACCAGCCAGCGAAACTGATGACGTATGAGGTCATGCTGGCGGATCTCGACGAGAACCTGATTCAAGCGCACTCCGGCAAAGAGGCGTTGGAATGCTTGTTGAAAACCGACGTAGCGGTCGTGCTGATGGATGTGAGCATGCCGGACCTGGATGGTTTTGAACTGGCGGAGATTATCCGGCAGCATCCCCGGTTTCAGAGAACTGCGATTATTTTTGTATCGGCAGTGCATCTTACGGATACGGACAGACTGAAAGGCTACCAGCGCGGGGCGGTGGATTATCTTTCCGTTCCCGTGGTGCCCGAGTTGCTCCGGGCGAAGGTGAGCGTCTTTGCGGAACTCCATCGCAAGACGAAGCAGATGGAGGTATTAAACTCGGAATTGCGGCAGCTTTCGAATCGCCTGATTGCGACGCAGGACCAGGAGCGCCGGCGAATCGCGAGAGATTTGCACGATGGACTCGGCCAGGAGCTGGCAGCGGCGAAGATGATGATCGACGGGATCGCGATGCAGGAGTCGCCCCACGCTAAGGATGCGAGCGCCGTCGAGGCTGGTGGATTGATTGAGGGTGCGATTCAGCAGATTCGAACGCTATCCCACCTTTTGCATCCGCCTTTGCTGGACGAGGTTGGACTACAGTCCGCGCTGCGCTGGTATCTGGATGGGCTAACGGCGCGCAGCCAGATTCTAACGTTTCTCGAGTTGCAGCCTTCCCAGTTTCCCCGGCTGGGGGCGGAAATCGAAACAGCCATCTTCCGTATTGTGCAGGAAGCGTTGACCAACGTTTTTCGTCATTCTGGCGCGCGAAACGGGTGGGTCTCCGTTTTGCAGAAAGACGGCCGGGTTGAGGTTGCCGTGCGCGACGATGGCAAGGGAGTGGAAGAACGCTTTGGAGAGATGCTGCCGGGCCGCGCCGGGGTGGGGATTGTAGGCATGAAGGGCCGGGCGAAAGAGCTTGGAGGCGAGTTCCGCGTAAAGAACGCACATCCAGGGACGATTGTTGAAGTCGTAATTCCCTACCACAAAGCGGTCGCGCACGAAGTCCCTACGACTGCTTAGTTCTTTCTGATTATTTCCAAGACGAAGTGATCTGCGGCGGAGATCCCTGCCCGGGAGGGCATGGATGCCGCGTTGCTGGAAACCCCGATTCCCTTTGAGCTTACAGAGAATCCCACTGGCGGGGTACCAAGACCCCTGTATGGACCATGGCTTTTGCAGCCGATAAAGTGCAGGAGTAACCCGAAGCTTTTTGATTTTGCGTTTGCAAACCGCACAATTCTAACGACTTTCAGATTTGTAGACGAGAGGAGTCTAGATGTCGCTCTCTAGAACGACGCCATACTTACGAGTTCCAGCTGTATCCGACGAGCAGCCCTATTTAGTGCGATCGAACCGTGCTGTGCCGGTTCTGTCGAGGCCATTCCCTTCTCTGCCCCGGCAAATTGGGATGATCGGCAACCACCTCCCCCGGCAGTGTGGAATCGCAACATTCACAACGGACTTGTGCGATGCGCTGGAGGCGGAATTTGCGTCGGCTCGAATTCTGGCGGTGCCGGTTACGGATGCTGAGTTCAGCTATGAATATCCGGCGCGGGTGCAGTTTGAGTTGGCCGAGGGGGATGTGTCGTCGTACGAACGGACCAAGGAAATGTTGAAGCGACGGCAGGTGGAGGTGGTGTGCCTGCAGCATGAATACGGAATTTTCGGCGGGCCAGCTGGAAGCTACATTCTGCAGTTGCTTCGCGGCCTTGAGATTCCTTTGGTGACAACGCTGCACACGGTATTGCGCGAACCAAACGCGGACCAGCGCTTCGTGATGGAGGAGATTGCGCGATTGTCTTCGCGGCTGGTTGTGATGAGTCAACACTCCTCGCGGCTGCTACGGAATGTTTTTCATGTCCCGGCGGACAAGATCGATTTGATTCAGCACGGAGTGCCGAACCTGCCGTTCCAGGATTCGGCGCCCTATAAGAAGGATCTCGGCGTCGAGGGTAAGACGGTATTGCTGTCGTTCGGGCTGCTGTCGCCCAACAAGGGAGTTGAAAACATTATTAAGGCCCTGCCTGCGATTCTGGCTCGGGAAAAAGATGTTGTGCTGCTGATTGTGGGCGCTACGCATCCGCACCTGATGCGGAAAGAAGGAGACCGTTACCGGCGCGAACTGGAGTCGCTGGCGAGTGAGTTAGGCGTAGGGGCGAGCGTGAAATTTCACCATCAGTTTGTATCGCCTGCCGATATGGCTCACTTCATTGCAGCTGCGGACATCTACATCACGCCTTATCGCCATGAGGCACAGGTTTCTTCGGGCACGCTGGCGTATGCGCTGGGAGCTGGAAAGGCGATTATCTCGACGCCATACTGGCACGCAGCGGAACTGCTGGCGGATGGGCGCGGCGCGCTGGTGCCGTTCGAGAATCCGGTTGCGCTCGGTGAGAAGACAATCGAGTTACTGGAAAACCGAAGCCTGCGGCAAGCGATGCGAAAACGCGCCTATGCGTTTGGCCGAAAGATGGTGTGGGAAAAGGTTGCGCGCCAGTATATGGAGAGCTTTCAGAGGGCCCGAGCTGGGCGCGACGCATCGTCCCGCAGGGCGCTGCCGCTAGCAGCTCATGCCATTTCCTTGGGCACACCCGCCTAGCATTTCCCAGCGGGTGATACAGCATATCCCCATCTCAACTAGGGAACTGGCTGGATTGGCCGCAAATCTCCTACGGTTTACAAGTACTAGCTGAGCGTTGAGGTTGGAACATAACAGTTCGAACCGAGAGGCTCGCAGAGTAACTTGACGGCTGAATAGGAGAGTTGAATCGTGACCGAAACCAACAAAGAGTGTGCCCACTCCGCATGCGGGTGTCTCGCCGGGAGCGGCGGTGATTACTGCAGTGAATCGTGCAAAGATGCTGGCAAGCTGACCGAGATCTCCTGCAAGTGCGGCCATCCCGGTTGCGCCACCAAGGCGCTGTAGGAGTTATTCCGAGCAATCGATTATTGAAACAAGGAGGCACTTATGAAGAAAGCACTGATTTTGATGGCCCTGGCCGCGGCGTTGGGACTGGGCGTGGCGTGCACCAGCAAGCAGGCGGATCAGGTTTCCTATTCTGACAGCGTCAAGAAAGCCCTGGAACAAGCGGAACTGACGGATGTCAGCGTCAAGGAAGACAAAGACAAGAATACGGTGACCTTGGGAGGCACGGTTCACTCCGACGATGCAAAGGGTAAGGCGGAAGACGTAGCCAAGGCTGCAGCGGGAAGCCGCATCGTAGTAAATGAAGTGAGCGTGCAGCCGGTAGGAGAGGAATCTCAAGCCAAGAGTGTCGCGTCGAACCAGGATTCGGCGATTGAGAAGAATTACAAGGCTGCATTGATTTCGACAGGGCTGGATCAGCAGTCCATCGACTATGGCGCGAGGAACGGGGTTTTGACACTGACGGGTAGTGTAAAGACGGTGAAGCAGCGCGAGGAAGCGCAAGAAGTGGCGTCGAATGTTCCGAACGTGCAGCAGGTTTTGAACCAGATCGATGTCAAGCGGTAGGACGGCGGCTTCCACGGTGCGGCCGACGTTCGGACGCGAAGACATTCCAAGCCAAGGAGCAAGAACATGAAGAACAAGCTTCGCAACATAGCCTGCTTGTTGGTGGTCGGCTGCATGGTCGGCCTTACTACCCTGGTCGCTCAAGAACCGACCGACAAGACGGCGCCGGCGCCGGACAATACCAGGGTGAATGAGCGCGATAACAACCAGGCGGCAACGACGGCGGACCAACAGAGCAACGAAAAAACGGATCGGGAGATCACGCAGCAGATCCGCAAAGCGCT
>Ga0080027_10000084_pt1 | contig 39458 bp, 35 predicted proteins | sample OrgsoiDNA2013046_FD_70962 | JGI IMG/M metagenome (GOLD analysis project Ga0080027, IMG submission 70962) | Permafrost soil microbial communities from the Arctic, to analyse light accelerated degradation of dissolved organic matter (DOM) -... | ecosystem: Environmental > Terrestrial > Soil >... | reverse complement strand
CTTTTTTGTAAACAAGTCTGAACTGATACCAGTCCTCCTCAGGTTTGGCAGGTGGATTGTTGTTTGAACCATAATTTCGGCCCCCACCATGCATACCTCTCATACCTCCTCCATACGATGAGCGGGAATGATATCCGCCATTTGGATTTTGAGATGGACTGTGTATCGCATTGATGATAAGACCCACGCTGATATTCTGGGAAACATTTCCGGGCCGTAAATCGTTGCCCAGAACATACCTGATGGGTATCGCAGCCTCGTATACCAGGCTGCTGTCACTATTGAGTTTGATGGCCAGCTGGATATTGTTTTTTCTGTCGGCGACCGCAAATTGTCCGTTTTCCAGATTCAACAGACCTGTCGTATTGTAAAAATCAGACTGAAGCAGGAATTGTTCCTCTGTCATTTTGATATCCGAAGAACGAATCGGCTCCCCATTGCCGTTAGCAACAGGAACAACCGACTTTCTGATTGGAAAAACGAGGCTCATATTTTTGTTCTTTTCTCCTTTTGGATCAAAGCAGATGCTCATACCCGCCCTCAGCATTCTCAACTGGAAAGCCTGATCTTTTGTATAGATACATACATATATATTCTTGTTATCATTGGTAACCGCATATTGCATGCTATACGAAGGGTCACTGAATCGAAGCGGGAGTCTCCAGTCATCTATTTTGCCGTCAACAACAACGGGTTTATCCTGGAACCGTCCTTCCGGCATAAGCTTCTTTGAACAACCAATATAAAGAAAGGCGGCGGTGAAAATCGCAGACAACACTAAACCATTTTTCATATATCCTGATTGAATGCAAAATAATTCCACCTGCCATAACGGAAATGCTAAATGAGGTTAACGGCTTGTTAGAGCAATCATTTTGTTTTATCAACATAGAACCCGTCATAGCCCACATTACCAAAAGCATTGAGTCCCACATCATCCAGGTAGACTGTATCGGCAGTAACGGAAATGACTCTGCCAATTTGAATTGTCGGGCAGGCATTCGGATTTAATCCGGCGTCGTAATATCTGCCGCTTTTATTGTCCGGTGAACCCAGGACATAATCTCCGGCATTAACCATCCTGCCTAAACCGGGACCAAATAAGGATGCCACCCATTTTGTTCTGTCGACCGTTAAAGATTTGAGCGGGATTTTGATCAATGTCTCGAATGGCGCCACGAGAAATTTACCACTATAATACACATGCACATTTTCAAAACGGGGCGTGGGGTAAACACTGCCGCCATACAATCCAACGATGAAAGGAGGATTATTCAGGGTAAGGTCCCGGAACATGGCGTTCATATTGCTGAGATTCAGCCGGTGCGTTTGGCTATTGTCGTAATACCTTAAGCTGCCACCGGCAAAATTGGCGCTTCCATACAACAAATAATCAGCTGCCGGCATTCCGGGTCCTGTTAAAAAATCGATCTGAAAATTGACGAAATAGGCGCCAGCTCCGTTGGCAACAGATCCGATCCGAAAAAGGCTTTCACTGTAAATATCCTTTGCAGACAAAGGAAAGCGGTCAAGAACAACATTAAATAACTCATTTACATTACCTGCGATATTCATTCCTTCGATCATCACCGACCCGCCGCCGGTTCCGCGGCCATAACTTACCCCGTCCAGAATGGTATGCGTAGATGCCCAGCATTTAAACCGGTCTATATGAATTTCTTTTGACTGATCCTGCCCGATCGCGATGGCGACCCGCACGGCTTCAATATCATCGTCAATGATATTAATCATTTCATCATTCTGGGTTTGTTGGTTGGGAGTCAGGCAGATTCCTACCATGAATTGTTTAATGGCGCACTGCCTGATGTCAACACCTGATGTTCCGCCAGACGATCCGTTCGGATTCACATATGGATCGATAACTATACCGGCATATGGATCGTACCGGCTGTCAACGACTGATCCGTCATTCCAATCTGAAAATTTTTTTGTTCCTATATTCTTGTTCGTTATTGAATACGGATAGCTGTATTTTCCCAGCAATGTAATATTTTCAATGGTAATCCCTCTTCCCAACTGAATTCCAATGGCGAACCCCCGGTTATCATCATACGTGATTCGCGAAAGATAATTATCAGAAGCCGATTTATTCGGAAGATCACCGGTCAGTTTGATCGTGAAAAACTGATATGACCCCTTAACAGTTTTTTGTAATAATATCGACCGGGTTGTACGGTAATTTCCAACGGGCAGACGTACAGTCGTACAAATTGTCGGATTCAATATACAATAGTCACAGGCTTTTTGAATCGATAAATAATCATCTGTTATACCATCTCCCTTCGCCCCAAAATCCTTTACACTCACTACGCCCTGATCGGAAATATGCATTGTGTCGGCAACCCGTTTGGATTTTGACAGGGTAGCGGGATGAATAGATATAGAAGTATGACCCGGGGGTAACACACCCTCAACCGGTTTGGAGGCTGCGCAGTTCAAAATAAGAATAAAAAAAATAGCGAGACACTTCATAGGCCGGGTGCGTCTAAAAAATGCGGAGAACGCTGTTCTAAAATAGGTAAAACTCCCTATAACTGATCTCTGAACAAAGACTTTTTTTGCACTATTATTTTATTTCATTCTTTAAAAATCAGTTATTATGAAATTTCTTGTTTTTGTTGCGTTTCTTTCTACCAGCCTTATCTCTACCCGTTTGTCTGCTCAATCCAACAAAGCAGACACCGAAGGCTCCACAGGCGCATCCGCATCCAATAATCTTTACATGGATGTACATCATTTTGGACCTGGTAAAGTGAACTATAAGGCGGTTTCTGAAGCACACGCCCGGGACCTGGCTACGGAGAAAAAATATGGTGTACACTTTATTAATTTTTGGCTTGATGATGCCAATGGAACGGTCTATTGTCTTTCTTCATCTCCTGACACATTATCTATCCATAAGACCCATGCAGAGGCACACGGACTCCTGCCGGATGAGATTTACCAGGTATCAAGCGGTTCCGAAGGTTCGTTAATCAATCAAAAGAATTTTTTCCTGGACGTGCATGAATTTGGCCCCGGAAAAGTTTCTGCCAAAGACGTCGCCGGGGCACATCAAAAAGATCTGGCGACCCAGCAAAAGCATGGCGTGAACATTATCAATTATTGGTTAGATGAAAAAGATGGCCGTGTAGTCTGTTTGTCCCAGGCGCCGGATTCAAACGCCATTATTCAAAACCATAAAGAGGCGCATGGTTTGATTCCGGCTTATGTAGTGCAAGTTAAACCCGGTAATTAGGTTTACCTGATCAGCACCATCGTCCCGCTTTTGGTTATGATGTTGCCGTTGTAATCGGTTCCTTTTACCATCCATACATAACCACCGGCATCCTGTGGTACGCCATTTAAAACGCCGTCCCAGCCCCTGCCAATATCCGAAGTAGTGTAAACAAGCTGACCCAGTCTGTTGTAAATCCTGAAATATTGTAATGATGCAACACCTACCGGTACCGGCCGGAATATTGAATTAACGGCCGTACCGGGGGTAAATGCATTCGGCACAAAGATGTCCGGTTTTGTTTTGAATACTTTCACGGTAATGAATCCCTGACCGGAGCATCCAAATGGCGTAACGGCCTGCACGGTATATCTTATTATATTGTCGTTCAGCGCGTAAGTAGCTACAGGATCGGCAATGGAAGGATCGCTGAGTTCCGTGGCCGGAAACCATGAAAATGAATCGGGGCCCGGATCGCTGGAGGACGCATTGAATTGAAGGGGTTCTCCCACAACAACCGAAGTGTCCCTGCCCGCGTTTACAATCACCGGCGCCAAGACCTGAACATGAAAAGTATCCAGCAAAGGATTCGGGCAACCGTCATTGATCACACGCAGAATAAAGTCCTCTGTGCTTTCCGGCGATACCTGGCTTACAAAATTGAATGGAGTACTGCCAATATTACCATGGCCGCCAGAAACGGGACTCCATATATAACTCGTTCCCGTTTCAATACTGGCATTCAGCGATGCAGCGGTACCAAAACAAATCGTCGTATCCGCCGGATATGTTGTTGCTGCGGGGAAAGGAACGGGATTAAACAGAATACTGGCGACCGCACTCGTATCGGTCGGGCAAACTCCATTCTTATCAACCACCCGGTATTGCGTTGTCACCGTGATATCTTTCACTCTGTTGGCCAGACCCGGAACGTCGGGATTAACATTCGTCCAGTTTGTTCCGTCTGTGGAAGATTGCCAGTTCTGAACGGATCCGGTATTCCCAAAAAGGGTCAGCACCTCTCCGGCTGTTTGTCCTAAACAAAGAGTTGATTCAACAGGATTAATTTGTCCACCGACTGTTTTTTGATCAACCGTAACGATCACTCCCGTGCTGGTATCGGGCGGACATACATCTCCTTTCCCAACCACCACTTTGTATAGCGTAGTGGCACTCAGATTTTCCGCAATGTATTGTGGCGTAATATCAGGAACCACCGACCAGTTAATACTGTCCGTTGAGGCGATCCACTTGCTGATGACCCCGGAAAAATTGGCGAGGTTCAACGTGCTGCTATTTTCTCCTGCACAAACCGTATTTGATCCGTTCAGTGTTCCACCCTCTGGTGAGGGAAGGGTTTTGATCTGAATAGTATCCGTAAGATTGGCACAGCTGTTTTTCTCCCGGACACTAATGGACCCGCCATTCGATGTGGACCTGACCTGGATAATGCTGGTGGTATCGCTGGATAGTAGCGTCCAATCCGGGGGAACGATCCAATTATAAGTGGCGCCTGCCAGGCCGGGCACCGAATAGGTTACCGCGGTATTATTACAAACCAGGGAATCTCCGCTGATCATCAGTCCGGCACAGCTGTTTCGGATCGCGATATAACCATAGGCGAAATGACCACCCGGTACACAATTATCTGCCTCAAAAGTCAGACTCACATTCTGGCCCCGATAGGGCGAAAGATCAAAAGTTACTTCAGTCCAGGCCTTTGTCCAGATATCCTGCAGGAAATTAGCACCCCCATTGGTAGGATCAGGATTAGCATTCGGAGAACGAAGATTACTTACCCTGAACCCATTGCTTTTAGCTGTAGCACTGTCCAGTGTGGCCCCGCGCCCTCCTTCGGACACATTATTGAAAGTAGGCAGGTAATAACTGGGCGAAGCACAGGCTATCACACCGGCAGGGGTTGTCAGCGTTGCCGAAATGAGAGGTTGCTGGCTGGATACATGCGTTCCATTCTCCAGTACCATGGCATAGGCATAGGTCATGGTATAAGGTTCGCTTACAGGACCCGGCGGAACGGCAATTTTGTAACTGACTCCCCGGATATATCCTCCACCCGAGCCATTCCCGCCGTTTCCCCGGGTAATAGATGTTGACCCCAGGAGAATGGAATAATTATAACTATAGCCATTTATGGTGGGAATAGTAGGAAAGCCGCCAAATGGATCGGTGCTCTTGAATGTAATTATTCTTATTCCATTTACTGTAGGGAGTCCATACTCCTGGATGGTTATGGCACCCCTTGTTCCCGACGGGGCCGAAAAAATGGAATCATACTTCTCTAAAATGGCGCTGGAGCCATTCCCGTTCCGGTTATTTCCGGTATATGCGTACCAGTGTGAGAGATCACCAGTTGCAAAATTGATATTTACAGGACAGGTTTGTGCTTGGGGAAATGACCGGAGGCATATAAACAGAAACAAACCACTCAACCTGCACTTCATCAGACATGTATTGTTACGGTTAAAAAAGAAGAATTTACTTCCAAACGAAAGAATACGAGTTGAGTTGAACAGGTTAGTACTACGTAATTTACGATAAAAAGGTTGCGATAAGACATGCAACGATTCCGGATCAGCCTTCTGTATGATGAAACAGGGAACCTGTTCGTAATTACTAGTTCGGCTCAGCGGTAATTTAAGGAATTGTTACCGGAACTATTATTAAACCGGGGTAAATTCGGGTTTCGGGGTGAACATCTTTTCAGGTACAATCCATTGGGGAAATAAAAGCGGGCCCTGGGAGGCCCGCTTAACGTCAATTTGCTTTCATGTATTTTTCAACCACACACATATTGCCTTCACTGTCCAGTTTTAACGTAGTAAAGCCCACAGAGTCCTCTAGTTTAACATAATAGGCCATTCCGGCGGACGTGGTAATTTCAATTACACCGAATACCTTTTTTTCAGGATATTTTTTCTTCACTATGATTTTGATGTAGTAGGGAAGAACCTGTTCCTTGTAGTAACGAATTGAACGAACGAATGTGCCGTCTTTTTCATAAATGATGCTTGTGCGGACCAGGTCATCAAAAAAATCAACAAGACAGGTCTTGGTTGATATATTCCAGACCGTATTTTGTGCATTCGGAAAATTTTGTTTAAAGTCCTGCAACAGTTTCTCGTTGATTTTCTCGGGAGGATTAGCGAAAGAATGGGTCCCCAGAATAAGCAGTGAAGCGACGATCAAAAACAATTTCATAATGGTATTTTTTAGTGATGAATAAGGATCACAAAATTGGTGCTATTCACATCGTCTGATGACAGAGTCATTCCCCATTTAAACACGGGGGACTACCTATTTTAGGAATTCAAAATAATGGGACCAGTACCGATGCCGATAGGATCTCCTTAAAAAGGGTACCGGTAATATAAAATGCAGGTGAGACTATTTGATGATGAAGTTTGCTTTCGGAATATAGATAAGGGTCTTTTTTCCGCTTCCCGTTATGAAGTTCATTTTGCCAAAACTGCCAACCATACCCAAATAAATAATTCGGTCCCCCTCTTTCATGAAACTGGTATCGAAATAAGATCCCAGGGGACATTTGTTCAGATTATCCCTTACGTCGTAGGAAAAGGTAGAAAAGCAAATCATTTTCTTCGTGGTGATATTGGGAAATTGATACCCAAATATTTTATATTCCGCTTTGGGGGTTGAAGTAATAAAAAATTCCTTTGTCTTCTTATCAACATGGCCGGTATTTTGTCCGATGGCAAATGATGAAGACAAAAGAAACAAAAGAAGGGAAAGTATCTTATTCATTATATTGGATTGAAAGGCGTTCAGTCTAAAATTACAAATAAATTCCTGCAAGTCAAATGCCAGATTACATTAAACCCGGTATTGCCGGGCCATGTATCTGAGAATAATTTGCGGACCAGCCTTATTATTATGCAGGATAAGCAGACCTTTACTTTCTGAACAAAGCAACTAGTGATTCCATTTCCCCGTAACGTTGAAAGCCGATCAAAACTAAACGCGTGAGACCTTACCTGACCCTTCTAACTATAGTCCTGGCCATTGCTTCCTGTAAAAAAGATTCAGTAACCCCGCCGTCATCAAAGGATCTCCAACTACCTGCTTCGGCCGGCAACATGGTTAATGCTTCTAATAAAACGGCGTTCAACCTCTTCAACCAGGTCCTCTCTTCGTCAGAAAATAATAATACGCTGATTTCTCCATTGAGTATTTATATAGCACTGGCGATGATATATAATGGTGCCAATGGTAAAACCGCGGACTCTATTGCGAAAGTTTTGGAAATGGAAGGAATAAGTATTGATGACCTGAACGCAACTTCGAAAGCACTGATAGAGCAATTACCGGCAGAAGATAATACAGTAACCCTATCGGTCGCCAATTCCATTTGGTACCGGAATGAAGGTATGCAGCCGCTTGCCTCTTTCCTGGATATTGCGAAGGAGAACTATAAAGCGGAGATAAATCCGATTGATTTTTCCAATCCTTCGGCCGTCATCACCATCAACAACTGGGTTTCTGTAAAAACGAATGGAAAAATTCCAGGTATTCTCGAAAATGTAGACGCCTCGGATTTAATGTACCTCATAAACGCAATTTATTTTCATGGACTCTGGCAACACCCATTTAAAACTTCAGATACACACACCGATATATTCCATGCAGCAAATAAGGAAGTAAGCACGTCATTCATGAGCCAGGAAGTTAGTATTCCCAACATATCCAATGACAAATTTGATATGGTTGAATTGCCCTATGGAACCGGAAAGGCTTTCAGCATGTACATATTACTGCCGGTAAACGCAAATGAGACGATCAATCAATTTTACACGACATTGGATGAATCAACGATTGAAAATGCGATTGCCCATATGCAAGTTTCTACAAAGACCCTGATTATTCCGAAATGGGAATATTCCTTTGCGCTGGAAGACCTGAAAAAGACGTTAACTGCTTTGGGAATGGGAATGGCTTTCTCCGATACTGCTGATTTTTCGAATCTGTATACGGGTAAGGTTGAAATTACAAAGGCCATTCACAAAACCTTTATCAAGGTAGACGAAGAAGGTACGGAAGCCGCCGCGGCAACAGCAATTGGAATTGGGGTTGGTGCAGCCTTACCAAGTCCCCCATTCAAAGCCGATCACCCATTTCTGTATATTATAGCCGAAAAGCAGACGGGTATCATATTGTTTATGGGCACGGTCAACGATCCTTCAGAAAATTAGCTTGCAAAAAATTTAGCATCAGGTTCCCTTAGCGGCGATCATTAATGCTGCACCCGCAAGGCCCGTGTCTTTGACCAGGTTGGTCAGGGCGATGCTGATTATCGGCGACCCGGTGTTATGTATCAACGCCGGTAAGTGAACGGTTAGCACGACAATAATCAGAAAAGCGGCTAAAAAAAACCCGGCTAACCGGGTTAGCTTCCCGGTTAAGAAGGAAATTGCCGCAGCTATGAGGGCTGCTCCCGTAAGATAAACCCAGAAAATACCACCCGGAATAAACGAAGGAACTGTTTTCTGAAACCCTGTACCGTTTAAGAAATGATTGACACCGAAAAAGCCAATCACCAAGGCATACAAAACGATGCCAATCCTGTAGACAGATTGATTATTCATAGCAATCGTTATTAGTGTACCTAAATTTAACGAATCTTACCAACTTTGGTTCCGGAATAAAAAATATGTGTAAAACCGCAAAGGGAAAAGATTTAAGCGAAAAAAGTATTTGAAAATCAGACGTAGTGATTTCCTTCTCTTACTTTAATTCGCCGGGAATTACCTGGATCATCTGTTTTCTCCCCTGTCTTAAAACACTGATAGTTGTTGATTTACCGATCACTCCCTCGTTTAAATATTTATGCAGATTATCTACTGTGGCTACGGGTCTCCCTTCAAATTCAACAATGATATCGCCCATTCTGATCTGACTGTTCAGCGCATTTACGTCAGCCATAATGTCAAAAACGTAAACACCTGTTTTTGTTTTCAGTTGATTGGCGCCAATCATGCGCGGGGTGAGGTTTACAGGTTGTGCAGCGACTCCCAGATGCGCCCTTTTTACTTTTCCGTTGATGATTAATTGACCGGTCACATGAGCAGCCAGATTGGAAGAAACCGCAAAACATAAACCCTGGGCGGAGGCAATGACAGCCGTATTAACACCGATTACCTTTCCTTCTGAATTCACCAGCGGCCCTCCGCTATTCCCCGGATTCAATGCCGCGTCCGTCTGAATGACGTCATCAATCAGTCTCCCATTATTTGCCCTCAGTGTTCGGCCGGTCGCACTAACCACACCCGCCGTTACGGTATGATGCAGACCCATGGGGTTTCCAATGGCAATCGCGATCTGGCCCGGTTCAAGCTCGTCAGAATTTGCAAATAGCAAAGGTTTCAAATCGCCATGATACACTTTTAAAACAGCTATATCTGTTGAAGGATCCGCGCCAATAAGGGTGGCAATCAATTCCATGCCGTCGGTAAATGCAGCCTTGATGGAAAGGGCATTTTCAATTACGTGATTGTTGGTTACCATATATCCGTCGGTGGAAATCACGAATCCGGACCCGGAACCCGGCATTTCAATTATTTTACCCGTCCGGGGATGTTTTGATTTCTTGACAACATGAATATGCGCCACAGCCTGTGCCGAATTGCGGACCACGCCGGTTATCGTTGCTGAATAAGTATCCAGTAACTGCCTGTCAGCAGAAGCCATGCGATTTCTATGATCAATATCCTGTTCCATAAAGGAATGAACCCAATAATCAAACCAGGAAACCAGACTGAAAATTTGTCGGTGTCCGGAACCCGGCCGGCATCGTATCTTCGAATGAGCTGAATAATTAAATAATAAAAATGAAAAAGTCTATTTCATACACCATCATTTCTATTTCCGTAATGGTCCTGAGTTTTTCCTGCCAGAGCAACTCCACTCCGCTGCCAGCCAAAACAGACACGGTTTATTTAAAACAACCGGTCGTTGGCCTGAAGGAAAAAATACTGACCGCAGCGGAACAAAAGGCGTTGACACCGGACAGCGTAATTCAGAATCTGAAAGATGGAAACAAGCGGTTTATGAATAATGACCTGACCGCCAGGGATCATTCCGCACTGGTGAGGGATGCTACAGCGGGCCAGTATCCCAAAGCCGTGATTCTTTCCTGCCTGGATTCCCGGGTACCAGTCGAGGACATTTTTGACAATGGCATCGGCGACCTGTTCGTGGCCCGGGTCGCTGGAAATTTTGCGAATGATGATATTCTCGGCAGTATGGAATACGGTTGTAAGGTATCTGGCGCCAAACTGATCCTGGTGATGGGACACGAATATTGCGGGGCAATCAAAGCTGCCATCGAAAACGTCAGATTGGGCAATATCACGCATATGCTGGCCAATATAAAACCTGCAATAGCAGCATCCCAGGATTTTAAAGGAGTAAAGAGCGCGAAAGAACCTGACTATATTGACTATGTAACGAAAAATAATATCATTCACACGATCGAAGTAATCAGGGCAAAAAGTCCTATTTTAAAGGACATGGCAGACAAGGGAGAAATAAAAATTGTCGGCGCCTTTTACGATCTGAATACGGGCGAAGTGAAATTTCTGAAATAACCAGATTAGAAATTATGAGCCACCGGAACATGGGCGGGATTTAATTTCCGGTTTGCCGTCTTTGCGTCGAGGCCCGCACCTTTTTTCGCAACAACAAATGCAAAGTTCCACCAGGCCAATGTGGCCCTGGCCAGATCTTCAGACCTGTAAAAGCGGTTCATGCCCTTCAGGGTATTATCCGGATTTACTGCCGCAAAACTATACGGATCGTATGTTTCAAAAAATATTTTTTCATCCACTTTCTGGTATCCTTTCAAAACAATGAAATGGCCCCATCCCGGTGTTGTCGGGTAAAATTTATCCACCCGGTAAGCGGGACTGGCTGCACTTCTCACCGCGTCCATATCCAGACACAGGATGATGATCTGGTGGTTATCCAGCAGATGGGTTAAAATCATTTGTGTGCTGTCAAATTCATTGGATAAACCGATGATCGCGTGCTGAATATTGTACTTGTATAAATACAGGTCAATGTCGGTAGTAAACCACCAGCCCCCACCTGTTTCGTAGGTCTGGCGCGCATCCTGGGCAGTCTTTGAAAAACTGGAATCGGCCCATTTGATAGCCATGGTAACTGAGGATGGTCCGCAATTTACCAGGGCATAACTACCACTGGTTGACTGGTCAATATACCAGTTATAGCTGCGGTTCTCGCTTATCGAACTCTTTTTAAATTGTCCCATTCCCCAGGAAAGGGAATTATCGTTATTGGTTGCCTGTACGATCCAGACCTGGGTGGTATGTTGGTCCGCAGCAGTCAGGGTATAATTCAATTCATTCTCAAAATTATTTTTGGTGATCCCGCTTTGCTGCGAAACGCCATTTAAAGACAAACTGGCTCCGGGGGAAATTGTAAAATGGGCAGTAAGAGGATTACCGGAGAGAACCGAATCCGGTACGCGCACGCTGATCCAGCGTTTGTCCAGGTCCATCTGCGTTTTATCCAAACCGGGAAACAGGTTAAAATTCTCAAATGAGGCCGTAGACGAATCCGGGACGGACAGGTCTTTTTTTGAACAGGATCCCAGGCCGAGCAGGATGATCCATACCCATAAGGGTCTTTTGAAATAAATGAGACGAAAGCTCATAAAAGAAGTCTTCCTTCTAAATATACTCAAAAAATCAAACCGATGTAGTAGAAAGGGAAGATCCTTCAAAATTTATGAGCGTTCCTTTAATTTGGCGCTCTGATCCTTAGTTTCCGTTGGCTGACGCGGGATTGACTCGGATGGGGTTTTTGGCCGGACCCAGGAATTATTGTAGGGATAAAAGCATGAATTTCCAGTCAGGGAATGAAGAGAGACGGTGTTATTCATATACCCCGCCAGTGACCGGAATGCCCGGGGATTTTCTTTTTGTAAAATCAGGAGACTGGCATTTGCTCCGGCTTTTGCCGCAATGGGAACTCCTCCGCCCAATTCGGCCCAGTGGCCGCCGAGGATCAGGTTTTTCACGGGGGTCTGGTAATGAGAGATCTTATTTTTCATATTTTTCCTTCCCGGCCGGGCACCCATCATGGTTCCGTTTTTATTGCCCGTATAACGCCAATGCGTAACCGGAGTGGCCACTTCATAAAACAGGATATGAGCACGAAGTCCGGGGGCAAGCTTTTCTTCCACCCGGCTGATCAGAATTTCAGCCACCTCTTTTTTTAATTGCTGATACGCTTCTCCCCTTACCCGTTTCCCAAAAACATCCAGCTGCGTGCTCCATTCATTTTTATAATCCATACCGGCAGGCATATACAGGGTCAGCGTTCCGTGGTTTTCAGGTGCAAGCGATTTATCGCGCATAGAGGGTGCGAGGATGCTTATTTCTGAGCGTCGGGGGTCACCGCCGCTCTGGTCAGCAAAGACTTGGTTTTCATCTACGAGATGAATAAGTTCCTCATCAAAACCCAGGGATTCAGCGGTGCAGTCCAGCGCCAGTGAAACCGTAACGGACGAACTATATAAATCGGCTTTTTTCAGCTTTTTCTTCAGGCCGGCTGGTATCGCATCCGGCGGTAACATTTTTTCGTAGAGCGTCTCAATATCGCAGGCCGCAATAATATATTTACTGTTCAACCGGTGAAGTTTCCCCCGGTGTTCGAAGGAAAGACCCGTGGCACGGCCTTGTTTCACAAAGATTTCTTTTACCTGGCATTGCAGGCCAACCGGATTCTGATAATAGTTGACTACATGCTGAAGCCACTGGGGAATAACCTGGCTTCCACCCTTTGGAGGACTTTGAAAATCATGAAAATAAGACCAGCCAATGGGAATCAGGCAACCCAATATTTCCTGTTCTCCGGAAAATATTTCGTGCAGGCGGGGATTTTTAAAAAACCGGTTAAGACCCTTTTTCAGACCCTTTTCCCCGGAAAAAGTCAGATAGGGAATAAAGGGAATGGCAAATTCCAGTAACCGGAATTTATTTTTCAATCTTTGGAAAAAGGACATGGTTTCCTCCGACCGGAAGATCCTGTTATAATTTTTAAATGACCGGCCGATTTGGCGCGCCTTCAGAAACAAACGCTCTATGCCCTTCTTTTCTTCCGGAAAATCCTTTATCAGCTGGTCGCGCATTTCATCCGGATCGTTGGTGAGGAGATAATCAAAATGTTCACCTTTATAACGCCGGATCCGCAGTTGTTCAATCGCCCGGGGATAGTCGGAGCCGATGGCGTTGAACAACTTATCCAGGATGCCACCAGGGCCATACTGGTTTAGCCAGTGTATAGCGGTGTCGAAAATAAAATGTTTTCTTCTGAACCCTGCCAGATAGCCACCCACACGAGGCTCTTTTTCTAAAACGCAAACAGAAAGGCCCGACTTACTCAATAGGGCAGCCGCGGTTAATCCGCCTATACCGGCACCAATGACGACCACATCATAATAGTCCTTGAATTCGGGTTTCAGCATCGGAGTAATTTACCAATTTCCCACTGGATGAGATAAAAAACCCATTCGGAAGGAAAATGGTAATTTTATCGTATGTTGATGGAGAATGAAAGTATGCTGACCAAGGAAAAGATTATAGAAATCATTAATGACTTTCTTCAGGAAGAATTTGAAGTAGAGAGGTCCAGGATTGTTCCGACTGCGGATGTCAAATCAACCCTCGATCTGGACAGCCTGGATTATATCGATCTCGTTGTCGTGATGGAAAAAAACCTGCACATCAAAGTGGATCCCTCCGACCTGGTTGACATTCATTCTATCCAGGATTTGTATGATTATGTGGTCTCAAAAATGGGGATCCAGGCGTAAGGCTAAAGGCCTAAAGCTTAAGGCTTAAAGCTTAAAGCTTAAGGCCCAAAGGTTAAGGCTGAAAGTGGTTTCAGACCAATCTGTGTTGGCGCTTTCCGATGGCATGATTTTACCTTTAAAAAGGTATAAACCCTGCTAATATGCCCGTAAAGATCAACAATAAATCTCCAAAAAAGCCGCGAAAAAATCAGGTGACTGGCTCGTCAGCCCGTCCTTTGTCCCGACTGATTTCAACCGCTCCGTTAGTCCCGTTTCCAAAGAAGATAAAGCCGATGCTGGCAACCCTGTCAGATAAACCCTTTGATGATCCGGATTGGATTTTTGAAGTAAAATGGGACGGCTACCGGGCCATTGCTCTCCTGAATGGTAAGAGGGTATCTCTTCAATCCAGAAACGACAAATCCTTCAGTGAAAAATTCTATCCTGTTTATGATATCCTTAAGAAATGGGATTTGCACGCAGTGCTGGACGGAGAAATCGTGGTTATAAATAAAAACGGAGTTTCCAATTTCGGAGCACTACAAAACTGGAGAAGCGAGGCCGACGGTGAACTGATCTTCTACCTTTTTGACGTCATGTGGATGGACGGTCACAATCTAAAGGGATTACCCCTGATAGAAAGGAGAAATATTCTGAAAAGTCTGACACTGCCCTCCGAAATTATCCGGATAAGCGAAGGTTTTGAAAATTCAGGAATTTCATTTTTCGAGTCTGTGAAAAAATTGGGGCTTGAAGGGATCATAGCCAAGAAAAAGCAAAGCGCCTATCTGGAAAATGACAGAAGCCGGGCCTGGCTTAAAATAAAAACCAATAAACGGCAGGAAGTCGTGATCGGAGGCTATACGCTGAATGAAGGTTCAAATAAATTATTCAGCTCACTTCTCGTTGGTGTATATAAAAAAGATAGACTGGTATACACCGGAAAAATCGGGACGGGCTTTAATCATTCCATGCAGGCGGAGCTTTTAAAAAAATTTAAGCCGCTGGTTATCAAATCTCCCCCCTTTACTGCCGAACCAGATATCAATAAACCATCCAGATTCCGGCCGGATCCGCCTGCAGCCAGGGCGGTCTGGCTAAAACCAAAAATAATATGTGAAGTAAGTTATACTGAAATGACTGCTGATGGCGTGATGCGTCACCCTTCTTTTGAAGGTTTGCGCTCAGACAAGGAACCGGATTCCGTCGTGCTGGAAAAAGAAATTCCGGAAGAAAAAATCCGGAAAACCAAAAAAAAACCTGTTCAAAAAAATATCGTTATGGCATCAAAAGAAAGACCCGGTAAGACGCTCCTGAATCCTTCGGAAGAAACCCAGGTAAAAAAAATCAATGGGCACGAACTAAAGTTTTCCAACCTGAGTAAGATTTACTGGCCAAAAGAAAAGCTGACCAAGCGGGATATGCTGAACTATTATTTTCAGGTGGCTCCTTATATACTGCCTTACCTGAAAAACAGGCCCCAATCACTTAACCGCCACCCGAACGGGATTAATGGAATAAGTTTTTATCAAAAAGATGTGAAAGGAAAAGCGCCCGAATGGACTGAAAAATTTGCCTATCGCAGTGAGGCCGATAAAAGAGACAAAGAATTCCTGGTATGCACGGATGAAGCCAGCCTGATGTATATCGCCTCCCTGGGTTGTATTGAAATCAATCCCTGGTCCAGCACGGTAAAAAAACCGGATCATCCCGATTGGTGCATTATTGATTTTGACCCGGATAAAAATCCTTTTGACCAGGTAATAGAAGCTGCGCGGATCACGTCCGATTTGCTGGAAGACCTGGGCGTTGACTCCTGTTGCAAAACTTCCGGATCAACGGGCATTCATATTTATATTCCCCTGGGCGCCAACTATACTTATGAGGAATCCAAGGAATTTGCACGTGCGATCGTAACAAAAGTGCATGCCGAAATTCCAGGTTTTACGAGTATAGAAAGGCCAACTGCCAACAGGAAAGGCAAAATTTATCTTGACTTTCTGCAGAACCGGCCGCAGGCCACCCTCGCAGCCCCTTATTCTCTCAGGCCGAAACCCGGCGCCACGGTATCCATGCCCCTGCACCGGGAAGAATTGAAAAAAGGATTGCGTATGCAGGACTTTACTATGCGGAATGCCCTGGAACGAATCCAGAAAGAAGGAGATCTTTTTAAACCCGTTCTTGGGAAAGGAATAAATTTGAAAAAAGCGCTAAAAAGCCTAACGCTTAACGCTTAACGCTGAAAGCCTAACGCTTTTTGTTGATCATATAACCTGGATGGTGGATGGTTTATGGTTTATGGTTTATGGTTTATGGTTTATCGACAAACGATATACGATACACGATTCACGATCCACGATTCACCGTAACCCATAAACCATAAACCATAAACCATAAACCCTATACCATATACTATATACGATCCACGATTAGCCCCCGGCGATTCTTGTCCCCGCTAAGACGGCCCGGACCGCCAAAAAAAAGTTAGCCACAGAAACTGCGGCTAACTTTTCATATTCAATAGGTCAGATTCTATTTCAGTTCGTCTATTTCTTCATCATTTTATTCCAGTCTAATCCCGTTCCCCCGCTGCTTCATAGTTAATTCCGTCTTCGGCTACTTCTGTCAGCTTCACGTCTGCGTTTTTTTCTTCCTTCAGGGTAGCTTCCAACAGATCTGCCACGTCTTCCTTCCCCAGGTTATGAGCCAGTTGCGCAAGACCGCCATAGGTAGAAATTTCATAGTGTTCTACTTTTTGAGCCGCCAGCACCAGACCCACATCCCTTACAGAGGTTCCGCTGTCGGTATCCTCAATAATACTATCCCCTTCTTTAATGATTCCTTCCATGGCCTCACATTTTTTTGCCTGCGCTTTTTCTCCCAGTATTTCAAATGCCCGTTCCAGTCTGGTAACGTGCCCTTTTGTTTCTTCGAGGTGATTCGCAAAAGCCTGTTTCAAAGATTGTGAAGTGGCGGCCTTGTGTAATTTGGGAAGCGTTTTTACGATATGCTTTTCGGCCCAGTAAATGTCTTTAAGTTCATCCACGAAAAATTCCAGTAACGGTTGATTATCTGAACCCGTGGCCCTCGAATTCGCCAACGTGACAGATTCTTTTTTTGGTTTTAATTTGGTTGTAGGCATATTTATTATTTTCTATAAATGTGTAAATTATCATGCCAGTCCGTCTGATGGTTATCTTTTGATATGGTGCGGCTTAACAAAAGCCGAAAAACTATATGTTAAAGAATTATGGCGGATTAATTCCCCAGATTTCTTAACAGAAACGGAATTGAAATGGACAGGAATAAGTCCGGTGGCCGATATAGCTGAACTGCATAATATGGACATAACAATTTTTCAGTTGGCGGGCACAAGGATTGCACCCTATTTATAAAATGACTATTTATGATCCCGACAGATTTAAATCAAAACGCGAAACCAATCATTAATATAACTGAAAATCAAAGACTGATATCAGGTATTACCGGGGGCCTCCTTCTGGCCACGGGCGTGTTTGGCTTTGGTAAATCTTCTTTCCGGCGGGCTATACGGATGACTGCTGGCAGCCTGTTAATTTTCCGGGGAATTACGGGCTATTGTCCGGTTACGGCCATCCAGAATGCCGAATCTCGCGAAAAGAACGAACAGAAAGTTTCGGAAACGGCTTTGTCCGGAGAAGCATGATGGCTGGCTTTCAAAACGATTTGTAACTTCAATCCTGCATGAAGAAAAAACTCATTGTTCTTTCAGGTGCCGGTATCAGTGCCGAAAGCGGGCTAAAAACTTTCCGGGACAGCGACGGGCTCTGGGAAGGTTTTGATGTGAATGAGGTAGCTACTCCTCGTGGCTGGAGAAAAGATCCTGCGCTCGTACTTGATTTTTATAACATGCGTCGCCGGAATGTACGGGATGCTATGCCAAATGCTGCTCACAAAGAATTGGCCGGACTCGAAAAATTTTTTGACCTGCGGATCATCACCCAGAACATTGATGACCTCCATGAACGGGCGGGATCAACTCATGTGTTGCATTTACACGGGGAGATTTTTAAAATGCGCAGTGAGCTGAATGAATCATTGGTATATCCCATCCGGGATGATATTCAACTAGGTGATAAGGGAGAAGATGGCGGACAACTCAGGCCGCATATCGTATGGTTTGAAGAACCCGTTCCCCTGATTGCGGATGCGATCGGGCTGGTACGGGAGGCTGATATTCTGGTGGTAGTCGGAACTTCGCTGGCAGTGTACCCTGCCGCCGGATTAATTGATTTTGCAAAACCGCAAATTCCCAAATTTATCCTGGATAAAAACATACCCTATACCCGCGACATACAAAACCTGTATGGGATTGAGCGGGCGGCAACGAAAGGAATAGAGGAATTGAAGGAACAGTTAATTAAATATTTATAGAAAGTGCCATATCCGTTCATATCCCGGTAAAACTCATATCACCCCATTTTTAAAGAAAACAAAGGGTTTCACGAAAAATATAGCGGTTTTCCCAGCCGATCCCGCTTAAATTTTTTTTCGGGAATCAGGCATCTTAAACCATAACCTTATATTTGCTTTTTCTAGAAATCAATAAAAACATTTTTCCATGAACAAAGCAGAACTGATTGCAAAATTAGCCGATGACGCAGGCATTACAAAAACACAGGCGGGCGCCGCCCTGGATTCCTTTACAGAAGCCATTGCGAAAACCCTTAAAAAAGGAGATAAAGTAACCCTGGTCGGATTCGGAACTTTTTCCGTGTCAAAACGCGCAGCGCGTAATGGCCGGAATCCTCAGACCGGCGCTACGATCAAGATAAAGGCAAAAAAAGTAGCTAAGTTTAAAGCAGGTAAAGAACTTGCGGGCCGCGTGTAAAAGCATCTCTGTATAATGAATTAAGGGGTCGTATAAAACGGCCCTTTTTTATTTTGTTCCTCCCAAAACCGATAACTCTGCCAGGATATTTTCGCTTCTCTCCAGTGCTTTTTTGAAAGTGGGCTGAATATTTGCTTTCCCGACAGCGAATAATAATCTGGATTTCTTCAGCTCTTCCAAAACCTGTTCGTTAGTTACGCAGGATAAAATCATTTTTGTTCCCCGGGCTGTTGACTCTCGTAACACCTCCTTGAGCACCTGGATGCCGGTTGCATCAATAATGGGAACATAACGCATCCGGATGATAAGAACCCGGGGTGTTTTTTCAATATACCTGATCGCATCTTTGAATTTATAAGCCGCGCCAAAAAATAATGGGCCGTTTATTTCAAACACTTCCACCTGTTTGGGAATAATATAATTCGTTGCCGCATCCAAATCGGTTTCAGTTTCTCCGTCTTCCAGTTGTTTGCTCAATATACTTACATCGGTAAACCTGATCATATTCCGCATAAAAAGAAATGCAGCCAGCACCATACCGATTTCAATTGCTACGGTTAAATCAATTAATACAGTGAGCAAAAATGTAGTTACCAATACTGCGGCATCGCTTCGCGGACCCTTTAATACCGAACGAAAATTTTCCATTTCGCTCATATTAAAGGCAACAATAATTAAAATACCACTGAGGCAGGCCATTGGAATGAGGGCGGCCCATTTCCCCACAAATACCATGATTAACAAAAGTGTTAAGGCATGCACTATTCCGGCAACCGGTGTCCGGCCGCCATTTTTCACATTGGTAGCCGTGCGGGCGATGGCACCTGTAGCGGGAATCCCTCCGAACAAGGCAGAAAAAATATTGGCAGTACCCTGTGCCACCAGCTCCATATTGGACCTGTGGTTGCCTCCGATCATACCGTCTGCTACTACAGCTGATAGAAGGGATTCGATCCCGCCCAATAAAGCAATAGTAAAAGCAGGACGCACCAGACTCTTTATGACAGCAAAATCCACGCTGGGAATGGAAGGTCTTGGCAGGGAGGATTGTATGCCTCCAAACCGGCTGCCAATGGTTTCAACATGAATATGAAAGATCTCTACCAAAGCGGTTATTACCAACAAAGCAATTAATGAACCTGGAATCCTCCGGCTCAGTTTTGGCCATAATACAATTATACAAATTGTGGTTATTCCAATGACAAGGGAAGCTACATTTACGGTGTGCAGATTTTCAAAATAAAATTTCCATTTTTCTAAAAACCCACCGGGCAGGGTACCTATATCCAACCCGAGTAAATCTTTAATCTCAGATGAGAAAATGATCAGGGCGATACCGCTGGTAAAACCAATAATGAGCGGATGAGGAATAAATTTTATAATGGCCCCCAGACGAGCGACGCCCATGATAATCAGCATAATGCCAGCCATAAAAGTGGCAATTATGAGACTTGGCACACCATATTGCTGAACGATCCCATACACAATGACGATAAAAGCGCCCGTTGGTCCGCCAATTTGCACCCTGCTGCCACCGAGTGCAGAAATAATAAAGCCGCCGATAATAGCTGTAAATAATCCTTTTTCAGGAGATACGCCGGAAGCAATTGCAAACGCAATGGCCAGCGGAAGGGCAACAATTCCCACGATGAAACCAGCCATCAGGTCCTTGCCAAACTGTTGTGAACTGTAATTCTTTAAGGTGTCGAAGAGTTTTGGTCTAAACATAATGTTCTATTCCCCCAGGCTTTCCTCGGGTGCGATAAATTCTACCCTGTAAATGCGAATGAGTAATATAAACAATGAAATGAGCAGCGGGCCGAAAATAAGTCCCAGGAATCCAAATAAAGGTACGCCAACGAATACTCCGAATATGGTAATTAACGGATGAACATTTCCAATCCGTTTCTGAAGCCATAAGCGGAAAACATTATCAATCGTTCCGATAACCGCCAATCCATAAAGAATAATGATAATACCCCTTGTGTTATTTCCATCAACAAACTGCATTATGGAAAGCGGAACATAGGCCAGGGCAGATCCAACCAATGGAATCATGGAAGAAAAAGCAGTTAGTGCAAACCATAACAGGGGTTCTTTAATTCCTAAAATCAGGTAAAGGATCAACCCGGCGACACCCTGCATACATGCGATCAACGGAATACCCACGGCATTGGAAATGACTATTTGATTCATCTGTTGCTTTACCCGCACGAGGTTATCTTTTCTAAGCGGTAAAAAATCCGCGAACCAGTCTTCCAGGGTATTGCAATTCGTTAGCATAAAATATAAAAGAAAATACATGATTACCAAAGCCACAATGGAGTTTACGGTTGCCCCCAAAAGCAACGGCAGTTTTGAAAGGGCCAGACCACTGAGATTCTGAATCGTTTCAGCATTCATAAAATGATATCCGACCCGTATTTCGATTCCTTTCAGAAATTGTATTACCGAAGTTGTAATTTCTGTGGCATGATTGATTACGTATCCCACTTTTGAACTAACGGTATTGACCAGGATAAAAACCGGTAACATGATTATGATAAAAGAAATCAGCATAAGTATAAGTGCTGCGGAAGCAGGTTTCCACTTGCGAACCAGCATATCCTTCATGTATTTACGCATCAGTACGTAAAAGGTAACCGCGCCCAGTAAGGATGGAGCAAAAGATTTCAGGTATATAAAAAGAACAATGCCCAGTACAAACAATAATATAAGAAAGAGAAATTGCCTGACTTTTTCCGGATCAAAAGTATTCATCATACCTGTTTAAGGCAAGTTACAAAGACTATTCATTGGCTGCCAGCAAATGTTATTTGGAAAATTTCCAGCTTATCTGCACCTGCCGGAATTTCAATTTTATAAGTACTTTTAAAGATTAACTCCACTTTATGCGCAAAGGATACCTCCTGATAATAATCGTTTCTCTACATATTTCCTTGCAGGCCCAGTCAAATCAAATCTCCGGTTTCAGTGATGCGGGCATTTCGGAAGAATTTAAAAAAGAAAAAACTTTTGACGATCTGATCAGCAGGGAAAACATTGGACTGACTATCCGTGATTTGTCCTCCGTTCCGCATAACCTGGGCTCACCGGGGTCTAAAGAGGTTGCTGAAAAAATTCAACAGAGATACCGCGATTACGGATTCGATGTGCATATGGACGTATACCAGGTTTTGTTTCCCGTGCCAAAAATCAGGATACTTGAAATGACGACGCCGCAATCTTATCGGGCCCTGTTAAAGGAACCTGCACTAAAGGAAGATGCCACCAGCGGACAAAAAGACCAACTACCCACCTATAATGCGTATAGTGCAGACGGGAATATAACCGCCGAACTGGTATATGTGAATTACGGTTTGAAAATAGATTATGAGGAACTTGCCAAATTAGGAATTGATGTGAAAGGAAAAATCGTCATTGTACGCTATGGTCAGAGCTGGCGAGGAATTAAACCAAAAATTGCACAGGAACACGGAGCTATTGGCTGTATTATTTATTCGGATCCGAAAGATGATGGATTTTTCCAGGGCGATGTTTATCCTAAGGGACCACATAAAAATGAATATGGGGTACAACGCGGGAGTGTGATGGGCATGGAAGTTTATCCGGGAGATCCGTTAACTCCGGGTATAGGTGCTACTGCTGGTGCAAAAAGGTATGCTTCGCATACAGATGCTCCCAATCTGCTCAAAATTCCGGTATTGCCAATCAGCTATCATGATGCCAAACCCCTATTGGAAGCACTTACCGGGCCCGTTGCACCTGAAAGCTGGCGAGGGGCTTTGCCGTTTACTTATCACGTGGGCCCCGGAAAATCAACCGTGCATCTGGAATTATTATTTGACTGGAAAATAGTTCCCTGCTACGATGTGGTTGCCATCATAAAAGGTTCTGAATTTCCGGATGAATGGGTGATCCGTGGTAATCATCATGACGCCTGGGTAAACGGAGCGCAGGATCCGATCAGCGGGCAGGCCAGTATGCTGGAAGAAGCAAAAGCCGTTGGAGAAATGGTAAAATCAGGATGGAAACCCAAACGTTCCATTGTTTATTGTTCCTGGGATGGGGAAGAACCCGCTCTATTGGGATCCACAGAATGGGTGGAAGATCATGCTGCGCTATTACAGCAAAATGCCGTTTTATATATTAATTCAGACGGTTGCGGAAGGGGTTTTCTGAGAGCCGGTGGATCACATGCTTTGCAGGGACTGGCGGACGAGGTTGCCAAAAATATTACTGACCCCCAAACCAGGGTAAGTGTTTATGAAAGAATGAAAGCACGCGAAATTGCCAATGCTCCCAGTCCCTTAATGGCAAAAGAAAGTATGGATAAAACCAGTCTCCACCTGCAGGCACTCGGTTCCGGTTCCGATTATTCTCCCTTTCTGCAACACCTGGGTATACCCTCCCTGGACCTTGCATTTGGCGGAGAAGACAGGGGTGGTGAATATCATTCCATTTATGACTCCTATGATAACTATATACGATTTAAAGACCCGGGATTCTATTATGGTGCGTTATTGTCAAAAGTGGCCGGACATATCACCCTGCGGATGTTGAATGCAGATGTTCTACCCTTTGACTTCAGAATGCTGTCCAGGGAAATAAAAACCTATACTACTGAACTTCAGAAATTAATCTCGGAACTTCGGGAAACAACTTCTATCAATAATGAAATCGTCCGGAAAAAATATTTAATTATTGCGGCAGATACATCAAAACCCTATTTCCCTGAAGAAGCAAAACCCGAAGTTCCTTATATTGACTTTTCTCCGTTGGAAAATTCTATTACGAGCCTGACCCGGGCTGCTGACCATGCTTTTGAAACAGCGAATAAAAAGGGACTGAATACAAAACAAACAGATAGTTTAAACAGGTTTATGTACCGGGCAGAACAGGAACTCTTACTGGATGAAGGACTGCCGCTGCGGCCCTGGTATAAACACGTGTTATATGCGCCTGGATTTTATACCGGTTATGGTGTAAAAACATTACCGGGTATCCGGGAATCCATCGAAGAAAGAAATTTTCCGGAGGCTGAAACAGAAATTAAACGAGCAGCCTTCCAGATCAATAAACTCGCGGGGTATTTGGCTGCGCTTTAAAAGGGATACACAAATGTTTGTTTAACCCGTGCCGACCTCCATACAAACCCTGCCCAGGCAGCAGAATAAATTATTCTGAAAAATTGTATTGAACTGTTATGCCGGATACCCACCAAATCGGGCGGCAGTTTTATATTATTGTATATGACCAGCAAAACCAGGGTAGCCAGAAGATAAAAACCAACATAATAAATAAACAGGGTCGGGAAAATATCTCTTCTTCCAAAAAACCAATATATCAGGGCGCCCGTTCCGGTTAAAGAAAATAGGGACAGGAACATTTCAAAAATAAAGAGAGAATGATAACTGGCGCCTCCGGCCTGTTCCAAATGTATCCAGGTCGAATTCAGGAAATAATTTGCGCTCCAGAAAAAATATATCTGTATCCCGACCCGGAAAATCAGATTGATCCCCAGGAATAGGACCCAGCCACTCAGCGGCAGGCCTGCGTAGCTCCGCTGGTCAACCGGTTTAGATTTATTATTCAGGAAACGGAATAACATCGTAAACAATACCCCGAAGAAAAAACTCAGCCAGATGGTTATCCAGTTGATATTGTTTGCAGATTTGACCTGAACACCGCTATCCGAGATAGAAACAAGATAAAACGGAAGGCAAAAAAAAAGAATAAAAATGCGGCGCACGGTGGTTGGTTCGGGTTTACCAAACTTAATAAATAAAAGGCAGTAATTGCAGTCCGACCTGAATCTATTTAACCGAAACGCAACCCCCCCGATAAAAGATCGTACTCACTACAAAGCGCTTTACTTCATATAAATACAACACAAAAAATCAAAAAATAATGCGTTTTACATATATATTATCAGCGGTGATACCACTGTTGATGGTCAGTGGGTTGGATTCCTGTTCCAAAAGTTCTTCCGCTTATGGTTCCAGTGGAGGTAATACGACCCCCGTCCCCCCGGTGGTAACCCCGACGTATTCTGTTATTATCAAGGCGGATTCCCATTTTGGGTCTGTAATAACCGATAGCATTGGAAAGACCCTGTATTTCTTTTCACCTGATGCAAATGGCAGTTCGGCATGTACAGGCAATTGTATTGCAAACTGGCCGGCTTTTTATGTTGCCACGCCTACATTCGGTGCCGGGCTGACCACTACAGATTTTTCAACCATTACTCGTTCTGACGGCACAAAACAGACTACCTATAAGGGTTGGCCCTTATATTATTTCGTCGGTGACGCTACTGCCGGAGATATCAAGGGGGACGGTATAAATCGTATATTTTTCGTAGCCAAACCGGATTATTCCGTTATGATAGCTGAAACCCAACTCGTTGGAAATGATAAGGTTTTGTACGACAGTACCTATAAAGCAGCAACCGGAAATACGATATATATTACGGATGACCGGGGTGTTACCCTATATCGGTTTTCAAAAGATACTGCCGGCGCCAACACTTTTACAAAATCAGATTTTAGTAATGATGCAACATTCCCTATTGTTCAAATAAGCACGATACAAAGCGTACCTTCGACATTGGATAAAACTGCGTTTTCATCCATAACTGTATTCGGTAAGCCGCAATTGACTTACAAAGGATGGCCCTTATACAAGTTTGGACTGGATTCGCTGGTGCGGGGTAATACCCGCGGAGTCAGTATTCCTACTCCAGGCTTCTGGCCTCTTAGTAACGAGTATACTTCAGCAGCACCATAAAAAATTAAACAACGTCGATTCCGTAGCTAGATACCAGAAAACTTTGGATAATATCATTCAGATCATAGAGGGATGTAAAAGACAGGAAGCGCGGAGCCAGAAAATGCTCTACGAGCGGTTCTATGGTTATGCATTAAAGATTGCATTCAGATATGTGTACCGGTATGATATTGCAGTGAATGTTACGAATGACGGGTTTGTAAAGATCTTCAGGCATATTGAAAGATTCAGGTATGAAGAGGAGGACTTTCCGGAAAGACTCATGATGGCCTGGATGAAACGGATCGTTATCAACACGTCCATTGACGAATTGCGTAAAAATAATTTGACACCGGAAATTGGTGGCATTCCGGAGTATGTTTGGGAGGAACCGGATAACAGTCAGCGGGCAGACCAGCTGTTATTGTACAAGGAACTAATCAGCTATGTGAAGAGTCTTCCGCCAATGTACCGGATTGTTTTCAACATGTTTGTAATAGATGGTTGCACGCATTTTGAAATTGCTGATACCCTGGGTATTTCTGTAGGCACGTCAAAATCAAATTTATCCCGTGCCAGGGGCATTTTGCAAAAGATCATAAAAGAAAAGGAGGAAGCTAAGTCATGGAGCATTTAGACAACGATATGGACGACCTGTTCCAAAAGGCGGGCGAACTCTATCCACTCAAAGTTTCTGAGTCGGACTGGGAGGGCGTTGCCGGTAAGCTTCAGGAAGAAAGTTTCGGGGACCTGAACGCTTTGCCGGGCTCGAATGCCATTGGAATTCGCAATAAGCGTTCACGACGACTGCTGCTGATACTGATCCCGCTTCTCCTGGCTGGTTTAGTTTATACATCGGGACTTATAAAGCAAAAACACGGAACTCCTGCTCCCCTGGCTGGTAACGCCGCGGCTGTAATCAATAAAACGAAAATTACACCATCAGCATCTGACAAACCGGTAATCAGCGATAAGGCGAACCCGGCTGTAACTAACAAGGCCGGCTTACCGGCAGATCAGCCCGGCAAAGGAATTCCGGAGCCATCTGAAAATAAGGTTGCCGGAAACGGTCAAGGCAAAAAACTGAAGAATTCGACAAATGGAAATGCGATAAATTACTCTGCCGCAGCCAGTCGCCAGACCAGAAGGGATATTTCCTCAAAAAATAACCGGATCCAGCCGGGAGCGGATGATTTGTCGGATGTAAGTATTGCCGTAGTTGAAACTTCGGCTTTTAGTCAGGAAAATTTTCAAACACAACTGGCAAAGCCCCTTTCCCTGATCCCGGTTTCAGGATCAGATCAAATCATTTCTGTGCATGGAGCTCCTCTTTCAGCGTCTTCGTCTGAATCAGCCGCAATTCCACAACAAGGGAAAAAATCAGTTCCGATTGTGCAGTCCTCAAAAGGTTTTTATGTCGGCTTTATAGCAGGACCAGATCTCAGCGCCGTGAAATTCCAGTCGGTCAACCAACTTGGGTTTAGCCTGGGGGCGCTGGTCGGTTACCGTTTCAATAAACATCTGGCTGCCGAAACGGGATTGTTATGGGATAAAAAATATTATTATTCAACGGGTGAATATTTTAAAAAGAGTCAGTCGAGTATCCCGTATAATCTTGTAGATCTGAATGGCAATTGCAATATGTTTGAAATTCCCGTTGCTATCCGATATGATTTTGCTGTGAAGAAAAACCATGGTTTTTTTGCCAAAGCCGGACTATCCTCTTATTTGATGAAGAAAGAGCACTATTCTTATAGCGCCGAATCTTATGTTGGTAACATATGGTCGGGTGACAGTACTTTTTATAATTCAACCAATAATATTTTTTCAATCCTTCAGATAAGTGGTGGGTATGAATTTGGAATTAACAGAAATACAAAAATCCGTATTGAACCCTATGTTAAAATCCCGTTACAGGGCGTTGGTATAGGCAGCATGCCCATTTCCAGCGCAGGCTTATATTTTGGTATCAGCCATTCCTTCCGCTAACTGCTAAAAACGTAGAATCATCGTATGCGAAAAAAAATATTTTTCGGTATTGGGGTTGTATTGCTCTGCCTGGCCGCCTGGGGAATTTATTCGGTCTATAAACCTCATCGGAATGTGGAAGGGGAAGAAGCGGCGGCTACTATGACTGCAACAAACCTCTATAATGAATTTAAAAATACCGAAAGTGCTGCTGATAAAAAATGGGTGGGAAAAGTAATTGAAGTATCTGGAACGATTTCTTCGGTTAACGAAGCCGGCAGTTATGCTTCGGTAAATCTGGTAGCAACAGCGGACGGAGGCATTAATTGTAGTATTCTGAAAAAAGATTTGAGTCCAGATGACAAATTCAATAAAGGAGATTCCATAACCATCAAGGGGAAATGTACCGGATTCCTGATGGACGTCAACCTGGTTGATTGTGTCGTTAAAAAATAATAACCCGGATAACTTATAGGTAAGACATTATGAAAAAACAACTTACAATTTTATTCATTCTAATGGTATTTTCTCTCCTGTTTTGGAGTTCCTGTACCAGTGAAAAACTGGAACCAAACTGCAATACGCAGAATATGAGTTATTCTCAAAATGTGGTCCCCATTTTGAAGAGTAATTGTTATAAATGCCACGGCTCAGGAAATTCCGTCGGCAGTTATGGCCATCTCCTGGATAATTATGATACTTTGACTAAATATTATACCGCAAGAACAATTCCTATTGTCATTGTTCCAGGAGATACCACTTTGATCAGCGCTTTGGAGGGATACATAACACATACTCCCGGTTTTCTTGCCATGCCATACATGGATGGAAAACTGGATACCTGCGCTATCAAACAAATTCAGGCCTGGATAACCCAAGGTTTTCCCAATAACTAAATCAAAAATCATGCATATCCGATTCTGTTTCATTTTTTTAGTGGCAACCTGTCTTTCAGTAAATGGCTTTTGCCAGAACTATATGACAAAAACCGGCTTTATCGGATTTTATTCCAAGACCTCATTGGAAGATATCAAAGCTGAAAACAATCAGGTTTATGCAGTGCTTGACCCGGCCAGCCATCATTTGGCTTTCGCAGTGCTGTTGAAGGGATTTATTTTCACAAAGGAACTCATGCAGGAGCATTTCAATGAAAACTATGTGGAAAGTGATAAATTCCCGAAAGCAACTTTTTCTGGTGTCTGCTCCGGCGATATGGATTTAAACAAAGAGGGAACTTACCAGATCGTCATCAAAGGGGATCTGACACTTCACGGGGTAACCAAGGCCATTGAAACCACGGCCCAGCTGGATGTCAAAAAAGACCATATTAAAGGAACATCTGCATTCAAATTAAAACCGGAAGATTTTAATATTACCATACCCAGTATTGTGAGGGATAAAATATCCAGTGAAATGAGTGTAAAGGTTCAAATAGATTTGACACGTTCAAATTAATCAATATGAATACCAGGAAAATTTTTCTCAGCTTAATCCTTTTTATTTCAGTCTTCCGGTCAGCAGCCCAGGACAGTCTGCTTAAATCACTAAACAATTCCATGTCTTCCGCAGCTAACACCGGTTATGTTACGGGCACTTTCAAAGCATTGTATATCGTAAATATGAAGACCATCGAAGCCCCGGCTGCCGGCGCTTTGAATGTGGAAATCCAGCACCGTTTTGGTACGATTAATACCGGTGCCTATAATTTATGGGGACTTGATTTTGCCACACTCCGCCTTGGACTGGACTATGGTATCAGCGACCGGTTTTCGGTCGGTATCGGCAGAAGCTCTTACCTGCAAACCTTTGACGGATATCTGAAATATAAATTGTTAAGGCAGACGGATCAATCAATGCGTGTGCCCGTATCCGTTAGTCTGCTGGGAACATCGAGCTATTTTACAAATCATGCACCTCTGGGAGACAATGCCCAAATTTCAAGTTCATCCCGATTCAACTATACATTCCAGATGCTGATTGCGAGGAAATTCAGCAGCCGATTCTCTTTCGAACTCACCCCTACTTTCATCCATTACAATATGGTTACAGCTCCTGACAACAACAATGTATTTGCTCTGGCTGGCGGTGCCAGAATGAAAATCACTAAGCGTATGGCCATCACGGCGGAGTACAATTATTTGTTCCCGAATCAACTGGTTTCCCCATTAGATCCGCCCAGAAGCAATTCTCTTTCATTTGGCTGGGATATTGAAACCGGCGGCCACGTGTTCCAACTCGTTTTCACCAACTCCCAAAGTATGATCGAATCGCAGTATATCGGCCAAACGGCAGGTACCTGGGGCAAAGGGTATGTTTATTTTGGGTTCAATATCTCCAGGAACTTCAATTTGAAACCGCATGATAAGCCCAAAGCGTAAAACGCCTAACGCTTAACGCAATGGAGAATTTTCGATGTAGAATATGTCAAAGCCGAACACATTGGCTCATTTATTAGATATCCACATTGCTTTGAGCGTTAAGCGTTAAGCGTAAATTTCCGGATTCACAACAAAGGGAAGTCGCTCGCCATTTAATCCGGCAACGACATTTTTTGCAGCGATCAGCGACATGGCAGCCCGGGTTTCTTCGGTAGCGGAACCAATATGAGGTAACACACAAACTGTAGGCATAAAGAGCAGGGGGTGATCCGGGCGCATCGGTTCCGGATTGGTTACGTCCAGCCCGGCCCCCCAGATAATTCCCCTCTCCAGAGCTTCCGTCAGATCGTTTTCATTGTGTATCGCCCCCCTGGCTGCATTGATGAAGATCGCGGTTCGTTTCATTCCGGCAAATACTTCTTTATTGAATTTTCCCGTCGTTTCCGGGGTCAGCGCCGTATTGACCGATAATACATCACTTCTTTCCAACAATTCCTGAAAGGAAACCCAATGAGCATTTAATTCTTTTTCCGCATCGGCATGGTGGCCCCGGTTATGATAAATTATTTTCATGTTGAAAGCGGCCGAACAACGTTTGGCCAGTTCAAAACCAATCTTGCCCAACCCATATACGCCCAGTGTTTTATCCCGGATATCAATTCCCAGATTCACCGTTGGCTCAAAAAACCCCCAGGCTCCCTGTTGAATAGTTTTATGCATGTAAAATGCCTTACGGGAAACCGCCAGTATCAATAAAAAAGCGGTATCCGCAGTTGCATTACTTAAGACGCCCGGCGTATTCCCGATCGGTATTTTTATTGCCGTTGCGGCGGCTATATCCACATTGTCGTATCCGGCACTGTGCAGGCTGATCACTTTCAAATGTGGGACAGCCTCCAGAAAGGATCTGTCTATCCGGTTGCTCCCTGCGCTAAGGAATGCATCGGCCATTTTACAATGGTCAATTAATTCTTCAGGCGTCAGATCCCTTTTGGTTGTCCATTCGGAAATACTAACACCGGCATCCCGTAAATACTGTAAACCCAATTCAGGAATTTTCCTGCTGATAAATACTCTCATTAAAATAATATCTGAATATATTGCCGCAAATTATCTGCCTGATTTATTGCTTTTCCATTCTGATTGCAAATCCACCACCGGCAGCCAATGGAATTATCAATACATCCGGGTTTTCTGATCCATTTATAACTTTAACATCCCGGAGGTTGATATTTATGGATTTAATCAAAATTCCATTGGGGTTAAATGGCAACTGCAAATCATCCTGATAAATATCAGCACGCCACATGCCCCGCCCTAAAAAAAGTAAGGGAATCTGTAAAGTCCTTGGAACATTCCCCGTTATTCCTCCTATCCACCACACATTATTTTTTTTCCTCGCCACAACAATATACTGATCAGGTTCGGCATTCAATACACGGGTCTGATCCCAGGCTGTGGGAACTTTCCGGATGAAATCAAATCCCGGCTGATTTTCGTAGGCTTCCGGATAATCGCAAACCATCGAATTGGCATTTTCCAGAATTACATACATGGCCAGCATGTGCGATCGGGTTCCGAGAACGAGCGGCCGGGTATATTGTGCCCGGAATTTATCCGGAGTAACGGCCCGGAACCCCCCCAGGTGATAGTCCGTACTGCCCGCAATCAAACGGGTGAAAACGATATCCAGGTCATGATCCGGTGGAATACCCGACGGATTCCATTTGTCGTGTTCGTAATTCAATGTTCCTTCTCTTGTAAATTCATTGGGGTACGTCCGGCTGAGACCAGTCGGCTTATAGGCGCCATGAAACTGGATATGCAAATGGTGCGCGGCTGCCTTGCGGAGTATTTCGGTTTGAATGTTCACCATGTCCTGGTCATCCCTGTCCATAAAATCCACCATCAATCCCGATAGTCCCCATTGTTCAAACAGCCTGAAGGCACTATCCAGCTTCGGATAAAGTGCCGCCCAGTGAACCCATACCCTTACCCCGACACCCTTACTATGGGCATAATCACATACCTGCTTCATATCCAGGCCGGGTACGGGTTTCAGCACATTGCTATGGGGACCCGGCATAAAACTTATTCCGTCGTCCTCGTACCACTGGTGAAGACCGTATTCAACAACGGAGTGATACTCGATATTCGACCGGGCACAGAAATCAATATAATATTGCTGGGTTACAAAATTATTTCCCGGAGCGTTTAAAGTATCGGCCGTTACATTCCCATTCCACCAGGGAAATGTGGTTTTGCCCGGCCTGACCCAGCTCCCGTCACCGATCCGGTTTGGCGGTGCGAGATCCGTGATCAGATTGGTTTCCAGGAATCTCCCGGGTCGCTTACTGATCAGTAATACACGCCAGGGACTTTCGTGCGGCAATCCGGCGACTACTGCAAATCCGGATCTTGAAGGAAGTGGTGAAAGATTCGAAACCAGTCCCGATTGGGTTTTAACCAGGTACATGCCGGCATAATCCAACAGGGCAGCTTCGGTAATCGCCAGGAATACGCTGTCTGGAAATGCCAAAAAAATCGGCATGTCCATCAGGCTGTCCTTCGGAAGATCCTGATAAGCTCGGCGCAAATAATTTCCTTCATGGGAACTCAGGTAATCGGGCAATACCAGGGCATGCACGTATGGATTACCGGTAATTTGAAACCCGGTATTTTCCCGAACAAGAAAAATGGAGTCGCCATTTTCTTTTGGAAATAAGTACCGGAATGCGAGTCCGTCGTCAAAAGCACGAACCTCTATCATTAGCGTCCTTGCCGGCGCATTTATTTCTTTAAGAAACAGGGTGACCTGATGAAAATTATCGTTCACTATATTGGATCTGCCGGTAATCAGTGTATATCGTTCCGCCGAATCCAGCATAACCGATTTAACCAGGTGAACACCCATGCCCAGCGAGTCATTTTGAAATACCAGGTTTATGACTGAAAAATCAATCAGCTTTCTGTTTTGATAGAATACACTATATCCCGGCTTTCCATTCCGGATATCAAATTCATACTGAATCTTTTTATCCGGGCTGAGCAGTCGCAGGGGCAATTCCCTGTCAGCGAAACTGCGGGTTGAAATACATAAAGCGGCGAAGGCCAAAATAAAAATTCCCGATCTGTGATACATAGGAGAAAACTAAACGGTGTAAACTGAATCAGCGAAGCGTTAAGACTACAACCGATGCCGGTGGTAAACTGACCTGCAAGTCAGTTCCTGTCATTTTCGCGCCAAGAAAATTCTGCGGTTTTATTTTATCCGGATCATCAAAGCTGTTGTGATCCTGCAAACTGGCTGATTGCAATATTCTTCCGTTTTCCAATTTCAAAACAGGGCCATCCCATAGAATATGCAGACGGTTTGTTTTTTCGGGATCAATATTTACCAGGGATATATGTGTAACGCCTTGCTTGTCCCTGGAAGCCGAGACTGAAATGGCGACCAGACTGTCCATTCCTTCCGAATAAAATAATTTCTCCAGCGTAACGGGAATCATAGTGGCATCCTGATGCACATTATACATTTCCATTACATGGTAAGTAGGTGTAAGTATGATTTTCTGTTTGTCGGTAAGAATGACCGATTGCAACACGTTTACAATCTGTGCCAGGTTGGCCATCCGGACGCGTTCGCAATGATTATTGAAAATATTTAGTGTTGCGCCTGCAAGCAGCGCATCGCGCATGGTATTCTGCTGATATAAAAATGCGGGATTCGTACCTGGCTCAACATTATACCAGCCGCCCCATTCATCAACTGCGAGGGCAATTTTTTTCTGAGGATCATATTTATCCATGATTTTTTCATGCCCCGTAATCAGTTCCTCCATTCGAAGAGCCTGCTTCATGGTAGCAAAGTATTGTTTCCTGCTGAATTCTATAGCCGGTCCTTTTGCGCTCCAGTCAATAACAGAGTAATAATGCATAGACACCGCTTCAATGAGACTTTTCGGAATGTCACGCATCATCACTTCCGTCCAATGATAATCATCTGCGTTGGCGCCCGAAGCCACCCGAAACAATCCGTCCTTATTTTCCCAGTCAGTCATGAACGTGGCGTATTGCTTATAGATATTGCTATAATATTCCGGATTCATATTGCCACCGCATCCCCAGGTTTCATTACCCACACCAAAATATTTTACATGCCATGGCTTTTCGCGGCCATTGGATTTACGCCAGGAGGACATGGCGCTTTGCTTTTCTCCGTTCACATAATCCACCCATTGCGAAAGTTCCTGAACGGTGCCGCTTCCTACATTTCCTGCCAGGTAAGGATCGGCTCCAATCGTTTCGCACATATTCAAAAAATCATGTGTTCCGAAACTATTGTTTTCTGTTACCCCTCCCCACCATTTATTAATCATGGCGGGTCTCCCCTTTTTTGGGCCCACGCCATCTTTCCAATGATAGGTATCTGCAAAACAGCCACCCGGCCAGCGAAGAACGGGCACTTTTAGCTTTTTAAGCGCAGCAATAATATCATTCCGCACACCAGCTGTATTTGGGATCACCTGGTTTGAATCGCCTACATATAATCCCTCGTAAATACAATGACCGAGATGTTCGGCAAAATGACCGTAAATATTTTTATTGATAACCGTTTTTGCATCGGCAACCCGGAGAACAACGGTTGCTGTTTGACCGTACGAAGTGAACACAGACAAAAAAAATAATACGGACAGAACAAAATGATTTTTTCCCATCTTATAGACGAATAAAAAGTTTGACCTGCCCATATTATTGAATATCGTTGACTAAGAAGTTGTTTATTTCGAACAATTGACCATCCACCGGATGCCAAAGCGGACTTCCGGCGCATTCATGGCCGGGTTGTGCTTCTTCACAGTCCCCGCGGTATTGCAGGTAAGGCACGAGTTCAATGTCCGTACTTGCCATACATTTTTTATTTAAATATACTTATTTTAGGCTGAACGTTGAACGCCTAACGCCTAACGCTGAACGCCTAACGCTGAACGCCTAACGTTGAACGCCTAACGCTGAACGCAATGCAGGGAATGTACATTTCCTACATTTCCTATATTGATAAAGGCTTTAAATTGCAACATGAACGTTCAGATTGAAGAAGGCTGGAAAAAGGTTTTGGGACAGGAATTCACCAAACCTTACTTTCTGCAGATCGTCCATTTTCTGAAATCAGAAAAAAATACGGGTAAAATAATATACCCCCCCGGCAGCCTGATCTTTAACGCGTTTTCCATGAGTCCCTTTGAAAAAACAAAGCTGGTTTTACTGGGTCAGGATCCCTATCACGGTCACGGACAGGCGCATGGTTTAAGTTTTTCTGTTCCCGACGGCATCAGGCCGCCTCCCTCCCTCCAGAATATTTTTAAAGAATTGAATACGGATACCGGCATGGAGATACCCAATACCGGCAATTTGTCCCCCTGGGCCCGCCAGGGCAGTCTTTTGCTCAACGCGTATCTGACCGTTGAAGCCAAATCGCCGATGAGCCATTCCCAGTCGGGATGGGGAATATTTACAGATACCGTGATTCAAAAACTTTCCGATCTGAAACGAAATCTTGTGTTCCTTTTATGGGGGAAATTCGCACAGGAAAAACAGGCGTTGATAGATGAAACCAAACACCTGGTATTGAAGGCGGCCCATCCCTCTCCTTTTTCCGCTGATAAAGGATTTTTTGGCTGCCGGCATTTTTCAAAAACAAATGAATACCTTATGAAAAACGGTATCGATCCGATTGACTGGAAATTATAATCAAAAATTCTACGGCACTTGCAAATTGTAAAAAATATTTTTGGGAGAATCTGGGCGGCCTGGGGCGCATTGGTATTTATCTCCACCATGTTCATTTTCCTGGTTCCGTTTTTTCTCTTCATTTATTTTAAAAAAGAACCCATAAAAACCAACCGGTTTATCCGCTTTTCCAGAGTCTGGATGGATATCTTTTTGGGGCTGGTGGGATGCCCGTTGAAGATCCAGGGTCGGGAGTATTTTAAAAAGGGGAAAACCTATATCGTGGTTTGCAATCACAATGCCCTGATCGACGTGCCCGTTTCTTCACCGGGTATCCCGGGCGGAAATAAAACAATTGCAAAAGCAGAGATGGCAAAAATTCCTTTGTTCGGACTCATCTATAAAACGGGAAGTATACTGGTTGACCGGAAAAGTGAAAAAAGCAGGCGCGATAGTTTCGCTAAAATGGGGGAAGTGCTGGGTATGGGATTGCATATGTGTATCTATCCGGAAGGAACCCGAAATACATCAGCAGAGCCCCTCAAACCCTTTCACGACGGGGCATTCCGGCTCGCCGTCAGCAGCGGCAACTCAATCATTCCGATGATCATATTCAATAGCCGGAAGGCAAATCCACCGGATAAAGGATTTTTCCTGATGCCGGTAAGACTCAATATGCATTTCTTACCCGAGGTAGAAGTGACACCCGGCCAATCCGTGGATCAGCTGAAAACCGAAGTCTTTAACCTGATGAAAAATTTTATTGTGAAGAATCAATAAAAAGTACGCGTGCGGTTGATATGCAGGTCCCTTAAAATACTCGATTTGGGATTGATGGTAATATTAAAGGAGCGATAGTAACCGACGGGCGTTACGTTAATGGAAAGCTGCCAGCAATGCATATCGCGGGAAACAAAAGTAGTGAGACTATTTAACTGTAAATTCTTCACATCATAGTAACAGTTAAAACCCATCTTCCATTTTTCTGTCAGATTAAAATCTCCGTTTAATATCAGCGAGGAATTGACCTGGGTCGTGTACTTGTTATACACAAAGGTATTACTGTAGTTAAAGGCAAAAGATATATTTACCGACCAGGTAATATTAAAGTCGACGAATTCCCCCGGATTCTGCCGGATATAATCCAGTTGCTGTTGCTGTTCTTCAACAGTCATGGGCATTTGATTATCTTCTACGTATTTTTTGTCCTCATCGGCCTTCTTCGGATCCTTCGGTTTGCTCTTAAATGAAGTAGATAAAGAAACGCTGGCATTTGTAAGTCGCCCCAGACTGAATCCATGCCCCCCCTGCCAGGCATATATGTTCTTGGGAATGCCCAGAGAATCGTGCTGGTATGGGTCAAGATTTCCATTGAAAGAAAAAATAACTTTTTTGAAAAGTGTACTCCTCAGATATAAATTGATATTGCTCAGCTGAAATGAATCTGCGAGATAATTAAAACTGCCGCTAAAGCCAAAGCCGTCGATCAGCTTAACTTTCTCATTCGCCCCTGCGCTGGTATCTGTTTTGGATTTAACCTTCATTTCAATATTATTATCTATTCCAAAACCAATCCCGCCAAAGGTTCCCGGTGTAAATGCCGAATAAATATTTCCGTTAAACTGGTTTATATTTTGATAATTACCCTGGCTTGTATACTGGACATTTTGATAATAACTTTTTGAAAGGTCCGGCGAATAGGAAAAACTAATCGTTGGCCGAATGGTATGCCGGATACCGAGTATCCTGCTGTTCTTCCCGAAATTCTGAAAGGTTCCGAAGATTGCCGTACTCAGTCCAACGGAAAATCCGACCGAGTTGGCAAAATATACGCCTTTCTCGTGGGACGTGTCCAGTTTCCCCGCGCCATTATTCGCATCGGGATCCCACTTATAAAAATATTTTGTATTCAGTATCCTGTTTTGAAAACTGACGCCTGGCGTGACCTGTAAAAAGCCCAGCGGCGGAAGCGCCAGGGAGATCGGAATATTATTTTGCGCACCGACCTTAAATGTATCGAGCAGGTGATGGAAACTAAACAGGGAATCATAAAAGCTGGTCAGTCCGCCGACATTCGAATTCAGACCGATGCCCAGTTTCTGGTACCATTTGGGCGTCCCTACAAAATCCTTCGGGGCAAAGGGATAGACCGTTATCGCCGTAAACCCGATGGTAGGAGCCGTTATGGTGACAAGCCCTGACAAATTATCCTGATTATGGTTGCCGGTGGCTGTTAAATTGTATTTGCCATCCCCAAAAGTCTTGGAAAACGAAATGGAAGAGTAGATTTGATTATTATATACAGCAGTCGGATTCGTGATATTATAATTGTTGAATTTCTGTGACTGATAGTTAACGTTTGCAGAAAAATTCTGGCCGGGGTGCGCCTTACTGTCCACATTATGCGCCCATTGAAAACTATAGGTTTTGTTTTCATCATAGGGCGACTTTCCCGAGTTACTCAGGATCTTGGTATTCTGATATGTAAAGTTTAAATGGCCGCTATAACGGTAACGAACCCTGTATTCGGGCAAAATATACAGGTTGTACCCTCCATACGAATAGATATTGGCCTTTACCGCCACGTCGAAATTATCATTGAGTACTTTATAATAACCTATCCCGTCAAGACCCAAACCATACTGGGAACTTACATCGAAGGTGGGCGGAAGAAAACCGGAATGTCTGCCCGCAGAGATCGGGAAATATCCAAATGGAATATAGATTGGTATGGGTACGCCCTCAAATTCCGGATGCACCGGGCCCGTAATGGCCATCTGTTTATTGACCAGTTTCATTTTATTGGTTCGAAATGCGAAATGGGGCGTATCCAGATTACAGGTCGTAAAACGTCCATGAAACGCATAATAATCGTTCTTGGTTATTTTCTTCATCTTCTCTCCCATAACGTACATTTCACCGCTTTGGGTAAACGAATTAATGGTAATTCCTTTCTGCGTTTTCATATTGAATACCATGGAATCCGATTCCATTTTCGTTTCCGCTTGGGTCATTTTCGGTCTTCCGATCATTTCACCTGAAGTATCCCTGGAAAAAGTGGCAATGAGCAGGCTATTGGATTGATCCATCCGGATATTGTATGCATCCAGGTCAATGTCCTTATACTTGGTATTTGCTTTATTATAGAGGGTTATATTTTTGGTGGGCACATCGAGCACCACCGAATCCTGTGCACTATACGTAATGGGGCCATCCAGTGAATCCTTGGAAAAGGGAATGTGCACCGTATCGGTTTGGAGCCGGACACTGTCCGAGTGAAAGGGAAGGGTATCCAGTACGGCGGAATCCACAATGACTGTATCTTTTATCCGGCTTATGTTTTTTTTGGGAATGGTATCCGATTTATTGGGAATGGTATCCATGGCAGAAGAAGATGCCGGGCCATGATTCCTGTAATAACGGGCTGAACTGTTAACAGTTATACAAAAGAATAGCAAGGTTAAAATCAGCGTGGAAAGGAATTTTAAACTAATTTTGCCCCCGTTATTCATACATTACAATGGTACAAAAATAGGTGTATCCTATCTAAGAAATTGTGAAGATTAACATCTTGACAGTCAAAATGAAAAGTATGCTGAGAGCGTTGTCTGGCCTGATCATTTCCACTTTCATTTTATTTACTTTTTCATCTTT
>Ga0080027_10000083_pt1 | contig 39553 bp, 35 predicted proteins | sample OrgsoiDNA2013046_FD_70962 | JGI IMG/M metagenome (GOLD analysis project Ga0080027, IMG submission 70962) | Permafrost soil microbial communities from the Arctic, to analyse light accelerated degradation of dissolved organic matter (DOM) -... | ecosystem: Environmental > Terrestrial > Soil >... | reverse complement strand
TGGTGCAGAAAAGCGCTGCGCAGGTTCACGTCGCGGCTGGTGCGGTAGAGCAGGAATGCGATGATGCCGTTCAGGACGAAGCCCGCCGCCGCCACCCAAATCACAGTCGCGGCGTGGACATCGCTGGGATTGCGCAGGCGACGGAAGGCTTCGTAGAAGATCAAGAAGGCGACCACCACGAGCGTGGCGGAATTCGCCAGCGCGGCGAGGACTCCGGCGCGGCGCCAGCCGAAAGTCTTTGTTGCGCTGGCAGGACGGCTCTCGAGATAGACGGCGAACCAGGAAAGCCCCAGGGCAATGAAGTCCGAAGCGTTGTGCCCGGCCTCGGAAAGCAGTGCCAAGCTGTGCGCGCGAATGCCCGCGACCACAAGAAGAACGATGTAAACCAGCGTCAGGACCAGCGATAGACGCAGAACGCGGGCGACACCGCCCGAGTCTTGCCCGGGCGTGGCCTGGAAGTGCGCGTGACCGTGGGCGTGGGCATGCACGGTACTAGTTTACGGTCGAGTGCCGCGTCGCTTCAAGTTGGGTGTGCCGAAGTTGGGCATGCAGCCTGCGGCCTTTCCTCAACTTTTCACGCGACAGCGATCTCGCTGCAATACCGCGATGACTACACTCGCTCACCGCATTCCTCACCGTAAGCCGGGCAAGGAGCACAAAAAGTAGCCGAGCAGCAGCGAGCTGGCGTAAGCATGCCGCGTGGAGGATTCACGCGGCATGTTTGCGTTTGCGCTTCGCACGGGCGAGGACGCCCGTGCCTCCATCGAACAGAGAAACTTGCTGCTCAGAAGCCGATTCCTTGAAGGCTGCGCCTTCCAGTTGCAGCAGGTAGCGTTTCATATCCAGACCGCCGCCGTAGCCGCAGAGGGCGCCATTCGAGGCGATGACGCGATGGCAGGGGACGACGATCGGAATCGGGTTGGTGTGGTTGGCCATACCTACGGCGCGGTATCCGGTGGTTCCGACACGCTGCGCGATGTCGCGATAGTTGCAGGTTTCTCCGTAGGGGATTTCGAGCAGGGCGCGCCAGCAGCGTTTCTGGAAGTCGGTGCCGCGCAGGTCGAGAGGAAAGCTGAACTCACGCCGCTCGCCGGCGAAGTATTCGAGCAGTTCCGCTTCGTAGGGACGCGTGGCGCTGGGCGAGAGTTCCCAGGAAATTCGCGTCTTTTCGCCTTTAGCATTGCGAGTAACAACATTTGGCGACGGTTCCGGGCGGCTGCGGTCGAACTCAATCATAGCCAAACCCGTTTGTGAAGCGCCCACGAACAACAGGCCAATCGGAGAATTCATGCGGGAGTAGAGCAAGGTTTCCACGGTCAGGAGAATATCACTCTTGCGGGGTACCATATTTTCATGGCGCTATTTTCGTGCCACCACCAACGCCGGCATGAAAGCAAACAGCACCAGCGTCAAGTAGTAGGCCGTCCCTGAGACAGGATCCCGCGTTGCCAGGTAGTCGTGGATCGATAAGCCGCGAAGCCAAAGCACGAGCGTAAACTCGGCTGTCAGTAGCAGACACAAAGCGACACAGCCCACCGCCAGCCGACTCGAAAACACGGGCGGCAGAGCGCATCGGCGAACCATCCACCGCGCCGCCAGGACGGTAACCACCAGCATGATCGGCGTCTCGAGCAAGTCCGCCGTTCGCGTGCCCACGCGAGGAACGAGCCACAAGGTGCGAGGGATTCCGAGGGCGAAACCTGCCCCAAATACGAGCGCGAAATACAACCCACCAGCCTTCAGGACCCGCATGGTTATACCGATTCGAACTCGCCCTGAAACTGAAGATGGCGGGCGCGGGCAGCCTCAACCAGGGACGAGAAGATGGCGCGGGACGGCGCGTCGTTGGTTGAACGCTCCGGATGCCACTGCACGGCTAGAACAAAATGCTCGGGCGATGTGCCTTCGAGGGCTTCGATGATGCCGTCTTCCTTGCAGCGCGCGACCACGCGCAGGCCATCGCCGACCTCTCCGGCGGATTGGTGGTGGCTGGAGTTGGCTGCAATCTCGTTCGCGCCAGCGATTTGAGCTAGTTTCGATTGTGGATCAATCACAACTTGGTGCGCGTATTCGACTTTGCGTCCTGCTTCGTGATTGACCAAGTCTTTCTTATCGGTGGGCAGAGACTCGGGAATGTGCTGCACCAAAGTCCCGCTGCGGTAGACGTTCAAAATCTGCAAGCCGTAGCAGATGGCCAGCACCGGCTTCCGCATGTTGTAGGCGTCTTGCAGAAGAAGCTCGTCGACGGTATCGCGTTTGGGGTCGGCAGGAGCGGTTTGCGGATCCCGCTCGGCACCGTACTTGGCGGGGTCCACGTCCGCTCCGCTCCCCGGCAGCAGCACGCCATCGCAGCGGGAAATTAGCTTCATGGCCTCGGCTGGCGTCTGGTCGAGAGGAATGCGAACCGGCAGGCCTCCGGCGTCGACAACGGCCTTTTCGTACTGCGGCAGAGCGCGATTGGCGTAGTCCGGGTCATCGGACTTCGGGATGGGAATTGCGATTCTTGGGGCTGGACTTTCGGTCAACGGCTTGGCTCCAAGGCTTTTTGTTTCAATATCTTAGCTTTGCTGTAATCCCGTAGCTCAACCACAGAGGTAACGACGAACGCCAAGGTTCCCACCATGACAGCGACCGGCAAGGCGAACATTCGATAGGCCAAGCGCATATCGGGCAAGTGGCCGCGAAACACTCCCATAAACGCCATGCACAGAATTCCGACAAACAGACTGACGGCGAAGGAGATCCCGGTAATCCCAAACGTGATCATGATGACGCGGGGAAAGATGCCCAGAAGGCTGGGAACCGGGCTGCCGGGGCCTTGGTTCGGCAGAGGCGCGGTGGGATTTGCGGTTTTCGCCATATGTCTAGCCTACACCTAAGGCCGCACCCATTTCAGCCAAACCGCTGGGGTAGGGCGAGGTATCCTCCGCTCGCTTTGCGGGTGCGCTACAATCAAGCTATGTCTCAGGTTACGGCAGCAGCCACGCGTACTCCGGCCGAGGTGGTTCGTCAGACATCGGTCTCGCGTTCGCCGAACGGCATCAATTACGCGACGGCGGGCGAGGTAACACTGACCACGCCGGACCTGGAGCGGATGATTGCGGCCGTACCCAGTACGGTGGCGGCGGCGCTGGAGCGGAAAGCCTATTATTTTGTGCCGCTTACCGTCAGCCAGGGAGACGATACGCTGATCGCCGAGCGTTACGACGTAGCCCTGAGCGACGACGCAGTCTGTCATAGGAATCTGAATCTGGGCGGGTCGCAGTGTGTGTTTATTTCCACGCGGCTGATGGACGATAAATTTTCGGTGGCCTTCGAGTTCTACATCAATGTTGGACATGCCTTGGTCGAGCGGGCGGGTGTACCGCAGGATTTCGCCGAGCTGGTGTGGAAGCAGGTAGAGGGAAACGTGCGCGGAGAGACATCCCTGGACGCGTGGGAAGCGCGCAAGCTGGCGACTGGACATCAGCCGGATGTGGAGAAGCACAAGAACGATTTCTTCACGGCTGCGTTTTCGGATGCGATTTCGATCTATATGCTGACGCTGCTGCTGGACGTGGACTATCAGGATTTACGCGAGCGGGACTACCAACTACTGGCTCCGGCTGCGCTGGCAGAGAGACTGCGCAAGGTCGCGGATATGTTCCCGCCGAATGCCGGGTTTGAGTTTGCGATTCTCCACCGGCGGCGCGGGTAGCAGTTTCCCAGCATTTTGTCAGATCCCAACCCTCCAGCACAATGTCATCCTTGAGCGTAGCGAAGGATCCCTATGACTGCCGACCCATTCGAGAATGCTGGACCATTTCTGGCCGGGGACGATTCGCGGTGAGAAAGCTTGAAGGAGTGCCGCAAAGAGGGCGGGGATTCTTCGCTGCGCTCAAGAAAGACAATTCTGACAGACGTGTGTCGTTCCTGAAAATGGAACACCCGTCCTGTCCCATCACTCGATGACCATCACCCTGCGCTCCTTCGCCAAAATCAATTTAGGCCTGTACATCGGCCCCTTGCGTGCGGATGGGTTTCACGAATTGCGAACGGTGTACCAGACGATTGAGTTGCATGATCGCCTGCGGGTGCGTGTGACTCCGGGTGAAGGCGTCGAGATTCGGTGCGCGGATGAGCGCGTACCCAGGGACTCCACCAACACCTGCTACCGAATTGCCGAACGCACGATGGCTGCGTTAGGAGCCAGTGGCCGAGTGGTGGTTGAGATCGAGAAGCGCCTGCCGGTACAAGGCGGTGTGGGTGGGGCCTCGGGAAACGCTGTGGCTTCGCTCCTCGGAATCGAAAAGGCCTTAAAGAAGCAGCTTCCCGGCGCCGAACGCTTAAAAATCGCCGCCGCCGTGGGTTCAGATCTGCCGCTATTCCTGGTGGGCGGCACGGTGCTGGGCGTAGAGCACGGAGAATGCGTCTATCCTCTGCCCGACCTTCCGGCGACTGATTGCGTGATCGCGTTCCCTGAAATCGGCGTCTCAACCCCGCGGGCCTTTACCGATTGGGACCTCCACGTCACTCCAAAATTGACGGCTAGCGATCCCTCGGCTAGAATGAATGAGTTCGGTCGCACAATTACTGCGTGGCTGAGTGGCCCGACTGGTACCGGTGGTCTTGGTTCCAACCGGTCGAGGTCAGTATCCGGTGCTCCCGCGTTGGGCGGGGGCCGGGTTGGGAATCCGCTTCTCAGCCTCGTCCAAGCCGGGATCGCGAACGACTTCGAACAAGTCGTCTTTCCGCAGCATCCCGAATTGCATGAGGTGAAAAGCGCGCTGGAACAGGCGGGGGCGAAGTATGCGTCTTTGTCGGGTTCCGGGGCAGTTGTGTATGGGCTGTTTGGGTCTAAAGCTTCGGCGGCTAAGGCTGTTGTGGTGCTGAAAAAGCGTGGCATCAAGGCGCTGGCTACGAAGACCTTGACGCGGAAGCAGTATTGGAAGAAGGTTCTGGTGTGAAATCTCCGCCCTGTTGCAAGGAACGCGACAAGGACGGGGCACCCCTTCGCAGAACAGGGCGCTCGGGGTAAGACGCTTGATCGACAAGTTATTGGGCCGTCGACTAATGGTAGGTCAAGTGCCTTTGGAGCACTTTGTCTAGGTTCGAATCCTAGCGGCCCAGCCAGAGTTAGTGAGTGTGAAGTGGAAGTTGTCGGCGTGATAAGGACGGCCGAGGGCGGCCGTCCCCACGCAAGCAAGTTGTCAGTAACGTCCGAAAAAAAAGGCGAGACGAAACTATGGCAACCACAGTAGCGCCCACCGAAAAAAAGCTGCCGCAGGTGCAGGAAAAAGTGGACCGGAAACAGCGCCCGCGGTTGGACGACAAGTTGAAGGTTTTCTCGGGCACGGCCAATCAACCTTTGGCGGACGAGGTTTGTGAATTTTTAGGGCTAGCCCGCGGGCAGGCGTTCCTGACGCGTTTCAAGGACGGCGAGCATTACGTCCAGATTCAGGAGAACGTTCGCGGGGCGGATGTGTTCGTGATCCAGCCGACTTGCTATCCGGTGGATGAACACATCATGGAATTGCTGCTGATGATTGATGCGCTGAAGCGCGCATCGTCGCGGCGCATCACAGCAGTGATTCCTTACTACGGATATGCGCGGCAGGACCGGAAAGATAAACCGCGTGTTCCGATTTCGGCAAAGCTGGTGGCCGATTTGCTGACGACGGCAGGTGCGGATCGGGCGTTGATTGTCGATCTTCACACGCCGCAGTTGCAGGGATTTTTTAATATCCCGGTGGATCACTTGTTTGCTTCTCCGGTGTTGGTGGATTACTTCAAGAAGCTGGCGCTGCCAAATTTGACAGTGGTATCGCCGGATGCAGGGGGCGTGGAACGCGCCCGGTTTTTTGCCAAGAAGATGGATTCGGCTCTCGCGATCGTGGATAAGCGGCGCACGGACATCAACGTGGCGGAGGTGATGCACGTGATTGGAGACGTCCGCGGGCGCACTTGCCTGGTGTTGGACGACTTGATCGATACGGCGGGCACGCTGGTAAAGACGGCGCATGCTTTGCTGGAGAACGGGGCGTCGTCGGTGTATTCCTGTGCATCGCACGCGGTACTGTCGGGGCCGGCGGTCGAGAACATCGCGAATTCGCCGCTGGTGGAAGTGGTGGTGACGAATACGATTCCGCTGAACGAAGCGGCGGCGAAGGAGCCGAAGATTAAAGTGCGGTCGATTGCCGGGTTGATTGGCAGCGCGATCCGCTCGATTCACGAAGAAACGTCGGTCAGCAATCTTTTTGTGTAGCAGGGCTTGGGTAGAGAAATTTTTGTAAGGAAATCAAAATATGGCAAACGCAGTGGAAAACAAAACTTTGGAAGCAACCTCGCGCTCGGCATCCTCGAAGAATGCGGCGCGGCGGGTGCGTGTCTCGGGTCAGGTTCCGGCGGTGGTTTATGGGGCGGGCAAGAACTCGCAGACGGTTTCGGTCGATCCGCGGCACGTTAAGCGGATTCTGTATTCGGAAACTGGTCACAACACAATTGTCGATCTGAAATTGCCGGACGAAATGACCAAGGCCATGATCGTGGATTGGCAGTTTGAGCCCATCAAGGGCGGCCTTTTGCATGTCGACTTCAAGCGCATCGCCATGGATAAGGTGTTGCGGGTCAACGTGCCCATCTTATTGAAGGGCGAGGCGGCCGGCGTCAAGCTCGAAGGTGGAATCATGGAACAGATTCTCCGCGAAGTCGAAATCGAGTGTCTCCCGGCGGATATTCCGGGCCATATCGATGTAGATGTCAGCGGGCTCGCGTTCGGCCAGATGATCCGCGTGGAAGATCTGCCGCATGATGCAAAGCTGAAGTTCCTGACCGATTCCAACCAGATGGTCGCGCACGTGATCGCCATCAAGGAAGTGGTCGAGGCCACGCCGGATGCAGCAGCAGTCGATGCTGCGGCTGGAGCGGCCGAGCCGGAAGTTGCCAAGAAGGGCAAGCAGGACGCCGAAGAAGGCGCCGAGGCTGCCGCCGACAAGGGCAAGGAAGGCGACAAAAAGAAAGACAAGAAGTAGGTTTTGGCAAAGAGGGCTGCGTTGGGTGCCGTGGCGTGAAGCTGATCGTTGGATTGGGAAATCCCGGCATCGAGTATCAGTTTACGCCGCACAACCTGGGCTTTCTCGCGGTGGATCGCATCGCCCAGCAGTGTGGAGTTGAGGTTCGCAATCGCCAGTGCCGGGCGTTAACAGCACGGGCGGAAATTGCAGGGGTTCCGGTGCTGTTGGCCAAGCCGGAGACTTTCATGAACCTGAGTGGTTTGGCGGTTCGCGAGCTGGTGGATGAGTACCAGGCCGATCCGGTGCAGGACTTAGTGGTGATTTACGACGAGTTGGACCTGCCCTTGGGATCGATTCGGGTGCGCAAGAAGGGCAGCGGCGCCGGGCACAACGGGATGAAGTCCATCTTCGGGGCGCTGGGAACGCAGGAAGTGCAACGGATTCGGCTGGGAATTGCGCCGGATCACGAGATAGGCGACGGAGCGCGGTACGTGTTGGGAGCGTTTCGGAAAGCGCAGTATCCGCTCATTGACGAAGTGCTGGATGCGGCGGCGAAGGCGATGACCAAGATTTTGACCGAGGGAGTGGATGCGGCGATGAACGAATTCAACCGCAAACCAGATCCGCCGGAAGTTGACGAAACGAAGAGCTAATCTCTTCCAAAAGCAAATCTCTTCCAAAGAAGAGATGGAGAAAACAGAATGCAACGCATTTACGAAGTAATGTTCATCGTGCGCCCGGATATGCCGGAAGAAGAACTCGACAAATTGCTGGTCGCGCTGGATTCCCAGGTGACCGGTGCGGGTGGCCTGGTCAAGAACAAGGAAAAGATGGGCAAGCGCCGTCTGGCCTATTCGCTCGGCCGCTTCCAGGACGGTTTCTACGTTCTCCTCACAATTGAGGGCGGCGGCGAAATGGTGCACGAAATCGAGCGCCGTCTCCGCGTGACGGAACCGGTTCTCAAGTTCATCACGGTCCGCATGGACGAAGAGCAGAAGCGTCTGGATAAGATGAAGAAGCTGCGCGACGCGAAGAAGCGCACCGTGCCTCCGCCGCCATTGGTGGCGGAAGCCGCGGCGCCGGCCGCTCCAGCTTCAGCGTCGGAAGCCGCGCCCAGCGAGCCGCCTGCGGTAACAGCGTAAGCGTTTCCGCTGAAAGTCGCGGCGTAAAAGTTACGAAGCAATTCAAGAAAATTCATATCGAGTTATTTAGCGAAGGAGCAACATGGCAGAACCAACCGGAAGATCTTCTACAGGGCACTCAGGCGGTGGCGGTCACTCGGGCGGCTATCAGGGCCGGAGTGAAGGCGGGGCGCGGCCTCCGCGTCCAGCGGGCGGCCCCGGCGGGCCGGGCGGACGCAAGTTTTTCCGCCGCAAGAAAGTTTGCAAGTTCTGCGTCGAGAAAATTGACGGCGTCAGCTACAAGGATGTCCGCCTGCTCCAGCAGTTCGTGGCGGAAAGCGGCAAGATCACTCCGCGGCGCCTCACCGGCGTTTGCACGCGGCATCAGCGCCGCGTGTCGGCGGCCATCAAGCAGGCGCGCAACATCGCCTTGCTGCCGTTCTCGAATCGCTAAGAAATCAGCCGGTCAATTTACGACCAATCATTTACAGCCGCTGCGGCGGCCTCCGAAATTTGAAACTGGAGCTATGTCATGGAAGTCATTCTGAAAGAAGATGTCATCAAGCTGGGCTCGCGCGGCGACGTGGTCAAGGTCGCTGCCGGCTATGGCCGCAATTACCTGCTGCCCAAGAAGCTGGCCATTGAAGCCAACGCCGCCAACAAAGCCGTAGTCGAGCAGATGAAGGCCTCGGCCATACGGCGCAACGCCAAGGAAAAGGCCGGCGCAGAAGAACTGGCTAAGCAGATCGATGCTGCAGTGGTGAGCTTTACGCGGAAAGCTGGCGAAGGCGACCACCTGTTTGGCTCGGTTACATCGAGCGATATCGCCGCCGAGTTGACGAAGAAGGGCTTCGACATCGACCGCCGCAAGATCCAACTGCACGAGCCGCTCAAGCAGCTCGGCGACTTCACCATTGCGGTGAAGCTGCACAAGGAAGTTACGGCGCACTTCAAGGTTGTGATCGAGAAGGAAGCGGTCGAAGAGTAAGCCTATGTGGCGCGTGCGCCCTCGCCCGCGTGGTCCTGGGGTTGACTGAAGCAAAGGCGTCATAAAAGAAGTACCCAAACCAAGACCTCGCGGGCGGCGCACCCGCGCCACACGAGCACTAACATACACACAGAAGACGGGCGTTTTTGCTCGTCTTTTTGTATTTTCCGGCCAATCTTAGCGATTACTTTGGTGGGGCGGACGTATAATCCTGCTCACCTGAGGGTGTTTCCCGCGTCTATTCCCCTGTAAGCGGGCAGTACAGGAACTGGCTGAGCTGCTTAGCGGGCAGGGGAAAGAGATGCCAGCTCAAAGTTGGGCGTTACCGTGGCAGGGTCGCGGGGAAGATCGTGAAAGGCTCCCGGCAAGAAATACGTCGGGACAGAGCGCAGGGATTCAGGGTACCCGTCAGGGCCAAATGGCCGGAGAGAGTCTGAACCGCATAGACGACACCGTTCTGGTGCGGGAGGCTCAGCGCGGAGACCGCGCTGCCTTCGAGGACCTCGTGCGCCGCTACGACCAGGCCGTGCTGCGGCTGGCCATGCGCCTGACCGGCTCGGAACACGAGGCGCAGGATATTTATCAGGAGGCTTTCCTTAAGGCCTACCGCAACGTCGGCAGTTTCCGCTTCGAGTGTTCGTTCTATACGTGGATCTACCGTATCGTTACAAATTTGTGTCTCGACCATCTGCGCCGCAAGCAGGTGCGGAAAGAAGATGCGGGCGTGGTGGTGAATGCGGATGGGGAAGAATTCAGCGTCATCGACCAGACCGCCGATGACCGGCCCAACGCAAATCCCGAGCGGGATTTGTTGCGCCGGGAGCTGGGATCACAGATCGGCCGGGCGCTCGAGAAGCTTACGCCGCGCGAGCGCATGGTTTTTGAATTGAAACACTACCACGGGCTGAAGCTGCGCACTGTGGGCGAGATGCTCAACACGACGGAAGAAACGGCGAAGAATACGCTGTTTCGCGCAACGCAAAAGCTCAGGGGGGCGCTCTCGGGGGTGCGGGGTGACGCACGCGGCGATTTACGGGGTGGTGACGCGGCGCGAAGGGGGCAGGCATCATGAAGTGCGAATGGGTACAACAAAACATTATGCTGCACGTCTACGACGAACTGGCGGATGACGCGCGCTATGAACTCGACCAGCATGTCGCGCGCTGTGAAGCCTGCGCGGCGGAACTGGCGGCTGCGCAGCAGTTTCGGCAAACTATGGCCACCGTCACCGTAGTCGAACCCTCGCCCAATCTGTTGACCTCCTCACGCATGCGGCTGCAGGAAGCCTTGGAAACGACACAGCAGGGCGGTTTCTGGACGCGGCTAACGTTCGATCCGGGAATATGGTTGCGGCAGATACGGTTTTCTCCCGCGCTGGCGGCGGTGCTGCTCCTGGTCGGATTTGGCGGCGGCACTGCGGTAACGTTCCGCGTGACGAGAGGCGTCGACCCGATTCCGGGCCCAAGTGGAGTTTCAAGTGGCATAGTTCCCGACCTGGCCGCCGCCAACGTCACCGGCATCCGCTCCATCACTCCGGATCCCGGCACGAATCGCGTCAACATCAAGTACGACACAGTGAAGACGGAGGAGACGGCCGGTTTGCTGAGCGATGTCCGCATCCAGCAGCTGCTTTTGTTCGCAGCGCAAAACAACACGAATTCCGGTGTCCGCGTGGATTCCGTGGATCTGCTGAAGCAGCGGATGAACGACTCCCGGGTGCGCGAAGCTCTGGTCTACGCGCTGCGCTATGACAACAACCCGGGCGTGCGCCTGAAAGCCCTGGAAGGCCTTGGCTCTTATGTGAAAGACGACGTCCGTGTCCGCGACGCTGTACTGGAGACGCTGACGAACGATGCCAATCCGGGATTACGCACGGAAGCCCTGCGCGTCCTGGAGCCAGTTCGGGCGGACGCCAGCGTTCGCGCAACGCTGGAACGTCTCGCAGCCAAGGACAGCAATAAGTTCATCCGCGATCAATCGCGGGCACAACTGGCACAACTGCCAGAGTTGGATTAGTAACGAGGAATTTTACGGAAGCGGCAAGGACCGTTTTCGCAGGAGCAACACCGGAGGAGGGTCCACTTTGCGACGTAGCCACCAATTCGCTGGGGTACTGGCCATCCTGGCGTGTTCGCTCACGGGGGCGCTGGCACAACAAGCTCGCGTATACCGTGACGGCAACAGCTGGGTGCAGGAGAAGACGGGCACTCTGCCCGCCGCGAAGAGCCTGCGGCTCAAAGTCACGCTAGGGTCCGTACGCGTGCAGGGCGGCGCATCCGCCATCAGCTATACCATCCGCAGCCGGGTCAACACGGGTTCCGAGCAGGAAGCGCGCAAGATGTTTGAGAAGTATGAAATCACCGCCGGCAACCACGGCGATTCCGCCTGGATTACTGGAGAGTGGTCGGGACGCTGGCCGCGCAAGTTTTCGGGCGATGTCGTCTTGAACGTTCCACGGGAAATGGAATCGGTCAAGATCGAAACGCAGTGCGGCAACATCGACGTAAAGGATCTCGCGGGCAATTTCGATGGTCAAAGTGGCGGCGGGAGCGTCGTCGTTGACACCATCGGGGGCACGGTCACAGTGGAGACAGGCGGCGGGGACGTTCGTGTGACGCGTTCCTCGGGCGCGCACATTGTCACTGGCGGCGGCAACATCGACCTGGGCGACATCACAGGCCCTGTTTCTCTCGAGACAGGCGGTGGTCACGTTCGCCTCGCCAGTGCGACCGGAGCGGTCAAGGCCGAAACCGGCGGCGGCGATATCTCCGCGCGAAAGTGCAGTTCCAGTGTCAAGGCCGAAACCGGCGGCGGGAATATTGAAATTGGCGATGTCGGTGGCGAAGTGGAGATGTCCAGCGGCGGTGGGCGCCTCAAGCTCGCCTCGGCGCGAGGCATGGTGCATGCTGAAACTGGCAGCGGACGCATGGACCTCGGCAGGATCAGCGGTGGCGTAAAAGCGGAGACTGGAGCAGGCGGCATTGCCGTCGAGATTGCTGCCGATTCCAACTTCGCCGACTCGGAGTTGGAATCCCCGGCGGGAGACGTCATCGTGTACCTGTCGCCACAATTGGGGGCCGTCATTCGAGCCAGTATTGACGCCGCTTCCGGACACACCATCATCTCGGACTTCCCGGAAATTCACGTGACAACGGAAGGTGGCGATTGGGCCAAATCCGTTTGGGCCGAGGGCCGGCTCAACGGCGGTGGTCCGGTATTGAAGGTCAAGACTTCCACCGGCAACATTGAGTTTCGCCGTTTAACACACTAGGGTTCGTTGAACAGACAAGGGCAGCGAGGAGGGTCGTCATGCGTAAAGCGGTTCTAGGTGCCATCGCAGCGGTCGTTGTGGGCTGTGTTTCCGGAGCTACGGCAGAGCAAATCGCCCGGCCGACGTTTAGCGATTCCTACGGCTTCGGGTTTGAAGATTCCGGTACCAGCGCCTACCTCGGCGTGGACATCAGTGAAGTCACAGCAGAACGCGTGAGCGCGCTCAAGCTCAAGGAAGAGCAGGGCGTCGAGGTCTTGATGGTGGATCAGGATTCACCCGCCGGAAAAGCAGGCTTGAAGGAACACGACGTCATCTTGACCTTGAACGGCTCGGAGGTAGAGAGTGGTGCGCAGCTCCGCCGTATCATCCACGAAACGCCTCCCGGACGAACTGTCACCCTCGGCATTTCCCGCGACGGCCAGCCGCAAACCGTCAAGGCCCAGTTGGCGGATCGCCGTAAAGCTCTGGCCTGGAAAGAACGAGAGGGAGATACGAATGCGTTCACGGTTCCTCCCATTCCGCCGATTCCGAATTTTCCTGAGATTGAGGTCCCCAGCGTGATTGTGGTGCATACCTCTCCGCGGAGCGGATTGATGGTGGAGAACCTTACGCCGCAGCTCGGCGAGTTCTTTGGCGCCAAAGGCGCAAAGGGTGTGCTCGTTCGGTCGGTCGAGAAAGGTAGCATTGCCGCCAAAGCGGGCTTGCGTGCCGGAGACGTAATTGTCCGGGTGAATGGCGAGTCGGTCACCGATGTCGGCGACTTCTCACAAGCTTTGCGTTCGCGTAGCAGCGGCAACGCCACCGTGGGCGTGATTCGCGATAAACGCGAACAGACCATTTCCCTCCCCATCCCGGATCGCAAACACTCGGGCATGTTAGAGGAGAGTTTCGACGTGCCAGAGATTCACGCCGATATCGACTTGGCGGAAGTCCGCGACAACATCGCAAAACTGGAGCCGCAGATTCAATTGGCCGTCCGCAATGCAGGCCAGGCCGCCCGCGATGGCATGGCAGCAGCCCGCAAGGCGATGGCGGAGAATCAGTACAAGCTGAAGATCGACCAGGAAAAACTGGCGCAGGAATTAAGGGAGCTTCAGCGCGAACTGCCGATGAAACTGCACGGCCTGATTTCCGGTCGCGACATGATCTAGCCGCCCGCGTGGGCGGGCAGAGCCGACCCGGCGGAAAGGATTCGGTTTCTCCCGGCTTCCTTGGCTCCGTAAAGAGCTGCGTCCGCAGCCTTCACCAGTTCGTCGCGCGTGTTCCCGTGCTTCGGAAATACGGCAACTCCTCCACTGATCGTCAGCGTACGGGGAACACCCGGAAACTGCCACTCTTCGACGGCATGACGCAGCTTCTCGGCTACGTGCAAAGCCTGTTCCACCGCGGTTTGCGGCAGCAGAATTACGAACTCTTCTCCTCCATACCGGCACACCACATCGATCTTGCGAATCTGCCGCGATAGCAGCGAAGAAACCTGCCGCAAGACCTCGTCACCCAGTAAATGCCCGAAGTTATCGTTCAGAGATTTGAACTTGTCCACATCCACCATGATGAGCGAAAGCTCATTGCCGAAACGCCTGGCGCGTTCGATTTCTTCCGTAATTCGCGTTTCAAAGTAGCGCCGGTTGAAAATGCCCGTCAGACCGTCCAGATACGCCAACTGCTTCACTCGATGAACGTAGTTCGCATTTTGGATGGCCGAGGAAAAAATGTCGGCAACCGATTCCAGTGGCTGGGTTTCCGTATGCGCGAAAAAGTTGGGCTCGCGGCTGGAGAGAACCAGCAGACCCAAAGGCTGGCCATAGGAGATCATGGGGATGGAGATGCGGGATTGAGCGTCTTCGCAAATCCGGCTCTTGCCTTCGTGCCGGGAAAGATCGCCGATGGTCTCAATGCCTCCGGAATCCAGGGCATTGTTCCACCATTCCGCTTCGCAAGGAAAAGCCTCCCCCTCGTCGAGTAACGCCGTCAGCGACCCGTGCTGGGCGCGTAAAATCAGCGCCTCCTCCTCCCGCAAAAGGACGCACGCGTGATCCCCGGGGAAACACCTTTGCACCAGCGTGCAAACCGAATGCAATAGCTGGTTGAGTTCCAGGACAGACGTAGCATGCTTGGCGATCGAGTTGATGGCCTGCAACTGCGTCGCGCGCTTTTGTTCCAGACTATAAAGCCTGGCGTTCTGCAAAGCCATGGAAGCCTGGGTGGAAAACAGCGTCAGCAGATCGATGGTTTCCTTATCGAAGTGATCCAGATTATCGCTCTGGCAATCCAGAACGCCAACCACTGCATCGCGCACCATCAAAGGAATCGCCAACTCAGAGACAGTGCCGGAAGCCGTGCTAACGTAACGTGGATCTTTGCGAACATCGGACGCATAGACGGGGCGTTTGATCTTCGCTGCAATTCCGGTCAGTCCGACGCCCATGGGAACCCGAATTTTTTCCGCTTCGCCACTCCATCCAATATGGCTGCGGACGTGCAGTTCCCGCGTCTCCTCATCCAGCAGAAGAATGGCGACGGTCCGCAAGTGGAAGTAATCCTGCGCGATTGTCAAAATCCGTTGCAGAACCTCGTCCGCGTCAAAGGTCGAGAGGACCGCTTGGCTGGCATCGTACAGAATTGTGACTCTTTGCATTTGACTCATGAAAATTGTAGACCTGGGTCTGAGTTACTCCGCATGCCCAAAGTAACTTGGGGCGCAGCGTGGCAGCCGCTCCAAGGCAAGGCGCAAAAAGCCCCCTCACGGGACTGATCGGCGGGGAGAGCGGGGGTCTTCGAGTTACCTAAGTCTTGAAGATTCGACGGCTTAGGGCGCGCACACAACCCAGGAGGATAGCGCAGAAGCCAAAGTCCACCAACAAGCCCAGATCGATCGACTGCGGAGCATGGCGAACGCCTTCCGGCAGTCTTGGCATCAGGAGGAAATAGACGATGTTACCGCCCAGGACCGCCACAAGTGATTCCATGAAGTTCCGGCTCATCGTTCGATTCGAGACCCGCTGCAACCGACTTTCCTTCTCTTAGGACTATCCTCTTAGACACCGCAATCCGGGTCAAGTGCCCGCCTGCTAACATTGCCAGCAGCATGCCCCCGCTGTCACTGAGTAGCGAACTGCGCTTCGTCAAGGGGATCGGACCCCATCGAGCGCAGGCCCTCGCCGAGAAAGGCATCGCCAGCGTCGGCGATCTGCTTCTGTACCTCCCTTTTCGCTACGAAGACCGTGTCAACCCGCGTGGGTTAGCCGACCTGCGCGCTGGTGAAATGGCAGCCGTCGTAGCCGAGGTGCGGAATTCGGGCCTATTCCAGACCAAGCGCATGCCTCTGTTTCAGCTCGTTGTCGGGCCGCCCGGACTGCCTCGCCCTAGGCTCAAATGCCTCTGGTTTCACGGTTCCTACCTGCGCGACCAGTTTAAGCCGGGGCAGATGGTGGCCCTCTACGGCAAAGTCGAGACCGACCGCGAAGGCCAGCTCCAAATCATTCAGCCGCAGTTCGAGATTTTGAGCGACGCCAGCGAAGGCGACAGCGACGGAGAGGACGGTCAGCCCGAAGACGGCGAGCCGAAGATTAGCGGCTCGCTCGAAGTGGGCCGGATTGTTCCCATCTATGAGACCGCCATGCAGGGCAAGCTCAGCTCGCGCTGGTTTCGGCGGATCCTGCGCGGCGTTCTCGAAACCCTGCCCAAGGAACTCCCTGACGCCATTCCCGGAGTGGTGTGCCAACGAATGAACCTCTTGCCGCCTGCGGAGGCCCTCTGGAAGGTTCACTGGCCCGAGCCGGGCGAAAGCTTCGAAGCCTTGCAGAAAGCGCGCACTCCGGCCCACATCCGGCTCATTTTCGAAGAGCTGTTTTTTGTCGAGCTGGGACTTGAGCTGAAGCGGCGACAGCAGAAGGCTCAGACTGGAATTGCGTTTCGCCTCGATGAGGGCGTGCGCGAGTCGATCAAGCGCGTCCTCCCGTTCCACCCCACCAACGCCCAAAAGCGAGTACTGGGCGAGATCGCGGCGGACATGGCCAAACCCCACCCCATGCGCCGCCTGCTGCAAGGGGACGTCGGCTCGGGCAAAACGATCGTCGCACTTCAGGCGGCGATAGTGGCCATCGAAAACGGATACCAGGTCGCCCTCATGGCGCCCACCGAAATCCTGGCCACGCAACACTATCTCTCGGCGCGAAGAATTCTGGAGCCGCTCGGCTATCGCATCGTTCTGCTTACCGGTTCCCTCGAGGACGACCGCAAGCGCAACATTCGCCGCCACATCGCTCAGGGAAACGCGCAGTTGATCATCGGCACCCACGCATTGATTCAAGGTTCCGTGGAGTTCGACAGTCTTGGTTTGGTGGTCGTCGATGAGCAGCACCGCTTCGGCGTGCTACAGCGCTTCACGCTCATGAAGAAGGGCACGCCGGAGGACTCTGCCGAGCCGCACGTTCTGGTCATGACCGCGACTCCCATCCCGCGCACGCTTGCCCTCACCCTCTACGGCGATCTCGACATTTCCGTGCTCGACGAGCTGCCCCCCGGCCGCACTCCCATCATCACCCGCCGCGTCTCCGATGAGCGCGAGGAGGAAGTCTGGAGCTACGTCCGCAAACAGGTCGACGCGGGACGGCAAGCCTACGTCGTCTATCCGGTAATCGAAGAAAACGAGGAAAACGAACTCAAGGCCGCAATTCAGATGCACCGCGAGCTGAGTTCCCGCGCGTTCGCCGGCGTGAAGGTCGGCTTGCTTCACGGCCGCATGGATTCTGACGAGAAAGACCAGGTGATGCGGGAGTTCCAAGCTGGAACCATCCAGATCCTGGTCTCCACCACTGTAATCGAGGTCGGCGTGGACGTTGCCAATGCCACCGTGATGGTGGTGGAACACGCGGAGCGTTTCGGCCTGGCGCAACTGCATCAGCTCCGCGGGCGCATTGGCCGCGGTTCAGCAAAATCTTTGTGCGTGCTGATGACCGGCGGGAAGATTTCCGAGGTCGGCGAGCGGCGCTTGGACGCGCTCGTGCGCACCAACGATGGCTTCGAGATCGCCGAACTGGATCTGGAACTCCGCGGACCTGGCGAGTTCTTCGGCACGCGGCAGGCCGGCATCCCTAACTTTCAGGTGGCGAACCTCATTCGTGACCGGGAATTGCTGGAAGCAGCAAAACGCGAGGCAGGAGCGGTGCTGGCCGGCCCCAATGCGGAAGTCACAAAGCGCGAAATTGATCGTGCGCTTGCCCACATGCGCACCCGTGGCCGCCTGTCTTATGGTTTAGTTGAGGTCGGCTAAGCTTCGGCCATGGTGCCGGCGCGCCGCAGGTGCTTGCATTCGTACATTTTTCTGTCCGCCGCGGCCAGCGTTTCGCCCACTGGCGTACCCGTGGCATGCATGGCCCAACCGCAACTGAGACCCATGCGGTAGCCTTCGATGGCGCAATCGTCGTTCCAATCCCGCACCCGGTGTTCAATGCGAATAATGACGCGCTCGGCGTCGAGTTCCACTGCCTCCGCCAAAACCACCAGGAATTCGTCTCCGCCATAGCGCACAACCGTGTCGGAGGCTCGAACGCTTTTGCGAATCACATCCGCGACCTCGCGCAGGATCGTATCCCCCACCATGTGACCAAAGCGAGTATTGACCGACTTAAAGTCGTCCACATCGATCATTAGGAAGGCAATCTGAGTTTTCAGCCGCGCAGCCCGGTCCAGTTCTTTTTCCATCAGGTGGTCCATGTAACGCCGGTTGAACGATTGCGTCAGGGGGTCCACCACCGCTGCCGCCTCCGCGATCTGGCGCTGCTCCCGCTCGCGCAGGAGAGCCTCTCGAGTGCCACGCAAAGTGCTGCGTTGCCGCGTCAGGTGGATGTTCAACAAAGCCATCAACGCGACCAGCCCAAGGAAAAGCCTCGGCAGATACCATTGCTCGGGCCGAGCTGAGGAAATCTCCATGAGTTGGGGAAGCACAAGCAGCACCATGCCGACAGTCAAAAGCAGGCTCAACCCGCCCAGCATGAGCCAGAGCTGCCGCTCGCGGCGCTCCAGATTCTCCAAGCTGCCTTCGATTTCTTCGGAATCCGCGGGATCCGTGCCCGCAAGCTTCGCGGCGACTGAGCCCTGCGCAGATCTGTGAGCTGGAGCGAATGAACCGACCGGAAAGGGATGAACGCTTAGGGTATCGGCGGATGATCCGGAAAAATTGGAATCTGTGAAGTTTGGCATCGTGTTTTTCTAGTCTCGCTTCTAGAATTCGGGCCCGATGCGTTCATAGTCGACCTGAGAGGCACCCGTTCCTGCATTTCCAGAGGTAACTAACCGCAGCATACTCAAGCACTTAACGAATCCGCTCGTCTCCCACGTCCTTGGCCCTCCGTAACCGTAAGTCATTGATTTGCAAGCAAGACCGGGCCTCCAGGAGGGAAGGGGGCGCAGGCTGCGTGCAACGCCAGTTTCCGGGGCGGCCGCTCGCCCGAGCCGCAAGTCCCTTAAAATGAGCGAATTCCCCCATCGAGAGGCTTAAAAAAATGCCTCGGGCCGTGTCATAATCGGGCGATGGCAGCCCCGCCTCAAACCCAGCTACTCCGCAAACTACCCCCGGTCGATGAGGTCCTGCGAATCGCCTCGATCATGACTCTCGTCACTCGCGAGGGCCGTGCCGCGGTAACGGACGCGGTGCGATCCGTCCTCGCCAATTTACGCGAGGCCATTCTTGCCGGTCAGGTGGAGGATTCCCAGGTGGAGCTAGCGTTGGGCGGGCTCGAGGGTGCCGTGTTGCGGCAATTGTCGCGTTCCCTGCAATTCTCTCTGCGACCTGTGATCAACGCCACCGGCGTGATCCTGCACACCAACTTGGGCCGCGCGCCACTCGCAACCGCAGCGCTAGACCACGCGCGCCAGAGTGCGCAGGGCTACTCGAATCTCGAATTGAATCTCGAAAGCGGCGAGCGCGGCCAACGCGACGTACACGTGACCCGCCTATTCCAGCGGCTCTTGAGCGGGGCGAACTCCGACGTTTCCACGATCGTCGTAAACAACAATGCCGCCGGCGTCCTTCTGGCTCTCAATACGGTGGCCGAGCACGGCGAGGTCATCGTCTCTCGGGGCGAACTCGTCGAAATCGGCGGCTCTTTTCGCATCCCCGATGTGATGGCGAAGTCGAACGGCATTCTGCGGGAAGTCGGGACCACCAACCGCACCCGCATCTCCGACTATGAAGCCGCGATCACCGACAAGACCAGGGCTCTTCTGCGGGTGCATCGTTCGAATTTCGAGATTTCGGGCTTTACCGAGCAGCCTTCAATTGCGGAACTCGTCGACCTCGCCAAGCGCCGCGAGATCCCCCTCTTCGAAGACCAGGGCAGCGGAGCTCTCTTCGATCTGCGCACCATCGGTGTGTCAGGAGAAAACTGCGTCGCGGATAGTTTGCGAGCCGGCGTCGACGTAGTCCTCTACAGCGGCGACAAGTTGCTCGGCGGCCCCCAGGCCGGCCTCCTTAGCGGACGCGCTGACCTGATCGCCCGGATGCGGTCTAATTCCCTCTTTCGCGCCCTCCGTGTCGACAAACTCACCTATGCCGCCCTGGAAGCCACGCTGCTGGCTTACGTGAAAATGGACCACGAATCCATCCCAGCCCTGCGCATGATGCACCTCTCGAAAGAGGACATTGCCCGCCGCGCGGAGGGGTTGGCCACACGGCTGGCTCGACCTGGCATGGAAGTCGTGCTCCTCGATGGCGAGTCTGTCATCGGAGGCGGTGCGGCACCCTCCGCGGTTCTCCCTACGAAACTACTCGGGCTCTCCTTTTCCAGCCTTACCGCCGACGAATTTGCCGCCCAGTTGCGCCACTCGGCCATTCCAGTGGTTGCCCGCGTGGAGGACGGCCGCGTAGTGATCGACCTGCGCACCGTGTTTCCAGAACAAGAAGTGACTCTGGCCGACGCCCTCCGCGCCATCGGACCAGGGGGCCCAGGTTCGCCTTAACCTTACTGGTACGGCACCAGTGCCTGCACCCAATCACTGCCGGGCTGGCTGCGGCGCTCTGGTATGATTTTCTTTGCCATGCAGGCCCTAGTTTTAAGTCCGCCCATTGCGAGGGACGTTGCCTAGCCAGAAGCAATTGCATTGGTCCGAACTACGAGTAGGCCTGACGGTTCTGTTTGCCGCCGTGACGTTGACCGTACTCATCTTTCTGATGAGTGGCACCACGGGCATGTTCACTCCGAAGATCATCCTGAAATCCTATTTCGACAACGCCAGCGGTATCCGCCTCGGCGCTCCCGTGCGCCTCGAAGGCGTAGACATCGGCAACGTCGATGCCATCCGCATCATCCGAGGCAATCCCCTGACTCCCGTCGAAGTCACGATGAAGGTAAGTTCCAAGTTCGACTATGCGCTGCACAAAGATTCCGTGGCCTCGCTGAACACCGCCGGCGTTCTCGGCGAGACTTATGTCGATATCGACAGCTCCCAGGCGAAAGCCGGCCCTGCTCAAAATGGCGACGTTCTCCCCATTCACGACCGTCCGGATTTTCAAGACGTAGTCCGTTCCAGTCAGAGCACGCTGGAAAACATGCAGACGCTCCTCCTCCGATTGGACCGTATTGTCACGACCGTGGAGTCTGGGAAAGGGTCCGTGGGCAAACTGATCAACGACCCGTCTCTCTACAACCGATTGAATGCAACGGTCGGCGACCTCCAAACGGTGATCAATAAGGTTGGAGCAGGCCAGGGCAGTCTGGGCAAGCTCTTTAATGACGACACGCTCTACAACAAAGCCAACGCCACCATTGATAAACTGTCGGTCATCGCGGACGAACTCAATCAGGGCAAAGGCACTGCCGGAAAGTTCCTGAAGGATCCAGCACTTTATGACAATGCCAATAAAACGATGGCTGAGGCCCGCCAGGTGATTGAGCAGGTGAACGCCGGAAAAGGCGCGCTCGGGAAGTTTGCCCGCGACGAGGAGTTCGCCAAGAAGCTCGACAATACCGTCGCGAAGCTATCGATCATTTCCGATCGCCTCGAAGCGGGAGAAGGTTCGGTGGGCAAACTCCTGAAGGATCCTTCTCTTTACAACAACACCGATCAGATGCTCATCGAATCCCGCGATCTGGTGAAGGCGATCCGGCAGGATCCCAAAAAATATCTCTCCATCAAACTGCACGTCTTCTAACGGAAAGTTTTTGCGAGACCTGCGGGAAATCTTGCTTTGCGGCATCTACGCTCAATTGTCACGCGCCCTCACTGGATGTTCCTGGCAGCCATGAGTCTTCGCCTGGCCGTTCTGGTTCATCTGACGGCGACTCGCGCGCCTGAGACGATGTGGGGCTCTAACGAAGCCGGCAGGATCGCCCGGCAACTTCTCTCCAACCACGAGTTCGGCTCAACATTTCATGACTACAGCGGTCTCACGGCCTGGTTAGCGCCCGGATACCCTTGTATCGTCGCCGCCGTCTTTCTTGTCTTTGGGATTGAAACGCGCATGTCCGCGGTAGCGTTGATGCTGCTCAATGCCATTTTCTCGTCCCTCACGGCACTGGTCGCATGCAGGCTGGGAACCCTCGTCTTCAATCGCGCGACTGGCCTAGCCGCGGGATGGGCGTGGGCGATCAGTCCCATGGCGGCTCTGCTGCCTTTTCTGATCTGGGACACGTGCCTGTCAACCCTCGTGCTTGCATGGGCCATCCTGAACTGGGTATCCGCCCGCTCAGCGAAGGACTGGGTGCGCTCGGGACTGGTCTGCGGACTCGGTGGCCTGATCAACCCAGCGTTGCTGGCGCCCCTCCCTTTCTTATTGGCATTCTCCTGGTGGCGCGATAGAAACCTGAAGATTTGCGCCTACGTCCTGCTTGCCTGCGGGATGCTCCTGCTTCCCTGGTCGGTAAGAAACACAGTTGTCTTTCATCGCGTAATTCCAATCCGCAGCAACTTCTGGGCGGAGGTTTACTTCGGAAACGTCAGCTTCTCTCTTCATCCACTCGGCAACAGCATGGAATATCAGCACCGGGGAGAAGTGGCATTTGTTGATACTCTGAAACAGAGCGTGGTGACGCACATTCGGAGCAACCCCGCGAGATTCGTCGGGGAAACCCTGGATCGGGCATTGCTCTTCTGGATCGTGCCCTCGTCGTGGATGGCGCTGACCATTCCTCTTGCGACAGGTACCCTCTGTGGACTGAGGTTGGCGATTCGGAATACCGGAAATCGAAGTCTGCCACTACTGCTCCCCCTGCTGACTTATCCCCTCATTTATTTCATCAGCTATGTGTACTCACGATATCGCCATCCGATCGAGCCATTGATGTATATCTTCACGGCCTACGCGGCCTGCGAAGGAATAGCGACCCTGCGCAAATCGAGGGTCACCACATGACTGGGCGGCAACCGCTCGTTTTAAACGCTCCGGAACGCGGGTTGCCATCGCCCTGAATGCGGCAACGCAATACAATACCAATGGGCCCGTGCGGACAGCGAGCAGCCGTCGCCCGGACGCTACATGTCGAGTTTCAAAGTCAATCTCTGCGAGGAATCATGCGAACTATTCGAATCGTGACACTGGCGCTGTTGAGCGCCGGAATGTGCTGGGCCCAGACGCCTGCCACCGCCTCTCCGGTGTCGAGAGCCACACCCAGGAAAAGCGTTCGTTTCAGCCCCGACCTGCTGGACCAAACCGTCCAGCCCTGCGACGATTTCTACACCTATGCCTGCGGCAAGTGGAGAACACAGAATCCGATTCCTTCCGATCGCTCCAGTTGGGGGCGCTTCAATGAACTTGGCGAGCGTGGCGAGTACGTTCTGCGAGACATTCTCGAAAAAGCCGCCGTAGTGGACGCCGGCCGAACGCCGATCGAGCAGAAGATTGGCGATTATTTCGCCTCCTGCATGGACGAAACTGAAATCGACGGCAAAGGGCTGACCCCGCTTCATGCCGACCTCGACTCCATTGCCAAAATCAAGTCTCTCGACGATCTGCCCGCTGAAGTCGCGCGCCTGCATCGCGAAGGTATCGTCGTGCTCTTCGCCCCGGGCTCAGGCGCGGATTTCAAGGACGCCAGCCACGTCATCGCGGACGTAGGCCAGGGCGGCATGGGGCTTCCGGAGCGCGACTACTACTTCCGCACCGACGAAAAGTCGGCGGAGTTGCGCAAGCAGTACTCGGCCCATATGCAGAAGATGTTTGAGTTGCTGGGCGACGCCCCGGACAACGCTAAGACCGAGGCCGAATCAGTCCTCGCCATTGAAACCAGTTTGGCTACCGGCGCGTTGAACGTGGTCAAACGCCGCGACCCGAACAACATTTATCACAAGATGACACGCGCGGAACTAGCGGCCCTCGGTCCGAATTTTGGCTGGGAGAAGTATTTCACCGCAATTGATCCGCCCGCTTTTACCAGCTTGAACGTGTCCGAACCCGATTTCATCAAAAATCTGAACGGTCTGCTCCGGTCTGTGTCTCTGGGGGATTGGAAGACTTATCTCCGATGGCACGCCCTTCACGCCAACGCTGCCGTCCTTCCCAGAAGGTTCTCCGACGAGAATTTCGCGTTCTTCAGTAAAATTTTGCAAGGCACCAAGGAGCAACCGCCGCTCTGGAAGCGCTGCGTTCGCAATACCAATGGCGATCTGGGCGAGGCGGTGGGGCAGAAATACGTCGAACTCACCTTTGGTGCCGAGGGCAAAGAACGAACGCTCAAGATGGTCAACACCATCGAGGCCGCTCTCCGCGAAGACATTAAAACTCTTTCCTGGATGACGGACGAGACCAAAGCTCGCGCTCTGGAAAAACTCGCAGCCATCACCAACCGCATCGGCTATCCGGACAAATGGCGCGACTACTCCAATTTCAAGGTGGTTCGCGGCGACGCTTTCGGCAATTCCCAGCGCGCCAACATGTTCGAGTTTGCCCGCGAGATGAACAAAGTCGGCCAAAAAGTCGATAAGGGCGAGTGGCCTTATCCGCCGCCCACGGTCAACGCCAGCTACAACCCATTGTTGAACAACATCACCTTCCCCGCTGGCATCTTGCAGCCCCCGTTCTACGACAATCAAGCCGATGATGCCATGAACTTCGGCGGCATCGGCGCGGTTGTAGGGCACGAACTCACGCACGGGTTCGACGATCAGGGGCGCCAGTTCGACCTCGACGGCAACCTGAACGACTGGTGGAAGCCCGCTGACGCGGATGAATTCAAGAAACGCACCAAGTGTGTGATCGATGAATATGGCAGCTTTACTGCCGTCGACGATGTCAAAATCAACGGCGAGTTGACTCTGGGAGAGAATGTCGCCGACAACGGCGGCTTGCGCGTGGCGTATGCAGCGCTCCTCAAAGCGGTCGCCGGGAAAGAACACTCCCGGGTCGATGGCCTGACGGCGGAACAGCGCTTCTTCCTCGGCTGGGCCAACGTGTGGTGTCAGAATCGCACGGATGCGGTCGCGCGCCTGGCCGCCCAAACTGACCCGCACTCTCCCGGCAAGTACCGGGTGAATGGAACCGTTTCCAACATGCCGGAATTCCAGAAGGCCTTCAATTGCAAACCGGATGCGCCGATGGTGAGGCAGAACGCGTGCAGAGTTTGGTAGTTTCATTTTGCAAGGGTGAGAGGCGAACCGTGGATACTGGGGATTCGAAACCGTCACGACGCGGATCGCTGTGTTGTGCTGTTTTCCTGGCGCTGATGGTTGGGCTGGTCTCGCTTGGGAATGCCCAGTCCGTTTCGCGAGACTCTATCAACGCCGAACGGGATGCTTTCGTGCAGCAGATCATGAAAGAGGCTGGCATCCCCGGACTGCAGACCGTCGTAGTGAAAGACAGCCGTATCGTATGGCACAAGAGTTATGGTCAAGCGGTCTTGACGCAACCAGGGCCTCCGACGCCGATGCAGGACGACTCTATCTTCTTCACCTGTTCGATTGGCAAGATATTGACAGTAGTTGCGGTCATGCAGCAGGTCGAGAAAGGACGGATTTCGCTCGACGACGATATCAACAGTTACGTGCCATTCGTTGTGCGCAACCCAAAATGGCCCAGTGTGCCGATCAGCTGGCGAATGCTGCTGACGCATACGTCCAGCATCAACGACGCTCCCGATGTGCAGGAGGCGATTTACACCTACGGAGCTGATAGCCACGTAACGCTCGACCAATATGTCGAGGGCACCTTTAAGCCGGGCGGCATCTACAATCGTCCCGACTCATATTTAGCCAGTAAGCCCGGGTCCGAGCGCATCTACAGCAACAACGCCGTCGATCTCGCCGGCTACGCCTTGGCGCGCCTCACGCACGAGCCTTTCACAAGCTACGTGAACCGAGCCATCGTTTCGCCGCTGCGTATGAGCGAGACCTCGTACTCTCTAAGTGACTTGCCTGTCAGCAAGCTCGCAGTCGGGTACGGCAGGACGTTGGATTCGGAAGGGCACTATGTGTTCGCCACCAATCGGGTTGCGTTCGGGCATCTTCCCGCTGGGCGATCCGTCATGGAGGAGCAGTTCGGAGCGCCAGACCCTCCCTCTGGAACTCTCTACACCAGCGCGATCCAGTTTTCGCGGTTGGCGATGATGCTGCTGAACCGCGGCTCCCTCGACGGGGTTAAAATTCTCGAGCCGGCGAGCGTGGACTTGCTGCTAACGCACTCTGGCTACTGGAGTCTTTATGGCTACCAGCAAGGCCTTGTGCTTTTCAGCACGCGCGACCTGAACGACCACGAGGTTTGGGGACATGACGGCGAAGACCGCGGCTACATCACAGCGGTGTTCCTGGATCGAGAAAAGGGCGTGGGCGCGGTAGCGTTTGGGAATGCGGACCGCGACGATTTTTTTTTGAGCCGACGGTTGGTGGATTTGGACCTGCATATGATGGACTGGTTCAAGTAGACATTGCGTGAAAGGGAGCGCGACTAAAATCACAGGCGCCGCAATGGGATACTGGACTCCGACTGGCCGCGCACATTTGCTCAACTTAGATCCACAACCGCGGGCAGGCACGAGCGGTAGGCAGCGGCCTCAGCCGGAACAATTGATGTACCAGTCAGATTGGCTCTCCTGTGGAGCGTGCCCAGCCGAGTCCGCTGAACTCCGGTAATAGCCTCACGTTTGTCAGCGAAAGCGTCCTCTCGCTATCTTTCTAATAGCTTGCATGAGTCGAGGGACTTAAAGATAGGAGGCATCGTGATCGAGCAAAAAATTAACGAATTCTTTGGTGATACCGAGTCTACCGGCTTTGGAACGGGTTGGTGGAGTGGGATTCTGTCGGCGTTTTTGGGATTTCTCGCTTTTGGAGGAGTCCTGTGCCTGCATTTTCCGGAGTTACTCAGCTCTCCTGAACTGCGGCCACACTATCCAATGCACGCGATGCGCGTTTTAATGCAATGCCTGATCGTGGGGGCAATTTTCTTCGGAGTGATTGCTGCGATCAAGCGGAAGAAGAGGGTTCTGGCATTGACGGGCATGCTGTTGGCGATTGCGGCAGCGGCTTTGGGAGGCTCCAGCGTACCCATTAACGGCACGGTGCACGGTGGGATCGGAATCGGCCTGGACTGGTTTTTGCTGGATTTGTTTTTGACGGCACTCATCTACGTGCCAATGGAAAGACTCTGGCCGCAGTATCCACAACAAGGAACATTCAGGAACGAGTGGAGTTTGGATGTAGTCTATTGGGCCTCCACGCATCTTCCGTTGCAAATCTTGTCTTTCCTGGTTTTATTGCCCGCTACGCAGGCCACGAAATACCTGGGTGTGCCGGTTCTTCAGGGATTGATCGCCCGAATGCCCTGGCTTTTGCAATTTTTCTTGTCCATTGTGGTGGCGGATGTGGCTGAATACCTTATTCATCTGGCCTTGCATAAGGTGCCATTCCTGTGGCGATTCCATGCCGTGCACCATTCTTCGAAGGCGTTGGATTGGATCGCGGGTTCACGCTCGCACTTTGTGGACGACACGCTGGTGCGCGGAGTTATCCTTGTTCCGCTGATGCTTGGGTTCTCGCAATCGATCATCCTCGCGTATTTGATTTTTGTCACCATTCACGCTACCTGGACGCATTGCAATTTCGGACCCAGTGCCAAATGGCTCGAAAAGTACCTGGTGATGCCCCGATACCATCACTGGCACCATACATCTCAAAAAAAGGGCATCGATAAGAACTTCGCCATTCATTTCCCGTGGATTGATAGGCTTTTTGGAACTTATTACTATCCCGATGAGTGGCCGGAACACTATGGACTCGACGGCGAGGAAATCGCGCACGGCTTTCTTGGGCAGACGATTGAACCCTTTACGCCAAGAAAAAGAATGCCTTAGAAATCCAGGGCGTTTAAAGGAACATCCTTGGGTAACTCCGCACCCGTGCTCGATGCCTTCACCAAGCCAAGAGATTTCATCAGTTTGACCGTTAAAAATCCGAAGTCGTATTCCGATTTTTCGTGGCTTAAGCGCAAAAGGCCCGGATAGTGGTGGTGATTGTTTTGCAGGCAGGCGCTGAAGGTTGCTGTTACCGGCAGCCAGTCGCCAATGTTCATGGCGTTGTCGTCATCGTGATACCGCCGGTAGCCAAAGTCGCGGGTGTGGGTCCAATAGTTTTGAACCATGTTGACCCACAGGGCAAAGATTCGCATGCCAAACCACATCACGAGCGTAAATTTGAGATCTCCAACCAACTTCCATAAGAGATAGAAACTCACGGCTTGTGAGCAGATTGCAAACAATGGGTTGGCAACGATGCGAAAAGTCCGAGATTTTAGAATCTCGTCGCCGGCCAAATTGTCATTGCATTGATACGGCATTACGCAGAGATAGAGGGTTCGCCAAAAACCATCGCCTGAGAGTTTGTTGGGATCCCCGGGTTGATCAGCGTGTTTATGGTGCAATCGATGGCGATTCACCCAAGCGATCGGATCGACATAGATTCCGAAGGCGTTGTTGACGATCGTGACTGTTTTCATGAACCATTCCTTATAGTCGAGGGAACGGTGCGCGATTCCTAAATGAAGAACATCTGCCAAGTACACGCCGGCAACAAACCAACAAAAGATGAAATAAACGGCGGCTATCAACATTCCGAGCCAAGGTCCCAGATGAGCCGGGGCGGAATACGTACAAGCCAGCAGGTAGAACAAAATAATCAAATAGCCGATAATGTTGTACGTTTTCATTACCCCTCCCCGTGGGATTTGGGGACATCGAGAAACGAGGCTGAAGCCGAGACGTACTATAACATGTTTGAAACAGGTTAGATGACGGGGACAGCGGGAATACTAGACTCCGCCTGCTCATGCGCATGATAGCTAGATCGCACTAGCGGCCCCGACTCCACGTGACGGAAGCCCACGGCGAGAGCCTGCTCTTTCAACATGGCAAACTCTTCCGGGGTATAAAACCGCGCAATCGGAAGATGGTCCTTGGACGGCCGCAAATACTGCCCAACGGAAAGAATATCCACCGACCTCTTGGCGAGGTCGTGGAACACCTCAATCAATTCATCCGAGGTTTCACCTAACCCGACCATCACACCAGTCTTCGTCACCATGCCAGGCGTGAACTTCTTCGCGTTGGCCAGCAGGTCCAAAGTCCGCTGGTAGCGCGCCCCGGAACGCGCAGCGCGATATAGCCGCGGCACCGTCTCCGTGTTGTGATTCAAAACATCAGGACGGGCATCGAGCACAATCTTCAGCGCATCCTCGCGCCCCTGAAAATCCGGAATCAGCACCTCTACGCGGCAGGCCGGCGAAAGCTTGCGAATCTCGCGAATGGTCTCGGCAAAAACCTTTGCCCCACCGATATTGTCGTCATCGCGATTCACGCTGGTTACGACGGCATATTGCAGACCCAAAGTATGCACCGCCTCTGCCACGCGCGCAGGCTCCCCGAAGTCAATCGCCTCCGGACGCCCCTTCGGCACAGCGCAAAATCCGCAGCGCCGCGTACAAATATTGCCCAGCAGCATGAACGTCGCCGTCTTGTGGTTCCAACACTCGCCAATATTGGGACACTGCGCCGACTCGCAAACGGTGTGGAGGTTGAGACTGCGCGCTAAACGCTTGAGTTCATGGAACTTCTCCCCCACCGGCGCGCGCGCCTTGAGCCAGGAAGGCTTGGGAGGCGTTAGCCGCGGGTTCAGCTCAATCTGCACGAGTTGGGGCGAGGCGGACACTCAACCCTGATTGTAACTGAAGGGTTTGGACGGGGATACTCTGCCCCAGCACACTTTTCTTGTTTATTTTTACGTCTTCAGGTTTGTCTTTAGACTGTCATCCTGAGCGAAGCGATGCCTTCACGAATTGAAGGAATCGCGTAGTCGAAGGACCCCTGCCTCGACCCGTCTGCCAGTCTGGAAGCTTCCCCGAGATCGCTCCCGAAGCCGAGAAAGATTCCTCGTCGCCTTCGACTCCTCGGAATGACAAGTTAAAGTTCTTGAGAGTCGTGTTTAAGCGGCCGAGCCCTGTTCCCGCCGCAATCTCGCCACCACCAGCCGAATTTCATCGTGCGTAATCTCGGCAGGCAGCGCCTCTTTCAAAGGCTTCAGCCACTGCAACCCTAACCTGGCGCACGCCTCTTCAATCATCAACCGCCGGCTCTCCTCCACCCAACCCGGCTGAAACTCCAACTGCCCTTTCTCGACCAGATCCGCCACCATGCCGATCACGCTGCCGATCTGCCGGCCGCGGATTTTGGCAATTTGCTCGAAGCTGTTGCCCTCGGCCAGCAAACGCAGGGTTTCCTCCGCCGGACGGGTTTTCGGCAACTCCGCCTCGGTGGCCCGCGCTCCGTTCTTGAACCGCAACAAGGCTTCCAGAATCTGCTGCCCGTAGACCTCGGTTTTGCGTACGCCAAACCCTTGTACTTGCAATAGCCCTGCCAGAGTCGTGGGGCGTGCGCGGCACAAGGCGTCGAGAGAGGCATCGTGCATAATGATGAATGCTGCGGTATTGCTCTCTTTCGATACTGTTCGCCGCCACTCCCGCATGTACTCGCGCAGCTCAGGATCGATATCGCCCGAAGGCTTCGCCAAAATCCCGCCCAGACCCCGCTGCGCAACCTCTCGTCGCAACGGCGCCAGCGATCCAGCTCTCGATTTTCGCTTTTCCGGAGCTAGCACCATCCACGCCAGCTCACCCATGCAAACGTCGCAAGCTCCGCAGGTTTGCCACTTTGGGGTCTCCCCAAAGTGCAAGCAGATTTCGCGATGCCGGCACCGTTTCCCTTCCACAAAACCGCGGATCAAATGGTAGCGGTCCCATCCCCGCTGCTTCTCCGCTTCGTCCTCCACTTGATCAATGAAGTAAGCCAGCAGACCAGCGTCTTTTCTCTGCCATAGCAGCAGGCAATCCGCAGGAAGTCCGTCCCGCCCCGCCCGGCCCGCTTCCTGGTAATACTGCTCAATCGACTTCGGCAGCGAAAGGTGAATCACCGCCCGCACTGCTGCCTTGTTGATTCCCAATCCGAAAGCAATCGTGCCAACAAGCACGCGGATTTCGTCCGACATCCAACGTTCCTGATTTCGCCGCCGCGTCTCGCTGTCCATCTTGCCGTGATACGCAATCGCGGGAATCCCATGTTCCGCCAGGAAATCCACCGTCTCTTCCACTTTGCTGATCGTCGGCGAATAAATGATGACGTTGCAGTCCGCGTATTTCCGCATCGCTGTCAGCAGCAGGGTCGACTGCCCTCGCGCGTCGACCTCCTTCACGATGTAACGCAGATTCGGGCGGTGAAAGCTGGCGATGCACTTGTGCGGATCCCGCAGCCGCAACTGGTGCATGATGTCGTGCCGCACCCGCCGCGTGGCACTCGCTGTAAACGCGGCGATGGGACGATCAGGGAAATGCTGGCGCAGGCTGCTCAACTGCCGGTATTCCGGGCGAAATTCGTGTCCCCACTCAGAAATACAATGCGCTTCGTCAATTGCAAACAGCGAAACTGGAACACGCTGCAACCAGCCCACGGTATCCGCCCGCGCCAGCCGCTCGGGAGAAAGGTAAAGCAGCCGATACTGCCCCGCCGCAGCCTGCCGCATCACGCCCCCCTGCTCATTCGACGGCAAACTGCTGTTCAGCAGCGCCGCGGGAATTCCCATCTGCGTCAGCTGCGCCACTTGATCTTGCATCAGGGCAATCAGCGGGGAAATCACGATGACCGTCTTTTCGCACGAAATTGCCGCCGGCAACTGATAGCACAATGACTTACCTCCGCCCGTGGGCATCACCACACAGGCGTCACGCCCCTCCAGCAGGCTCCGGACGATGCCTTCCTGCAACGGCCGGAACGAATCGTACCCCCAATAGCGCCCAAGGGCCCCGAGAAGGTCCGCTGCTGTCTCCATAGCATGAGTATAGATTGTGTCGCTAAAAATGACTGAGACTTCCTGGGTGGGCTAGTGCAGCCGGTTCTGCACCAGGAACAAATACCCTGCCAGCGCCAGGCTCAGCAACGTGGCCAGAATTGCCGTGAGATCGATCACCCAGCCCGCCGGCTCGAACGCGCCTTGCTCGAGTTGTTTCCGGGTGATGTGATAGCGCACCAGCCCGGTTGCCACCATCACCATGCCGGCGACGATCGAAACCAGGCCCAGCCAAACTGACATGCCCGTCGTTTTCGGCGTCTTACCGCCTTGCATGGCAAAGAACTGCTGCAAGGCGACTCCGAAACGTCCAATCGCGAATCCGAAAACAATAATCGCAAGGCCCGTACGGACCCAGGCCAGGAACGTACGCTCGTTCGCAAGGTGGTCGCGGGCGCGGCTAGGGGTGGCGGGTGACAGAGTGGACATCAAGGGCAGGATAGCAGAGGAATGTCGGGCGGTCGGCCACCCCCCAAGCTTTGTCATCCTGAGCTTGCCGAAGGGACCCCTGCCTCACCGAGACTGGCGCGCGTCGCATCGGGCTTCGCGCTCTCCGTAGTCACTCACTCCTTCAGCGCGCCGCCAATCAAATCCGTTTTGCTATCATCGACAGAACGGCATCGTTGCGCGGGTGCATCGGCGGAAAGCCGACAGCCGATAGCTAACAGCCTGTTGAGGAGATTTTCATGGCAGAAACACCGGACAAAGAAGCGTCAGCAGCCCCGGGCGGACGTCGCAACGAAGACATCGCTTTGGACTTGATGAAATTTGTCGCCATGACGGCCGGCTACGGCAAAGCAGCCGCCAGCAGCGGCGTCGGATTCCAGGGTGGCGGCTCGTTCAGCAAGCCAGAAGAGCAGACGGCGCAATTGCTCGACCTCTACCGCAAGTGTTTGGACGTGGTGAAGAAGTAGCCAAGCCTGTGCGGCGGGCGCCCCCGCCCGCGAGGTCTCGAGCTTTAGGAAGTTGGAAGCACAGCGTGAAGCATCCCGCCGGAACACAAGCGGAAAACTGCGAACTGACCCTAACCCAAGATCTAAGCCTATCCCAAGGCCACGCGGGCGAGCGCGCCCGCGCCACACAAATAGAAGCGCGGACACCTTGTGTCCGCGCTTTCCGTACCTGAATCGAAACTTTACCGGCGTCCCTTTTTCCTAGCCGTCTTCTTTTTCGGAGCCGCCTTTTTCTTGGCAGCTTTCTTCCCCGGCTTTTTGCCAGCCGACTTCTTGCCAGCCTTCTTTTTCGCAGCCGCCTTCTTCTTAGCAGGCTTCGCCGCTTTTTTCGGGGCGGCTTTTTTCGGGGCGGCTTTTTTCGCAGCCTTCTTGGGAGCCGCCTTCTTCGCAGCAGGCTTCGGCGCTGGAGGTTTCGGAGGAGCCGGCGCAGGCTTTGCCGCCATCGGCACAGGCTTCGGCGCCGCTTGTTCTTCGTCTTCCGTCATGGCGACGTCGGACTCTTCTTCCTCTTCTTCAAAGTCTTCTTCGACCGGATCGCCAAATGCGCCGGTGTCGCCGAATTCGTCCATCTCGTCATCGCGCATGTAGTACTTTCTCTCATCGAACATCGCGGCTTCTCCTTAGAACGCTGGGGGCATGTTCCCAGAGCTGACTAACGATGATTTCGGCAGGAGATATTTCCTCCTGAAGCAACGGCGCCGAGTATAGCAATATCCCCGCGATTTCAACAAGAGGAAAAGACGGCGGAACAAACAGCGAAAGTCTCAGGGGTGCCAGTCCGGGAAGACAGTGGAGAATCCTGGCTCAGCAACCGAACTGTCTACCGGGCCTGAGCCTGCGTCGCGTTGGGTTGGCTGGTCAGGCTGGGGTCCGAAGCCGAATGTGAGCCCTTGGCTTCTGGCTTTCCTTTCGGCTTCGATGCGCCGGTGTGGGCTTTCGCCGTCTGGGACTTAGTAGTGGGGGCATGGCGCCGATGGCGCTTCGCGGTCGTTCCGCCGGTCCAAGCCTCACTCTCGCGCCCGGCCACCAGCGGCAGGTATATGCGCACTGTGCGTCCCGCGTGCAGCGCATTACCCCGGAGGTGATTCCAGGAGCGGACCTTGTCCGCCGGGACGCCAAAGTTCTGCGCCACGGATGCAATTGTGTCTCCGCGCCGCGTGCGGTAGCGTACGGCGTGCTTGGAGTAAAGGTCGCCTGTCTCGCCCACGACTACCTTGCCCTCAGCGATCGGGATGATCAGCTTCGCGTCAGGTTCTACTTCGTCGGAGGCCAAGCCGTTGGCCTCGACAATCGACGCAACGGGGGTACGGTAGGTCCTGGAAAGGCTGGCCATGGTCTCCCCCGGCCCGACGCGGTGGTAGCGCCACCAGACGCGCATATCCTCAGGAATGGCAGCTATCGCTGTCCGGTAACGCTCTTTCGAGCCTACGGGCAGGTGGAGGTCAAATTCCGTGCCCTTGGGGGTCGTAGTGCGCAGCAGGCTGGGATTCAGGTCCTGCAAGGTAGCCACCGGAACATCGACACACTCAGCCACCAGACGAAGGTCCACAGGGTAGGTAATCTTCACCATGTCATAGGTCGCGGGCGGGTCCGGAACGATTCCCTCTAATCCGTACTGCGCTTTATTCTTGGCCATAATGGCCACCGCAACAATGATCGGCACGTAGTTCTTGGTTTCGCGGGGAAGCACGTTGCGGTTATACAGCTCCCAGAAATCCGCGTATCCCGTGCGCCGAACTGCTTGCTGCACGTTTCCCGGGCCGGAATTATAGGCCGCCATGGCGAGGTACCAGTCGCCAAACTGGTTGTACAGGTCGTGCAGGTGGCGTGCCGCCGCCCGGGTCGATTTCTCTGGGTCCAGGCGCTCGTCCAACCACCAATTCCGCGCCAACCCGTAGCCAGTAGCCCGGCTGTTGATGAACTGCCACATACCGCGGGCGCCGGCGCGAGAGAGCGCCAGTTCATGAAAACCGGATTCCGCCTGCGCCAGATAGATCAAGTCCTGCGGGACGCCCTCTTCCTTCAGCACCCGCCGGATCATCGCTTCATAGCGCCCGGAGCGAATCAGTCCGCGTTCCAGCGTCCCCTTGCCGTTTTTCGAGAAGTAGTTCAGAAACGAAACGACCGGATCGGTCAGCATCAGAGGCAAGTCGGAGCGCGTAGACCGTATCTCCGCCTCGGCTTGCGCCTTCACGTTCGGATCTATGGGAAACGTAACTTCATTCGCTTCGTCAATCGGAGCAGGTTCGGATTTCTGCTGCGTAAACCCGTCGCCCTGCTCTAAAGCAGCCAACTCCAGGCTGGACGCGCCATTGACAATGCGGTCAAACTCCCGTTGCAGCCGCTCGTCCGAGTGGATGTCGTAAGGACTCTCCAGCAGCATGTCGAAGGCGTTATCGAAATTCAGCCGCGCCGCAACGAGATGGCCCGTCTGATAATTAGTCTGCCCCGACTGAAATTCCTTTTCGGCTTGATCAATCAGTGCTGCGATCGGGTCGGGCTTGTCGGACGGAGCCCCGGAATATTGCGCCCAAGCCCCCGGCGTGAGAACCGTGACGAGCACACAGAACGAAAGCCAGCCTGAAGGACTGCTCCTCAATTCGTTCAACGCTCCTGATTTCCGCCACCATTGGGCCAAAGATCGTTTTCGGTCCAAAGCTCGTTCCGGTCCAGAGAGATGCTACTATCCGCCCCGGAGCGGGTCAACCAGCAGGGGTACCGGCACCGTTGGGTTATGTTGCTGATTTTGCAGTAATTAGAGGTCTGGATGGCTACTGCCGTGCGAAAAATGCAGCCCCAGCACGACCAGAAGTACAATTCCTTCCCAAGGAGGCATCACCCGCCAGTACCGGATGGTCAAGAGCACGAGCACCACGGCGGCCCCTAAGATCAGTCTTTGCCATTCCCATGGCGTGGCATCAAACAATCGCCACAGGTTCGTTCAGGATACCGTTCCGTAAGCTCATACTCCTCTGAGTCGTCGAAGGCGTCGGCGGTCGAAACACGCGTCGAGTATACGCCTCAGCCGGATTCTCTCGCTCCCCGCACCATCTACCCCTACAATGGACACATGGTTATTTCTTCCTCCCGCTCCCAAGTCCGGATGCTGGGTGTGCCCTGGGATGCAAATTCCTCGTTTTTGCGCGGTTCCGCGCAGGCCCCGGCCAAGATCCGCGAAGCTATCCGCTGCGACGCGTCCAATTCATTCGCGGAAACCGGAATTGATACAGGAATTCCCGAGGTCTTCGGCGATGCCGGCGACGTCGAATTCGGCTCCGGCAACGACTGGTTTGCCCAGACGGAAACGAAAGCCGGCAAGCTAGCCGCGGAATGCAGGCCTTTATTTCTGGGCGGAGACCACTCGGTCACCTATCCGCTGGTCAGCGGTATGTCACGCAAGTGGCCGAAGCTGACCGTCCTGCACTTCGACGCGCACCCCGATCTCTACGAAGAATTCGGCAACAACCGCTACTCCCACGCCAGCCCCTTCGCCCGTATCCTCGAAGAACGCCTGGCGACCCGCCTGATTCAAGTCGGCATTCGCACCATGAACGGCCACCAGCGTGAGCAGGCTTCGAAATATGACGTCGAAGTCTACCGCATGGGCAACGAGGTAAACTTCGCCGAAATGGAGATTACTGGACCCGTGTACATCACAGTCGACTTGGATGTGCTGGACCCCGCTTATGCCCCAGGCGTATCGCACCGCGAACCGGGCGGCATGTCCGTCCGCGAGCTCATCGGACATTTGCACGCAATCCCGGGCCAAATTGTGGGAGCGGATCTAGTCGAATTCAATCCCGAACGCGACATGGACGGCATGACAGCCACGGTTTGCGCCAAGCTAGTGAAGGAACTGGTGGGCGTAATGGTGAGGTAGGATTTTTTGTTTGTGTAGCGCGGGCGCCCTCGCCCGCGAGGTCTTGCTTGAAGTTCTTGCTTGAAGTTCCCTCGTCGCTGTCGGCTAGCTCTCGTTCTCTGAATTCCAGCTCTGGCTGTAGGACCCCCTAGTGCGGGGCTCCCACGACTGCACAAGCGTTTCTATTTTCTTGCGTAGTTCCTGACGTAGTCGGGCACACGAATTCCCGCGCCCAGTTTCTCGTCCGGAATTGGCGTACCGGGAATAACGGGGAGCGGAAGAATACCAGCCCAGGTCGGATAAAACATATCTTCGGCGTCGTCGACTACCGGCCCCTGACGCACCTTGGCCGAAAATTCCTCGATCGGCAAACGCAAGATCGTAGTTGCCTTCAACTCCCGCTCGTTAGGAAAGCGCGTGTCCTGCCAGCGCTCCGGAATAATGTGTTCAGACAGCCGCCGTAACGCCTCAAGCTTTTCCGCTGGCTCATCCACGACCCGCGCCGACCCCAGAATCACCACCGACCGGTAATTCATCGAGTGATTAAAAATGGAACGCGCCAGCACCAGCCCATCCAGCAAGGTAACGGTCACGCAAACCGGCACTCCCTGGTTCACTTCCTTCAACATGCGGCTGGCGGCCGAGCCATGAAGGTAAAGCACGTCGCCGTTCCGCCCATATCCGGTCGGAATCACAAAAGGCTGCCCATTCTGCACAAATCCCACGTGGCAGATAAATCCGGCGTCCAGTATTTTGTAGACTTCAGCGCGGTCGTAGACGCCGCGTTCGTGCTCGCGGATAAGCCGAGTGCGCGGGGTGGGTTCGGACATTGGCTGGGGTCTCCGGAGAATCGTCAAGAGTGAACGGCGGGTGCAGGCTTGTGTGGTGCGGACACTCCTGTCCGCGAGGTCTCTGGGGTTGCAGCCCAAGCCGAATGCTAAACCCTAAAGATCAAAATCAAGACCACGCGGACAGGAGTGTCCGCGCCAAACAAACCTTACCACTTCAGGCGTAAAGCGAACTGGAACTGGCGCGGGTCGGTGGCGGCGGTCGCCTGTCCGGCGTTGGTGTAGAGCGGGTTCACATCGGCCACGTTGTAGCGGTTGGCAATGTTGAACAAATCCATAATGCCTTCCATGCTGAAGCGCTCGCCCAACGGAAAAGTGCGCGCGACGCGGAGATCGTTGAACAGAGTCCACGGCCGAAGTCCGGCGTTGCGGCTTAGGTTACCCGCCAGACTGCCGTCGATGAAGCACGGGACCTGCAAGTAGCCGGTCGGCGAGAACCTGGAGGCGACGGCTTTGCCCCCGCACGAAGTATCTGATGTTCCCGCTGGAACTACGTTGGGACGTGCTTCGCTTGGCGCGAATTGAAATGTTGTGTCCTGCGTCGTGATGATGTTGAACGGACGGCCCGAGGCGACATCGATGATCGGCGCGAACATCCAGTTACTGAGCAGCGCACTTCGCACGCCGCCCTTCCCAACCTTGCCCGTGTCGTAGCTGCCGCTGAAGACAAAGCGATGACGCTGATCGAACGTAGATGTGGCGCGCTCGGCGCCAGGGTTAAAGCTGTCCTGCGGTGAGAGCGGCGACTGCAGATCGGTAGAATCGTCGATAGCGTGAGACCACGTATAGGAAGCCAGGAACTCGGTGTGGCCGGAAAAGCGTTTGCGCAGGTTTACGGACAATCCGTGATAGACGGAGCTGCCATTGGAATAGTTGGCCGCCATATCACCGAATGGAACCGGGACGCAGCTTCCAGCGGTAGTCGGATCGCATTTTCCGCCGTTGGCCCCCAAGCCTAGCCCCTCGGATGCTAACACCGCGGAAGCAAGCGGCACGCAGGGTGCGAAGGCGGTGGTTAGAGACGGGTTAAATCCCGACGGGCGGAAGAAACTGACCAATGCCGCCGGAATGTAGAACTGCGAGGGACTTGGCCCAATCGCACCGCAGGGCGCGAAGACGCTTGGGTCACCGGTGCCGACGAACAGAGGATTGGTCGGGTAGTTGGGATCTAACGGGCTCAGTCCTTGCGCATTCGCCGCTGCGACGGCATTGCGCCAGTTCGCTACCAGCAGATCTCCGTGCACAGGGTTGGCGTTGATCGGCCGGTTGAGATGGCGGCCGCCATTGAAGTTATAGGCAATACTGATTCCGAGCCCATTGCCAAGATCATGTTCCATGGTCAGGTTCGCCTGATTGGAATAGGCGAAAACAAAGTTTTTGGCTTGCGGGAATCCGAAGGGTTGGAATGCCAAGGGGAAACCAGCGTTGATATAGTTTTGATTTAGGAATAACGACGTGGAGAGCGTTGGGTCGAAGCGTTGCTGGTCCGCCTGATAGCCAAAAGCCGCCACAGGATCGACGGGCAGGCAATTGCTCACTCCCAGAGTGCCCTGGAAGATATTCGTTGCATTGAGGTTAGAGGGCGTGGGCGGAATTGGGCTGTTGATATTGCATGGAGATCCTCCTGCGAATAGAAGCTGGCCGGTCTTGGAACCGTCAGAAGCGTCGCCCAGGAAGTACAAACCGAGCAGCGGGTGGTCATAAAAAATTCCGTACGAGCTCCGGATTACGGTTTTGCCGTCGCCTTTGGGATCCCATGCCAGTCCAACGCGCGGAGCGAAGTTGTTCTTATCGTTTTGGACACCCTTCTGGATGCGGAGAGCGTCGTAGGCTGCTCCCGCCAGTCCGGTGGGCGCGGCGAACTTCGGCCCGAATTCCACGTCGTAGCGCACGCCGTAGTTCAGAGTCAGGTTATGGCGAACCTTCCACGAGTCTTGCCAGAAGAACCCAAGCGGCTTGTTGCTGAAGGCATCGTGCGGGTTGCCGATACCTTGCACAAACGTTGTGGGAATGCCCAGACCGTAGGCCTGAACAGGAGAAAAATCCGGGAAAGTCGAAGCAAAACTAAAAGGAGGCTTAGTAAGGTCAGGGAACTGCAAAGAGGTCGCGCTGAGTTCGCCGAAATTGATGACGCCGCCGTAGTTCACGGTAAACGTCGCCGAGATCGGCAAGTAGTTGAAATCGGCTCCAAACTTGGTGTCGTGGCG
>Ga0080027_10000081_pt1 | contig 39682 bp, 35 predicted proteins | sample OrgsoiDNA2013046_FD_70962 | JGI IMG/M metagenome (GOLD analysis project Ga0080027, IMG submission 70962) | Permafrost soil microbial communities from the Arctic, to analyse light accelerated degradation of dissolved organic matter (DOM) -... | ecosystem: Environmental > Terrestrial > Soil >... | reverse complement strand
TTCTAAGTTCTCGGCGCAGGATCTTGCCCGACGGTGTTCTTGGTACGGCATCGACGAAATGCACTTCGCGGGGCTGCTTGTAGGAAGTGAGCCGGTCGGCGACGAAGCCGCAGAGCTCCTTCTCTAACTGCGGGGATGCGGTGGACCCCTCGCGCAGGACCACGAAGGCGCAGGGAATTTCTCCAGCGGCCTCGTTGGGACGGGCGATCACGCCGCAGTCGCGCACGCGGGGATGCTCCATCAACACGGCCTCAACTTCGGCTGGCGCTACCGGGAAGCCTTTGTACTTGATCATTTCCTTGCGGCGGTCGAGCACGTGGTAATAGCCGCCGGCATCGCGGCGAACGACGTCACCGGACCAGTACCAGCCGTCGCGCAGTACGCTGGCGGTGGCCTGAGGCTCTTTCCAGTATCCGCGCATGAATTGGGGTCCACGCATGACCAGCTCGCCGGGAGCATCGTCTGCGGCCTCCGCGCCGTCGTCGCCGATGACGCGACATTCGGTGTCGGCTAGCGGATGGCCAATGGATTCCGGCCGATTTCGTTCTGGCTCAAGAAAGCCCAGGTGGGTGACGGGAGAAGCCTCCGTCATGCCATAGCCTTGATTCACGATGATACCGGTGGCGGCGGAGAAGCGTCTGGCCACGTCCGGAGGCAGCGGGGCTGCGCCGGATTTCACCCAATGAATGCGGTGACCGCGCGGGAAGTCACCTTTCTCGGCAGCCTGCGCCAGCATGTTTAGCGCGGGCGGGACGACGAGGCCCGTGGTAAAACCTTCTTCCAGGGCTAGCCTGCCGATTTGTTCGACATTGAATCGCGGCATCAGAACCAGCGTACCGCCGGCCATGAGGATCGTGTTCAGAGCCACGTTGAGCCCGTAGATGTGATAGAGCGGAAGGAAACAGAACATCACGTCATCGGGCGTAAAACCACCGGCGTCGGGGGCCAGCACCTGATAGACATTCGCCACGAGATTAGCGTGGGTTAACATCACGCCCTTGGGGAGGCCGGTTGTTCCACTGGAAAAGGGAAGAGCTGCTAGGGTTTCCTGAGCGGATTGCGTGGGTGAGGGGAGAGCCGAAGCGGCAGGCTTGAGTAGATTTGCGAAATCTTCCGCCCCCGCCGCTGTCGCCCGCGTCGTAAATACGCTGCGTAAGGCTGGCAGTCCACCGAGGTTGACTCCCTGAATCATTGGTGCGTCGGTGACAAAGAAGGGCGCGCCGGAGTTCTCCAATTGAAATCGAATTTCGCGCTCGCGGTACATCGGGTTCATTGGGGTGGGAAACCCGCCCGCCAAAGTGGTTGCGTGATAAGCGACGGCGAACTCCCATGAATTCGGCAGACAGATGGCGACGATTTCACCTGGGTGTAGTCCGGCGGCGACTAGCCCCCTAGCCAATCGTTCGACGGTCTCGCCATATTCGGCGTAGGTGAAACGACGGCCCGAGGAGGCATCGACCAGAGCAATCTTTTGTGGGAAGCTGCGGCAGGTGGCGAGTATGGAGTCGTGGAGGAAGGTGTTCTTCGCGTCAAAGGTAAGGTGCGATTTCCGCATTTTTACATGGAGTCAGTAAAGCCTGTTTCACAAAATAAACCAAGCCGCAACGAGGCAGTCGCCGCAGCGGCTAAAGCCGCCAAAATCAGGGTCCGTAACGGTACGGCTGAAGCCGTACCCTGATACGAACCCTTGCCTCGGGGGCTGAAGCCCCATCCTTCTCGTGGCTTTTATGCGCCTGAAGGCCTGCGCCACCCAAAAGAGCCATTGCAACTATTTCTGCAAGCTGTGAAGCCGAACCCTGATACGAACAATTTATGAAACAAGCTCCAGGCAAGAATCGCAACACACTTTCAGAACAATATCGCTATTGGGTGGCTAGGGCGCCTACTCCGGCATTGATTCCATATTGAACGACCGATTGGAAGATCTTAAAGCCGTCGTCGCAGCCCAGAATCGCCTCGGCAGAACGCTCCGGATGCGGCATCATGCCTACGACATTCCGGCCTTCGTTGCAAATTCCGGCGATGTTGTCGAGCGATCCGTTCGGGTTGGCGTCGGGAGTGGTCTGGCCATCCGGCAGGGCGTAGCGGAAGATGACGCGATGGTCGCGCTGCAATTCTGCCAGCGTGGCGTCGTCGCAGTAATAATTGCCTTCCATGTGGCCGATGGGAATGGTCAGCACTTCACCTTGCGTACATGCGGTGGTGAAAGGAGTGTCGGTCTCCTCGACGCGCAGGTCGACGCTCTTGCATACATACTTCAGCCCGGCGTTGCGCATGAGCGCGCCCGGTAGGAGGCCGGCTTCGGCGAGAATCTGAAAACCATTGCAAATGCCCAAAACAAGCCCGCCGGAAGCGGCAAACTTCTTCACTGAATCCATTACCGGCGAAAATTTGGCAATCGCTCCGGTGCGCAGATAGTCGCCGTAGGCGAAGCCTCCGGGCACGATAATGGCGTCGCAATTTTCGAGGTCGTGCGAGTCATGCCAGAGGAACGTAACTGGCTGCCTGGCCACGGTTTGGATGGTCCAGTACGCGTCGTGATCGCAGTTGGAGCCGGGGAAGACGAGAACGCCAAATTTCATTGTTTCTCTTTCAAATCAGCGCCTGCGCGTTGCAAAGCTTGGGCACGGGGATGAGAAAAGTCTAGCATGTCGGTTAAATGCGGCGGGGACTCCAGAGGCGGAGCTGCGCTCCGCACGAAAATCCTGCGCTACTGTGTCACTATAAGGAAAGTGACTTTCGGCCAAAATGTTGGATCGCACGTGAAGATTGCCGGCGGAGCCGTCTGGGGATGGCTCGTGGCCCAGTTCCTCGACTCGGTGGCCGTGGGGGTGCTCTGGTTTGCCGGACTGTTGTTGATCAAGATGTCGTGGCCATTGGCTCTGCTCTGGGCTATCGTCGGCGCCGTTTGCCAGTTCATTCCGCATCTTGGTCCTGTGCTGGGCCTGATCGGTCCGGGACTCACCGCGGCGGCGAAGGTTACGTCGCACTGGGATCATGCCGAACAGCTTGTTTACGTGTTGATCCTGTATGCGGTCATCGTCATTGTGGACGGGTTGGTTTTGCAGCCCTACTTCCTGCGTCGCCAGACGAAGGTTCCGATGTGGGTGTCGATCCTTACCCCGCTCGTGCTGGGTTTCGTTTTACCGCTTTGGGGAGTGCTGCTGGCGCCGCCGGTACTGGCTATTGTCTACGCCTACAAAGCTCGGCGCGCGAAAAATGCGGTTGCCATGCCGCCTCGAAATCTGAGTTGTTGAGTCGGGCTGGTTTTGATTTGCCGTTTCTGGCCGGACGGCCGAGGGCGGCCGTCCCCACGCGATCGGGAGCTTAGTTTTCAATTTCCGACAATCAGCAGGTGCCCGTCGTTCTGAGTATAGATCTTGCCATCGGCTCCGATGGATAGCGGCGTGTATGCCGCGCCGATAGCCAGTTTCAGAAACTTCTGCTGCCGCGGGATGGTGAATACGCCGGTGTTGCCTTGCGCTAGGGCGTAGATGTTCCCGTCTTCGCTGTTGACGTACACCACTCCGGCCGAGTCCAGTGCGGGAGCGTTGATGCACCACTCGTAACCTTTTGGATGGAACGCGTCGACGGTCGTGTTCTGGAATTGCCACTCGACATTCAGGTTCGCGTCGAGCTGCGTGATGTAGTACGGGCCGGGGGGCAGGGGTTGGCAGATGGGGTTTGCCTTACCGCAGTAAAGACCGTTGGCGTCGTAATGGTTGTCCTTGATGATGATGGAATAAGTGCTGCCGTGCGGGTAGACGGAAGGTGTGGAGTCCCAGCCGAAGTCGAATGCCCCGAGGAAGTTGCCCGTCGAGTCGAACTTGAACATGTGTCCGCGCGCGCCGTTGTAGTTGGTAATCGCGCCGAACAGGATGCTGCCGTCGGGCAGGACGGTCGGCGAAGACGACGCCTGATCGATTACTGTTCCAGAACCTAAATCGTTGGTGGTGGGATCGACGCCGGGCGTGGTGCCGGGACGGCAGGTGTTGGGAGTGGTGGTGTTGGTGGCGATGGGAACGATCACGCCGCAGCCGTCCTGCAAGCGGCGTTGCAGTGAGGCCTGCCATTTTGGCGTGAGGTCGGGATTGACGGCGACCAGGTATGCTTCCCGGGCATCGAATTGGGCGCGGCTGACGGTATAGATGGTGCCGTCGGCAGCGATGGCGGGCCCGACGTTTACGCCAGGGCGTTGGGAACCGCAGAGCTGGGTGTTCGGCGTCGCGGTGGGGGTGGGAGGCCAGGGTAGCGCTTCAGAGGAAAAACGGCCGGGGCAAGTTGTAGCCGACGCCGCGGGTGCTCCCGGAACCAGCAAGGCATAGTTGGCCACCGAGGCCGTGCCAGCGGGAGTGACTTTGACGAGCCACGCGCCCGCAACATCCGCTCCAAACCAAGGATCGGTGGTGGCGGGATCGGCCAGTTCGATCACGTTGTAGAAGATGTTTCCGCTGGCGTCGGCGGTGAGTGGGCTGGCCACGTAGGTGTTTTGCGGAGAAATGAAGAGGGCATTGAAGGGGTTGATTTGAGCCAGAGATTTTCCTGTCGTCTTGTCGATCTTCCAAAGCGTGCCCCCGGCTCCTGGGGCATAGATGGCGTTGTTGGCGAGAACTGGATGAAACACTGGCTCCCAGCCTCCCAGGCCTTGGCCGTTCGGCTCGGGCTTCCAATCTGACTGAAATTGCCAGATTTGAACTGGCTTGCCGTTTTGCCAGTTATAGCGGGCGACGTTCCAAATCATTTGATTCCAAGTATTCGGGCCGCAGGGGACGCCGTTGACCCAGGTTTCGGGCGGACTGCAGGAGACGTAAGTCCCCGTTTTTATCTCGATGTAAAAGTCGTTGCCGTCGATCAGCGTCGAAGGGTAGTGGGCGACGAGGTTGCCGCCCTCCTCGGCTTGCTCCTTGCCCACGAACGGGTCATAGACGATGTCGGCAAGCTGGGTATTGAGCGCTTGCGCGGCGACGGGCACATCGCCGCCGTGTTGTGGGGAAAATCCCCACTGCGCCCAGAATGGAGTGTTGGAAGCGGTTGGCGGGGTTGGCGGAGGAGGCGGTGTGCCGCTCGAACTAGAGCTGCCGCAGCTAGAGAGCGCGAGACCTAGGAAGAGAATACCGAGAGTGGAGGTAAACCGGGGCGCGTCGGGGCGGTAAGACATTGTGCAATACTCCAGAATCACTGAGGTTAAAGCACTGTTGCAGGTTGCCAAAATCCTACACTGATCCGGGAGCATTCCCCGGACGAAAGACCGGCGCGGGAACACGATTGGGCACGGAGGGTGCGTGGTATACTTTGCGAGGCCTAAATAGCTGCAACCAGACTAGTTGTCTTCATTGAGCAGGGCCTGTCGTGTGGGTATTCTAGCGCGGGAAGACCAACTTTAGAGAGCAAGAGGTACGTCATGTCCGGCCATTCCAAGTGGGCCACAATCAAGCACAAAAAGGGCGCGCTGGATGCCAAGCGCGGCAAGATTTTCACGCGTTTGATCAAGGAAATCACGATGGCGGCGAAGGCGGGTGGCGGCGATCCGGATGGGAATCCGCGTCTGCGTACCGCGATTGCGGCGGCCAAGGCCGAGAACATGCCGGCAGACAATATCAAGCGCGCTACGCAGCGCGGCACCGGCGAACTGCCGGGTGTGAACTACGAAGAATTCACGCTGGAAGGCTATGGTCCGGGAGGCGCGGCGGTGCTGGTGGAGATCAGCTCGGACAACCGCAATCGGACGGTGAGCGAAATCCGGCACGTGTTCGGTAAGAACGGCGGCAACATGGCGGACGCAGGTGCGGTGTCGTACTTGTTCCATAAGAAGGGCGACATTTTGGTCGCCAAAACGGCGGCGAAAGAAGACGACCTGATGGGGCTGGTGCTCGATGCGGGCGCGGATGATCTGGTCGACGATGGCGAGAATTGGGAAGTGCTGACCGCGCCTTCGGCTTACGAAAAAGTGCTGGAAGCCGTGAAGAAAGCCGGGATTGAGCCTGTGTCGGCGAGTGTGGCGATGATCCCTACGCTCTACGTGAAACTGGAAGGCTCACAGGCGGCGTCGATGATTCGGTTGATGGAGGCCATGGAAGATCAGGACGACGTGCAGAATGTACACTCGAATTTCGATATCGATCAGAAATTGCTGGAGGAAGTGGCGGGTTAGAGTTGGATTTGTTCCGAATTGCGAAGGCCGTCTTGTGGCGGCCTTTTGCTTTCTAGACGGTCGCCATTCGTTTCACTTCGTTCACTCAGGCAGTGCACCGAGGAAGAATTTATGAGGAGATCGTCGTACGTTCTTGGTTCAGCCATCCTTGTTGCCGGTTTGCTCTCAATCGGCGCAGTCGCCCAGGACAAACAGAAGGAAGATTCCTCGAAGCTGACAGAGAAAGAGCTTGAGCAGAAAGCTTGTGGTCCGAGAGACAAGGAGACCAACTTCTCTGCCGAGACTGATAAGAGCCAACATCCCACGCCGTCCGCACCTGCGGATAAAGCTATGGTTTATATAGTGCGTCCTGCTTTGGTTGGCATGTTGATGCAGACCAAACTGGCAGTCGATGGCGATTGGAAGGGCACAAACCGGGCCAACAACTACTTTTTCTTCACGCTCGACCCGGGCGAGCATTACCTCTGTTCCGAAGCCTATGGTGCCCGCGTGCTGAAGCTGAATGTAGAAGCTTCCAAAACTTACTACGTGCAGCAGCACGTGGAAATTCACCCGATTTACGCGAGCCACGGGTTCAACCACATCACTCTGATGACTGAAGACGAAGGGAAGGCCAAAGTAGCGACAGCCAACCTGAGTACTTGGCGAGTGAAGCAAACCAAGGTCAAGGATAAGTTAAGACGTGGGGAACGGAGTTCTAATGAAAAAGTTTTTGGGGATCGCCACGCTAGTGAGTTGCTTCCTTACATGTGCCCTCGCCCAGAGCGCGGATGTTGATGGTCCGCAAGCGGGCGGGCACGAGGTGCAAGTATGGACGGGTGGCGGCCATAGCGTCGCCGGTGGCACGCAGAATACGTCTGTAATGAACATCGGCCTGCGCTACGGCTGGATGCTGACCGATCCGCATCTGCCCGGACCTCTGAGGGGGCGATTTGAGTACGCTGTGGATGCTGTCCCGGCATTTGTCGTGTTTCAACCAGGTAACACTGTGTACGGCGCTGGAGTGAATCCGCTGAACTTGAAGTGGAATTTTTCCAGCTTTGGGCGTGTGGTGCCGTATCTCGAACTCAGCGGTGGCGTGCTCTTCACTAATCACGATACGCCGGCGGGAACTTCGCAGATCAACTTCACGCCCGGAGCGGGGTTTGGCGCGCACTTCCTGCGGGGCAGTTGGAACTGGAGCGCCGAGGTGCGCTATTTGCATATCTCAAATGCTGGCTTGACCACGCCGAATCCGGGGATTAATACGGTGCAGATTCGGGTGGGGTTGGGAAGGTTTAAGAAATAGATCGTGTGGGGCGGCCGCCCTCGGCCGTCCCCACTGAAAGCAAGAGCAGGTCCCTCCATTTCGCAGTTGCTTCGCTTCGCTTCGCGAGGCAACTGCTTCGGTCGGGATGACAACCTCAAAACCTAGCCTGCGGTTGTCGGATCGATGATCGTTCTCACCTCGGAAATCTTGTTGGCGGGGAATCCGCCTTTGGCCGCGTGTTCGCGGATAAGTTTTTCATCCGGCGCGATGTAGACGCAATAAATCTTGTCATCGGTGACATAGCTGTGGACCCACTGGATTTCCGGGCCGAGTTGGCGCAGAACGCCGCAAGAGGTTTGGGAGACGGCTTTCAGTTGTTCTGGCGTCATTTTTCCTGCGCCGGGGATTTCGCGTTCGATTACGTATTTGGGCATGAGGCTCCTGGATGATTGCGAGTTGTGATTTTAGCGCAGGGTGCGGATTCGGACAACCGCGGCGTCGAGCCTAGAAACCCTGGGCCGAGCTTTGCTGGGCTGGGCAGGCGAGGACGCCTGCCCCTACTTGAGCGTTTTGCTGGGTTTTTAGTGTGTGCCGGCTGCGGCTTGTTTTGTCGTTTCTTCCGTGAAACTGAAGGCCTTGTCTAACGTTGTATAAGGCTTGTCTGCTACCTCCACGTATGGATAAATCAGGTAGTTCAGCGGCGGGCCGGCTTGAGGAGGATTCAGGCGCAGATCGCGGCCTACGGTGAACTGCACGCGGTCTGCATCGCGGGAGCCGAAGAAGTAGTCGTGTTTTTCCTGATGTTTCCAGGCTTCGGAGATGTCGATCGGGACCCAGCCCAAGTCCGGGGTGTAGAAATCCGCCCAACAGTGATAGCCGGCGATGTCGCCGGAAGGTCTGCCGGGTGGAATGGAAAAGCCGATTTCGAAGCGTGACGGAATCTTTTCCGAGCGCGCCATGGCGATGAAGAGGGAATGGAAGTCGGTGCAATTGCCGCGCTTGGCGTCGCACGCCCAGATGGCATCGCCGTTGCCCCATCCTGTTCCGGATTTGTCATACCGAAGCGTCTTGAAAACGTAGTCGTACATGGCGCTGGCGCGGGCGATGGGCGTTTCTACGCCTTTGGTTTGCTCCGCTGCGAGTTCGGCGGGCACTCCTGTGATGGGCACGAGGCGGTCTGGTTCGAGGAATCGCGCGAGAAGCGCTTTTTGAACCTCCTCCTTCTTGGCGTCGGGGCCAGGCTTGCCAGCGGCTAAAACGCGCGTCTCATGGCGGACTACGTCGTATTCCAGGGTGAATTTGTAGGTGTCCTGCTTGGCGTGCGGAGTTTCCGCGTAGAGCAGGGAATTGCCGTATTCGGGTTCGCGGGTAGCGCGGAGGGGCAAGTCGCCCTGCTTCGAGATGAGGCGGACGTCCTGAAAAGTGCTGGAATGGGCGAGCGGGATCCAAACTTTGAGCGGCTCACCTGCGGGGACGCTCTTCACGGTGAACGAGTAGTGGAACTGGAAGTGGCGTTGGCTCTGGGCATCGGCGGCGAGGGCGGTTGACATGACGAGGCAGGCAGCAAGGCAGCGGGAAAGCATGGAGATATCCTTTCGGGAGATACGGCGCAGAGGATGTTGGGAAACGACCGACGGGCGTTTTAAGGGCTAGGCTCAGGTAAAGCCGGGAGCGAGCGCGAGGAGGATGTTGCGGGACACCAATGGATAGTTTCGGAGGGACGAAGGGTGCTTGTCAAGATGGGTACTTTGGCTAGTAGTTGCAGCGGTATCCCGTGGCGGATATTCTCAAATCCTCATGTCAACTCTCGTCGAATGCGTTCCCAATTTTTCTGAAGGCCGGGATAAGGCTAAGGTCGATGCCATTGTCGAAGCGATGAAGCGCGACGGGGTGTATTTGCTGGATCGCGAAATGGATTCCGATCACAACCGGTGCGTCATCACTCTGGTGGGTGAGCGCGAGGCGATTCAGGAGGCGGCGATTCGCGGCGTCGGCAAGGCTGCCGAAGTGATTGATTTGACGCAGCATCAGGGAGCGCATCCGAGGATGGGGGCGGCGGATGTGGTGCCGTTTATTCCGATCGACGGGGTGACATTGGACGACTGCGTCGCGATGGCGAAGCATGTGGGAGCTGAGATCTGGAAGCGCTATCAGGTGCCGGTGTATTTGTATGAAGCTGCGGCCGCCACTCCGGAGCGGCAGGGGTTGGAGAACATACGACGCGGGCAGTTTGAGGGTTTGCGCGAAGAGGTGAAGACGAATCCGGCGCGGCAGCCGGATTTTGGCCCGGAGTTTAGCAAAGCCGCGCTGCATCCCACGGCTGGGGCCACGGTGGTGGGCGCGCGCAAGGCGCTGGTGGCCTATAACGTGTTTCTGAATACCACCGATGTTGCGATTGCGAAGAAGATTGCAAAAGCGGTGCGGCAGTCTTCCGGCGGTTTCAGGTTTGTGAAGGGCGCGGGGTTTCTGGTGCGCGGGTTGGCGCAGGTTTCGATGAATCTTACGGACTTTGAGCAGACTCCGGTGCATCGCGTGTTTGAGTTTGTGAAGCGGGAGGCGGCGCGGTATGGGGTGTCGCCGCTGTCGAGCGAGATTGTGGGACTGATTCCGAAGAAGGCTTTGGAAGATGCGGCGGAGTGGTTTTTGCAGGTGGAGAATTTTGATTCGTCGCTGATTCTGGAAAACCGGCTGGCGGCGGTGATGTCGGGCAAGATGGCGGTGGGAGGCCTGCGGGCGGGCGTTGAACCGTTTGTGGAACAACTGGCGGCGCCTACCGCGACACCGGGGGGCGGGAGCGCGGCGGCGGCGGCGGGGGCGATGGCGGCGGGTCTGGCGCAGATGGTGGCTGGAATGTCGCGGGGGAAGAAAGCGTATCTGCAATATGAGGCGCAGTTGAGTGAGGCGATCGCCAAACTGGGACCGCTGCGCGAGGAGTTGAAGGCTTCGATTGACGCCGATGCCGAGGCCTACAACTTGGTTATGAAGGCGTACAAGGCGGCGCGGGAGAATCCAGACAGCGGGGAGACGGAGATTGACGCGGCGCTGAAGCAAGCGACAGCCGTGCCCTTGTCGGTGGCGGAACGGTCGGCGGAAGTTGGGCGGATTGCGGTGTCTTTGCGCGAGGTCTCGAATCCGAACATGAAGTCGGATTTGACGACCGCTGGCGCATTGGCCCGGGCGGCGGTGGAGGGGGCTTTGGCGAACGTGGAGATTAATTTGGAATCGTTGAAGGATGTGGCGTTTGTGGCGGAAGTGCGGAGCAGGGTCAGCGAATTGAAGGGGTAGGCTCGTCGCGGGCGAGGGCGCCCGCGCCACACGATCGGAGTTGGGACAGGTACTGACGTGTCCTTTAGTGTCACTAGCCCAGTGCTTCTTCCAACGTACAATTGTGCAAGGTCAGGTGACTCCGAGGGTTCCTGGCGCATCCAAGTTTGGAGTCCCTATACAGAGGTTGTCATGAGGAATTTTGTGATTTCAGGTTTACGGTCAACGGTGGCGGTCTCGCTGATTTGCTTGTTGGCCGCTTCGGGCTGGTCGCTGCCGATGGGTACGGCGGCGCGGTCGGTGGTGCCGATGGATGTGCAGCAGATTATTTCGGTGGACTACCGGGCCGTGCACAATTCGCCGCCCGCCATGGCGCTGCGGAACAAACTGCTGCCGGAGAATCTGAAGCAGTTCGAGACGGCTCTGAAGAGCGCAGGAATTGATCCCGATCGGGATCTCGATCAGTTGACGTTTGTGTCCTTCCGCATTCCCAAGCAAGGGGTCAAGATTGTGGGGGTGGGGCAGGGCCCGTTCCCGATGAAAGCTTTCCTGAAGAAGATGACGAAGGATAAAGTTCGGCCGGTGAAGATCCGGGAGGCACTGCTGTATCCGATGGGCGGGATGCAGATGACGTTCCTGGACGACAGCACGATCCTGTTTGGCGATAACTCGGCGATGCATGGAGCCCTGGATGCGCGCGACGGGTTGGCGCAGCGGCTGGATTCCAATCCGCAGGTGTCCGACCTGATGTCGTCGGTGGATTCGAATCCCATCTGGAGCGTTCTGGATCAGGAAGGGACGCAGAACATGATGCGTTCGACCCTGGGCGATGCCGCCAAACTGGCGGACTTTGAGACGGTGAAGAAGCGCCTGCTGGGTTCGCGCTATGGAATGGAGTTCGGGAGCGGTGTGGACTTCAATATGGACGTGGTGACTTCGGATTCGATCACGGCGGCGACGCTGTCGGCGCTGATGAAAGCGGGCGTGTCTTACAAGAAGATGACGGCGACGGCGATTGAAAAATCGGCGCTGGATAACGTGACGGTGAGTTCGGAGAGTTCGAATCTGACGTTGAAGTTCAAGACGGACGAGAAGAAATTCGAATCGCTGGTGGAGTCGGAATTGTTTGCGTCGGTCGCAAGGTAATTGCGGAGCGTTGCTCCGCGGGCGGCCGGGGGCGGCCGTCCCCAGGTGATAGTTTTGCTTTCCTGAGGTGGCCGTCCGCATGTGCTACTTTTTAGCGGCGGCCATCTTTTCGCGTTTCGTCTTTGCCCATCCTTCTTTGTTCATCTGGCGCGCTCGCGCTACGGCCAGGGAATTGGCTGGCACGTCTTCGGTTAGGCAGGACGCTGCTCCCACATAGGCTCCGTTCCCCAGGCGAATCGGCGCCACCAACGTGGTGTCACTGCCTACAAACACGCCATCGCCAATGATGGTCTGGTGCTTGTTGACGCCGTCATAGTTGCAGGTGATAGTGCCAGCGCCGATGTTGACGCCTGCGCCGATCTCGGCGTCGCCGAGGTAGGTGAGATGGTTGGCCTTCGATCCCTTACCGAGCTTGATCTTCTTGGTTTCAACGAAGTTGCCGACATGGGCTCCTTCACCGATCTCGGTGCCGGGGCGGAGATGGCTGTAGGGACCGAGTAATGCGCCGTTTGCGACCTGGGCTTCGTCGAGAATACAGCCGGGGCGGACCAGCACGTTGTCGCCCAGGGTGGAATTCTGGATGACGCTGAACGATCGAATGCGGCAATTTGCGCCGATCTTCGTGGAGCCGAGGAGCTGGACGCAAGGTTCAATCACGGTGTCGGGAGCGATTTTCACCTCGGCGTCAATCACGCAAGTTTCCGGACGGAAGATGGTGACGCCGGAGAGCATCAGGTCGTGGCACTTGCGGTCGCGCAACATGGCGTCGAGACGAGCAAGTTCGACGCGGGTATTGATGCCTGCGACCTCCGTGGCGTCGGCCACTGGGGTGGCGACGACTTTGGATTTCGCTTTCGACAGAATTACGGCCATGTCGGTGAGATAGAACTCTTTGTGAGCGTTCTCGGTTTTGAGGCGATCGATGTGCGAGTAAAGAGGTTTGACGGCAAAGGCGTAAAAGCCCGCGTTGATCTCGCGCAGATTCGCTTTGCGTTGTGCGGGCGTGAGTGATTTTTCTTCCACGATGCCGGTGACCAGCGCGCTGGTTTTGCTTTTCCGCAGCACGCGACCATATCCGAAGGGATCGGGAGGGATGGCGCTGAGCAGGGTCATCGCGGCCTTCTGACTGAGATGGTAATCGCGAAGCTGCGCAATGGTTTCGGGTCGGATCAGGGGAGCGTCGCCGGAAAGCACGAGCACGTGATCGTAGGCGGAGAGGGCGTCGCGGCCCATCATCAAAGCATGCCCAGTGCCCCGTTGTTCTGTTTGGAGAACGAACCCGATGCCGTTGTGCTTGACCGCATCCTTGACTCTGTCCGCTTCGTGACCAACGATGGCGAAGATGTCGGTCGCGGGGACAATCTGCTTCGCCGCGTCAATCACGTGCTGCAAAAGAGGTTTACCACCGATCTGGTGAAGGACCTTGGGCAATTGGGATTTCAGACGCGTGCCCTGGCCCGCCGCGAGAATGGCGACGGCGAAGCGGGCGGGACCGGTGGATTTAGCGGGTTTGGAAGGTTTTCGAGTCATGCGATTGGTTTTCACGTCTTTCAAGGTTACCCGAGCAATGATACCCAAGGCGGCACCGAACCGCTGGGGGCGGAGAAACTTTGGTTTATTCCAAGCCCTGGCTCGGGGTGAGACCAGATTTCAAGACCTCGGTTTCGTGCTTCTTCAGCAGCGCCAGGCCGTCGGCGAAGCTGAGATCGTCGGCGACGCGGTGAAAATCCCACGAGGTCTCGGTGGTATTTACGTCCAGATTTTTGAAGAACAGCACTTTTCCGGTAAAGCGCATCATGAAGTGGCTGAGTACGAAGTTTCCGTCGGCGAGTTCCCCTTGTTCCAACAGAATCCTGCCGCCTTTGTCGAGGTGGCCGAGAATGCCCCAGCCAAAGGCGACATCCCTTTGCAGAGCGCCATCGATGCGAGCCAGGCGTTCGCGCTTGGGGTCGAGCAGGATGGTGCCTGCCATGCCGGTCAGCAGTTGTTCGACACGCGTGGGCGGATCGTAATCGGGGTTGGGACGGAACTTCACGCGAAGGAGGTCTTCGCCCTTGTGTCCCAACCTTGCCCTAGCCGGCTCGAAGCCATCGTAGTCGTATAAAAGAGCTTCGGGCATGGCTCGCAGGACGCGATTCAGACGCTCACGATTGTCATGCTCCTCGCGCTGCTTTTTACGAAGTTCGTCGGGATCCTTGACGAAGCGGTTGACGCGAGCGTCCTCGCTTTTGCGTCCCGCGTCGGTCATGGGCTCGTCGTTGTAGGAGAGCACTCGTCCGGCGATGGCCTCATTGGTCTGGACCATGAGCTTGGTTTCAAGAATGTGCGCCGTTTTCCGCCGCATGAGGAACATGTACTTGACAGGGTCGGCGGCGTGCTCGAGTTCGTGCTGGATGCATTTCGCCACCAGGTCTGCGGGAGGGGAGGCGGGAAATTGAGGAGAGGTTGACTGCGCGGCGGACTGCGCGGCTTGTCGAGTTCTGGCTGCGAAACCAGCGCTGAGAGGGAGCGTGATCGCCGCCAGGAAGAGCATCCCAACGAGCGATCGCCCCAGCTCTCGGCGCACCCATCGGTTTGGCCGCACTGGCATCGATCGCGTTCGCTTAGGTCGCATTTGTTGGGACCGCATTCGAGTCGATGCGGGCATCCGTGACGCTAGCATAACCTCCCATTAGACGGTCTCGCTGATCCCGACGTTGCCGAACTGTATGCCCGGAAGGGCAGGGCGGATGACAGCAGAAGGTCATTGAGGTAGCGGGCGATGGGTTTCGCCGAAATCAGACGTAGGTTCCATCGAAGGCGGGTCTTTTGGGGGGGCATAGGTTAGAATCGGAGTTCGCGCACTTCCCAGGAGGGTCCGGATGGCCGAAAATGCACGCGAAGTTGCTCAGATTGGCAAGTCTGTGATCATCAAAGGGGAACTTTCCGGCAGTGAGGACCTGTACCTCGATGGCGAAGTGGAGGGCTCGATCGAGCTTAAGCAAAATGCGGTGACGATTGGTCCTCATGGCAGAGCCAAGGCGAAGATTACCGCGAAGAGTGTAGTGATCGACGGCAAGGTTAACGGGAATGTTTTTGGTTCTGAGCGCGTGGAACTGCGGGGCGCAGCGGTCGTAAACGGGGACATTGTCACCAAGCGGATTGTGATTGCCGAAGGAGCATTCTTCAAAGGATCGGTCAATCAGGAAGGCGAGCCCTCAGGGTCCTGATTTCGTCCCCGTCTCTTTCTTCCCACACTTTCATGAAATGGTTTCGCGGTTCTGCTTCAAATCCTAAGGAAAAGACAGAGGTCGCGCCGCAGCGCGGAACGCGCCGGTCGAGCGGCATGGGTCAGGTGTGGAATACGCTCTCCTCGCAAGAGGGGTTGTGCGTGCTTGATCTTGGTTCGACGTCGGCGTCGAATATCCGCTTGCTGACCGAGATGGGTCACCGGATTTACAGCGAGGACTTGCTGGTGGCATCGAGTGATCCTTCCCTGGTCTCGTTGGATCCGGCCGGTCAACGAGTGTTCGACAGCACGCGCTTCATGGCGGAGAATCTTGTTTACACGCCGGGCCAATTCGATTGTGTTTTTGCCTGGAGCTTCGCCGACTATATGGAGGAGCCGCTGGTGAAACCGGTTATGGAACGGCTGTGGTCTGTGATGAAGCCGGGGGGAGTGTTGCTGGCGTTCTTCCACATGAAAGACGCAGGTCCAGACGCCCCCTGCTACCGCTACCATCTCACGGCAGGGGACATGCTGGAGACGCAGGTCCTCAGGGCTGGCCCAGCAGGAGGCTTCAAACTGCAGCGGGTATTCAACAATCGCCACATCGAGGGTTTGTTTCGGGATTTTTCGTCGATTAAGTTCTTTCTGGCGCGCGACAATATTCGCGAGGCGCTGGTGGTTCGGTAAGTCCGGTTCCGCTCCGAGTTCTACGCGGCTGCGCGGGAGCGGGTCTGGCTCATCATCAAGCGGGGCAAAGCGGGGAACGTCTCCAGAATGCGCAGCATCGGCTGCCGAACTCCAAATGGCAAGGCCAACATTCCGCGAAGAAACGACGATGCGCGGAACACGGGTGCTATGCATTGCTCGTAAGCTGTGACGTATTTCGCGGTCGCCTCCGCCAAGCTGGCTTGGCCGCGAAGGAAAGCCAATAGCGACTCGGTGGCCAGCGCTCCCCCACGCAGTGCCAGGGAAATTCCGTCCCCCACAAAAGGATCAACAAAGCCTGCGGCATCGCCGGCACGGAGGACGCCGTCACGAAGTGGAACAGGCGGTCGAAACAGTAAGGGTGCCGTGGAGATTGGTTCCGACAATGGCGTCCACTTACGGCTACGTTCGAGCAGACGCGGCTCTTTGGCGAAGACGTCATCCAACCGGGTGGCCACGTCGGCTCTTACCATGCTGCAAACCACAATCCGCGAAGTCGCGGGTTCATCGCCCAGGGGCACGGGCTGCATGCCGCAATAGCCACCTTCGAAGAAGTAAAGATCCGTCGTGGGCGCGGGAGAGTCCTCGGCGAAGTGAGCTTTCAGGCCAATCCATTTTGGCGCCGAAGCGAGAAGCGGAGTGCGGGCGGTAAGATTCGACCAGCGTCCGGCGGTGTCGATGACGGCTCGCGCCGTCACGAGGCCGCGAGCAGTTCGGACGTAGAACGGCCCCTGGCCGGTAATCTCCTGGACGGGGGTGTCAGTTCGGGTATCGACGCCGGCCGCCGTCGCGGCCTGCCAGAGCGCGGCATCCATGTCGTAACGGGCCAAGCTTGCGGCCGGCGGGTCGACTGGAACCTGAACGGTGCGGCCATCGAGAAACAGTCTGACGCCATCGATCCTCGGCACGCGGCTAAGTAGCCGGCGTGTCTCCAAGGAGTTGGCGAGCAGGGAATGCAAGAGTTGAAGGGACTCGCCCGAAACAAACTCCCCGCACACTTTGTGCCGGGGAAAGTTTCCTTTTTCCAGCAAAAGAACCTGGATCCCCGCACGCGCGGCGGTGATGGCGGCTGATGCTCCGGCGGGGCCGCCGCCGATGACCACGAGATCCCAAGTGTCTACTGCTTCCAAGCAATCGCTCCCATGCGGTACAAGTAGTGCTGCGTGACCTCCACATGCGCCGCGCTACTGGCGCCGAGCATGCCGGTCATTTCACCCAACGTGTATGCCCTGCGGACCGATGCCGGGGCGTCGTGCCTGGTAAGGCGACTGCGATAAAAAACCCTTCCCGCCCAGGCCAGCGCGTAATGCACTGGATGCCGCACCAGATCGTTGATGACAACGGCACCATCGGCTACCCGTAAGGCTTCGTTGCAATACGCGAGAATTCCACTGGGTTCGAGATGATGCGCGAAGAGGCAACACGACACCACGTCGAACGCACCGTCACGGAAGGGAAGTGCCAGGGCATCTCCAACGACGCCCCGCGCCCCTTTCCCCAGATGGGCTTCCACGCGGTCGAGCAGAGTTACTTCGAGTTGGATGCCGCAGCCCAGCAGAACGTTCCGGGCTTTTATCGGGACTTCGCCGAAGCCTGCGCCGGTTTCCAGCACCCTGAGGCGTGTCTTGCCGGTGCGCGCCAGGACGCGGCGCAAGAGTTGCAAGGAAGTGGATTCTCCGCCAAACCACCGATTTAATGACTGCATGTCGGTGAGCGAGGCGGCGATTTCTGTGGCGGAGCCTTCGCCCGTATCGATCATCTCGTCGACGGTGACACGCTTCATAGGCCGTTCACATGAGGAAGCACCCTAAGTGCGATCGGAGCGTGGCTCCGGGACTGAGGGACAGCGGTCAACTCTAAATTGTTTCTTATCTAAACTTCGGCGAGTTCTTCTTCCAGCAGTTGCTTGTTGTACAGCTCAGTGTAATAGCCGTTACGGGCGAGCAGTTCCTCGTGCGAACCCATTTCCACAATCCTACCGGACTGTAGCACAGCGATCCGGTCGGCGTTGCGAACACTGGAGACGCGGTGAGAAATGAAGATGGTAGTGCGGCCTCCCATCACTTCGCGCAAGTGCCCCAGGATCTTATCCTCAGTATGAGTGTCGACACTGGCGAGCGCGTCGTCTAGAACTAGGATGCGCGGATCGCGGATGATGGCACGGGCAATTGCGGTGCGTTGTTTCTGGCCCCCGGAGAGGGTGATGCCGCGTTCACCGACGACGGTCGAGTAGCGGTCAGGGAAGCCCTCGATGTCAAGGGAAATGCTGGCTCCGCTGGCGGCTGCCTGGACTTCCTCGTCTGTAGCTCCGGGCTTGCCGAAGGCGATGTTTTCGCGAACCGTGTCGCTAAATAAGAAGGTTTCCTGGGGGACAAAGCCGATGCTGTTGCGGAGCGTCTCAAGGGGGAACTCGCGGATTGGCCGCCCGTCGATCAAAACGGTGCCCGGCTCGGCATCGTAGATCCGGGGGATCAGGCTGACCAAAGACGTTTTTCCGGAACCGGTGGGTCCAACGATGGCGAGGCTTGATCCGGCGGGGATTTTCAGATTGACGCCGTGCAGAACTTCGTGGCGGTCATAGGAGAAGCGCAGATTCCGGAACTCGATGTCGCCGCGAACCTGGAGGTCACTTCTTACTTGAACTGGGTCGTCAACGATCTCGGGTTGCTCCTCGAAGATTTCATTGATCCGGCCCATGGAGGCTTTGCCGCGCTGGAAGAGATTGATGACCCATCCTAAAGCGATGATGGGCCAGGTCAACTGCACCATGTAGGTATTGAAGGCGACGAACCCGCCCAAGGTCATGCCGCCGCTAAGTACTTGGCGACCGCCCAGCCATAGAACCATCACGATCGACAGACCGAGCATGGTTTCCAGCGTCGGCCAGAGCATTCCCATGAGGCGGACTAACTTGAGGCTGCGGCGGATGTATTCGAGGTTGGCAGCCTCGAACTGCGCGATCTCGGCTTCCTCCTGGACGTAAGCGCGGATGACGCGCGCTCCTGAAAAATTCTCCTGGGCCCGCGCCGAAATCTCGGAGAACATGGCCTGAATTCGTTCGAAGCGCTCGTGAATCTTCCGCCCAAAATATTGGATGGTGATACTAACGATGGGCAGGGGCAGAAAGGCATACATCGTGAGGCGATGATTGATGTGCCACATGAAGAAAAGGGCGCCGGTGGTGAAAACGATGGTATTGGCGCTGTACATGACGGCCGGGCCCAGCAGCATGCGCACGGCGTTCAAATCGTTGGTACAGCGCGCCATGATGTCGCCGGTCCGGGTGCGCTGGTAGTAAGAAAGCGAAAGTGTTTCAAGGTGCCGAAAGAGGTCGTTCCGCATGTCAAACTCGACGTTGCGCGAAATGCCGATAACGATCCAGCGTGTCAGGAACTGAAAAATCCCCTTGGCGCCGGCCACCGAGAGGATGCGCAGGGCGTAGATGAGGAGTTTGTGCGGAGTAACGCCCTGGTTCAGGCCGTCGAAGGCCTGGCGGATTACAAGCGGAAACAGGATCCAGATGCCGTTGTTCAACAGCACACAGATGCCGCCCAGGAGGAAGCCCCAGCGATACTTCCTGAAATAGGGCAGGAGCGGGCGCAGGTTCTTCGACAGCATCATGGTTGGATGAGATTTTATCAGCCCGAGGTTCGCTGATTGCTCGAGAGCGAAGGAAGAACGGCGGCGATCCGATTTCTTCTGAGAGGGAATTCAAGGCCGGGGGAAGAGCTGGGCGAAGCCAGTTTCACCAAATCGTTCGAATTGGTTTGTAGCCCCGGATTCCGCGATCTTTTGTCACCAAGGGGACCCCCTCCGCCAGAGCAGTAGCGCCAATAAGGCGATCGCAGGGATCTCCAGGGTAAGGGGCAGGAAACTGACTGGCCAGAACCGCAATCTCCGCAGTGATGGGACGGATGGAGGTTCGGGACGAGATTCTCCGCACAAATGCGTCCACGGTGCCCAATACTTCCAAACGTCCGTGCGATGCCAGCCACGCCAGTTCCCAGAGCGAGATAGCGGAAATCGCCAGCCCTCCGTTGCGGTCAGACTTACGGATGGTCGCTGTCGCCTCCACGGAGAGAAGCGCCGGCTCGTTGACCAGCCAGATGAGAGTGTGGGTGTCGAGCAGAATCACTGCTTGCCCTTGTTGCGGACCCGCTTTCGGGGCAGCCCTTTACTTTCCCTGGCGGTATTGGACTCCCGCAAAACCTCCCACTGATCGAGCGGAACGGCCGGGGATTCGATGTCTCCCGTAATCCGAAATTCACCCGCCATGAACCCGAAGATTTCGTTTTGCCCCCGGACAGGAACGAGCTTCACAACTGGAACGCCGCGCTTAGTAACCACGACGGGCTCCCCTGTGGCTTGGACGTCGTCCATGACAGCGAGGCAGGAGGCTTTGAATTCCCCTGCCGGGATCTGTTTCATAGGTTATCTCCTCACGCTCATGGTCATGATACTATGACCATGAGCGTGAGGCAAGTGGAGGTGCCCGGGATGGCTTCTACGTGGGCACTCTCAACATCAGGTACCCACCAGCCAGGGCGAAGATGACATCGGGGGACCAGGCTGCCAAGGCAGCGGGGAGCAGGCTCAAGTTTCCGAGGGACTCGAAGGCTCCCGCAATCAGCAAATACGCTACCGCAATTCCTACGGCACCGGCCGCGCCGGTGAGGGTGCTGCGGCGTCCCGCGCTGAGGGAAAAAGGGACGGCGAGCAGGGCCATTACCAGCGTGATCAACGGATAGGCAAGCTTTTTATGCAGGCGGACGCGGAGTCGTACGACGTCGAAGCCGCTTTGCTGCAAGTCTCGAATGTAGCGCTGCAACTCGGTGTAGCTCATTTCGTCGGACGACTGAACTAGTTCTTTCTTGAAGTATGTGGGCGGCTCGTTGAACTGGGGGAAGGTCGTCACCTCAAATTCCTGGAAGCTTTCGATGGCCGACCCGCGTAACGAGCGCTCCCAGCCCTGCTGGAAGATCCAGCGCTTCAAGTCCAGTTCCCAGTGCGCCCGCGCGGCGTAGATCCGGCGGGTAACTTCGAAGGTTACCGGGTCGAATTGGAACACGGTGATGTTGGCAAAACGATCGCGGTCGGAGTCAAAGAACTGGTAGTAGTAGATATCGGAATTCTGTCCGAAGATCCATTGCCGGTCGGGGCGGAGATAGGTCTGGGCAGGCTTGCCTTTGATCTCGTTGCGCAGAGCGTCCTGACGGCGGTTGGTGTGGGGCAAGTAGAACTGGTCGAAGGCAAAAAGTCCCGCTGCCAACAGGCCCGACATCACCAGGACCGGCACCACAATCCTGTAGATGCTGATGCCCGTCGCTTTCATGGCAACCACTTCATTATTGCGTTGCAGAATCCCAAAAGTCACGACAACGGTCAGCAGCACGCACATGTTGAGCGTGTTGTAGAGGAAATATGGGGCGACGTTCAGCAAGTACGTACCGACTACCAGGGGCGACACGTGGTGCTTCAGGATGTCACTGAGCAGCTCGAAGAGCGTGAAAACGAGGAGCAGTACGAGGAAGCTGGCGACGATCAAGCCCAAGTACTGGAAGAAGTCCTTCAGGACGTAATCGTCGAGCAGCATGGGGAAATTGAGGCCGAAGAGGCGCGGACGACGTTGGGCACGACTGTAGGCGCTGGACTCGGGCTCGCGAAAAATCCTGCCAGGAGCGGGCGCCCGAAAGCGCTGAAGCAACTCCGACCACAAGTGCCGGAACGCCGTCATGTCGATGGACCGCTTCTCGACGCGATAGAGCAACACGACGCTACCCAGAAAGAAAACAAAGTCCGCGAGCCACGCTCCGAAAATAACGGGAACTTTGCCCTCCTTGGCGAGGGAGACTCCGATGAGCGAAACCGAATAGTAGGTGAAGACGAGGATGATAGTTATGACGAAGCCGCTGGATTTGCCTCCCTTCTTGGCGGAAAGCCCGAGGGGAATGCCGACCAGCGCCAAGACGAGGCAAGCTGTGGGGAGGGCGAGGCGGCGATGGAACTCAAGGCCAGCCCAGCGGGCATCCAAGCCACCGGCCACCTGGGAACGCAGCCAGAGGGCTTTTGTGGCAATACTGCCAATCGGCGGCTGCCCTTTGGGAGCGTCAGCGTCCGCGTTGGGAAGCTCAATGGGGATATCGGTCTCAGCAAAGGTCGAGATCTGATAATCCTCCACGGAGGCGGGACTGGCTTCGTGGGTAGAGCCGTTGGTCAGGTGCAGGCGCAAGGAATTGGGCCCCTCGCTTACTAAAAGGCCCTGGCGCGCCAAGGTGATGCGGGGAGAGGTGGGATTGCTCAGGTCGGCAAGAAAGACGCCTTTCCAGACCGCGGCGCGCTGCGCGCTGACGACGTCCTGTACATATAGGACAGCTTTGGGGAAGCCCTCGTAAAACACCCTGGGCTGGACCTCAAAAGATGCCTGGGAGGTCTTCAGCCTGTCCTGGAGACGCGCCAGGGCTGCCTGGGAAGCGGGCGCGAGCCAGAGGCTGTTCATGATGGCCAAGGCCCAAGCGACGCATACGAACAAGGACAGCATGCGAACGAAGCGCCAAACGCCAATGCCGCTGGCGCGCATGGCGGTGATTTCGCTGTCCGCGGCGAGGCGCCCGAGTCCAATGAGAATGCCGACCAGCACGCCCATGGGGATGGTGTAGGTCAAAGCGACCGGGAGGGTAAAAAGGAAGATTTCCGCGACGCTTGGGACGGGGGCGCTATTGCGGACAACCAACTCTAGAATGCGGCCCAGATCGCGCGTGAACAGGACGAAAGAAAAAACCGCGACGCCGATCAAGGCACTTCCAAGAACCTCGCGCAGGACGTAGCGGGTAAGGATGCGCATAGGCAGGCTAGATCGGCTCTTACGCCCCTTCCGACGCTTTGAGAAAAAGCGCTCCAAGAGGAGGCAACACCAGCTTCAGGGAAAAGCGTTTGCCGTGGGAGGGAATCTCTTCGGCTTCGCGGCCACCGTAGTTGCCCATGCCACTACCGCCGTATTCGTGGGCGTCGCTATTGAGGACTTCCCGCCAAAAGCCGCCGTGGGGCACGCCGACGCGGTAGTCCATGCGCGGAACCGGGGTGAAGTTGCAAACGACCGCGATGGCATCTTGCGGTCGCGAGCTCTTGCGCAGCAGGGAGACGACGCTGGCGGGAGCATCGTTGCAATCGATCCACTCGAAACCGGCGGGATCGCATTCCAGTTCGTGCAAGGCTGGTTCGTTGCGGTAGAGATGATTGATGTTCTCGACCCAATGGCGTAAGCCCTCATGAAGTGGTTGGGCTAACAAATGCCAGTCCAGGCTGCCATCGTGGGCCCATTCGTGAAGCTGACCGAATTCGTCGCCCATGAAGAGCATCTTCTTGCCCGATTGCGCGTACATGTAGCCGTAGAGGAGGCGCAGATTGCCGAAGCGCTGCCACTCGTCGCCGGGCATTTTGCGGATGAGGGAGCCCTTCAGGTGGACAACTTCGTCGTGGGAAAGGGGCAGCACGAAGTTTTCGTGGTAGGCGTAAATCATTCGGAAAGTGAGGAGGTTGTGGTGAAATTTCCGGTAAATGGGATCACGTTCAAAGTAGGCGAGAGTGTCGTGCATCCAGCCCATGTCCCATTTGAGGCCGAAGCCAAGTCCGCCGAGATGCGCCGGGCGGGAGACCATGGGCCAGGAGGTTGATTCCTCGGCGATGGTCTGGACATCGGGGAAATTCCGGTAGATATCCATGTTCATCTGGCGCAGGAAGGAGATTGCTTCAAGATTCTCGCGACCGCCGAATTTGTTGGGAATCCACTCGCCGGCCTTGCGCGAATAGTCGAGATAGAGCATCGAGGCGACCGCGTCGACGCGCAGGCCGTCGGCGTGATATTTGTCGAGCCAGAAGATGGCGCTGCTGAGCAGGAAACTGCGGACCTCGCTGCGGCCGTAGTTGAAGATGTTGGTCTTCCAATCCGGATGGAAGCCCTGGCGCGAATCGGCGTGTTCGAAGAGGTGGGTGCCGTCGAAGAATGCGAGGCCGTGGCCGTCGGTGGGGAAGTGCGAGGGCACCCAGTCGAGAATGACGCCGATGCCGCGCTGGTGCAGGTAGTCCACGAGATACATGAAATCCTGGGGCGTGCCATAGCGGGAGGTGGGAGCGAAGTATCCCGTTGTCTGGTATCCCCAGGAGCCGTAGAAGGGGTGTTCCATGATCGGAAGAAACTGGGCGTGGGTAAAGTTCATGCGCTGGAGGTGATCCGCCAGCCGGGGCGCCAATTCGCGATAGCTCAAGGAACGCCCGTGATCCTCCGGAACGCGCATCCAGGAGCCCAGGTGCATCTCGTAAATGGAGATTGGCGCCTGGAGGGAATTTCTGCCTTTGCGCTCCCGCATCCAGGCTTGATCGCCCCATTGGTAGTCCAAATCCCAGACTTCCGAGGCGGTGCGTGGGGCCTTTTCGTGCCGGAAGCCAAACGGGTCGGTCTTGTCGATCACGTGCCCGTGGACGTGGGAAACGATGTGGTATTTGTAGTGGGTGCCCTTGCCAACACCGGGGATGAAGCATTCCCAGACGCCGGAACTGCCGCGGCTGTGCATGGGATGCGAGCCGGGGTTCCAGCCGTTGAAATCGCCAATGATGGTGACCTGGCGGGCGCTGGGGGCCCAAACACCGAAAAATGTCCCCGGCTCGCCTTCCACGATCCCGGGGTGGGCGCCCAGCTTTTCGTACATCCGGTTGTGCGTGCCCTCGTTGAACAGGAACAGGTCATCGGAATCCAACAGAGAGGCATTGTGACGCGCGGGCAACGGGAGGGGAGCGAGATCGGACGGGGAGCGATCCATAGGTTCGGTCATACGACAGAGGGACTCGGAACCATAGTGTAGCGGAAGCCCTCCAATTCCGACATGCTATCCTCGAAATCGTCGATTTAAGGCTCAGATACCCCGTGGGCGGAGGAAAACTTTCGGAAATGCCTGTACTTCGGGTAATCGTTCTCTGGCACCAGCACCAGCCGTTTTACAAGGACCTTGTCACCGGGGAGTATCGCTTGCCCTGGGTGCGGCTGCATGCCCTGAAGGATTACTACGGCATGGTCAAACTGCTGGACGAATTTCCCGACGTCCATCAGACCTTCAATCTTGTGCCGTCGCTGATTACCCAAATTCAGGACTACGTTGCTGGGACGGCACGGGACCCTTTTCTGGAAGTGGCCGCGAAACCGGCGAGAGATCTCAGCACGGCGGAGCGCCGCTTTGCCCTACAGTACTTGTTCCAGGCGAATCCAGTGCACGTCATTGGGCGGTATCCCCGTTATCGCGACTTGGCGGAGCGCATGCGAGCTTGCGGTAATTCCCCGGAAAAAGCGGATGTGACGTTTGGCGCGCAGGACTTTACCGATCTGCAGGTTCTTTCTCAAATCGCCTGGTTCGATGAGTTCTTTCTGGCTGAGCCCGATGTCGTGGAGTTGATTCGCAAGGAGCGCAACTACTCGCTCGACGACCAGAAATTCGTTCTCAAGCGGGAGCGAGAATTGTTGGCGAAGGTGCTTCCGGCGCATGCGGAAGCCGCAAAACGCGGCGGCATCGAGATCTCGACGTCGCCGTTTTATCACCCCATTTTGCCACTGGTGTGCGATACCGATCAGGGAGGCGTTTCCAGCCCGGGGCTGCCCCTGCCACAGAACCGGTATCGTCGCCCCGAAGATGCGCGCGAGCAACTATTGCGCGGCCTAGATCTGCAAGAAAAGGTATTTGGCGTTCGCCCGCAAGGAGTGTGGCCCTCGGAGGGCAGCGTTTCTGAAGAAGCCATCTCCATCGCGGCGAAACTGGGCGTGAAATGGATGGCGACGGATGAGGGCGTGCTGGGGCGCAGCGTAAATTTCAATTTCACGCGCGACGGCGGGGGCCGCGTGAACGGCGGAGGGGCCGATCTTCTTTACACGCTGCATCGTTACGAGAAGAACGATACACGAATGAACCTCGTGTTCCGCGACCACACCATGTCCGACCTGATCGGGTTTGTGTATTCCGGCATGGGGGCAAGCGAGGCCGCGCAGCACTTGATCAATAACATTCGCCACGCCGCACAGCCTGTTCTCGATCAGGGCCGCGACGCCGTTGTGCCTATTATTCTCGACGGAGAAAACGCCTGGGAGTACTATCCGGCGTCGGGCCGGGAGTTCCTGCGGCGCTTCTATGACGCCCTGCAACATTCGAGCGGGATCGAAGCCGTGACTGTCTCGGAGGCGATCGAGCGGCATCAGAATGTTCGTTCTCTGGGCAGTATTACCCCGGGGTCGTGGATCAGCGCCAATTTTAATGTCTGGATTGGCGCCCCCGAAGACAACAAAGCCTGGGACTACCTATATGCCGCCCGAGAGTTCTTTGAACAGAACGCCGCGGGAGTGACGGAGGAACAACGAAAACTGGCATACGAAGAAATCTTAATCGCCGAAGGCAGCGACTGGAACTGGTGGTACGGGCCTGAGCACCATTCCGAGAATGATCGCGATTTTGATGAGCTTTACCGCAAACATTTGGCCAACGTTTATCACGCACTGGGAGCGACCCCTCCCGACTATTTAGTGCAGCCCATTACCGCGAGCGCGGGACGGCCCGCGTTTATTGCCCAAAGCAGCTTTGTTCGTCCCAAGATCGATGGCGAAATTACGCGTTACTTCGAGTGGATGGGCGCCGCGATGTATACGGCCGATCTGCGAGCGGGAGCGATGCACGGCAAGCAATATTTTCTGGACTCCGTCTACGCCGGCGTGGACGAGCAGTTCCTATATGGGCGGGTAGACTTTGCCGGAGGCGTGCCGGGGATGAGCTTTGACCTGGTGGTCAACGTCGAGTCGCAAGCCGGGAAGAATTCCGACGCCCACCGCAAACTGCGGCTGGATGCCAGCGTGGAGAACAAGGCGCTGCAAAGCTGGAGCGTGACCAATCCGCAGAGCGGAGCCCAGATTGTGGACCTGGCGCGCAGCGAGAAGTCCCATGTGCAAATGGCGTTGAAGAAGGTATTTGAATTTCGCGTGCCGCTGGAATGGCTGCGGGCGCCCATGGCCAATGATGGTCCGCAAGCGGACCGGTTAGGGCTGCGGGTGAGTTTGTGGCACGATCGTCTGCCGGTGGACGCGTTGCCGGTGGAAGGTTCGATTGAACTGCAGTTGGTGAGCGAACTTGAACTGATGTCGGGCGTGACGGTTTAGACGAGTCGAGACCGAGTGGTAATGGCTCATTCGGAATGGCGCCGCAAAAATAAATCGGAGCCCGTGGGTTCCGATTCATTGCAAGCTTGATAATTCTGTGAGTTTACTCGCCGTTGCTGACAGCCGCGCTCATCTCCATGGGCCGACTCAGTTCCATCACCAACTCTGTTCCAGCGGGCAGGATTGCCGAGTGATGTTTGGTGAGCCAATGAATCGTGGTCGCGCCGGCTCCAAGGGCGGCGCCCAGGAGCAAGCCCTTCCCGCCGGCGGCGAGTCCGCCGATCAAACCACCACCCGCAGCTCCCGCGGCCAGTTCGATGTTATCGCCCTGTTCGCGTGCCTTGCCCTTGAATTGACCCTCGTTGTTTACGTCGGAGCCGTTGTGCAAATTGGTGTCGACAACGGTGGCGCTAAGATTAAAGCGCTCGCCGTTGGGAAGGATAACCGTGTGAGGAAGCAGAGCGATGGTTGGGCGACCCTGCACGCGACGTGGTTCGGAGACGCGACCGACGCTGCCCTGAACCGTGGATCCTACCGGAATGACGACCTTGCCATCGATCCCTACCGGCTCTGTCACACGGCCAGTAAAAGTGTCGCCTTGTTTGCTGCTGAAGGTTGCCAGAGTGCTTTGCAGCTTAATCTTCATGGCGGTGCCAGCCGGGAGTGAACGATTGGTCTCAGCGGACGCCGCCGCAGCCAGGGACAGCACAGAAACCAATCCCACAATTAGCAATTTCTTCATAGAGCCTCCAAATCTGATCTTGATTTCGACTCTAGACGAGGGGGGAGGCAGGAACAACAGCAGGACGGGCCGGGGAACCACGTTTGATACGGCGTTTGGGGCTAGTGCGGGTGTCGCGGAAAACACCATCGAAGGGGCGGCTGAGGGCCAGCGGGTTTTCATCCGCTATAATTCTTGCTCCACTTCTTATGAGTGACATCATTCCAGTTTCGGCGCTGACTCCTGCCTGGACTGCCGTCGAAAAATCTTATGTCGCCCGCTTGAGGCGGGACTACAAGGACCTGCCCATGACGATTCAAGAAATCCATGCCCGTGAAGTGATTGATTCGCGTGGCAACCCGACAGTGGAAGCGGAAGTCACCCTAGCCGATGGTTCGCGCGCCCGAGCTATTGTTCCGAGCGGAGCCTCCACCGGCGAGCACGAGGCCGTGGAATTGCGTGACGGCGACGAAAAGCGCTTCCTGGGAAAGGGCGTGTTGCAGGCCGTCGAGAATGTGAACGGCGAGATTGCGGAGGCCTTGGCCGGGCTCGATTCTTCCGACCAGCGCGGTATCGATGTGTGCATGAGGGAACTGGACGGTACGCCCAACAAAGGGCGCCTTGGCGCGAACGCGATTTTGGCGGTTTCGATGGCGGTGGCTCGCGCGACGGCGGAGAGTTACAAGATGCCGTTATATCGCTACCTCGGCGGTGTGAACGCGCACGTCCTGCCTGTGCCGATGATGAACATTCTGAACGGTGGCGCGCACGCGGACAACAACGTCGACTTCCAGGAATTCATGTGCATGCCGGTCGGAGCGGAGTCATTTTCCGAGGCGCTGCGCTGGGGCGTGGAGGTGTTCCATACGCTGAAGGGAGTTTTGAAGAAGCGTGGCTACAGCACGGCGGTTGGGGACGAGGGTGGTTTTGCGCCTTCGGTGAAGTCGAATACGGAAGCCATCGACGTGGTGCTGGAAGCGATTCAGGCGGCGGGTTTCCGGCCGGGACAGGATATCGGGATTGCGCTCGATCCTGCAAGCAGCGAGTTTTACAAGGATGGCAAGTATATCTTCAAGAAGAGCGATAAAAGCTCGAAGAGTCCCGAGGAAATGGTGGCTTTCTGGGCGAAGTGGGTGGAGGACTATCCCATCGTTTCCATCGAAGATGGTCTGGCCGAGGATGATTGGGATGGCTGGGCGCTGATGAGCAAGGAGTTGGGTCATAAGATTCAGCTCGTGGGCGATGACTTGTTCGTCACCAACACCGACCGTTTGCAGCAGGGCATTGACCGCGGCGTGGCGAATTCGATTTTGATCAAGGTCAATCAGATTGGGACAGTCAGCGAGACGTTGGATGCGATCGCGCTGGCGCGTCGGAATGGGTACACCTCGGTGATTTCGCACCGCTCGGGAGAGAGCGAGGATACGTTCATTGCGGATTTGGCGGTGGCGACGGGAGCGGGGCAGATCAAAACTGGTTCCGCATCCAGAACTGACCGGGTTGCCAAGTATAACCAGTTGCTGCGCATTGAAGAGGCGCTGGGCGAAATGGCAATATTCCCGGGAGTTTCTGCCCTGAACTACAAGGGCTAGCTAGAGATCGAACGCTTGGGAGTTCAGGCAGGATGAAAGCAGAGGTCTCATGAGGTCTTGGAGTTCGGTTCTCCTGTTGACGGCCATTTTGACTGTTTCGGCGAGCGGTCAAAAAGCGGTTGGCGCTGAAACTGCTGCTGCGCAGTCTGCTGCAAATCCCGCTGCAAATTCCGACAACGCCACGCCTGCGACACGCGAGGATATTGCGCGCCTGTTTAAAGTGATGCGTCTGCACGAACAAATGCAGGGCACCATGCGACTCATCATGGCGCAGCAGCAGAAAATGATGCGTGAAACCATCAAACAGCGTGTGCCCGAGATTAGCGATGAACAACTAGCCAAAATTGAGGCAATGACCAAAGATGCCGTCAAAGACCTTCCCTTGGAGGGCATGCTGGAAGATTCCATGCCCGTGTACCAGAAGCACTTGACTAAGGGCGATGTGGATGCGATGTCCAGATTCTATGCGACGCCGACGGGACAAAAACTTCTTCGGGAGCAGCCCGCTATCGCGGGAGAGTCGATGCAAGCGATGAGCCCGCGAATGCAGAAGGCAATGGGCGCGATGATGGACCGGATCACCGCGACGGCCAAAGAAGAAGCCGAGAAGGAAAAGTCTTCTCCCGCCGAGAAATCGCAACCGCCCAAGAACTAACCTATGACTCCCAATCCTCTTGTCCTGATCATCCTCGACGGCTGGGGTTACCGCGCCGAGACGAAAGCGAATGCGATCGCTCTCGCCCGCAAGCCCACCTACGACCGTTTTCTCCGCGACTATCCCAATACGCTGATCCAGACGAGCGGGCCTTTTGTTGGCCTTCCTGAAGGGCAGATGGGCAACAGTGAAGTTGGGCACTTGAACATTGGAGCCGGGCGCGTGGTGCACATGGACATCACTCGGATCGACCACCTGATTGCAACAGGAGCTTTCTTTGCCGATCCCGTCCTGTTGCAAGCGATGAAGCATGCCCGGTCGGGAGGGCGGCGGCTGCATCTTTTCGGGTTGGTCTCCGACGGCGGCGTGCACTCGCAGCAAGAGCATCTGCATGCGTTGCTGAGGATGGCGAAACAGAATGGCATCGACCGCGTTTTCGTGCATGCGTTCATGGATGGGCGCGATACGCTGCCGACCAATGGAGCGGGCTATCTCGAAAAACTGCAACAGAAGATGCGCGAATACAGCTGCGGGCGAATTGCCAGTGTGAGCGGCCGATACTACGCGATGGATCGCGATCGCCGCTGGGAACGCATCACGCAGGCTTTCGAGGTGATGCTGACGGGCACCGGTGGGGCGGCGGGCTACGTCGACGCGGTCCAGGGCGTGAAGGACTCGTACAACAAGAATGTCACCGACGAATTCATTGTGCCGTTCGTTTGTACGGATAACAAGGGTGCGCCGCTGGCGACGATTCGGGATGAAGACGCCTGTATCTGCTTCAACTACCGTGCCGACCGCGTCCGGGAAATTACGCGGGCGCTGTGCCGGAACAGCGGCCTGAACGCCGAGGGCGGACGCAACCTGGAAGGCTGGGAAGGTTTGGACGAGACGATTGCCCGCGAGCGCGTGCCGAAAAATCTCAATTACGTCTGCATGACGCAGTACGACAAGAAATTCGCGCTGCCAGTCGTGATTCCACCCGAGTCGATGGACAACATCCTCGCCAATATCATGGCGCAGGCGAGTTTGAAGAATTTGCGTGTGGCCGAGACGGAGAAGTACGCGCACGTTACGTACTTTTTCAACGGCGGCGTCGAAGCGCCATTTCCCGGCGAAGAGCGGCAGATGGTGGCGTCTCCGAAAGTCGCCACCTATGATCTGAAGCCGGAAATGTCGGCACAGGGCATTGCCGAGACCGTGGTGAAGGCCGTCGAGCAGGGAAGTTTTCCCGTGATCATCGTGAACTTCGCCAACGCGGATATGGTGGGCCACTCGGGCAAGCTCGAGCCGACGATCCAAGCGGTAGAAACGGTCGACGCTTGCCTGGCGCAAATCGAGGCGGCGGTAAAACGCAAAGGCGGAGCTATGCTGATCACCGCCGATCACGGCAACGCGGAAATGCTGATCGATCCGGTTACCGGCGGTCCGCACACGGCCCACACCACGAACCCAGTCCCGTTCATCATGGTCAGCGGCGAAGACAAGAAGTTTGGCCTCCGACTTGATGGGTCCCTGCGAGACATTTCGCCGACCATACTCAGCCTGCTCGGAGTCCCGCAGCCGAAAGAGATGACCGGCCACGACCTCCGCGTGAAGTTGACGAAGTAGCGTGGTCGTGAAATTAAAATCCCCTGCATGCGCAGGGATGAAAGCATGCATTGAGTGCAAACCAGCAAGGTGCCACGATGAAAGTTGTACTCTTCCAACAGCACAAATTTGAGCTTTGGAATCCCCCGCCCTGGGTCGCGGCCAAGCTGGCGGAACGGTTCCCGCAGCTCCAGGTCGTGCATCCTTCCAGGCCTGAAGATTTGTTGCTCGAACTGCGCGATGCCGAAATCGCCATTGGCTCAACCTTGCCGCCGGATCAACTGGCGCGGGCGAGGCGGTTGAGATGGGTGCACTCGCCGGCTGCCGCGGTGCATCAGTTTATGGTTCCGGAGTTCATCGCCAGTCCAACGCAGCTCACCAACGGGCGCGCCGTTTTCGGCGCCACCGTGGCGGAACACGTGATTGCGCTCATGCTCGCGCTGGCGCGGCAACTTCCCGCGTGCGCGCGCTTCCAGGCGCAACGGATCTGGGGACAGCAGTTGCTTTGGAATGCTGAGGCCCGGCCCCGGACAATTGCCGGGGATACGCTGGGATTGGTGGGTGTTGGGGCCATTGGCGCGGCTGTGGCGCAACGCGCGAAGGGTCTTGGCATGGACGTGATAGCCATGCGAAAGCATCCGGAGAAGCCGGGCGAAAATGTGAGAGCAGTCTACGGCTCCGAGGGAATCAATAAATTCCTGAGCCAGTCGGATTTCGTTGTGGTGGCTGCTCCTGTTACTCCAGACAGCCGAAACTTGATCAATGCCGAAACGCTAGCCCAAATGAAACCCACTTCTTGCCTGATCAATGTTGGGAGGGGTGTTCTGGTGGATGAAATCGCGCTTACAAAAGCATTGCAAACAAAGCAAATAGCGAGTGCTGCGCTGGACGTGTTTGAGGAGGAGCCATTGGCGCCCGATTCTCCTTTGTGGGCCCTTGAGAACCTCTTCATCACTCCGCACTGCGCTGGTTTTATCGAAAACCTCTGGGAACGGCATGTGGAGGAGATTTCGGCAAATCTCGTTCGCTACCTGAGCGGTCAGCCATTAGGGGGGCTCGTCGACAAGGTGCTCGGTTATTGAGGTCAAGCTCCGCACAAGAGTGCAATCGATTGCAGCTTGTGCTTTCAGAATTACTCCAAGTTTCTCGCGTAACATAATCATTCTAATAGATATGAAGTAGTCTTTATCTGGTAGGAGGCTTGCGCATATCAGGGCTGATAGCAGATCAGCCCCATGCCCAAATCTTGCCAATACGCGCTTCTGTGGATCGTTAGCCTGACTCTACTCCTGGCATGGCAGTCCGAAGCTGCCGGGGCTGTGTTTGAGGCTCGGCCCTCTCGCGTCTCTGAGCGCGAAATGTCTAACCAGGTGCCTTGGGGAAGGCTCGTGGTCCGGAGCACATATTTCCGCGAAATGGCGCGTGGCGCGCAATCTCGCAGCTGTGTAGCAAACTTGCCGCCCGAACCTCTGGCTACCCCAAATCCCGTCCTTGATTCCACGGATCATCTGCGGCTGACGGTAAGCTTTGTGGTCGGAATCGATGGTCGCGTCTATGGTCCTCTGGTCCTGGAGGGCATGAGCCAGGGCGTCAAAGCTGAGCAGGCGCGCCCGGTAGTGGATGCGGTGCGGACATGGCGATTTCGTCCGGCAGTGTGCAACGGGGCACCCACTGAGGCGGAAGCGAAAGTTGAGTTCTCCTCGCCCCCGAATCGGTTCTAGAATGGGGGAAGGCTCCCCTTGGATAATCCGAAGCCAACTTCCTCGAACGATCCTCGCGTGAACGATCCGCGCGCGAGCGGCGCCTCGGCCAACCCGAGCGAAGGGCGGGTTGTGCCACAAACGGTTGACGAATTCTTTCAAAACCTGAAACCCGAGCTGAAGCGTCCCAAGCCCAGCGAAGAATCCGTTGCTGCCGCCCGCCTGGCTATTGAACGGCTCGAGATGCAGTCGATGACTCGCGAGTCCCTGTCCGGCCAGGATGGACTGGACCTGGTTGCCGCTGGGTTATGCCGACTGTGCGGGCGCAGCAACCCGGGAGATAACCAATTTTGTGGGGGATGCGGTGTACCGCTGGATTTGGCTGGCGCTGGGGGAAATGCGGGACAACTAGCGGCGCCTTCCGCTAATGGGCATCAGTACCATCACCACTACCACCATCACTTTCTCTCCGGGGGGATGGAGGGAGGGTTGCAGTCGTTGTTGGGAGGGGTCGCGGCGCCCCGGCGGGACCCTGCACGTCCGTCGGCGCAAACACCGGCTCTGTCGCGGGCGGAATCGGGCATTCGCAAACTCACCCAGGATTGGGCGCTGGCCTGCAACACGAAACACCTGGAAGACTTGGTCGACATTTATTCGACCGATGGTTTGCTCATGCGCTCGAACTACCCTCCAGTGCGGGGGACGGCGGCGATTCGCGAGTTTTTTGTGCATATGCTTGAGGGTGGTTTAGGCGATGTAGAGCTTGAATCCCTGCGGGTGATGGTGGGTTCGGATTTGGCCTTCGAGGCGGGACGCTGCAAGATGCTCGTGCCCACGGCCACTGGAAAACGCCGCGAGGATCGCGGCAAGTTTGTCATGATCTACGGACGGCAGACGAACGGTGAGTGGAAGGCGGTCGTCGACTGCTGGGCCAGCGATCTGAGTCTTAGCGCGGGCGAGATTGAGCCAGCGCGACCAGTTGGGCCTGTACCTCCTGGGGTGAAGACTCCAAGGCGCAGCGCCTAGGGGCTGTTGACCCGCGAGGGCCACGTCCTCAAACTACGATGTTCCGAACAACATTCAAGAAGGAGATCGTGGCGGAGTTCCTGCCTCCGGCGCGATCGCGCAAAAAGCAGAGCGTCATCATCCTGTGCGACGGCATGCCGTCAATTCCCCGCAAGCAGGCTCTCTCGGCATTTCTTTCGCGCAAGGGCTATTGGGTGATTTATCCGCGCTATCGTGGGACGTGGGAAAGCGGGGGCCGGTTTCTGGAGAAATCGCCGCATGAGGACATTCGCGATGTGATTGACGAACTGCCGAAAGGGATTCGGGACGTCACGTTCGGGCGGCGATTCGAGCTTTCCCCTGACGAGATCTTCGTCATCGGTGGGAGTTTTGGCGGCGCGGCGGCGATCTTGTCTTCTCTGGATCCGCGGGTGAAGAGGGTGATTGCGAATTGCCCTGTCGTCGATTGGTCGATTGTGCCAAAGTCGGTGAAGGCGGAGACTTCCAATCCCAGCTACGCCGCGTACATTCGCGAAGCGTTCGGCAACGCGTATCGGCTTTCCGACCGTAATTGGAAGAAGCTTAACAGCGGGACGTTTTACAATCCCACGAACCACATCCGAGAAATCACGCCGTCCAAGATCTTGATGTTTCACGCGAAGGACGATCCCTACGTTTCCCATGCGTCAGTGGAGCGCTTCGCACGACGCACTGGCGTCAAGCTGAAGTCGTTCCAACGCGGTGGACATTTGAGCACGGAGCGGATCGTGCAGAAACAGTGGCCCACGATCAAGAAGCTCTTTGAAGAATAAGCGGCCAACGGACGGTCGACCGCTCGTTATTTGTGCCTGCAGGTTGTGTGCCTGCAAAGTTCTATGCCTGCAAGTTGAGAGAGCTGCCCTGGGTGTTTGTATTGGCGGTGGGGTTTAACAGATCCACGGCGATACGGTATTCGTTGTTCTGCTGCAAGAAATCGATGGCCACGTGCTCGCCGCCGGAGCCGTTCTGGTTTTGGCTCACGTCGATGGTAAGCTGTCCGCTGGAGCCGTTAGTGCCACCTAAGTTGATCTGGATTTCCTCGCGAGCGCTGCTGGAAGCGGAGTTGGTAGGGGCTGCGATATTGACGACCACTTCGGGATTGGTGCCGGTCGTGCCGTTGGCAGGCGCCCAGATTGATGACGATCTCCGGTGAGGCAGGCTGCGGAGGTGCAACGGGTGCAGGCGGAACGGTTGCGACGGGCACCACGGGCTGCTGGTTCTGCTCGAAGGAATTGGCCAGGGTGGTGAAGGCCTGTTGCGCCGCCGCCAGGTTTCCGCTTTGCAGCGCGGCGCCGATGGCGTTGAACGCTTGAGCGCGATCCGAGCGTTGGAATGTGGCACCGTTGCGGTTGGGGCCATTTTGTCCGAGCGAGACCAAGGCGTTGTAGGCTTGCTGCGCGCCGGCGGTGTTCCCGGATTGCAGAGCCGCGCCTAGCTGGGCGAGATCGGATTGGCGCGCCTGACGGAACGCCTGGAGTTGCTGGAAGATGGATTCGGCGCCGTTGGCGCTGGCTGTGCTGGTTTGTCCTCCACCGATGTTCACGAGCACAGCCGGGGTGCCTGGCTGCGTAGTGGCGGCCGGGTGAGCAAAGGTACTTTGCAGGCTGGCAAAGGCGGCCTGCGCTCCGGCCAGGTCGCCCGTTTGCAGCGCCTGTCCGATGGCTTCGAAGGCTTGCGCTCGGTTGGAGTTGGCGAAGGGTTCGCCGTTGCTGTTAGGGCCGTTCCTTCCGATTGCCGCGAGATCACTAAATGCCTGCTGCGCGGCGGTTAGGTTGCCGCTTTGAAGCGCGCTGGCGAGCTGTTGCAGGTCGGTGCGGCGGCTCTGATTGAAATTTTGAATTTCCTGGAAGATCGAAGGGGTGATTGCTGATGTCGCCATGGTTGCCTCCTGGGGAGCTCCGTCGACGGAGTTCCAACAGCCTGGTTTGCGATACTGGTGTTTTATCGGAGCGGGTGCGGGATAACTTTAGCGCGAGAGTTTGAGTAGCCTTACCGCGGAATCTGGAGCTTCCTGGCAAGGGAGCGCGCCCGGCGTGGGAGTTTATTCGGGCGCCGTCGCCTGGGAGGCGGCATTGCGCGCGGGCCGCCTGGCCGCATCCAAACGGCGGAATAAGGTATTTACCAACTCAGCTTCCGAATTGCCATCTTCTGGAAACGTAACAGCCGCCCAGGCCGCCGATAATTGTCGAGACGACCCGGTTTCGATGGTAGCGAGAGCTGTGTTAAGTTTCGTGAGGACGACTGCGACGGCATCTCCGTTGACCTCGGGGAGCACCATGGCAAACTGGTCGCCCTCGTAGCGGCTTAAGGTGTCATGGCTCCGAAGGCGGGCGCGCAGGCTGGCCGCTACCTGCTTCAGGATCTGGTCCGCTCCCTGCACGCCGAGCGCCGTGTTGACTTCGCGGAAGCCTCTTAAATCGAGCGTGATCAGCCCGAAGGGCTTTTGATAACGCCGTGCCCGGGAGAGCTCCTGCCCGACCATGGCGTGGAAATGACGCTGGTTGGAGGCTCCGGTGAGGGGATCGGAACTGGTGCTGCGATTTAGCTCTTCGCTGAGGTGGAGACTGCGAACTGTATTGGCCGCTACTTCCGCGGCCACCTGCGCAAGGGTAAGTTCGTCCTTAAGGAAGGCGTGGGTTCCGCGTCGCGCAATCACGACTGCGCCAAGGGCGGTGGCGCCCGAGACTAAAGGAATGCAAATTTCACTGCCGGAGGTGCCATAACAGAAAGAAGGATTGGCGGAAGTCGCGTCCTCCGCCATAACGAACCGCTTTTGTCGCATGGCTTGCCCCAAGGGACCAAGCTGGCGCGCTTGCAGGAAGCGCTCCATTTGAGGCTCATCGCTGCCGGCATGGGCAGCAATGCGCAGGTCTTTATCCGGGGGACAAAGCAGAATGGCGACGTTGGCATTCTCAAACGCATCCCCCAACAAGTCGGCAAATAGGGAGCAGAACTCTCCGGGGTTGGGCGCCGTTGCGGCCGAACGGACGATCAGATGCAGCAACTCTACTTGTCGCTTCCGGGCGTACTCGGCATCGTGCAGATTATGGTTCTCCAGCAGGACGGCAACCTGGGCGGCCAAGAGCGAAAGCAAGACCAAATCCTCATTGCCAAAGCCCTGAGCGCCATTTTTTTCGAGGACCATCGTGCCCAAGGAGCGGTCGCGAACGAGCAAAGGCAAATAGAGAGCAGTGTTGTCGTCCTGCGAAGTTGCCTGTTGGGATCCGGTTCGAGCCGCCGCCGCGACCGGGTCAGAATCGCGCAAGGGAAAAGCGCGGGAACGGTGTGCTGGCCACTGGTATTCAGCGCGACAGGAGAGTTGGGCCGATGCGGGGTCCAAGAGGTACACGGCCGCACGCTGCATTTCGGTATGGCTGCGCAATACCAACAGCAACGTCTCCAGGACAGTTTCCTGCTGGCGGACAGCCAAGAGCATCTGCGTGGCCTGCTGCAGCGCCGCAAGGTGTCGCGAACTCAGTTCGGTCGTGGGCACGGAAACAGTCAAGAGGTTTGGAAGACAGCTATCGGTGCGATTATAAAACCCGCGTAGATATGTTGTAGATGGCGAATGCGGTATGGAGCAAGGACGAAAAAGAAAAGCCACGGCATGGGCCGCGGCTTCCAGCAAGTGGGGTCGATCTTAAGCGGCGTGTTTGGCGGTAAACACCGAGGGCTCTCCCTGGTAACCTTGCGCCTTCGGGGCGGCACCAAGCACGTGCATTTCGCTCCAGTCATACGGTAGCTCCGTGCCACAGTCCAGGCAGACGACGTAAGTTCCCGTCATCGCAGCGGCTGCGGTGCGGCGCAACGTTGGCTTTGTAGTAATTGGAAAGCTGTAATTCGAATGCCAGCAGCCAAACATAGCATCCATCAATTTTGAAATCATCGAGACTACCTCCAGGGAACCCGCCACTACAATCGAAATCGCAATACTGGCTTAGATTCCAAAAAGTGCAAAAGGGTTCGATGGACTACGGGAAAGACAGAGGGGCACGGTTAACTAGCGAGAATCGCCGGATTTTACGCGCAGCTCTAAGGAAACCCTGATTAAGTCCTCTGCAAACCAAAAGCAGGTCCCTCCACTTCGCGGGATCGCCGGAAAACCGGCGATTCCGCTACGGTCGGGATGATAAATTGAACTTAATCAGAGTTTCCCTAAGTTAAGCGTTCTGTGGGCCTGAAGCTTTTTTCTTGGCTTGGCACTTGGCTTGGATGGCTTGCTGGAGGCGGGTTCGCAGTTCGTCGGGCAGGTCGTAAACTTCGGTGTTCTTATAAATCTGGATCGTCTTCTTGGTGGTATCGCAGACCACGTAGCAATTGTGGCACCAAGCCAGGTGGTCGTCCAACTCCGACCGTGTGCGCGCATCGAGGGCGCCGTCGAGATACTCGTTGAGTTCTTTCAAAAACTCGGTGCACTTCACGCTACGCTGTCTCCACTGTGGGTTTTACGAAGAAGCGGTTGAGCCTTTCGCGCAGTTGTAAGCGTGCGCGCAGCAACCGCGACTTCACCGCCGGAATGCTCAACTCGAGCGCTTCGGCGGTTTCTTCCGTCGATAAGCCTTCAACATCACGCAGAATGAAGACGGTACGGAACCCAGGGGGCAACCCCTGGATCGTACGACTCAGAATCTCCTTCAATTCCGCCTGATTGTAGTTCTGTTCCGGATTCGGAGCCCAATCCGCGACTTCGCGCGGAACGGAATCGTCTTCCGTCTGAATATCTTCGTCCAGCGACACCGTGCGTTCGGGGCGGCGCCGGCGCAGCTTCATTAACGCTTCGTTGACGGCGATCCGCACGAGCCAGGTGTAAAACTTCGACTGCTCCTGGAACTGCTGCAAGTTCGTGTATGCCTTCAGAAACGCATCCTGCACCACGTCTTCCGCATCTTCGCGGTTTTGCGTGATGTGCTGGGCGATGCGGAACACGTTCCGGTCGTAACGCTTGACCAGTTCCCCAAACGCCTTGTCGTCGCCGCCTTTGGCGGCTCGGACCAGCACCAGCTCTTCGCTGGGAGGATCGCTAATACTGTGTTGGATGGCTCCCATATTCCTTCCGATTCAACAATTTTGGGGCGCCGTACACGACACCAAAGGTGTATTGTACCGGGGATTCGAGCTCGACGCCTTGTCAATATTTGACGCGCGAACGAGCCAATTGTCCCGGCTGGAGAGCGGGGTAATCCAAAGTAATCTGCCCCAAATCGCCGGGTTCCCCTAGACTCGGGTTACCTGGCAGGAACTGCGGGCCAGAGTGACCTCTCACATGACCGAACAGCCCTGGATCCACGAAGTTGTCGGACGCGTTGCGTCAGAAGTGCTCGAGCGCCACGTCGCCGAACTGCGAGAGGAACTCGTGCGTCGCGCGGTCGAAGAGGTGCAGCCTTCGCTGGCATTGCGAGGCGGCAGCGAAAAGCTGCTGGCCGCAGTGGCTGCGGTACAGGAGAGCACCGGGCAGCGCGATATTCTGAATACGCT
>Ga0080027_10000080_pt1 | contig 39800 bp, 37 predicted proteins | sample OrgsoiDNA2013046_FD_70962 | JGI IMG/M metagenome (GOLD analysis project Ga0080027, IMG submission 70962) | Permafrost soil microbial communities from the Arctic, to analyse light accelerated degradation of dissolved organic matter (DOM) -... | ecosystem: Environmental > Terrestrial > Soil >... | reverse complement strand
ATCAAACGAGCGGAACTTGATCTTGGGGTTGTGCTTGCTCAACACCTTGGTGATGGCCGCCGTCAGCGTGGTCTTGCCGTGGTCGATGTGCCCAATCGTCCCGACGTTCACGTGCGGCTTGCTGCGGTCAAATTTTTCCTTTGCCATTAAAAAGCTCCTCTAGCCTTTGCTGAACCAGAACGCGCCCAGGCGCGTCTCCCGTTCGGTTAAACCTTCGAATTCCCGGTCCAGCCGCTTGTACTCGGCCAGGTTTCGCTCGCGAAACTCTGAGAATTCTTCCTCTGTCTTCCAGACATCCAGCGTAAGAAAGCGAAGATGATCAGAAACATCTCTTACCAGCTCCGTTCGGATATAGCCTTTTGAACCGCGAAAAAACCGCGCCCAATTCCCTTCGGGGCCATATTTCTCAACAAACTCATCAAGCTTTTCTTGCTTGACCCGAAACTCCCACACAATCACATATTCCGCGATCATGCCGGCACCAGGCCCGTTCCTTCTTCAAAACCGCGGTCGCCTGAATCCTCTTCGTAAAACGACCCCAAAACTGTTTCGTGTTCAATCAGGCCTTCCACCGTAACCAGCCGCATGAAACTTTCATATTCCTGCTGCCGCTGCCGACGAAAACCTTCAAATGCCTGGTGCGATGTCCAGCGATCAAAAACCCTATATCGCCTTTCAGCCGCTGACCACGGAAAGCTTTCACTTCCCAGATACCCCTCACTGCTTTCCAGCAGAGCCGGCCAGCTTCCACCCGGCCTGAATACCTGAAGGAACTGCTGCTCTTTTCCTTCAGTCACAACAAATTCGCGTACGATCACGAACCGCGTCGAACGCGATTCTCACTTGCCCTGTACCTTGGCTACGATCTCTTCTGTCACCGAGCGCGGAGCTTCATCGTAATGCGCAAAGTGCATGGAGAACGTTGCCCGGCCCTGTGTGCTCGAACGCATGTTGGTCGCGTAGCCGAACATCTCAGCCAGCGGAACCAGCGACTTGATCACCTGCGAACCAGCGCGGTGCTCCACGCCTTCAATCCGTCCGCGGCGCGAGTTCAGGTCGCCGATGATGGTGCCCATGAATTCCTCAGGCACAACCACTTCCACCGCCATGATCGGCTCAAGCAATACGGGTGACGCCTTGCGGGCTGCTTCCTTGAAGCCCATGGACGCGGCAATCTTGAATGCCATTTCGTCCGAGTCGACTTCGTGGTAGCTGCCGTCATACAGCGTGACCTTGATATCAACCATCTCATAGCCGGCAAGAACGCCGCCTTCCATGGCCTGCTTGATACCCTGCTCGATTGGCTTGAAGAATTCACGCGGGACCGAACCGCTCTTGACCTCGTTGACGAACTCAAAGCCCTTGCCCATCTCGTTGGGATCGATCATCAGCTTCACGTGGCCATAGTGACCCGAGCCACCGGTCTGGCGGATGTATTTACCTTCCGCTTCCGCGTGCCTGCGAATAGTTTCGCGGTACGCCACCTGCGGCTTACCAACGTTGGCTTCCACCTTGTATTCACGCATCATGCGGTCGATGATGATTTCAAGGTGCAATTCACCCATACCGCTGATGATGGTCTGACCGGAGTCAGGATCGGTTGCCACTTTGAACGTAGGATCTTCCTGGGCCAGGCGGTTCAAAGCCACGCCCATCTTTTCCTGGTCGCTCTTGGTCTTGGGTTCCACAGCTACCGAAATAACCGGCGCGGCAAAGGTGATCGACTCCAGCAGAATCGGTGCCTTTTCCGAGCAGATGGTATCGCCCGTTGTAATGTTCTTCAGGCCCACGCAGGCGCAGATGTCGCCGGCATAGATCTCGCTGATTTCTTCACGCTTGTTGGCGTGCATCTTCAGCAGGCGGCCGATACGCTCGCTCCTGCCCTTGGTCACGTTCAACACGCTGTCACCGGTCTTCAGGTGGCCGGAGTAAACGCGCACGAAGGTCAGCTGGCCCACAAAGGAGTCAGCCATGATCTTAAACGCCAGACCGGAAAACGGTTCATCGTCAGCCGGCTTGCGCATCACGACCTTGTCGCGATGGTCAGGATCAACGCCCTGCGTCGGCGGAATATCCAGCGGCGAAGGCAGATAATCAACCACTGCGTCCAGCAGCGTCTGCACTCCTTTATTCTTGAACGCCGTTCCACACAAAACCGGGAACAGCTTCAAAGCAATCGTGCTCTTGCGCAGCGATTTCTTCAGCTCCGGAGCGGTAATGGTTTCACCTTCCAGGAACTTGTGCAGCAGATCGTCATCATGCTCGGCGACGCTCTCCACAAGCTGAGCATGGAACGCTTCCGCCTTCTTCAGAAGTTCAGCGGGAATTGCTTCCACTTCATACTTGGCGCCCATGGTTTCATCGTGCCAGTAAATGGCCTTCATTTCCACCAGGTCAATCACGCCCTTGAACGCAGCTTCCTGACCGATGGGAATCTGAATGGCAACTGGACGGGCATTCAACCGCTTGCGGATGGTGTCCACCGCATGCTCAAAATCTGCGCCCATCTTGTCCATCTTGTTGATGAAGCAGATCCGGGGAACTCCGTACTTATCGGCCTGCCGCCACACGGTTTCCGACTGCGGCTCCACGCCGTGCACGGCGTCAAACACCGCGCAGGCGCCGTCCAGGACGCGCAAAGAGCGCTCCACTTCAGCGGTAAAGTCCACGTGGCCGGGGGTATCAATAATGTTGATGCGGATGTCACGCCAGATGCAGGTGGTGGCGGCTGACGTAATCGTGATGCCGCGCTCCTGCTCCTGCTCCATCCAATCCATGGTGGCAGTGCCTTCATGCACTTCACCGATCCGGTGGGTGATGCCGGTGTAAAACAGAATGCGTTCAGTCGTAGTGGTCTTGCCGGCATCAATGTGGGCCATGATGCCGATGTTTCTACAACGATCTAATGGAGCCTGTCTGGGCACTTTGTGATCCTAAAATCCTTGAAACCCGAATCCCGAATTTCAAATTTGAAATTGCCTTACCACCGATAATGCGCGAAGGCCTTGTTGGCTTCCGCCATGCGGTGTACGTCTTCCTTCTTCTTGATGGCGGCTCCGCGACCATTGGCGGCGTCCAGAAGCTCATTGGTGAGCTTGTCCACCATGCCTTTTTCGCCACGACCGCGGGCATAGCTCACGATCCAGCGGATGGCCAGCGAGGTACGCCTGTCCGGGTTCACTTCCACCGGGACCTGATAGTTGGCTCCGCCGACGCGGCGGGTCTTCACTTCCAGCAGGGGCTTGGCGTTTTCCACGGCCTTCTTGAACAGCTTCAAGGCCTCATCGCCGCCCTTGGACTGCAGGTTCTCCATGGACTTGTAAAAAATGCCCTGGGCGGTCGATTTCTTGCCGCCGAACATCATTGCGTTAACGAACTTGGTCACCAGCGCGGAATCATAGATCGGATCCGAGATGGGTTCCCGCTTGGGGACATGTCCTTTTCTAGGCATAACGTTTCTTCTCTTCTAGGGCTGCAACGCTTCGCCCTCGTCCTAAAATCCTGTGACTACTTCGGTCTCTTGGCTCCGTACTTGGAACGGCTCTGCTTACGGTTGGCAACGCCCGTGGCATCCAGCGTTCCGCGCACCACGTGATAGCGCACGCCAGGAAGGTCCTTTACGCGGCCTCCGCGGATCAGCACAATCGAGTGCTCCTGCAGGTTGTGTCCCACGCCGGGAATATACGTGGTTACTTCAATTCCATTGGTGAGCCGAACGCGGGCCACTTTACGCAGCGCTGAGTTCGGCTTCTTGGGGGTCTGCGTGTAGACGCGGGTGCAAACGCCGCGCCGCTGCGGACAAGACTGCAACGCAGGACTGGCCGTCTTGTAATTCGGCGCCTTCCGTCCTTTGCGAACCAACTGATTAAATGTCGGCATAGCTACCTTTATGACCTCTACTAACCTGTTCTAACCTGTACTGGTAAAAACCTGGCGTTGAGCCGAGGCAATCCACACGCCTGCCCTGGCCTGCCAAAGACCCGCTACCGGGCTGGCTGTCAAGCGCTGACAACCATGATTCCGCCTTAACGGCGGAAGAATTCGATGTTACCTATCGGTGGTCGGAAACGACGGTGGCGCCGAGCCAGAAAAACTGGAGGTGCTCCGTTTCGTTGTCCTAGGATCCGCATACCCTTCACGGGGGAAGGAAAGCGCGGATCTTTTTCAGCGAGGTATGCCCTGTTTAAAGCAGCAATTCAGGGGCAAAAACGCGTTACAGCTTACAACACAGCAAGCCAGATTGAACTCGCAGAACCTGTTTAATATAACAACTGGGAGCGGAGGCCGTCAACAGAGCGGGGTTCCTGACCGCTAGTTAGGGTCCTGATGCGCCCAACCCACATTCGTTTCCACCTCTACCGATCAGACAATTGTATTGGATTTCCGTCTGGATCTTGCTATCGCTCAGGAAAAAAATCTCTCTCTGACGGACTTCTCCGGAACGAGCCAGCTGGCCATCAGTTCTTTGCGTTACCGCCGTACCCTTCGGCCCGGCAAAGATGGTCGGTGCAGCGCACTACGGTCACCTCCAGCGCAAACTCCGGCCATGCTTTCTCGTTTTCCGTGAAAGAATTCGGGTTCTGTCGAGTCACAGATTGAGAAGTCTATAAATTTTCTCGCAAAAAGTCTCCCTAATGGCGTTCTCAATTGGCGGGAGAGGTGTGTCTGGCCCATTCACCATGTGCCCGAGACCGTTAACGCCTGGAACCGCATTGGATGCGCTTAGTCTTGAAGAAATGAAAGCGAGTAACTACACTGAGTGATTGTCTTCCCCAACCTATTCGTCCCCGAGGGTGTAATGCAGTGGTGTGTGACTAGAACCGCGATCATTTTTCTTTTGGCAGCAGCCATGGCGGGCTGCGGTGGCAGTTCAGCCAGCAACAACACTGTGGTACAGGTAACCCTGACTCCGGGAACCATCTCGCTGGTGGCGGGTCAGGTCCAGGCAACCGCGGTTTCGGCGCAAAATTCGACCAACACCCCCATCCCCAGCCCGGCGACCTACAATACCTCGAATCCGAATCTGGTCACAGTTTCCCCAGCCGGGCAGGTATGTGCCGGCGTATGGGACTCAATCTTTGTGGTGTGCAATGGCCTGGATGCTTCAGGCAATCAGGTCAGTGGCACGGCGACGATCACTGCCACGGCAGGCGGCGTTACCAGTTCACCCATCACCGTATCAATTCATCCTACGGTGACTTCGATTAACGTGACCACGTTACCTACTCCGGGCAGTTGTTTTTCCAACCTGCAAACATTCCAGTTCACTGCCACGGCTTTTCATAACAGCACTGACATCACCAGCCAGATTGGCGGATTCTCATGGCTGACCACAGATGGGACGGTGGTAACCGTGGACAGCAACGGACTCGCTACGGCCCGCGGTCCGGGCGCCGCGCGAGTGATCGCGACAGTTGGCAATGTCACTTCGGTCACTACGACGACAAACTTCAACACCTGTCTGCCGCAGCGAATCATCCTGCACGTGACCAATTCTCTGGCTCAGTCGCAAACCCTGGCAGTCGGGGGTACCGACCCATCGGCCCCGGCCAATCAGACGATTCAGGCTGACATGATCGACGTTAACGGAGTGCCCGTGCTGGGTGCGCCAGTCACGGTTCTTTCCAACAATCCTGCGGTGGCCACTGTGTCAGGGCCAACCGGCAGCGTTACGCTTACCGCTGCTTCTCCTGGCGGAGCCGGTATTCTGGCCGTCTGCTCGCCTCCGAGTTGCGGAAATGGAGTTGGAATTCCGGTTTACAGCAATCTGTTCAGTGTCAGCGTAACCGGAACCAGTCCGGCGACCACCGTCTACGCGGCCACCACTGCATTGCCCAATCTGGGAACTTCACCCGCATTAGTACCGATTGATACCAGCAAGACACCACCGGCGGCGGGAACGCCCATCATTCTTCCCGGTGCTCCCATCTCAATGCAATTCGCTCCAAGCGGGATCAAGGCGTTTGTCACAACAACTTCCGGCCTGGTCTCACTGGATGCTTTCGCAAACACCATCACGTTGCTGGCGTCCGATCCCGTTGGAAAGATCCTTGCGGTTTCCCCGGACGGCTCCAAAGTAATCGTATCGAACGTGATCTTTAATGCCTCTGTACCCTCCCAGCGTCTGTTTATATTCGATCAAACCGCAACACAGCTGCAAACCTTCATTCTTCCCGGAGCGGTGGCAGCCGCGTTTGATCATGACAGCTTCCGTGCCTACATCGTCGCCGATAATGGGAATGTCTATGTGTACTCGCCTTTTCAGACGGAAAAGACTTTGACTCTTGCCGGCACTTTCACAGATGCGGCTCCTCTGGCGTCCGGGCCTTTTACTTTCCTGGCAAATCCCAGCGGGCTGAACGTGATCAGCACCTGTAATAATGCGATTCTTCCCAATGCTCCAACCTCACAGATTCCGTTACTGCTGGGTGAAGTGAAAAACGCCAACCAGATCGTGACGGCGAGCACCGCGGGATTTGACGTGGTAACGGCCACCATTCCTGACGCTACCGGCGGACAGTGCCCTCCACCCACGACTTTTGCTGATCAGGCCATCAACTTCGGACTGGGCACATTGAATCCACGCCAGCTCATTGTGGCATCAAACGGCGCTCATATTGTGGGATTGGAAGCAGGCCTGCCACAGATACTCGTCGGCATCCCGGGAGCAGGTCCCGGTGCGATCCCATTTGCCGGAGGCGGTACGGAAGCGCTAGCCGGAGATATGACCCTTGACGGCAATAGTCTCTGGGTTGGTGTTGCCGGAACAAACACAGTGCACCACATTAATCTGGCCAACGCGACAGATGACCTCCAACTGCAATTGAATCTGAACGGCACGAATGCTAAGCCTGACATCATCGCCGTCCGTCCCAAATAGGTATGTGCTGCTTAGCTCGAGTCTAAAAGCCGCGGAATGCTGAACCAGTGCCGCGGCCGTCTTGCTCCATCTCCCACTGGCTATCTACACCTGGGCCATGCGCGCACATTCTGGGTGGCCTGGCAGCGCGCTCACGCAGCCAAAGGCAAGCTGGTCTTCCGCAATGAAGACCTAGATTTCCAACGCTGCAAACCAGAGTTCGTGACAGCCATGTATGACGACCTGCACTGGCTGGGACTCTCCTGGGATGAAGGGCCGGACATAGGCGGAGAGTTTGCGCCCTATTCACAAAGCGAACGCCGCGATTTCTATCTTGCCGCCTGGCGCAAACTTCGCGATGGCGGCTTCATTTATCCCTGCGCATGCTCCCGCAAGGATCTCGAACGCGCGCTCTCCGCTCCGCACGAAGATGGCGCAGAGCCGTTGGAAGACGACGAGCCTCACTATCCCGGAACCTGCCGCGACAGAATTGAGGAAGCACAACAATGGTCTGAGCCCGGCGGCGTGAGCTGGCGATTCAAGGTGCCAGACTACAGTTCCCTTATTTTCAATGACCTTCATTTCGGCGAACAGCAATTCATGGCAGGGCGTGATTTTTCAGATTTTCTCGTCTGGCGGCGCGATGACGTTCCGGCTTATCAACTGGCGGTTGTCGTGGATGACGAGGCAATGCAGATCACAGAAGTTGTTCGCGGCGAAGACCTGTTGCTCAGCACGGCCCGCCAGCTTCTGTTAATTGATGCGCTTGGATACGCAGTTCCCCGCTACTTTCATTGCCCACTGGTGCGGAACGAAAACAATGTGCGGCTGGCCAAGCGGCACGACGCTTTGAGCCTGCGTAAGCTGCGCGAAAATGGAAGCGATCCGACTGAACTACGTTCCCGCTTTGCCCGTGAACTTTCTGTGAGCTGAAAAGCTAACGCCTCACCGGTGCTCCCGCCCTGGATTCTGGCGCTTCGGCGCGAGCGAAATTCTGGCTGGGCTCGCCGATCGCTATTAAAGACTTAGTCAACCCCAGAAATCTTTCCCGTTCCACAGAGCAATCGGGAAACAATTCCTTCATCTGCTCATAGGTAAGCAGACGAACCGTGTCGGCATACTCCTGAACCCTGCGCCGGTCTGGACGCACCAGCCATCCCCAGCCAGTGAAATATCGAACGATGAAATAATTCCGCAATAGCTTTGGATACCAATGCCAGAAAAATGTCAGATAGTGGACTTCCAGCGGGAACCACCTGTTGGGCGTCTGACAATAAACGAGTTTGCCGACCCGCTGAAGTTCCTGGGCGAACGCAACCTGATCCTGCCACTTACCAACATGTTCAATTGCAGAGTTTGAGTAGGCCAGGTCAAAACCTCGGTCCGGCAAATCAGTATGGCGACCGTCGCCAACCAGCACTTTACAGTGATTAGATTCCTGCGGCATCAGGTTGAGGACGGTAATGTCACGCTGCTCGCCGTCCCAATGGCTCACCAATCCACCAAGATCCACGATGGAAGATATCTTGTCAGGAGGAAACAGGGCAACGAAACGCTCGCGCCTGCGCTTGCGGAATTTCCCTGCGATGGTATGCCATAACCGATTGAACCCTTGTTCGAAGCTCATGCGCTAATCAGTATAAGCAAACAGAGTAAATACACACATTGAATTCGCTAAAAATAGCATTTGCCGGAATTTCCAATCGACAATTAAGTCTTCAATGTCATTCTTTTCTCCGTTTTCTTTTTCTCCGCCCGCCCACTCCACATGGCTGCGATCTTGCGCTTCTCCTGCAACAGGCCTGGTGCTACCCGTGGGTTACCTGTCCGCACGAATTGCTCGTGGTTCTCTTCCATGTCGTCCGGTATATATCGATAGTTCACCATCACACCGAAGGAGTCGCGCAGCCCATAGGGCCGAAGATTGGCGAATGGATCAATTGCCTCCAGCCGGGCTCCGTTGGACAGATGAAACGCAGCCACGGGGTCATAAGTACGCTCACCTGAACGGAGTTGAGTGAAATAAGCAAGCGTGAGGCGGCGCAGCGGCGCGTCAAGAACTTCCCGGTGTTTGGCTGGATCCTTCAACAATTTAAACAACGCAAAGACCGGATCAGACTTGTCGGTGGCGCGGGACATTTCTGCTGCACGCACAAGATCCTCCGCAAACTCCTGAAGCAGACGCGCCAGCCTCTCCCGGGTAAATCCGTTTTCGTCATCCGGGCGGCCCAGTGCCCGCGCCAGCAGCGGCACCGGCGATAGAGTGCTGTAGTTCCTGAGGTTCGGCAGCTCGCCGTGCAGTTCGTCCACCACTTGCTTGATCAGGAAATTACCGAAAGGAATGCCACGCAGACCATCCAGACAATTGTTGATGGAGTAAAAGATTGCAGTGTCAGCCTTCTCCGGCGGCAGGACCGGAGCGCTGATGTCGAGCAAAGGAGCAATATCGCGAGACAAACCCTGGACCAGAGCGACTTCGACAAAGATCACGGGATCACCGGGCAGCGCGGGCTGAAAGAAAGCAAAGCAACGACGATCAGCATCCAGCCGTCGACGCAGGTCTGGCCAGCCATTGATCTCATGCACGGATTCATAGTGAATGAGCTTTTCCAGAGTGAAGGCCGATGTGTGCCAGCCGATGCGGTCGAGGTGAAGAAAACCACGATTGAACCAGGAGCGAAAGAGATGCTTGAGATCAGAATCCACCACGGCGAGTTCAGGATGCGAAGGGAGGGCGCGCAACAGGTCACGACGCATAGCCACCAGTGTTTCCGTTCCGGTGGCGCCAGTGTTGATGCGACGAAAAAGTTCCTGCCGGGGAGGTTCAGCGGCCGCCGCCAGGGCTGAAATCCGTTCCACCGTGGCTGTGCCTTCGCCCAGGCTCAGCGCCTGCTTGATGGCTGCCAGGTCTGGTCCAAATTCACTGGCGAGCATCTGGAAGAAAGAAACACGTTCCTCCGGGGTGAGGGCCTTATAGCGAGTGATGATCCGCCGGGCGAGTACGGTCTGGGAAGCTTCACCGCGTTGCGAGAGGAGCTGGCGGCACAGCAACTGCATGTCATCGCCACGGGCTCCGCGTATGCTGTGCAGGAGATTGGTAAGAAAGTCAGGCATGGTTTAAGTGCGCAACGCCTGAAGTATAAATGGTCAGCTTTAAAAATCAGTAAAGCCGGAGCTGAAGAGATTGAAGAAGAGGAAAAGATAAGGCGTCCGGTGGGGCGGACGCCTCTAAGTCCCCTGCTCAGGATTGTCTTTTCCCGGACGGCTAGTTTGCTCCCGGGCCGCCGGACGGCTTGGCAGCGTCCTTGCCCAAATCACCGAAAGGCCACAGGCCCAGCGCTTTCAGGAAGACGTCGTTATGCTTTTCCGTGAGCATTTTGGCGCTCTTCTCTGCCGGCCACGGACTGGCCAGGCGCTCCGGACGGTCAGCCATCCAGAAAGCGGTCAGGGCCATGACGGTTGCGTCACGAATCAGCAAGTCCGGTTTCACCTTGTCAAAGGTATCCACTGCTGAATGATGGGTGTATTTATATTCTGGCGAATCTTGCCCCATGTTGATTCCTGGCAGCCCCGCTAGAACAAATGGCCCGGCATCGGTGCCGAACACCACGCCATCATCTACGCCAATATCACCGAATGCTTTGATGGAGTCAGCGAATTTTTTCATGGCAGGAATCAGGTCATCGCGTCCGCCCATGTTCAAGGCCGTAACCGGACCTTGACCGTTGTCCAGGATCAACGCAGCCACATGGTTCTGCATTTCATCTTTGTGTGTTTTTGTGTATGCGATGGATCCCAGCAGACCTTGCTCTTCACCGGTAAAAAGAACGAATCGGATGGTGCGTTTGGGCTTGAAGCCGCTCAGCTTGATCGCCTTGGCTGCGCCCAGAGTGGTGGCAATGCCGCAACCATCGTCCGTGGTGCCGGAGGCGAGGTCCCACGAATCCAGATGCCCGCCAACGACGATCACCTGTTCAGGATGTTCGGTACCGCGAATTTCGCCGACGACGTTGGCCGAATCCACAGGACCACTGGTGATTTTGTTTTGGACATCAATCTTCAGGCGAACGGGCTTACCCTGATCGACGAAGCGCTCCAGTTGCTGCTGGTCTTCCGCGATCATGCTGACGATGGGAATGTCATAGTACGTATCAAAGCCCATGGCGCCGGTGTGGGTGAGGTGCATGCCTTCCGCGGGTCTTCCCCCCTGGCCGCCAATCACGGCAATGGCATGTACGGCATAGGCTTTTTTAAGAAGATCGGTAAATTTGATGAAGCCGGCCATCGCCGCAGGCCCGGTTGGTGATGGTCCCTTGCGGACGATCAGCAGTACCTTGCCCGCCCACTTCGCTGAGTTGTCCTTGATTTCATCGTCAAGCTTGTTGGTATTCACGGGAACTACCTCTGCTTCCACGCCGCCCGGTTGCGTGGAACCGACCCAGCCCATGGCATCAAGGCTCAACTTACGATGGATCGGGGCAAGAAGCTCTGCACTGGCGGAACCACGTGTCCATCCCCGCGAGATCTGCCATTTTTCCGCGTGTACATTCTCCAGTCCCATGGCACGCATCTTGGCTAGGCCCCATTCCACCGCCTTGGCGGCTTCGGGAGAGCCGGTGACGCGTCCGCCGATATCGTCAGAGAGTTCCTGGAGATCGTCATAGGATTCGGTGGAGAGCATGCCCTGACCGGCGATGGCCGCCAGAGCGGGCATGGTGCCATCCTGTGCGGGAGATGACGGATCAGCGGTTCCTGACGGCTTTGAACCAGCCCAGACTGCTCCGCCAAGAACAACCGCCGCCAATGCGAGCATAAAAACTTTGCGCATGGAAATATTCACCTCAGATTTTTTGGGAAAGATGCCGGACACAATGATGCCTTAAAAAGACGTGCTGCGCGGAGAAATGTGAGCAAGTCAGCCGGAAACACCAGGCGAGCCCCGGGCATCGTAATAAAAGACGCTCTCCCGATCACGCCATGGCTTGCGATATACGAATCGGCACCTCCGGATACCACTACAAACACTGGGTGGGACCGTTCTATCCGCCAAAGACTTCCACCGCACGCATGCTGGAGTATTACCTTCAGCACTTTGATACGCTGGAATTGAATAACACGTTCTATAAATTACCCACGCCGTCAGCGATGGAGACATGGCGTGACGCTACGCCGCGGAATTTTGTTTTCGCGGTGAAAGCCAGCCGGTTCATCACGCATAACAAAAAGCTTAAAGACCCGGAACATGCCATCGATAACCTGCTGCCGCGCGCGGAAGTTCTCGACAGGAAGCTTGGACCGGTCTTGTTCCAGCTTCCTCCCAAATGGAAGGTAAATACCGACCGTTTACAGGAGTTGCTGGACATTCTTCCGCGATCCCACCGCTATGCCTTTGAATTCCGTGAGACAAGCTGGATGGCGCCTGAGGTGAACCGTATCCTGCGGAAATTCAACGCTGCATTCTGCATCTACGAACTGGGCGGATTTCACTCTCCGCTGGAGATTACAGCGGACTTCGCGTACATCCGCCTGCATGGTCCGGCAGAAGGCAAATATCAGGGCAGCTATGGCGACGTCCGCCTGGGTCAGTGGGCCCGCTGGATTGAACAGCAGGCCGGAAAGCTGAAGGCCATCTATGTCTACTTTGACAACGACCAGGCCGGTTACGCCGCGCAAAATGCGCTGACTCTGCGCCGCATGGTGCTGGGCCGGCAGCAAGACCAGGCAGCCTGAATCCAGACGTACGATTTCGCGTATTTTTTGAGAATAGAAAATCAAGAACTCAGTTATAACTCCAGAGTGCCAATCCAAGTCCATTTCTTTCCGGACCGCCGCGCGCGATTCTCGGGCGTGCTTTGCCTGCTGGCATTGATTTGCTTTTTGACTCCGGCGAATGCGCAAAAAGAAGCTGATGACAAGGCACAACCTGACTCCAGAGCGCAGACGGATGAAGGTCCTGCGGCGAATCCGGGACGACCTACCGTTTCAACGCCAGCCGCGCTGACGCCTGTTGGGTATGTACAGTTTGAAAGCGGCGTGCTGGTGGCAGAACATTCTGGCGAGTTTGCCAACCGCACCGGAATCAATGAGGTCATTAAGTTCGCGCCGGCGAAGCGGCTGCAATTGCTGGTGTCGGCAGAGCCGTTTGCTTCGTCTGACCTGGGCGACCATCGTTCCAAAGATGCCGGCGGCGTAGCGCTGGGTTTCCAAACTGTTCTTTTTTCAGGCGAAGGACGCAAGCCGACGATCTCCGCAAGTTACTTTCACACCGTGTATGACGGCACGGCCACGGACCTTGATTTTGGTTCCAGCAAGAACTCGGCTTTGCTGCTCATCAGTGCGGACCTGGGCAAGTTTCACGTGGATACCAACTACATTTTCAATGAACAACTTGATACCAGTGTGCGGCGCCTGCAGTTGGGACAGACACTTTCGATTTCACATCCGGTAAAAGGCAAGCTGGGTTTCACAGAAGAGCTGTGGCATTTTACGCAGCCGTTTCTTCGAGGCGACGCGGTGGGTGCACTGTCCGCGTTGAACTACAATCTGAAGCCGAATCTGGTTATCGACGCGGGCTTCAATCGCGGTGTGACCAATACAAGCACGAGGTGGGAGTTTTTTGCGGGATTCACGTATCTGCTGCCGAAGAAGCTGATGTAGAGCAGCCAGCGCAGTCGAGGGCGGCTGCGCCACACGAGTGTCGCCAAATAAAAAGACCTGCCGAAGCAGGTCTCTGTTTTATAACGTAAAAAATTGTCGTCGTTACTTCTTGTTAGCCACTTCTATCCGCGTGTTGGCCCTGAGCAATGCGACCTGTGCTGACTCATCGCCGTTGGCGCCGGCTTTTTTCAATTCGTCCTCCGCACGCTGTTTGGCCGTTTGCGCCCGGCTGACATCGATCTCATCGGCACGCTCGGCTGTTTCGGCCAGAATGGTAACCTTGTCAGGCAGGACTTCAGCGAAACCCCAGGCTACAGAGAGTCGCTTGGTCTGCCCGGCATGGCGGTAGCTGATCTCCCCAACCGCGAGTTCGGTGATCAGCGGCGCGTGGCCGGGAAGAATTCCCAGATAGCCGTCTTTACCGGGAATCTGGACGTCGTCCGCGATGTCCTTCACCACCATGCGTTCCGGTGTGACCACTTCGATTTGAATCGTGTCTGCCATGTTGTTTACGCTGCGGCTCCGGCTTTCAGTTTTTCTGCCGCCTGCAACACTTCTTCAATGGAGCCCTTCATGTAGAAGGCCTGCTCAGGAACATCGTCATGCTTGCCTTCGATGATCTCCTTGAAGCTGCGAACGGTATCAGCGACTTTCATATAGCGGCCTTCCAGTCCAGTGAACTGGTGGGCGACGAAGAAGGGCTGCGATAGGAACTTCTGTACTTTACGGGCACGGGCCACGGTAAGCCTGTCATCTTCACTGAGTTCTTCAATACCCAGAATGGCGATGATGTCCTGAAGATCCTTGTAGCGCTGGAGAATACGCTTCACGCCCTGAGCCACGTCATAGTGTTCCTTACCGACGATGTGTGGATCAAGAATGCGCGAGGTTGAGGCCAGCGGATCGACTGCCGGATAAATTCCGATTTCGGTCAGCGGACGCGAAAGCACGGTGGTGGCGTCCAGGTGAGCGAAGGTGGTTGCCGGCGCGGGATCAGTCAAATCGTCGGCGGGCACATAGATGGCCTGCACGGACGTGATGGAGCCCTTCTTGGTGGAGGTGATGCGCTCCTGAAGTTCGCCCATTTCGGTGGCGAGGTTCGGCTGATATCCCACAGCGGACGGCATACGGCCAAGAAGTGCGGATACTTCTGATCCGGCCTGGGTGAAACGGAAAATGTTATCGATGAAGAGCAGCGTGTCTGCGCCTTCTTCGTCACGGAAATATTCAGCGACGGTGAGGCCGGTGAGGGCCACACGCAGACGTGCTCCTGGGGGCTCGGTCATCTGGCCGTAAATCAACGCAGCCTTTGACTCTTCCGGAACACCGGGCTTGATTACGCCCGACTCGGTCATTTCCAGCCAGAGATCGTTGCCTTCACGGGTACGTTCGCCAACGCCGGCGAATACTGAATAGCCGCCATGCTGCTTGGCCACGTTGTTGATCAATTCCTGAATGACAACCGTTTTGCCTACGCCAGCGCCACCGAACAGGCCGATCTTGCCGCCCTTCAAGAACGGCTGGATCAAGTCGATGACTTTTACGCCGGTTTCAAACATCTCGGCGTTGGTGGATTGTTCTTCGAATGAAGGAGCCAGACGGTGAATTGGCATGCGCTTCTTGCAAGCGACAGGACCAAGATCGTCCACGGGTTCGCCGATCACGTTCATGACGCGGCCCAGTGTGCCCTTGCCGACGGGAACAGAGATGGGTCCGCCCTGGTCGATGACCTTCATGCCGCGCACCATGCCGTCGGTGGCCTGCATGGCGATGCAGCGCACGCGGCCTTCGCCCAGATGCTGCTGAACTTCCAGAATTACGTCAATCGGGTCCGGGACCTTGAAACCTTCACTGACCACGCGCAACGCCTGATGGATAGGCGGCAGCTTGGTTTCAGGAAACTGCACGTCAACCGCGGGTCCCGCAATCTGTATTACTTGTCCTGTATTTTGTGCCATAAATCCTTTTGCTGCGCCGGCCGTTACCCTGCTGCGGCCGCACCGCTGACAATTTCAATAATTTCCTTGGTGATTTTCGCCTGGCGCACACGGTTCATGGCCAGCGTGAGTCCGTCAATCATGTCGGAAGCGTTGTTCGTGGCCGAATCCATGGCCGTCATGCGGGCAGCGTGTTCGGCTGCTTCTGATTCCAGCATGGCGCGGAAAAGCTGCACGGAGATATACCGCGGCAGAAGGCTCCTGAACAATTCCTCCGGCGGCTGCTCATAGATGTAGTCGACTTGCGAGGTGGCAAAGCCGGCAGCTTTCTTGTCCATCTCCGAGGTGTCGGCGCCCTTGACTCCGGCGCCTGCGTGCATGGCTGCTTCAACCCGGCGCTTGCGTTCTTCGTCGCTGACCTCTTCGGCCACCGCGTGAGCCTGGTCACCAATCTTCTTGATGGGCAGGATTTCATCGACCACGAGGCGTTGCGAAATTACGGATTTGAACTCGTTGTAGACGATGTAGACCGAATCAATCAATTCGTCGGTGTACAGCTTTACGACCTTCTCTCCGATTTGGCGGGGGACGGAGAACTGTGTGCGATTGATCACGCCTACATGTTCATCCACGATCTGGATGGGCGCTTTGCGCTCTTCGCCTTCAGCCACTACGTAACGGCGGCGGAAGTAATCACGCGACTTGCGGCTGATGGAGATGATGTCAATGTTCTTGCCTTCTTTGGAGGCAATGAACTTTGTCGCCGCCTTGAGGCTGTTGGCGTTGAACGCGCCCGCGAGGCCCTTTTCGCCCGAGACCACGATCAAGAGCACGTTCTTTTCCGGACGGCGGATGAGCAGAGGGTGGCGCGCCTCACCGGTGACGGGATCGTAAATCTCGGCGCGCGTTACCAGCGATTTAAGAACGTTGGTGAGCATCTGCGCATACGGCCGCGCCGCCAGTGCGCGCTCCTGTGCGCGGCGCAGCTTGGCCGCCGAGACCATCTGCATGGCCTTGGTGATCTGGCGCGTGTTCTTTACGCTGCGTATGCGTCGGCGAATGTCGAGTAGGTTTGCCATGGCGCCTTAGGCTTTTGCCGCTCCCGCCGTCTGCATGCTGGCTGCAAAAGTCTGCTTGAATTCTGTCACGGTCTTGACCAGGTCTGCCTTGATGGCATCGTCAATCGTTTTCTTTTCCATGATGCTTTGCAGCAGTTTGGGATTGGAAGTCTCAATGTACTTGTGCAACTGGGCTTCAAATTCGCGGATCTTGTCCACCGGCAGGTCATCGAGATGGCCGTTGATGCCAGCCCAGATCACGACAATCTGCTTGCTGAATGGAAGCGGCTGGTACTGGTCCTGCTTCAGGATTTCCACCAGGCGTGCGCCGCGGTTCAACTGGGCTTGCGTCGCTTTGTCGAGATCAGAGCCGAACTGCGCGAAAGCGGCCAGTTCACGATACTGGGCGAGATCGAGCTTCAGCGTACCCGCAACCTGGCGCATGGCCTTGATCTGCGCGGAACCACCCACGCGGCTTACGGAGATGCCCACGTTTACCGCCGGACGGATACCGGAATTGAACAAGTCAGTCTCAAGGAAGATCTGGCCGTCAGTAATGGAAATGACGTTGGTGGGAATGTATGCCGAAACGTCATTGGCCTGCGTTTCAATGACTGGTAGCGCCGTCAATGATCCGCCACCGAGTTTGTCAGACATTCTGGCTGCGCGCTCCAGCAAGCGTGAGTGGAGATAGAAGACGTCTCCGGGGTACGCTTCACGACCCGGCGGACGGCGCAGCAGGAGCGAAATCTCGCGATACGAAGCGGCGTGCTTGGAAAGATCGTCATAGATCACCAGAGCGTGCTTGCCGGTATCACGGAAATATTCTCCAATGGCGCAAGCGGCGTAAGGCGCAAGATACAACATGGGGGCAGGTTCTGACGCCGATGCCGCGACCACGATGGTGTAATCCATGGCGCCGAAGTCCTGAAGCTTCTGCACGACCTGCGCGATGGACGAACGTTTCTGGCCGATGGCGCAGTAGATGCAGATCAGGTCATTGCCCTTGTTGTTGATGATGGTGTCGAGGGCAACGGCGGTCTTTCCGGTCTGGCGGTCGCCGATAATCAGCTCGCGCTGGCCGCGACCGATTGGAATCATTGAATCGATGGCCTTAATGCCGGTTGCCATTGGCTCACGCACCGGCTGGCGGGCGATCACGCCGGGAGCAATGCGCTCAACCGGAATATGCCGGCTGGCAGTGATGGGGCCCTTGTCATCAATGGGAGCGCCGAGAGCGTTCACCACACGGCCAATCATGCCTTCACCGGTAGGAACGGAAATGATCTGTCCGGTGCGCTTTACTTCGTCGCCTTCACTGACTTCGGTGTATTCGCCCAGCAGCACAGCGCCAACCTGGTCTTCTTCCAGGTTCATGGCGATACCGGCTACGCCGTGACCGAAATCGAGCAGTTCGCCGGCCATGACCTTATCGAGGCCATGAACGCGGGCGATTCCATCGCCCAGTGAAATGATGGTGCCGACTTCATCCACGGTCACCTTGGACTCGTAATTGGTGATCTGCTCGCGAATTAACTTTGTGATCTCGTCTGCTTTGATTTGTGCCATATAGCCTTTTTAGCGTCCCCGGCATGACTCACGAAGGACAGAATAATTTTTAAGCTGTTGCAATCTGCTGCTTGATCTTTTCCAGTTGTCCGCGCACGGAGCCGTCATAAATAGTGCTGCCGACGCGAACGATAGCGCCGCCCAGCAGTTCGGCGTCTTCACTGTACGTTGCGCGTACTTTCTTGCCGGTGACCGTGGCCAGTTGCTTTTCCAGGTCTTTTTTCTCCGTGGCGCTGAGCTCGCGGGCAGAAGTAACCTGTGCGTCCGCGATGCCCATGCGGGCGTCGAGTTCGCGGCGGAACATCCGGGCGATTTCCTTCATCTGGCCGATGTGGTTGTGGTCAATCAGAACAGCCATAAAGTTGCGCAGGAGCTTGGGACCGCCAGCCTGTTTCATGACGGCATCCAGCAGTCCGAGCTTTTGCTTGTGCTCCACGGCAGGATTCTGAAAGATGTTCCGCAGATCATGACTTTCACTGATCATTGCGGCAAGATCATCCAACTCCTGTGCGGTTTTGTCGCCATCCAGTTCTTGCGCGGTAATCACTTCGGCAAAGGCGCGGGCATAACGTCCAGCAACTAGGGCCATTTAGTTTCCGTCCCTTCCCAGTTCAACCGTGAACTCGCGAACAAGTGCCTGGTCTGCATCCTTACCGACTTTGATTTTCTTGCTGGCCAGATTCACTGCCAGTTCAGCGGCGTAGGCCTTCAACTCGCGGCGGGCGTTGCCGGCAACGGCAGCAATTTCCTGCTCCGCGGAGCTCACGATGCGGCGGCGCTCAGCTTCACCTTCCGTCAGAACGCGCTTCTCTTCAGTGCGCGCATTTTCTTCCGCTTCACGCCGCATTTCAGTGATTTCCACGTCCAGGCGCGATAAGCGGGATTCCACTTGCTTCAAACGCTCACGGCCTTCTTCACTGGTCTTACGGGCTTCTTCAATGCGTTTCTGGATGGAAGTATTCCGGGCAGCGAAGGTGGCCGGCAGAACTTTCCTGAGCAACAAGCCAAGCAGGACGGCCAGAATGGCGAAATTCAGGAAAATACTCAGCCAGTAAGCCTTTTCATTGCTGATGCCAAGCTTACGCGCGATGAACTTGACCGATGGCGCGTTGCGGATTTCGTCCGCGTCGCTCTTGGCGGCTTCTTTTTTCGGAACTTCGCCGTCGCGCTCTCTTGGTTCAGCCTGCGCGGCGCCTGCACCTTCACGCTGATGCGGAGTCTCCTGCACGGCCTGAACGTATTGGGGCCGAACCGAGACAATCAAGGCAGCCAGGGTCATGACAGCCAAAAGGCGTTTTGTACGGGGCGTCAATTTCATCGGCTCCCCACTTCGGCAGTGCCGGGCCTTAATACCGCCTGGATCACCTGATCGGCGAGCGCGTCAGCCTGTTTGTCCAGACCGGCCTTGGCAGCTTCCACTTCCTGCATCACCGTCTGGCGGGCGCTCTTGATCATCAGGTCAGCCTGTTTACGAGCTTCAGCAAGCGCCGCGGCACGTTCGTCCATCACGTGCTTGCGGTAGCTTTCCTGGGTCTTAAATATGTGGGCCCGGGCTTCGCGGACCTTCTGTTCGTATTCAGCCGTGCGTGCTTCAGCGTCGGCGATCTCCCTGCGAGCCTGCTCCACCGCGCCTTCCGTCAAGGCATGGCGTTTTGCCAGCGCCTGATGCAGCGGTTTGTGCACCAAAAAAAGATAGGCCACCCACACCACCAGCAAGCACAGGATGGTGGGGATGGAGTTGAGCAGTAATTCGCCTATTTGCCTGAGTGTCTCTTGCATCTCTATAAAGTCTTTTGTTGTAAGTGAAAGGGCGGATCGGGGACGACCAGCAAACTCTTTAAGTTAACATCCAGTTTACGCCAGTGTCAACGCGATGAGGCGCTCTGATTGCGCGCGAAATTTCACTCTGCATGCCCGAAAAGGCAGCAATAGGCATAACGCAATGACGGCGACCACACACGACAATAAAATCTGTGAAATTTCTCCCAAACCAGCAACAATCTTTTACGATTTTCACCATGAGCATTGGCTATCTTTTGTTGGGAATTCTGGTGGGAGTGTTTTCCGGCATCGTAGGAATTGGTGGCGGAATTCTGATTATTCCGGTACTGGTCTATGTGTTCCATATGGACCAGCACCGCGCCCAGGGGACGTCACTTGGGGCACTACTGGCCCCAATTGGAGCATTGGCTTTCTGGGAATATTACAAAGCCGGCAACGCCGACCTGGCGGCGGCCGCGTGGATTGCCGGAGGCTTCCTGGTGGGCGGCTACTTCGGCGGAATGTGGGCCCAGCACATCCCAGAAACTATCCTCAGACGCAGCTTTGGAGCGCTGCTGATCGTGGTGGGATTGCGTTTTCTGGGGGGATCGAAGTAGTGGGATGCAAGGTTAAGCAACGGTCCTAATCACACCTAAGAACGTGCGATTGGGGAGCACTGGAATTAGCCGAAAAAACACATGGAATGGCTTGACAGTGATATCAGGAAGCCTAAAATAGATACATCACCTCCGATCCGATTCAGGATCGAATGGGCTTGTGGCCAAGGAAATTGTCACCGCTTCTTGGTCTCAGGCCCATTTTGATTTTTCCGTCAAAACACAACGACCAAAGCCTACCGCGGATTTGCGCGGATGATCGCGGATTCAAAAACCAAAAACTCACCACTGATTTACACAGATACCACTGATAAAGCCAACACAACTATTTCTTAATTACGGGCTTTGGATTTTGATTCTGATCCGCGATCATCCGCGTGAATCCGCGGTAAGGTTGTTCTGCTCTCCGTGCCTCCGTGTCTCCGTGTCTCCGTGGTAGGTGTTTACCGTCGCGTACGCGGCTTAACCACATACTTATCCAGTACGCGAGCGAGGGATTCCGGTGCTTCCACTTCCATCTCCACGGCACTGTCTTTGAATGCGCGTTTCAGCACGTGACCGCGCGCTTCGATCTGGGCAAGCAGTTTGCCTTCGCTTTGCGGGACGCGAATACGCAGGCTCCTCAATGCATCAATGTCCTGGCGTGCATCAATGGCTTCGAGCAGCCGGTCCAACGCAATGCCTTTTGCGGCGGAAACATAGACGGTGGCGTCATCGCTGACCAGCGACTTGCGCTGCGATTCCGGCAGCAGGTCTACTTTGTTCATTACGCGGATCTGCGGCGTATCTTTGACTTCAAGTTCTTTCAGCACCTGCTCCACCTGGGACTGCTGCTCCTGCGCCAGAGGGCTGGTAACGTCTGAAACATGAAGCAGGAGCACTGCGCGCTGCACTTCTTCCAGCGTGGCGCGAAAGGCCGTAATCAACGTAGTGGGAAGATTGCGAATGAAACCCACTGTGTCTGACATCAGGATCTTTCGCTTGCTGGGCAGCACGATGGAACGAATGGTCGGGTCCAGAGTGGCGAACATCTTGGAAGACGAAAGCACTCCGGCATGCGTGAGCGCATTGAAGAGCGTGGACTTGCCGGCGTTGGTGTAACCGACCAGCGCAATGGTGGGTAGCGGAACGGATTCACGCCGGGCGCGCTGCTGCGAGCGCACACGCCGCACTTCTTCCACCTGCTGCTTGATGTGGCGTATGCGCCGGAAGATTTTTCTGCGGTCGGTTTCCAGTTGCGTTTCACCCGGTCCGCGTGTACCGATGCCGCCGCCGAGCTGGGACATTTCAATGCCGCGTCCGGCAAGACGGGGCAGCATATATTCAAGCTGCGCCAGTTCCACCTGCAACTGACCTTCACGGCTGCGGGCATGACGCGCAAATATGTCCAGGATGAGCTGGGTGCGGTCGATTACGCGGGCATCCACTTCCCTTTCAATATTCCGTTGCTGAGAAGGCGATAGCTCGTGATCGATGAGGACCAGGTCTGCCTGCGAGGAGGCGACAGCTCCGGCAATTTCCTGCAGCTTGCCGGTGCCAAGCAATGTGGCGGGATCAGGACGGTCACGCCGCTGAACGAATTCACCAACGATCTCAGCCCCGGCAGAGGCAGCGAGCTCGCGAAATTCGGCGAGAGACTCCTCCATGCCTACGCGTGCGCTGGCCGGATCGTCGCTGGATTGACCAGCTTCATGGCCGGCCTCGCTGGTGTCTTTACGGCTTGCGGCACGGGCAAGAGCCGCACCTGGAGGCACGGAGAGGTCGCGATCGTTTTTTGAACGATGGCGAAATTCAACGGCTACAAGGAATGCCCGCTCAGGGCGATCACGGCCGGTGTTAATCTCAGCCGGCTTGCGTGGACCGCGCGAACGATGACCGGGAATGGACTAGCCCTCCACTTTGGCCGAAGCGCTCTCGACCTCAGCCCCCGCATGATGGCCGCCACGAGTTTCACTGTGGTGGCTGCTGCCTTTGGACATGACCACCGTTGAGATGGCATGTTTGAAGATAAGCTGTTCCTGATTGTTGGTTTCCAGGACGACTGAATATTTATCAAAAGACCGGATACGGCCTGTGAGCTTGACCCCGCTCAACAGGTATATTGTGACTTGCGTCTTGTCTTTGCGCGCGGTATTCAGAAAGGAGTCCTGAATGTTCTGTGCCGGCTTGTTTTCCATCTGCCGATCTCTCTCCTAATAAGTACTTACTTACTTTGCTTGAACTTGGAATCAGCGTTTCCACTCGTCAACCACCGTGGCTCATTGTAACTATTTAATCGCCTGTGGGGCAAAAGCCGAGGGAAAAACTGCTCCCGATGCTAAAATTTTTATAGAAACCAAGTGAAAGGCTCAAACGCCAAAATCGTGATCCAGGTTCCCATGCTGGATCTCTCACGCCAGTACGCCGGTCTGCGAGAACAATTTCTGGCTGCCGTGAGCCGCGTCTGCGACTCCCAGAAGTACATCCTGGGTGACGAAGTTACTCTATTTGAGCGTGAATTTGCCACACTTTGCGGCAGTACGGAAGCCGTAGGCTGCGCGTCGGGAACGGACGCCCTCTGGCTTGGCCTGGTGGCCGCCGGAGTTACGCCAGGTGACACAGTTATTACCACTCCCTTTAGTTTTTTTGCCACTGCAAGCTCAATCCTGCGGGCCGGGGCAAGGCCAGTATTTGCCGATATCGATCCCGAAACCCTGAATATTGACCCGGTTAAAGTGGAACACGGATTACGCACGGCATCGCCACAACGGCACGCTATGATGCCGGTCCATCTCTACGGCCAGTGCGCGGACATGGATGCACTGAATCGCATTGCCGCAGAGTTTAAATTGGCCGTGGTGGAAGATGCAGCGCAAGCAGCGGGCGCCACGTGGAATGGACGTCCCGCAGGTGCGCTGGGCGCGGCGGCGGCGTTTAGTTTTTATCCCACCAAAAATCTCAGCGCGTTTGGCGATGCGGGCGCACTCACCACCAGCGATGCGAAGCTTGCGGAACATGCGCGATCATTGCGCAATCATGGCGCCAAGCAGCGCTACTATCACGATGAGATCGGCGCCAACAGCCGTCTCGATTCCATACAAGCCACCGTTCTGCGTGTGAAGATGCCGCATCTGGGCGAATGGAATGATGCGCGTCGCACACGCGCCGCGGCCTACGACAAGATGTTTGGCGCTGCCGGGCTCACAAAAGTCGGAGCCGATGCAAAGGCGCCGGTCACGCTGCTCAAGACGTTACCGCAGGCGCATCACATCTACCATCAATATGTGATTCGCGTGGAAAAGCGCGACGAGCTGCGCGATTTCCTGAAAGAACGCGGCGTTGGCAGCGAAGTCTATTACCCCGTACCGCTTCATCTGCAAAAATGCTTTTCCTACCTTGGCTATGGAATGGGAGACCTTCCGGAAGCCGAGCAGGCCGCGCTAGACGTTCTGGCTTTGCCTATCTTTCCTGAGCTGGAAGAGTTTGAACAGCGCCATGTGGTGGATTCGATCGCGGAATTTTATTCCTGATCTCTCGGCCAAGGACACAAACAACGCCCTACGGATGCAAACGCTGCTCTGGGCCGCATCATTTTTATTTGTAGCCAGGCCAGTTGGTTTGTATCTCGGCGGTTCTGGCTCTCTGGGCCTCATCCACTACGGGTGTTACAGTCGCCGCAGTTTGTGCGGCCGGTGCGGGGTTGGATGATTTAAGTTCAGCCAGAATTGCCTTTAAACTGGCGTCAATACTAAACAGGCGTAACTGGGCGAAGACCAAAATCACTGACAGCACGAGCGCAAACAGAGCTATCACCACTTCCATAGTTTCCCTCCGGAATGAGGGATAATACATGGTGACTAGCGGGTGGGAAAGTATGATTTTTCTATGACCTTGCTTCGCGCAGGCTGGCCACCAGATAGATGACTAACGAGCTGAAAGAGAGCAAGCCTATCGCCAGGAGAACGGCGGAAATAGCCGTTCCACTCAAAAAGTCCGCACGATAGCTCAACGCCAGATAGACAACAACTGCAAGGCTAATAGTTCCAGCTAACAACCTCATGAATACTATGGGGCGTTCAATGCGCTTCTTCTCTTCCATCTTGCGCAGGATTTGTGCGCGCCACCAGATCACCCCCGCGCTGGGCAGTTCCGGCTGGTGCTGCTGTGCCATTTGCTGAATCAGAGCGTTGAGTTGAATGTCTTTATCATGCACAGGGACATTATTCATGGGAACCTCTAAAACCGGCCTTTTCCAGCAGCTCTTTGGCCTTCTCTCGCGCGCGAAACACCACCACTTTTACGCTCTTCTCTTTCACCTTGAGAATAGCACCGATCTCGCGGTGGCTGAGCTCTTCCACATGTGCCAGCCAGAGCACGGCACTTTCCTGAGGTGTGAGCTGGTCAAAGACAGCCGACATATCTATGGGCAGATCGAATTCCTGATGCACACTCTCAGTGGCCTGTGAAAGCTCTGCCCAATCGCGTTCGCGTTTCTGTTTACGCCAGCGATCGCGAAGAATATTTGTTGCCGTAGTGTAGAGATAAGCTTTGCGCTGGCCGGCATCCATTGCAGGAGCATTGATTATTCGGATGTAGGCTTCCTGCAAGACTTCATCGGCTGATGCAGGGTCACGGCTGATGCGGCAGAGATAGCCATGCAGCGTTCGCGACGTCTGGAGGTAGAAGGCTTCAAACGCAGCCTGGCTGGTCTGCTCACGTTCGACGATCGTGATGGGCGCTTCGGTCATGTCGAGCTGTCGCAATCCCCACACGTTTAATGCCCGAATTGGTCCTGTTCCTTCCATCCCACCTTCTTCGCCATGAAATACGACAGGCCGGCGGAAATCAGAAAGCCGGCGCCTGCCAGAAATAATACCCATCCTATCCGAAACGATGCAGTGCCCATTCCGCCGTTGCCGACCAGAAATCCCATGCCTCCGAACATCACCACACAGCCGGTTTGGATGGAAGTGATGATGGTATTCCTGGGATTGGTGACCACAACACTCAATCCGGCAAGATATCTCTGTCCGGCAGGGGATTGCACGAACTGGGCGAAATCCTGCGCCGATGAAAATTTATCCAGCACGTACTTCTGCATGGCATCCTGCTGTCTGCGGCGAATTGTCTTGGCAATGAGATAGATCGTCCAGCAGATGCCGACAAAAAACGCCACCTCGGCAAAAGACTCCTGCAACTGCATATTCAAACGCGGATCCATTGAGATATGTTCCTCCAGCTTTACAACGAACGGGTGCTGCGGAAGGTTAACAGGTCTGGTTTAAATTTCATTCAAGGGCAAGAGTGCCAGTGCTCCAGCTAGGGCGAGCGCCGTTCAGGCAGTTGCTGTTGAGGCAGTTGAGGTTGGAATCTGAATCGCGCGCCGGTATTTCTCTGCGGCCTCAAGAAAGCGTTCGGCTTCGTCACCTTCGCCCAGCGCATTCGCGGCCATCAGACAGTAGGCGCAACGAAAGACGGAATAGGCGGTCACGAAATGCTCGATGCGGGAAACCACATCATCGCCGCTCTTTTGCCGGTAGAGATCAAGCAATGTCGCCGACTGTTCCGCGGTCATCTGCCATTCCACAATCGCTCCGGCCAGGTCCCAGGCAATATCGGTTGGGCCGGGGAAGAAATGGTCGTCACCGTGGCTGCCGGAGTCAGTCTTCAAGATCGTGCCTTCATTGATCCGCAGCCATTCGTGCGGCTGCATATGACCGTCCGCGATGACAGGGCGTTTAAGCTCAAGGAGTATCGAGCTGCATCCAACTTCGCACAAACCAAGCTCGCGAAGGTTATGGTCGGTCATGTGTTGGAGTGATGCCAGATCGCTGAGTTCCGCGGCAAAGGCCGCACCGCGAAATGCACAATAGTCAGCCAGCCTCGCCAGCACATCTTCATTCAGATCAGCAGCAAGCATTGGCCGACCTTCAAGCGGCCGACCTTCAATCCGCCGACTTTCGAGCCAGGGATACGAAGCAAAACCATCCGCTTCTTGTCGCGGCATGGGACTAAAAGCAGCTTCCGCAATTCGTTGCTCACGCTCCAGAACGGCCTCACCGTAATGTCCAAGACCAACAAACTTGTATAGACGCTGATCGTTTGAATTGCCTGACGACCGATATTTCAGCCGCTCTAACCATGTCCACACCGCCGGCCACTCTGATTCGCTGGATGAAAGAAATTTTCGCCACTGACCGCCGCCAAGGAATTCGCCAGCTATTTCCGGAATTCGGGGCGCGCTGTTCACGGCCTGCCAGCGAAATTGACGTGCACGCTCGGAAGCATTGTCAGCCCGAAGCGAATCAAAAGCCGGTTGATGACCGCAGAGTAAAGTGATCTTCTCACGAGCGACACCGGCTTTTGCCAACGCTTCCGCCACTGCAAGAAATGACGATCCGCTCAATCCCGGGCCTTCGTCGACGATGAGAAAATCCGCACCCGCGGCCTTTGCCTGCTCAACAAACTCCAGCTCTGACCCTGCCCACCGAAGTTCGCGATTGTAAGGATATCCATGCGGACGCACGGTAATCCTGCTCGCCGTCTTCCCTTTTCTTCTTGCTGCGGCAGCTACAACGGCGCTCAGCGTTGTTCCAATGCTGCGTATTCCGATGACGGCAATCTCGTCGCCCACATTCTCTGAACCACTCATCGCTTCAGAGTATGCGAGGGGATGAAGCGCGTAATAGGCAAAGCCTTCAGGTGAAGATACCTTGATGCGGTCAGGCATTGGAATCGATTCCAGAGATTCTGCCAGACATAAACAATCAATAGGAACGCCAACGAGAGCTGCTGCCAGGAAATCGGTGATGGACTCCAGCTTACCGGGAGACTGCTGGCGATGTGAAAGGCCAGCATCCGCAATTCCGCATTCCAATTCACCTGCTAAAAGAAGGAGATTGAGAAAATTGGCTGGAGTGCCTGGCTCTCCGTCTCTAAGACGATCTGCGAGACGGGATCTCAGGTTGCATGCAGAAATATCCCTACGGCCTTCCCGGAAGACCATCAGGTTGACTGGCTGAGCACACATGGACTTCAGCTGGCTACGCCGCTTGCTTTCCTTTGCGCGAAGAAGCGCGCGGTGAGCGTGCGACATCACCCTCTTTATCAATGAAATAAAGGAACTGGTTGTCGCGTTCCACGGCCTGCGGCACCAGAACTTCGGTTTCCCCGTCACCAGATTTCGACTTGCGGCTCACGTTACCGGGGCCATCGATGAAATAAAGGTACTTCTTGTAGTCGCGATCCAGGCTCAGCTTTTTTACTTTCTCTGCCATGCATACTTGGAGGCAAGAGATCAACGCCTGGATGCCAGCCTAAAAACCTTAGTGATGGGACTTACGCTGGGTTGCCTCCGGACGCTTGTGTTTCAGTTTGGGAATTGGTGTTTCTCCGGGTGCGTAATACTTTCTGACGATCGGCGGATTGAACTTGTAAACCTGTTCATGCACGCTGCCTTGCTCGTCTTTCAGGTGCAGCGTGAAGGTCTTGAGAGTTCCCTCTTTGCCAAAATCCTGTTGTCCCTGCGTTACCGGTAGAACGCCATTGAGGTCGCGCTCGCGATAAGCGGTTTCATAGCGATGCTTGCGCTGGTTCCAGGTGAAGACACGGACCTGATTGAAGTCAAAGGGCATCCCGTCCTTGGCTTCGGTAAACAGCACTACATACTCGTTCACAGACTTCCCTTCATCCTGAACTGTTGCCAGCGGGAAAGCAGCGACGATGCGCTGGCCCTCTGAGTACTGCGCAATTTCATCGGGGACGTCAACATACAGCGTACGCCCGTAAACCCAGCCAACGCGTTTTTGCTGATCGCGCACCAGCCACCAATCTTCCAGAATCACCGCCTGGTCGGACTTTTCATTGTCCTCCTCGTCGGAATCGTCCTTGTCCTTATCCTTGGCCTCCTTCCCCTTTTCATCTTTCGCCTCTTTAACTGGAGGCGGAGCAGGTGCATTCCGCTTAACGGATTGTCGCTGCAACAAATCCACCTTCTGCTTTTCTGTCAGCAGGTAGAGATAGCCGGTTTTTCTTCCCGGCGAAATATGTACCTTGGCCTGCTCTTCCACTGAAGCGGTGGCTTGTGCGGGAGAGTTCTTGTACTGGTCGGCCAGCCGTTGAAACTGGTCAAACGTCTGCTGATCCGCAAGATAACGTTCCTGTATCCAGCCTTCTTCACCGCGCGGCGTACGTACGCGGACAAAACGTTTGTTCTGCATGTGCTCCAGAATCTGGAGTCGTTCGCCGTTGTGTACAAGGCCAGTCTTGTTATAGATAGTAGCCACTCGGTCGCGCAGAGAAGCTTCCGGCACGGCTACGTATTCAAATTCATTGCTGCTGGATCCTGAGTTGGTGCTGCAACCGGAGAGGCAAATCGATAGCAGCACGAGCGCTGTCAAAAAAATGCAGGCGCGGCTCGCGATTGGCCGTAAATGCTTGGGCGTGGACATTGGGTTGAAAGAACAATATAGCAGCCATTATGCCCGCCCGCGAAAATGGTCTCTCCGGCATTGCCGCCGTCATCGCCTCCGGGAGCTTGCGCGAGTTCAGGAAAACCTGCCTTGTTATGATGGATCGTACGCATTCAATTTTTGTTCCCGGATCATCTCGGAGGATTCTTGCGTTCGATTTCTAAACTGCTCTCCGTCGCCGCGCTCTGCTTTTCTCTCTCCCATTTCTCCGCTGCCCAGGACAAACCTGACGCCATGGGCAACAGCATTTTGGGCGAAATGGGATTTCTGGCCAGCGACGCAATGAACGGTCGCGGCAGTGGAACCCATGATGAACTGGTTGCCGCCACCTATCTGGCTTCGCAGCTCAGGCAGATTGGCGTTGAGCCCGCCGGCGATCACGGCAAATACATCCAGAACGTGGTTACCGTACTGGATAGCCGCTCCGGCGGAAAGGTGCCCTGGAACACTCGCAACGTGCTGGGCATTGTGCGCGGACACGACGAGCATTTAAAGGCCGAAGTGATCCTGCTTTCAGCCCACATGGACCACCTTGGCGTCCGCAAACCCGTAAACAATGACAGCATCTATAACGGCGCAGACGATGATGCGTCCGGCTGCGTTGCCGTTCTGCAACTTGCGGCTGCACTGGCCCAGGGTGAAGCGCCAAAGCGTACTGTACTGATCGCGTTCTTTGGCAGTGAAGAAACCGGTGGACAGGGCGACCAGTTTTTCCTGGACCATCCTCCCGTGCCACTCAAGAGCATTGTTGCCAACCTTGAGTTTGAAATGATCGGCCGGACAGATACCTCGATAAAGCCGGACGAACTCTGGCTTACCGGTTTCGATCGCAGCGATCTAGGTCCGGAACTGGCCAGACACGGGGCCAAGCTGGTGGCTGATCCTCATCCCAAGGAGGATTTCTTTCGCAGATCAGATAATTACGCGCTGGCCAGGAAAGGTATCGTGGCCCATACGGTTTCCAGTTTTGGATTGCATACCGACTATCACAAGCCCAGTGATGACATCACGCACATTGATTTCAACCATATGGAGCTGGCAATCAAGTCGATGATTGAACCGGTGAAGTGGCTGGCGAATGCTGACTTCAAACCGGCATGGGTCGCTGGGAAGAAACCTTAAAGGCCGCTTCAGCAACGAACGGTTCAGCCAAAGTACGGTTCAGCCAAAAAGATTCTGGGGCGGCCCACCTATAAGTTCAAAGAAACTCCTGATGATTGTCCAGACTATAACAACCACCACACTAATACCGCCCAGAATCAGTCCTAGTTCCGGGTCTTCCAGAACGGTCTCAAATATTCCCTGGGCTGCATAATCGAGGACTTTTTGTTCCAGGTTTTCAGCTTGGGTTTCTTTAGATTCGGGTGCAAGAGGCATCGCGCTGGTCTCCTCGATAATACTGACGAGCCAGCAACGCGGTTATTAACCCGCTAAGAGGTTTTATTGAAGAATAAGCAGCGCGGGCCGTGGAGCCCGAGCTGCCAGCAACAGGAGCCAGTGGATTTCGCGCGGAGAGATGCTGTAGGGCCAGGTTTGGAGCCAAGCGACATCTCGGTGTTAGCTGGATTTCTTTCGCGACCGCCGGATGCGCTCATCGATCGGCTTGCGGCCCTGAAATCCCTCTTCCATTCCGTGCCAGTGGTCAATAGAAGGCTCGCCGTACTTCCAGCACAGCAGAACGATTTCGTCGTCAAGTTTGAACGGAAAATCCAGCAGTCCCATATCAAGATCTTTTACCTGCACGCCAATGGAATCAATTTCCGCCAGCGTGTCCTTGATCTCCTGCAGGGCCTTGTCGCGTTCAGCGCGCCGACGCGCCGCCTGCTCCACATCCACCATTAGCCCACCGCTCAGGAAGATACGGTGCTTCAGGTTCTGGAACTCAACTTCGATCTGCTCAATCAGAATCTTGCCGTCCATGCAGCGCTTGATTAGAGATTGCAGGACCGGAAGAAGCGTGTGCGCCTCTTCGTAAGTAAAGGTTTTCATCTTACTCATAGTTCCATTCTACTAGACCGTGGCTTGTCTCGTTGGATGAAGCGGCGCTGGCCTATCCCCCGCCATTCATCCCATCTCATCCCAATCATCCCAATTTGGCGTAGACTTTGAGGTGCACCCCTGAGGTGAGACAGAAAGTTTATCCCCATCCACTCTCGTGTGGAACAGCCGCCCTCGGCTGTTCGGATTCCCTTTGTGTTCCTTCGTGCCCTTTGTGGTTAGAGCTCTTGTTTTCCCGATCTCGGCGATCCCCGGGGGGGTACCCCCCCGTCCGATCCCAGTCATCCCAATTTGGCGTAGACTTCAGCATCTTTTACCTCTTCTTCATCCGCGACCATCCGCGTTCATCAGCGGTAAGGGTTTGCTGGCCGTCGCTCAGTGACATCAGTGTTCATGAGTGGCAGGATTTATCCGCCACGGGCGAAGGCGCGCTTGTCCTGCGCCTCATGCCAAATAGTGCCACATAGTTAAACGCCTGCGCGCACCGCAGGTTTTCACCAACAATCGAATTTTCAATTTTCAATTTTCAAAGACCGGCGTTCCACTCCTGGGAGCTATCTGCACTATGCCGCAGATCCCAGACAAATGCAACTAAACTTTAGTTTATTCTGACGCACCGATGTCAGTGAGGATCACATGCTGCCATTCCATTCCGATCAGCGCAAATCAGCGCGATTAGCGTTCATCAGCCGTAAGGTTTTTCCGATCCCGGCGGTGTCGTGCGATGGCGGCGATCCCGGCGATTACTAACGAACTCTGCTACAAATAACCTTGTATGGTGTTCAAGGTATGGGGTTCAAGCAAAAGCGAGGGTTCCCGTTGCGACCCATTCAATGTCCTTATCTTGCTCTTTTTAACTGCGGCCGGGTTTGGCCAGAAGCTCGACTCGTGGGTCGTCGACAACGCCCGCATCGGTCCCGATTCGCCCATTGAACTCACGCCCGGCAGCACCTACAACCCGCGTGTTGAATATCCCAATCCTGATGGTCCCATGTCCCCGTTAAAAGCAAAGATCACATGGTCCATCGCTCCCTCGGTCGAAGGCATTGCCATCGATCCTCTAACCGGCAAAATCGCCGTCGCCAACACCGTTCCGGCAGGAACCACCGCCATCGTTCACGCCAGCATCAATGACGGCCTCCGTAAAATCTCAAGCAAGATCATCATCTTTAGCCTGGCGGAAAATCCTTTGCAGGGCGAGTGGATCGTAAAATCGGTCATCGCCTGTGACCCGGCCCAGAAAGCCACGCCTCCCAACACTTCCCCTCAACCCAGTGATCACTTTAAGTTTTATGTGGATCACAAAATCTTTATCGGCAGGCCCTTCGGAATCGCCGCCACCACCAGACTGCTGGGCGATTACCAGGTAGATGTCAACGCACATTCTTTAAAAATCGCCCCAAGCTGGCCTAAAGGCAGAGCGGCCCAGGAGTGGCTGTTTGAAATCTCTGACGATCGCGAGCTGAAGCTGAATTTGCCGGACGCCGTAAGAGATGAGAAGACGCAAGTCTGCGGCTATCTCCTGTCGCGCAGCCAGACCGTTTCGCCCAAGGCGCTGGCGAGGTAGATCGGCCGTATCAGCGTTCCTGCATTTGCCTTTCCCATCCGCCGGATGTCACAATAGATCGTGTTCCTGGACGTGATCTGGCGCTGATTCTTTTGCGTCCTTCGCGTACGCAGGAGCATCGTATAAGTAGTAAAAGCCGTGGGCTTCAACAACCCCGTGAGTTGGGCGCGTAACGCGCAGTGAATTCACTGGAGCCCGGCAGATGCTTTCAACATCCCCGTTCCCTTTTTAGGGAACTGAAGGCGGAATTTAAAATGGCGACTTTATTGGCTCCGGTGACCGAGCAGGCAGGTGTTTGCTCGCTCGAAAACTATCTAACACTCCCTGACAATACGATGGACGCGCGCATCGCAGCCGCAAGGCGTGCGCTGGGCGACCGTGTGGTTGTTCTCGGCCATCACTACCAGCGCGATGAAGTCATACGCTTTGCTGACTTCCGCGGTGATTCCTACAAACTCGCCCAGGAAGCGGCGCGCACCAATGCGGAATACATCATTTTCTGCGGCGTGCATTTCATGGCTGAAAGCGCAGATGTGCTGGCTCACAACGGTCAGCAGGTGATCCTGCCTGATCTCAACGCCGGATGCTCCATGGCTGACATGGCTGAAATCGGCCAGGTGGAAGCCTGCTGGAAACAACTGGTAAAGCTCGGCATCACAGACGAGCTAGGCCACGGCATCACTCCGCTCACTTACATGAACTCCACCGCCGCCATAAAAGCTTTTTGCGGCGAGCGTGGCGGTCTGGTTTGCACATCATCCAATGCGCCATCAGCTTTCAAATGGGCGCTCCAACACAACGAAAAAATACTTTTTCTGCCTGACCAGCACCTGGGCCGCAACACCGCCTTTGCCATGGGCATTCCCCTGGATGAGTGCGTGGTCTGGGACCCATTCATGTTGATGGGCGGCACCACCCTGGAAAAGCTTCGCCAAGCGAAGGTCATTCTGTGGAAAGGCCACTGCTCCGTTCACCAGCGCTTTCTTCCCGAGCACGTCGACGTAATTCGTCTGCGCCATCCCGGGATACAAGTCATCGTTCATCCGGAATGCCGCTGGGAAGTCTGCCAGAAAGCGGACGGCGTCGGCTCCACGGAGAAATTGATCAAGTTGATTGAAGATGCGCCCAACGGCACAAAGTTCGCCGTAGGCACGGAGATTCATCTGGTCAACCGCATGGGCAAAGAGTTCGCCAGAGACAACAAGCTCGTCGTGAGTCTGGACGATTCCGGCTGCCTCTGCACCACCATGTTCCGCATCTCGCCCCAGCACCTCTGCTGGGTGCTGGAAAATCTGCTGGAAGGCAACGTGGTCAACCGGATCAAAGTGGATGAGGACGTAAAACTCTGGTCCAAAGTCGCTTTGGATCGCATGCTGGAGATTCAATAGCCTTTCCAAATCCCGAGCAAAGCGAGGGATCCCTACCGTCTTGAAAAACTCTTCTTTTCGGGACGGGTCTCTGCATTTGTCAAGCATGGCAACCCCGCCCGTGCGAACCGAAAATTTGGATAATCGTGGAGCGCAGCCGCCCTCGGCTGCGTTGTTTTGTTTCTAATCCCGAGCTTCGCGAGGGATCCCGATGCGCCCATACTTTCCCCCTCTGTCATTCCGAGTGAGTCGGAGCGCAGGAGACGGCGAAAGAGGAACCCCGAGAATGTTTACCCAACCATGTTGATACAGGGAATTTCTGTGGCATCCTCGCCCGTTCTTGACTTTAAATTCACTACCCAATCCCTTCCCTACTCATACCGCAACGCCATTAACGGATCCACACGCGTAGCCCGCCGTGCCGGCAAATAGGCCGCCACTGCTGCCACAATGACCATCGCCATAAAAGCCGTGGCAAAAGAAAACATATCGAAACGCTCCACGCCAAACAGCAGGCTTCGGATGAGCCCGGTCACCGCCGCTGACACTGCCAGCCCCACGGCCCCTCCGATCGCTCCCAGACGGGTTCCCTCCCACACCACCATCCTCCATACGTCCCTGGGTTGAGCACCAAGAGCCATGCGGATTCCCAGTTCTCGCAGTCGCTGCTGGACATTGTGGTTCACCAGCCCAAAAGTCCCAATGGCGCTCAACAAAAGCGCAACACCTCCGAACGCGGAAATCAGCGAAACAAGAAAGCGAGTCGATGACAGATCCTGATCCAGCAGTGAATCCATAGTCCTCACTCTCCACACTGGCTGGTCTTTGTCCACGCTCCAGACGGCAGACTGAATCGCATCACCAAGCTGCATGGGATCAATCGCGGTGCGAACCATCAACGTGCCGAAAATACCGGGCACCTGCGCGTAAGAAAAATAAATCTGCGGACGCACCACTTCATGGCGTGACATCTGTTTCGTGTCACCTACAACTCCCACAATCACAGCACGCTTCAGGTTCGGGCTTTGGCCATCAGTGACTTGAGTCGTGTCAGTAAAGCGGACCTCTTTCCCCAGCGGCTCTTTCCCCGGTAGAAATTCCCGTGCGAAAGTATTGCTTACGATCACGGCAAGCTCAGCACGCGCATCATCGCTGTCACTAAATATCCGGCCGCGCAGTAAGGGGATTTGTGCGGTGGCAAAGTAGCTGGGACTCACCAGGTTCGTCAATGCGCTCAAATCAGCATTCCGCGGCGCGCTGGTGCCTGGCAACTGAAAAGCTATCTCGCCCCAATTGCCGCTAAAGGGCAGGGCCTGAACGTAACCAGCCGAGACCACGCCCGGTACGCTCTGCAACTTTTCCTGGACCTGGCGATGGAAGTTTGCCTGGCTCTCGGCCGTCGGGTATTTGTTGCGTGGCACACGATATTCCATCGTGAGCAGGTGGTCCGTTCTAAATCCTGCTCCCGTGTTTGCCAGTGCCGCAAGGCTCTTCAATAACAGGCTGGAACTCACCAGCAGAACAACCGCCAGGGCGGTTTGCAAAATCACGAAGGCTGAGCGCAGCCATGAATGATTTCGCGAAGCCGTTTGCCGGGCACCTGAATTGAAAGCCAGGCCCGCATCAGTTTTTGAAAATTGCCATGCCGGCGCGGTGCCAAAGAATAGGCCGGCCATCAGTGCCACTGCCGCAGTAAACAGGAGTGCGCGTCCATCCAGGATTTCAGCACCGCCCAGCCCCAGATCTACCGGACTGATTTTTTTTATGATGCCAAGAAACTGAAGTGCCACCATCACCCCGAGGGCGCCGCCGGTAAGGGCGACCACGAGAGATTCAAAGAAAAATTGCCTGAACAGGCGTGAGCGCGCAGCTCCCAGTGCCGCGCGTACCGCAATTTCCTTCTGCCGGGAAACGCCTCGCGCCAGCAGCAGGTTTCCCAGGTTCGCGCACATAATCAGCAGCACCAGCCCAACGGCGCCGCTCAACATCAGCAAAGGCGCGCGCAACTCGCCTCTCAACATCTCGCGGAGAGTATCAATTTCAATATGCCTGCCCGCGTTGGTGGCGGGAAAATCATGAGCCAGCGAACCGGCAATCGCCTCCAGGTCGGCAACCGCTCGCGGACGGCTCACCCCATCTTTCAGTCGGCCCATCAAGCCCATGGTTTTTGCGCCACGGTCCATGGTGTAAGCAGGATGGTGCTGGGCCGTCACGTATACGCCCGTTGGCACCAGCTTTTCCAGGTTCTCCGGAACCACGCCAATCACGGCGTACGATTCGTTATTAATAATGATCTGGCGGCCCAGGACATTCGCCTCACCATTGAATCGGTTCTTCCACGCCGTATAGCCAAGAACGGCAACGTATGCCGCCCCAGGCCTGCCTTCGCCGGAAACAAACGTGCGCCCCAGAACTGGCTTTACGCCCAGCATTTCAAAATAGTTGTCGGAAATAAATTCACCGATGAGCCGTTCCGGCCGTTCACGCCCTGTAAGGTTCACACTCTGGGCCATCCAGAGAGAAAGCTGTTGAAAGCTATGTTGCCTTTGCCGGTAATCTTCAAAATCCGCCACGGAGACAAGAAAGCCTCGACTGGTTGCGGTCGCTTCGCGAATGTTCACCAGTTGATCCGTCCTGGGAAGACCCCACGTCGGATATAAGGCAGCCATGAAAGTGCTGAAGATGGCAGTATTGGCGCCTATACCCAGTGCAATCGTCAGCACAGCGACGAGAGAGAACGTTGGGGATTTGGCAAGAGTGCGAACGGCGTAACGGACGTCCTGCAAAATCGAATCGATTCTCCACCACCAATGGATCTGCTGCACCGCTTCCCGTGTCTGCTGCACTCCGCCGAACTCGACCAGTGCCACGCGCCTTGCTTCTTCCGCCGACATCCCTGACCCGATGTTCTTCTGGATCTCAGCCTCAATATGAAATAAGAACTCTTCGCGCAGTTCTGCGTCATTCCGCTTCTTTGCCCACAAACCGCGCAAAGATTTCAGTATCGCCATTCGATCGTCTCCAGAACTTACTCATACCGCAACGCAATCAATGGATCCACGCGTGTAGCCCGCCGGGCCGGCAGGAAGCATGCCAGCAAACTCACCACCAGCAGCAGTACTGATACTGCAATTAACGTCAGTGGATCCATGGCTTTCACGTGATACAGCATCGTGTTCATGATTCGCGTGACGCCAAAGGCCGCCGCCACTCCGAAAACAACGCCGACCAGTGAAAGAACCACGCCCTGCCGCACCACCAAGGTGATCACGTCCAGTCGCTGCGCGCCAATGGCCATGCGTATTCCGATTTCACGCGTGCGTCGCGTGACCTCATAGGAAAGCAAGCCGTAAATTCCTCCGCAGGCCAGGACCAACGCCAGCAGGCCAAAGAAAACGCTCAACTGCGCCAGCAGACGTTCCACGTGCATCTGTCCATTCATCTGTTCCATCTGTGTCGTGACCCTGTAAATGGCCAGATTGCTGTCCCTTCTAGTGACCAGGTCGCGGATTGCTGGAACCAGTTGTCGCGGATCGCCCGCGGTACGGATGTTAAAAAATCCGCCTCCTGACAAGGGCGCATACATCACGGGTCTCACGTCTGCCCGCAGCCCGTCATACTTTGTGTCGCCGGCGACGCCGATGATTCGCCATCCGGAACCGCGCGGTTCGGTCTTGTCTTGCGGCATGCCTGCTTCCATGTGCTGGTCAATCGGGTTGCTATTGCCAAGAAATTTTCGCGCAAAAGTCTCATTCACAATAATCGGAATCGGTGGCGCGTTAGGATCGGGATTTGCGTCCCTTGGTCTGGAATCTTGCGCCGTGGTAATCGCGTAATCAGCGGCATTGAAATCGCGGCCGACCTTCAGCGGAATGCGCATTGCCTTGAAGAATCCCGGACCCACCGGCATGTAGTCTGTATCTGCCACGTGGTCAGCAGCCGTCCCCGGGGGATGGAAATCTGTGTCCCACAAACTGCCCGCCAGCAGCGGCTCCCACGAATAACTCACTGACTTCACCGACGGAAGCGCTGCAAATTTCTCCTGCAATTCCTGGTTGAGTGCATGGATTTGCGCGGGTTGATAACCGGCAAGGCCCACTCCGAATAACAGCACATTGTTGGGATCAAAGCCAAGTTCCACACTCTTTAAGTTCGTCAGCGTTCGAAGCAGCAAACCGGCTCCCATGAGAGCCACAATCGCCAGCGTGACCTGGGCCACCACCAGCCCGCTCCCCAGGCTCACCCACCTCCCTTGCTTCGATTCTCCGGCGGATGCTGCGCTTCCCGACTTGAGCGCAGGAGTCAGATCCACACGCAGACTGCGCAGGGCTGGAGCGAGCCCGAATAAAATGGCGGCAATCAGCGCAACGGTAAAAGTGAACGCCAGGACGCGCCAATCAAAACTAGCCCTGAAAGGCAGTGGCTCTGACGGTTCGGTTTTCACCATGAGGAGAATCGCGCGCGATCCCCACCGTCCTATTAGTAGTCCAAGTGCTCCGCCAGCCAGCGATAGAAGCAGGCTTTCAATCAGCAACTGCGTCACAATCCGTCCGCGCCTGGCCCCCAGCGTTAAACGTATGGCAATTTCGCGCGAGCGCGCGGCTGAGCGCGTGAGCAGCAATCCGCCAATGTTTGCGCATGCAATCAACAGCACAACGCCTACCGCCGTCATGGCGATGTAAAGCGGATTCATGACCTGAGCTCGTGGGTAATAGAGTGCATCCTGGGCGGAAGGCAAGTCGATCCCAGGATCATCCGCGGCGTGAAAAAGAGGTTTGGGCGCGTTGAATGTGTGATTATGAAACATGCCTGCCAAAACTGTCTGGGCCCGTTTGCGTTGAACGCCGGGATTCAACCGGGCAAGGATGTTAACCTTCCAGTACTGATAGTTGTCGTCCTTGGCGGTCCAACCCGAATCCACATGGGCCTCGGATGACAAAGGAAGCCAGACATCAATCTGATCATCAGCCGTGATGCCGGTGAAATCCTGCGCCATAACCCCGACGATGGTGAATGGCACACCGTTCAGGCGCACCATCTTTCCTATAGTGTCGGACGTGCCGCCGAAGGCGCTTTTCCAATAACCGTGGCTGATTACCATCACCGCGGGTGCGCTCACGTCATCATCCGCCGGCAGAAGAGTCCTTCCCATAGACGACGGAATGCCGATGGTATGGAAAAAACTTCCTGACACCAACTGTGCCCCATTCAGGATGGTGGCCGGGCCATTTCCACTCAGGTTGATCCTGCCGCCACCGGCCATAGCAGCTACGTCAGAGAACAAGTTCGTCTGCGCCGCCACTTCTTTCAGCCAAGGCAGAGAGAACGAGCAGCTTCTGTAATCCGTGCCGTTAAAGTGACTTTCACAGTAGCCGTAACCGCGCTGGCTCATCAGCAGCGGCCGGTTGTGCGCGTGCCACTTCAACAGAACTAATTCTTCCGGCTTGTGCCCCGGCAAGGTGCGAAACAGTACGCCATCAATCAGGCTGAAGATAGCGGTGTTCATGCCGATGCCGAGTGCCAGCGTGAGCACGGCGACCACGGTAAATCCGGGGGTCTTCCGCAGAAGGCGCAGAGCGTACCGCGTGTCCTGAGCGATCACGTCAAAGAAGTGCACTCCTTTGGCGTCACGAACGTTTTCTTTGGCCTGCTGCACGCCCCCAAACTCAATCATTGCCAGCCGTCGCGCTTCGTACGGGGATTTTCCCGCGGCAACATGCTGTTCAATCTGTTTTTCCAGATGAAAGCGCATTTCGTCGTCAAGTTCACGTTCCGCTTTGCTGCGCCGTTTAAACATCGCCAGAAGATTTCGCCAGGACATTCGCAACTTCCTTTCTTTTACATGTGCAATTCATCCATGCCGTAAATCATCCCTGCTGTAAAACCAGCGCAATGGCCGCCGAAAGACGCTCCCACTCGCCCATTTCTTTGTCCAGTTGTCGTATTCCAACTTTGGTCAG